>WNFT01001405.1_pt1 | contig 32302 bp, 30 predicted proteins | sample 5400191 | NCBI WGS metagenome assembly WNFT01 (sample SAMN13153359, study PRJNA577476) | soil metagenome | isolation source: 80 cm saprolite under Madrone tree | place: USA:California | collected 2016-06-14 | reverse complement strand
TCGTGGCGAAAGATGAAGAGCGTGCCGCCGCCGAAGCGGCGGGCGAGTTCGTCCGCTGTGTCCAGAAACTTGTCATCCTCAATCGACGCGCGATAGCCTGCGGCGTCCGGGTTGTCGAACACCGGGAGCCGGAGGAGCACGGTGATCCAACCGGTGGTACCGTTGCTCATCGCCGCCCTCCCGGCGCCGCACCTAGCTGGCTCGGCTAGAATACTAGCATACTAGGGACAGCCGACGCGGGCTGGCGTCCTCGACTGGGCATGAGTCAATCGGCTGCAGGAGCAAGGCTTGGCCTAGGGAGACCGGCACGGTAACGTCCAAATGCTCCCCGCTCGACATGCCGAAAGGCCTCGGGCGGGGTTATTTTTTTGTCCGGACCCGAAGCCAGGGAGCAGGGCCCAGGGCGGCGAGGCGATTGGACCGAAATGTCAGAAAGATGTCAGAAACTCGAAGGGGCTACGGGCCCCCGTGCCCGTAGCCCCCTGAGGAATTGGAGCGGCCGACCGGATTCGAACCGGCGACGTCCAGCTTGGGAAGCTGGCATTCTGCCACTGAATTACGGCCGCCCGGCGCCTCCTATAGTACGCATCGGAGAGCGGCGACGCTACTGCGACTCCCTGAGCGACATGCTGAAGGCCTGGATGACCTCGTCGCTGCGAGCTTTCCAGTTGACCCGCTTGCTGACCCCGTAGAGGTCGAGTTGCTGGTAGAGCGGCACCGCCGGCATCTCCTCGACCCAGAGGCGGTTGATCCGGTGGTACTGCTCGAGGCGCTTCTTGTCGTCCATGATCGCCTGGGCCTCGTCGACCATACGGTTGAACTCCTCGTTGTGCCAGTTCACGAAGATGCCGGGCGACTTGAACAGCGGCACGTAGACGTTCTCGGCGTCGGTCGTCCCCACGCCCCAGCCGATCAGCCAGATCGGCCCGGCCTTGTGGACGTAGACCATGTTGTTCAGGTAGGTCACGAAGTCGTAGGTGCGGAGGGTCGTCCGGATCCCGGCCTTCGTGAGCTGACCGGCCACCGCCTCGGCCACCTCGGCGTCGCGCACGTAGCGGCCACGTGGGCCGTGCAGCGTGACGTCGAGACCGCCGGCGAACCCGGCCTCGGCGAGGAGCCTCTTCGCCTTGTCGAGGTCCTGCTTGATCGGCCTGAGCGACGGGTCGTAGCCGAAGTGCATGGAGGGGAGCATCGTGGCCACGCGCACGCCCCGACCGTCGAGCACGCCCTTGATGATCTCGTCAGCATCGATGGCGTAGGCGATGGCCTGGCGGACGCGCTTGTCCGCGGTGGGCCCATCGTACGGCCCGACCGGCTTGTGCTGGGCATCCATCTGGTGCGCGTAGAACATGAGCTGGATGGTGCGGATCGACGGCGCCGTCGATAGGAAGAGCTTCGGGTGCTTGTCGATGATCGCGGCCAGGTGCGGCGGGATGTTCACCGCCAGGTCGATCTCCCCGTTCTGGAGCGCCGCCACCCGCACGGCGTCGTCGGGGATCGCCCGAAAGACGATCGTCTTGATTTTTGGCGCGCCCCGCCAGTACCGGTCGTTCGCCTCGAGGACGATCTCCTCGTCCTTCGACCAGCGGACGAACTTGTAGGGCCCCGTGCCGATCGGGTTCTTCGAGATGAACGTCGTGTCCTTGTCCCGATACGCCTTCGGCGGATACATGCTGCCCTGCACGAACGTCATCACCTTGGTGAACGTCGGCCACGGCTTCTTGGTGTGCACGCGGATCGTATACGGGTCCACGATCTCGACGCGGTCGATCGGCGCAAAGAAGGTCGCGCCCCGGAGCTTCCCCTGCCCGCCCGCCAGGCGCTCGAGGCTCCACTTCGCCGACTCGGCGTCGAAATCCTCCCCGTTGTGGAACTTCACGCCTCTCCGGAGCTTGACCTCCCACGTCGTCGGCGCCACGAGCTTCGGCATCTCGGTCGCGAGCGAGGGAACGACCTTGAGGCCCGGGTCTCGCTCGTAGAGCATGTCGAAGATGTGGCGCCCTAGGTTCGACGCGGGTGTCTCCGACTGGTTCATCATGTCGAGCGTCGTCGGGTCCACGCCCTGCGCGATAACGACCTGGCCCGCGGGGGCGGCGGACGCCCCGAGAGGGACGAGGAGCGTGAGGGCCAGAGCCACGAGGGTTTGGCGGAGGGTCATTGAACGCCTCCTCTTACGAGGGAGATCGATTTCAGTCGAGTTCCGGAAGATCCACCGGTCGAGTTCCCGATAATCTAGGGGTCCGCGGACAGGGAGTCAAGGTAGGCGAGCGCCTGCTCGCGCGTCTTCACCCGGCCGAGCGCCTGGGCCTCCCGCACCCGCGCGAGCGCGCGGCCGACCGCGGGGCCGGGGGCGAGACCCAGCCGGCCCATGACATCCTCGCCCCGGAGGAGCGGCGCCGCCGCCTCGACCGCCTGCTGCTCTTGCCAGCCGCCGAGGAGGTCGCGGAGCAGCGGCGCCCGCCGCCAGACGCCGAGCGGTGAGGCGCCGGTCACGGCGGCCGCGTCCGCCAGCGCGAGCAGCAGCAGATCCTGCGTGTCCTCGCGCAGGTCGCGATAGAAGCGGTAGCGCGCGCGGGGCGTCAGCCGCTCCGTGGCGCCGAGGTGCATCGGGCGCAGGTGGTGGCGCACGAGCCGTTCGAGCACGCCGACCGCCCGCGCGGGCAGGCGCAGCCGCTGGCCGATGGCGCGGGCGCGCTCGGCGCCGACCAGGTCGTGCCCGAAGAACCTGACGCGCCCCTGGACCACGCGCCGCGTCTCGGGCTTGGCCACGTCGTGGAGGAGCGCGGCGAGCTTCAGCACCGGGTCCCGCGTGACGCCGCCGCCGAGCGGCTCGTCCATGTGAGCGCGGAGCTCCTCGCCGAACGGGACCAGCGTGGCGAGACGCGCGAGCACGCGGTCGGCCGAGGCCAAAGCGCGCAGCGAGTGCTCGAGGACGGGGAAGCGGTGCGGCGCGGGCTGGGCCGTCGCGCGCATCGGCTCCACCTCGGGGAGGAGGACGCCGAGCAGCCCGAGCGTGTCCATGCGCCGGAAGGCGCGCGCCGTGTCGGGAAGTGCGAGCATCAGGAGCAGCTCGTCCCGCACGCGCTCGGCGGCGACCGCGGCCAGCGCCGGCGCGACCGCCCGGATCGCCGCGACCGTCCCCCGCGTCAGCCGGAAGCCGAGCGCCGCCTCCAGGCGCACGCCGCGGAGCGCGCGCAGGGGGTCGTCGGTGAGCACGCGGAGGTCCGGCGCCCGCAGACGGCGCGCGCGGAGATCGGCGAGGCCTCCGGTGGGATCCACGATCGGCGCGCCGCCCCGGACGAGCAGCTCGCGCAGAGGAACCGCGAGGGCGTTGACGGTGAAGTCGCGGGCCGCGAGGTCCGCCGCGAGCGAGGGGCCGCGGAAGTCGGTGACGTCGAGGCGGACGCCCGGGAGCACCACACGCCCCGTCCCGCGCTCGGGGTCGAGGGGGACGAAGGCGCCGCGAAGCCGCTCCGCCACCCGCCGCGCGAGGTCGAGCGCCCCCGCGGGGACCGCGACGTCGAGGTCGACCTCGCGCCCCGGCCGACGTCCGAGCCAGGCGTCACGCACCGCCCCGCCCACGAGCACGGGGGCGCCGCGCCGGCCCGCGAGGGTGGCGACCGCCCGCACGACCGTGATCTCGGCGCGCGTCAGCCGCTCGCGCTGAAAAACGGGCATGGTAGAGTCTCCACACTCCTCACCCACGATTCAAGCAGGAGGACGGCGGTGGCGCTCAAGCTGCGCAAGGTCGACTACACGAAGAAGGGGCATCTCGCCTACGTGACGATCCGGAACGCCGAGCACGAGAACTGCCTCGAGGAGGAGGTCGACCACGACCTCTGGAAGGTCTGGCACGACTTCCGCGACGACCCGGGGCTCTACGTCGCCATCCTCACCGGCGAGGGCACCAAGTCGTTCTGCGCCGGCTCCGACCTCCGGGCGTACGTCGAGCGGATCGCGAATCGCTCACCGGAGTGGAATCGGCGCCGCGCCCACGAGGGGCCGAACCTCGGAGGCATCACGAAGGGCATCGCCGTGTGGAAGCCGATCATCGCCGCGATCAACGGCTACTGCCTGGCGGGCGGGATGGAGCTCGCGATGGCGTGCGACATCCGAATCGCGGCCGACCACGCGAAGTTCGGCGTCGTGAACCGCCGCTGGAACGTCGGCGCCGAGTCGGGACTGACCCAGCGGCTGCCGCACATCGTCGGCCTCGGCGTGGCGCTCGATCTCTTGATCACCGGGCGGTGGTTCGACGCGAAAGAAGCGTATCGCATCAACTTCGTGAGCCGCGTCGTCAAGCGCGCCCGGCTCCTGGACGAATGCACGAAGCTCGCCGAGCGGATCTGCGAGTACCCGCAGTCGTCGCTCCGCACCGACAAGGAAGCCTGCATTCGCGGGCTCGGGCTCACGCTGGAGGAAGGGCTGCGGCTCGAGAACACGCTCTGGAACACGAACCTCTCGCTGCCCGACACCCTCGACGGCCCGAAGGCGTTCATCGCGAAGCGGAAGTTCGTCCCGACGCAGGAGGTCTGACGGGGCGACGGGTCGCGGAGGGCGCCCGCCGGCTCGACGGCCCTACATCTCGAGACCGTTCGCGCCGATCCGGAACTCCACGATCTCGTCGGACTTGGCGCTCCCCCGATGCTTGACCACGCAGAGCATCCGGGCCAGCCGGTTGCCGACCCGCTCGCTCCCGAGTGCCACGATCGTGTTCGCGGTCGCGCCGATGTCGCCCGTGGCCACCTTCCGCGCGAGCAGGTCCTCGAGGCGCGTCTCCTCGGTGGTGACGAGGAGCAGCGTCGTGATCCGCGCGTGGTCGTAGCGGTGAGCGTCGATGAACGCGCGGTGCTTCCACACGGGCAGGCAGATCTCCATCCCGAGCGTCTCGGCGTCGCGGTGGATCGTCTTCCGGTAGAGCTCGTCGAACACGAAGAGCTGGATCGAGTCCGCCGGCGCGTCCATCGGCTCGACGCCGTCCACCACCACGCGCCGCGTGCCGGCGGCGAAGTGGAAGTACACGAACGGCCGGACCGTGTAGAGCGCGTGGTTGTACGACGCCTTCCAGTTCCAGTCGAACTCGACACCGCCGTCGGTCGTCGGTACCTGGAATTCGCGGACGCGTCCGACCCACGGGAGCGCGTTCGAGTAGAACGCCTGCAGCTCCGCGGCGGGCGGGTACGGATCGCTCATCGGCGGGACGGCGTGGCGCCAGGTCGTGAGCGTCCAGCCGAAGAGGCGCGCGGCATACTCGTCGTGCTGCTGCGAGTCGCCGCGCCCGTTCAGGTCGAGCACGACGCCGCGCGCGCCGTCGGCGACGCGGCCGTGGTCGGCGAACGTGAGGCCGAGGTGCGTCTTGCCGATGCCCGTCGCGCCGTACACGACGGTCAGCGTGCCGGGCAGCAGGCCGCCGCCCAGCATCGCGTCGAGCTTCGGGAGTCCGGTGGAGACGCGTGCGGTCATGGGCGGAGATTCTACACTGCCCGTCCCTTGGTCGCGAACTGGCGCTCGTAGAGTGCCCCGAGCTCGGCGAGCGTCGTCGTCTCGGTCGGGCCCTTGTCGTCGCGGATCTTCGTGATGCGGGCAAAGCGGAGCGCGAGCCCCGAGCGATACGTCGGGCTTTTCTGGACCTCGTTGTACGCGACCTCGACGACGACCTCGGGCCGGACGCGCACGGTGTAGCCGTCATCCGCCGTGGCGATCTCCCAGAGACGCGAGGTCATGTCGGCGAACTGAGCGTCGGTGAGCCCCTTGAACGTCTTGCCGACGTCTGCGAATCCCTGGCCGTCGCGCACGGCCAGGTGATAGTTGGAGAGCCAGCCCCGACGCCTCCCCGAGCCGCGGTCGGCGGCCACGATGACGCAGTCCACCGTCTCCGCCGCCTTCAGCTTGAGCCAGCGCTTGCCGCGGCCGCCGGGCTCGTACGGGCTCTCGGGGTCCTTCGCCATCATCCCCTCGTGCCCGGCCTCGAGCGCCCGCGCGAAGAACGCGCGCCCCGCCTCGGCGTCGGCGGCGACGACGCGCTCGGCGAGGTAGCGCCCGCCGGTGACCCCGGCGAGCGCCTCCCAGCGCCGCTCGTACGGCTCGTCGAGGAGCGAGCGGCCGTCAGCCATCAGGCAGTCGAAGAAGTAGAGCGCCAGCGGCATCTCCCGGACCAGCGCGTCGACACCGTGGACGCGTCGGAAGCGCCGCATCAGCTCTTGGAACGGGAGCGGCCGGCCCGCGGGATCGAGCGCCAGCACCTCGCCGTCGAGGATGAAGGGCGCGTGAGCGAGGTCGCGGCGCGCGATCGCGACCACGTCGGGGAGGCTCCGCGTGACGTCCGAGAGGCGCCGCGTCCACACCGCCACCCGGTCGGCGTCACGGTGGAGCTGGATCCGCGCGCCGTCGTACTTGAACTCCAGCGCCGAGCGGCCCCGGTGGGCGGCGAGCGCTTCGTCCACGTCGTCGGCGCTCTCGGCCAGCATCGGCTGGAGCGGGACGCCGGGCCGGGCGGGCGCCGCCGCGAGCGCGGCCGCGCCTCCCGTCGCGGCGAGAACGGCGACGGCCGAGAGGTCGCCGAGCCGCAGGGCGGCGCGTCTCACCGAGCCGACGGGCGTCCCGGCGACCTGCGCGATCGCCTCCAGCACGAGGCCGTCGGAGACGCCGGTCCGCATCTCGCCGCCGACGATCCGAGCCAGGATCTCACGCTCGGCCTGGGACGCGCGGGCCAGAAGCTGTCTCACGACACGCTCTTTGGACTGGCGAGCGCCGTGCCCCTGGGCCTCGGCGACCGCGGCGAACGCCGCCGCGAGGTCGGCGAAGCTGAGCGGGGCCCCGACGGTCGGCTCGTCCACGGACGGAAGCCAGCGGATCCCGAGCGCCCGCGGGTCGGACGGCGGGAACGCGCGGCCCGTCAGGAATAGGACGGCGGTCGCCACGTCCTCGGCGGGTAGCGTCCGGAGGAACCCGGCGACGAGACGGAGCTTCTCGAGCCGGGCGGGAGTCTGCTCGAGCTCGCGGCAGAGGGTCACGAGGTGCGCGAAGTCGGCCATCGCCTCGATTGTACGGGTCCGCCCGCCATTCTTGACTTCGATCGAGCGCCCACCCTAGGCTCGAGTCATGCGTCGCCGTGTCCTGTACGACGCGAGCTCGCGCGCGGCGGCAGCCGCTGCCCACCTCCTCGCCGACGAGTACGACGTGGGGACGCTGTCCGCCGATCTCGTGTCGGACGCCGTCCCGACCGTCCTCCTGATCGAGCACGATTCGCGCCACGTCCCCCAGATGGGGCGCCACGTCCGTATGGTCGCGCTCGTCGATCCCGCCGCCCACGGCCCCTGGTCTGCCGCGTGGTACGCGCTCGTGCCCGTCGGCGCCGGGCGACCCCTGGTGGCCAGCGCCGTGCGCAACGCCTTTGCCGACCTCGAGGCGGGCGCCGAGATCGCGCGCCTCGACCGCGAGCTCTCGGAGCTGAACGCGATCGGCATTCGGCTGTCCGCCGAGCGGAACCCCCGCGAGCTCCTCGAGACGATCCTCACCAAGGCGCGCGAGACCACGAACAGCGACGCCGGCTCCCTCTACCTCGTGGACGAGGCGGCCGACGGCACGCGCCACCTCCGCTTCGCGCTCGCGCAGAACGACTCGGTCGAGATTCCGTTCCGGGCGACCACGCTACCGCTCACGAACGACAGTGTGGCCGGCCACGTTGCGCTCACCGGAAAGATCCTGAACCTCGAGGACGCGTACGCGCCGCCGCCGGGCGCGCCGTACCACATCAACCCCGCGTTCGACGAGCAGACGGGCTACCGAACCCGGTCGACCCTCGTCGTACCGATGCGCACGCCGCAGGGCGAGACCATCGGCGTGCTCCAGCTCATCAACTGCAAGCCCGACTTCGCGCTACGGCTCGGGACGCGGGAGGAGACCGAACGGTGGGTCAAGCCGTTCGGCGTGCGCCACGAGAAGCTCGTCGGCTCGCTCGCGTCGCAGGCGGCCGTGGCGGTCGCGAACAGCCGGCTCTACGACGAGATCCGCCAGCTCTTCGAGGGCTTCGTGCAGGCCTCGGTGACCGCGATCGAGTCGCGCGACCCCACCACCTCGGGCCACTCCTTCCGGGTCGCGAACCTCACGGTGGGGCTCGCGAGCGTCGTGGATCACGTGACCACCGGGCCCTACGCCTCGCTCCGGTTCACCACCGACGAGATGATGGAGCTCCGCTACGCCGCCCTCCTGCACGACTTCGGCAAGGTCGGCGTGCGCGAGCAGGTGCTCGTCAAGGCGAAGAAGCTCCACCCGGCGGAGCTCGACCGCATTCGCCAGCGCGCCGAGCTGATCAAGCGAGGCCTCCAGCTGCGGCAGGCGGGGGAGAAGATCGACTACCTTCTGGCGAAGGGCAAGCGGCGCTACCGCGAGCACGGCCGGGCCCTCGACGAGAAGCTCCGCGCCTCCCTCACCGACCTCGACGCGAGCCTCGCGCGCATCGTGCTGGCAAACGAACCGGCGATCCTGCCGCGGGACTTCGTCGAGGAGATCGAGCGGCTGGCGCGCCGGAGCTTCGAGGACCACCTGGGCGGCCAGCAGACGCTGATCACGCCGGAGGAGGCCTCGACCCTTGCCATCCCCAGGGGAAGTCTCACGCCCGACGAGGTCCGGCAGATCCAGTCCCACGTCGTCCACACCTACCAGTTCCTCGCCCACATTCCGTGGACGAAGGAGTTCCGCCGCATCCCGGAGATCGCCCGCTCGCACCACGAGAAGCTCGACGGCTCGGGCTACCCGTACGGGATGAAGGCGGACGAGATCCCCGTCCAGTCGAAGATCATGGCGATCGCCGATATCTACGACGCGCTCACCGCGGGCGACCGACCGTACAAGAATGCGGTGCCGCCGGACACGGCGCTCGACATCCTGGGCGAGGAGCGCCGCGCCGGCCGCATCGATGCCGCGTTGCTCGACCTCTTCATCGATGCCAAGGTGTACGGGCGCACGGGGGCCGACGTCATCCCGCAAGAAGGAGAGCGACGGCACCCCATCCGATGACCCCGGCCAGCGCCAGGGCCGCGCGGGCGAGCTCGCGGAGCCGATAGGGTCTCTCCATGTGTTGAGTAGAGCGCGCCAAAAAAAAGGCGCGCGAGCCCCGGCGGTGGACCAGCGTATAGGTGAGCGCCCGGGTGGACATACGACCTTCCTTTCCGACTCCTCAGAAGCCGCGGAGCAGTCCGATGACCTTGCCGAGGATCCGGACGCGCCGCTCGCGCGGATCCACCACGATGGGCTTCATCGTCCGGTTCTCGGGCTTGAGCACGACGCGGGCGCCGTCGCGGAGGTAGCGCTTCACCGTCGCTTCGGCGTCGCCGCCCGCGTCGGACTCGAGCAGGGCAACGACGATGTCGTTGGGCTGCGCCGAGTCCTGGCGCCTCACCAGGACCAGGTCCCCGTCGCAGATGTGCGCCTCGATCATGCTCTCGCCTCGGACGCGCAGGGCGAACACGTCCTCGCCGTGGCCGGCGAGCGCCGACGGGGCCACGGGCAGCTCGCCCTCGACGTCCTCGCTGGCGAGGTTCGGTGAGCCCGCGGCGATGCGGCCCAGGATCGGCACGGGCCTGAACTGGCGCGTGCCGATGGGGACCGTGGGCGTCAGCGCCCGCGAGGTGCGTCCCGCGCTCGGCCGGCGCTGGAGCGCCCCCTTGCGCTCGAGCGCCCGGAGGTGGTCGAACGCGGCGCGGGGCGTGACCTTGAACCGGTCGCCGATCTCGCGCACGGTCGGCGGCACACCGTGCCGGACGGTGAAGTGCTGGATGAAGCCCAGGACCTCCCGCTGTCGAGCCGTGAGCTCTCGCATGTGGCGGCCTCCCGTGACGCCAATAATACTCAACGGGTGTTGAGCATGTCCAACAAAAAAGAGAGCCCCCTCAGGCAGGCTCCCACGGCTCGCACACGGGGCACGTGACGTAGCCTTGCTCGCGTGCGTCGGCGACGTGCTTGAAGTACAGACACTCGGCCTGGGGGATCCGCGCGGTCCATGCGCACTCGGTCCGGTGGAAGAGGCGCGAACCGCGCTGCGCGCAGAAAGGCTCGGCGGGCGCGGCCGTGGCCGTGGCGGCCGGAGCGTCGGCAGCGGCAAGCGGCTCGGCGGAGGATGGCACGGACGCCGACGCGGGCGGCGCCGTTTCGACCGTCGGCACGCTCGAAGGCGCAGTGACGGGATCGAGGTCGTTCAGGTTCAGGTTTGTCTCGACGGTCTGGCGGAACTCGTCGCTCGCGCGGCGGAACTCACGCATCGCGCGGCCGACCATCCGCCCGAGCTCCGGGAGCTTCGAGGGGCCGAAGACGAGCAGCGCGATCACCCCGATGACGAGCATTTCCTGGAGCCCGATGTCGAACATGGTCGAACGCTAGAGTACCACCGCCGTGAGCCGCCGTTCGAGCCGTCGAGGCTCGCCGAGACCTACGCCACGCCGGCCACACGCGCGAGCTCCGCGAAGGAGCGCACGACCAGATCGGCCTCGGGGGCGGACGCCCCGCCGGCGGGCGCGTACAGGACGGTGCGCATCCCGAGCTGCCGGGCGCCCTTGATATCCGACGCCACGCTGTCGCCGACCATCGCGGTCGCCGCCGACTCGAGCCCGAGACGCTCGAGCGCGATCCGGAAGAGCGGGGGCTCCGGTTTCCCCACGACGACCGGCCGCACACCGGCGGCGACGGCGACCGCCTCGACGAGCGCGCCACACCCGGGCAGGAACTCGCCGCCCTCGAGCGGCAGTCGCGGGTCCACGTTCGGGGTGACGAGCGGGGCGCCGGCCGCCGCGGCGCGTGCGGCCGCGGTCAGCCGCTCGTATGTCAGGTCAAAGTCATTGCCGACGGCGACGACGGTGGCGCGCCGGTAGTCCTTGGTCTCGACGATCTCGTGGCCCGCGCGCGCGATCACGTCGGCGAGCTCCGGAGCGCCAATGACGAGCACGCGTGAGGGCCCGAACCGCCGCGCGATCACCTCACCGATGATCTCGAGCGGCGTCAGCGTGTGCTCGGCGAACGTGATCCCGAGCGCCCAGAGGCGTCGGCGGATGTCGTCCGCGGTCGCGCGCGAGTTGTTGGTGAGGAACACGAGACCGCGATCCGCTCCGTGGAGGGCGGCGAGCGCCTCGCCCGCCCCGGGGTTCAGCGCGCTGCCGTTCCAGACGCAGCCGTCCAGGTCGAAGACGAAGCCGCGGACCCCGGCGAGGATCGAGCCCGACACGCGCGCTAGTCACCCGCCGAGGCGCGCTCGAACTCGGCGGCCGCGTCGGCGTAGGCCTGCTCGGTCCGCTCGGCCACGCGGGCCCAGGTGAAGCGCTCCTCGACCCGGCGGCGCCCCGCGCGGCCCATGGACCGGCCCAGCGCCGGGTTCTCGAGCACGCGCGTGAGCGCGGCGGCGAGCGCGTCGGGGCGCCCGGGCTCCACCAGGAGGCCGGTCTCGCCGTCCACGACCACCTCGAGGATGCCGCCGACCGCGGACGCGACCACGGGCGTCTCGCACGCCATCGATTCGAGATTGATCAAGCCGAAGGGTTCGTAGACCGACGGGCACGCGAACACGGCGGCGTGACTCATGAGCTGGATCACGACCTCGCGCGGGACCATCTCGTTGATCCAGAGGACGTTCGGGTGGTCCGGCACCGCGCGGCGAAGCCGCGCCTCGATCTCGGGCGTGTCGGGCGCCGACGCACAGAGAACGACCTGCACGCCCGCGGGGAGCAACTTCGCGGCCTCGAGCAGATGGAAGATCCCCTTCTGGTCCGTGACGCGCCCGACGAACAGGACGTAGGGCGTCCGGACGCCCAACCGGTCGAGCGCGTCGCGCTCCTCGGTGGGCCGGAAGCGCTCGGGGTCGATGCCGTTGTGGATGACGACCACCTTCGCCGGGTGCACGCGGAAGTGGGCGAGGATGTCCTCCCGCATTTTCCCCGAGACCGCAATCACGCGGTCGGCCGCGTGAGCGACGTCGGCGTCCACGGGATCGCGGGCCATCGCGAGGGCGATCGAGAGCGTCTCGAGCGCCGGGGCGAAGCGCGGTCCGTCCGGACCGGCGCCGAGGCGCTCCCACGGGGCGTAGCCGCGGACCGCGACGCCGTGCTCACCCGCGTCGGGGGGACGCGCGCCGAAGCAGCGAACCTCGACGGCCATGCGGCGCGCGAGGGCTTGCGTCAGCTGGTCGACGACGACGCCCGCGCCACCGTAGATATGGGGGGGATACTCGCGCGTGAGGACGAGCGCCTTCACGAGGCGGCGTCGCCCTCGCCTTGGTCGTCCTGACGCTTGAGCTTGCGCAAGACAGTGGTGGGGTCGATACCGAGCAGCTTGGCGGTGAGTGTCTTGTTGCCCTTGGTGGCGCGGAGCGTCTCCTCGAGCAGCCGCGCCTCGACCTCGGCGAGCGGCGTGCCGATGCGGATCGAGAGCACGCCCTCGGGGAGCGGCGTCGCGCCGGCGATCTCCGGGGGCAGGTCGGTCATGTCCATGAGCGCGCCCGGGGTCAGCACGACGCCCCGCTCGATGACATTCTCGAGCTCGCGCACGTTCCCGGGCCAGGCGTACGCCTCGAGCCGACGGATCGCGTCGTCGGTGAAGCCCTCGAGCCGGCGATTGTTCTTCGCCGCGTAGACGCGGAGGAAGTGCTGGGCGAGGACGCGGATGTCCTCGCTCCGCTCGCGGAGCGGCGGCACGGTCATCGTGATGACGTTGAGCCGGTAGTACAAATCCTCGCGGAACCGCTTCTCCCGCACCATCTGCGCGAGACCCTGGTTGGTCGCCGCGACGATGCGGACGTCCACCCGAAGCGTCTTCGTGCCGCCGAGGCGCTCGAACTCGCCCTCCTGGAGCACGCGCAGGATCTTGGGCTGGGTCACCGCCGAGAGGTCGGAGACCTCGTCGAGGAAGAGCGTGCCCCCGTCGGCCAGCTCGAAGCGGCCCTCCTTCCGCCCCGCCGCGCCGGTGAACGCGCCCTTCTCGTAGCCGAACAGCTCCGACTCGAGCAGCGTCTCGGGCAGCGCGGCGCAGTTGACCGCGACGAACGGGCCGCGGCTCCGCGCCGAGCGCGCGTGGATCGTGCGGGCGACGAGCTCCTTGCCGGTGCCGCTCTCGCCCTGGACGAGCACCGTCGCGGAGCTGCCGGCGACCTGCTCGAGGAGCGTCATCATCCGACGGAACGCGGGGCTCGAGCCGATGACCGCGCCCTGCTGGAGCAGGTCGTCGAGCCGCTGCTGGAGCGCGCGGTTCTGCTGGATCAGGTCTCGGCGCTCGAGGGCCTGGCGGATCAAGCGCAGGAGCTGGGCGCGCTGGAACGGCTTGGTGAGGAAGTCGTACGCGCCCTCCTTCATCGCCTTGACCGCCTCCTCGACCGTGCCGAAGGCGGTCAGGAGGATCACGTCCACTTCGGACGCGATCGCCTTGACCGCGCGGAGCAGCTCGATACCCGAGAGCCCTGGCATCTTGAGGTCGGTGAGGACCAGGTCCACGCCCCCCGCCTGGAGGCGCTCGAGGGCGGCGTTGCCGTCGGAGGCGAGGATGACGCGGTACCCCTCGCGCGTCAGCGTGCGCTCGAGGCTCTGGCGGAGCCCCGGATCGTCGTCGGCGATCAGCAGCGTCGCGGGATCAGACATTCACGGGCCTCTTGATCGGCAGCCGGATCGTGAAGACCGCGCCCCGGCCCGGGCGGTTCGCCCATCGGATCTCGCCGCCGTGCTCCTCCGCGATCTGACGCGCGATCGAGAGGCCGAGGCCGGTGCCCTGCGGCTTGGTGGTGAAGAACTGCTCGAAGAGCCGCGGCGCGACGTCGCGCGGAATGCCGCCGCCGGAGTCGGACACGGAGATCTCCACCGTGTCGCCGTCGAAGTGGCTCGCGATCGTCAGCTCACCGCCGCTCGACAGCGCTTCGAGCCCGTTCTTCACGAGGTTCAGCGCCGCCTGGCGCAGGAGACCGCGGTCGATCTCCATCATCGGCACGTTCGGGTCGACCTCGACGCGGACCGTGAGCCCTTGCCGCGTGGCGACCGGGCGGATGAACTCGGCCAGCTCGCGCACGAGCCCGCCCACCGACTCCTCCTCGAAGTGGGGGCGCGGGAAGCGCGCGAACGCGAGGTACTCCTCGGTGAGGGCGTCCAGCGCGGTGACCTGCTCACGGATGGCGGCGAGGAGGCTCCCGGCCTCCTCCATCTCCGGCGCCGGTCGCCCGGTCATGATGTCGCCCAGCATCTCGGCGTTGAGGCCGATGGCGGCGATGGGGTTGCGCACCTCGTGGGCCACCTTGAGGGAGAGCCGCCCGACGGTCGCCATGCGCTCGGCCACGACGAGCTCCTGCTGCGCGGCCTGGAGCTGCGACAGGGTCCCCTTGAGCTCCTCGTTGAGCCGCTCCACCTCCGCGCGGGCCCGTCGCTCGCGGTCGGCCACGTGGCCGAGCGCGAATGCGGGGAGGCCGACCAGCCCCATCAGAATCACGACCGCGGTCCACGCCGCCTCGGGCGGCGCGAGCCACGCCGCCGTCCAGTAGAGGAGGCCGGCGACGCCGGTGAGGAGGAGGCCCATCCACCGCCCGAAGTAGTAGGCGTTGACGGCCACGAGCGGGAAGAAGAGGTTGACGAACGGGCTATCACCGCCGCCCGTGAGGTAGAGGAGGGAAAAGATGAGCAGGAGGTCGACACCGAGCGCCGCACTGAAGATGAGGGTGGTGGCGCGCGGCTTGATGGTGACGAAGGCGAGGATTCCCGCCTTGTAGAAGGCGAACCATTGCACGAGTGAGAAGACGTCGAATTGGTAGCGCGGCCGGAGTGGCGCCAGCCCGAGGGTCGCGAGGCCACCCACCATGACCACCGCGAGGAGGAAGGCGAAGGCGCGCTCGTCCCGCTCGAGCAGTCGGAAGATCGCGTGCCAGGGTTTCCGTTCGTTCGACGCCACGGTTCTCTCCACGCCGACTATAGCACTACGGCCGGCGACTCCTCCGGTAGGCGCCGAGCGCGAGCCACACCGCGACGGCGGCGACGGCCAAGAGCGCGAGCCAGCGCTCGATGCGGTGGACGTCCTGCAGCACGCCGTAGACCTGGTCGGCGAAGACGTAGGCGAGCCCGAAACTCACCGGGACCCCGAGGACGGCGGCCGCCGCGTCGAGGACCAGGAACTTCCAGAACGGCACGCGGGCGATGCCCGCGGTGAGGAAGGCCGCCGCCCGGAGCCCCATCACGTGGCGCGCGGTCAACAGAATTTTCACGCCGTGGTCCCGGTACGCCTTGAGAAGGCGCGCCTCGCGCTTCCGGCTCAGCACTCGCCGGACCGGGCGCCAGTCCAGCAGGCGCTCGCCCCAGTGGTGGCCGGCCCAGTAGAGGGCCGCGTCGCCCGCGAGCGCGCCGGTGAGGATCACGAGGAGCGCGAGCCACCAGCGGAAGACCCCCGCATGCGAGAGGATGCCGGCCGCGACGATCGGGATTTCCTCGGGCACAGGCAGGCCGAGCCCGGCGGCGAAGAGGACGAGGAACAGCCCGACGTAACGCAGCTGCTCGATGAGGCTCGCGACCACCCAGCACCTCGCGCCTCGGGAAGATCCGCTTCGTGTGCGCTTCGGACAGTGTATACTCCGGAACGTCGGATGCGGTCGTCGGTTCGCTGTGAACCGTCCTTCCTAGAATGGAGTTCTCCGCATGGCAGTCAAACTCTTCGTCGGCGGCCTTTCGTTCTCGACCTCCACCGAGCGGCTGCGTGAGGCCTTCGCGGGCACCGGCACCGTCGAATCCGCGAGCGTCGTGACCGATCGGGAAACCGGCCGGTCGCGTGGCTTCGGCTTCGTCGAGATGGCGACTCCCGAGGAGGCCGAGCAGGCCATCAGCCGCTTGAACGGCACGAACCTCGACGGCCGGACGATCCTGGTCGAGAAGGCGAAGTCACCCGGCAGCGGCGGCGGCGATCGCCGCGGCGCCGGCGGCGGTCGCGGCGGCTCCCGCGGCGGCCGCTGGTAGCGACGCCCGCCCTTCCCCGTCTCTTCTCCTGCGAGCGCCGGCGGCGGTAGTCTGTCGCCATGCCGACGATCCTCCACACCGAGGCGTCGCTCGGGCTCGGCGGTCAGGAGCTCCGCATCCTCGCCGAGACGCGCTGGCTCCGCGACCACGGCTGGGGAGCGCTCGTCGCCTGCCAGCCTGGGAGCGGCCTCCTGGCCGAGGCGCAGGCCGCGGGGGTGGACGCCGTCGCCGTGCGGATGCGCGGGGCCGCCGACCTCGGGGCGCTCTGGGCGCTCCGCCGCCTCATGCGGGCGCACGCGGTGAGTCTCGTCCACACCCACAGCTCGACGGACAGCTGGCTCGGTGCGCTGGCCGCTCGATCCCTCCGCCTTCCCGTCGTGCGGAGCCGCCACGTGTCGATCGCGATCCGGAGCGCGCTCGTCTACCGGCTCGCCGACCGCATCGTCACCAGCGGTGAGGTCGTGCGGGCGCTCGTCGTGGCGGCCGGGATCCCGCCCCAACGCGTCGCCGCGATCCCGCCGGGCGTCGACACCGCACGGTTCCACCCGACCGTCTCGGGCACGGCCGTGCGCCAGGAGCTCGGGCTCGGGGCCGGGGAGCCCGTGGTCGGCCTCGTCGCCAACATCCGCGGCTCCAAGGGCCACAACGTCTTCCTCGAGGCGGCGCGGGAGATTCTCACGACTGCGCCGCGCGCGCGTTTTCTGATCGTGGGCGACGGGGTCGGGTACGAGGAGGTCCGGCGGCGCCTGTCGGCCCTGGGCCTCGCCGAGCGGGTCACCATGACGGGCTTCCGTCGCGACATCCCCGAGGTGATGGCCGCCCTCGACGTCCTCGTGCTCCCCTCGATCCGCTCGGAGGCCACCTCGCAGGTCATCCCGCAGGCGCTCGCGGTCGGGACGCCCGTCGTCGCCACGACCGTGGGCGGGAGCCCGGAGCTCGTCCGCGACGGCGAGACGGGGCGGCTCGTCCCTCCCGAGGACCCGCACGCACTCGCCGCCGCGGTGCTCGAGATCCTCGGCGACCCGGCGCGCGCCCGCGCGATGGGGCGCGCGGGGCAGGCGGCGGTCGCGGCAGGGCTCACGCTCGACGCGTCCATGACGCGGACCACCTCGGTGTACCGCGCGTTGCTCGGTAACTTGAAGATATAGAGATATTCTGATATAAGAAATCTTCGTGACCGCGCCGCCGGCGACCACGGAGCTGCAGTCCTTCAAGGCCGAGTTCTTCAAGGCCCTCGCGCATCCGATCCGCATCCGGATCCTCGAGCTCCTGCGCGTCCGCGAGCGTGGCGTGCGGGAGCTGCAGGCGATCCTCGACCTCGACCAGTCGACGGTGTCGCAGCAGCTCGCGGTCCTCCGCGCCAAGAACGTCGTCGGCGCGAGCCGGGAGGGCACGGCGGTCCGCTACGCGATCCGCGACGAGTCTTTGGGCGAGCTGCTCGACGTCGCCCGGCGGATCGTCAACAACCAGCTCGTCGGCACCCAGACGATGCTCCGCGCGCTCCGTCGTGAGGCGCGCCGGCCCGGGCGGCGCTGACCGGTGCTGCGCCAGCTCCGCATGGCCCTCCGGACCGGGATCGTCACCGAGCCGGCCCCGGCCCGATCTGACGTCGAGCGCGTCGGCGCGCGCCTGGCCGGGGAGATCCACCGCCGGTTCGGCCGGTCGCTGGCGATCCGCGAGGTGGACGCCGGCTCGTGCAACGGCTGCGAGCTCGAGATCGCCGGTCTGACGGGCCCCCACTACGACCTCGAGCGCTTCGGCCTCTCCTTCGTCGCCTCGCCGCGCCACGCCGACTGCCTGCTCGTGACGGGCCCCGTGACGCGGAACATGGCGGAGGCGCTCCGGCGGACGTGGGAGGCGACGCCCGACCCGAAGCTCGTGATCGTGGTCGGCGACTGCGGGAGCGACGGCGGGATCTTCCGCGGGTCCTACGCGGTCGTCGGCGGCGTGGGCGCGGTCGTCCCGGTGGACGCCGTCGTTCCGGGCTGCCCGCCCTCGCCCGCGGCGATCCTGGGCGCCCTCCTCGACGTGATCGGTCGCCGGCGTTGACGGCGGCCGCCGGCCCCCTCGTCGCGCTTGCGATCGGGCTCGTCGCGCTCGTCCTCGGGCTCGGTGGGGTCGCGGGGAACGCCTGGACCGTCGCCGTGCCCTGGCTCGTGCCGCTCGGCGGCCTCGAGCTGACGCTCGATCCCCTCGCCGGGCTCTTCCTCGCGCTCGTCGGTGGCGTAGCCCTGCCTGCGTCCGTCTTTGCCCTCGGCTCCACGGGAAGAGCCGGGCGTGGCGCGCTCGCCTACCCCGTGTTCGTCGCGTCCATGTGCGTCGTGCCGCTCGCGGCGAACACGATGACCTTCGTGATGGCGTGGGAGCTGATGTCGCTCGCCTCCTATTTCCTGGTCCTCCACGAGCGCGAGGAGCGCGCGTCGGTGCGCGCGGCCTGGGTATACGCCGTGATGACCCACGCCGGGCTCGCGTGCCTGCTCGCCGGCATGCTGCTCATGGGCGCGTGGACCGGCAGCCCCCGCTTCGCCGACTGGCGAGTGGCCGCGCCCGCGCTCGGCGCAGCGGCACGCAGCGTTGCGTTCGTCCTCTTGGCGGCGGGCTTCGCCGGGAAAGCGGGCGTGATCCCGCTCCACGTGTGGCTCCCGCTCGCGCACCCGGCGGCGCCGAGCCACGTCTCGGCCCTCATGTCCGGCGTGATGATCAAGCTCGGCGTCTACGGGCTCCTCCGCGCGGGCCTCGACTGGCTCGGCGTCGGCCCCGCGTGGTGGGGCGTGGCCGTGCTCCTCGCCGGCACCGTGTCGTCCGTGATCGGCGTGCTCTACGCCCTCGTCGACCACGACCTCAAGAGGCTTCTCGCGTTCTCCTCGATCGAGAACGTCGGGATCATCTTGATCGGCGCGGGCGCGGGCATGCTCTACCACGGCGCAGGGCTCGAGGGGCTCGCGCTCCTGGCGCTCGCGGCCGCGCTCTATCACACGATCAACCACGCCGCGTTCAAGACCCTCCTCTTCCTCGGCGCGGGCGCCGTCGTCCACGCCACGGGCACGCGCAACATGGAGGGGATGGGCGGGCTCATCAAGCGGATGCCCTGGACGGCCGCGTGCTTCCTGGTGGGCTCGGCCGCGGTCGCGGCGCTGCCGCCACTCAACGGGTTCGTGAGCGAGTGGCTCACATTCGTGGCCTTACTACAGAACACCCGCATCGCTCAGCCGATCCTCAACCTGACGTTCACCCTCGGGATCGCGGGGCTCGCGCTGACGAGCGGCCTTGCCATGGCGTGCTTCGTGAAGGCGTTCGGGATCACGTTCCTGGCGCTCCCCCGGAGCGACGCGGCCGCGCGCGCGCACGAAGCCCTGCCGGTGATGCGCACGGCGATGGTCGCGCTCGCGGTCGCCTGCGTCGCGCTGGGCCTCGGGGCGACGCTGGTCGTCCCCGTGCTCGTCTCGGTCGCGGGCGCGCTCACCGGCGACCGCACGCCCGTGGCCGTCGGCGACTGGCTGACGCTCGGCGTCTCGGGCGGCTTCGGGACGCTCTCGACGCTCGCGATCGCCGCGGCCCTCGGCGCGGCGCTCGCGCTGCCGCTGATCGCCCTCCGCCTGGCGGGGGCAGCGCGGGGCCGGCGGCCCTACGAGACGTGGGGGTGCGGCCGAATGTTGCAGACGTCGCGGATGGAGTACACCGCGACCGCCTTCGCCGACCCGTTCCGGCGTGTCTTCGACTTCTTCTACCGGCCCGAGAAGCGGCTGGACATCGAGTTCCACCCCGGGGCGCGTTACTTCGTCCAGCGTATCGAGTATGCGAACCCGACGCGCTCGATCTTCGACGACTGGCTCTATCGGCCGGCCATCGACGCGCTGCGCGTCGTCGCCCGCCGCGCGCGGGCGATCCAGTCGGGCAGCGCCAACGTGTACCTTGCCTACATCCTCGCGGCACTCATCCTCTTGCTGGTGCTCGCGTGATCGCCGCGCTCCTGATCGCGCTCGGCCAGGTGCTCGTCGCCGGCGCGGGCGCGCCCCTGCTCGTCGGGGTCGTGCGCACGCTCAAGGCGCGGCTCGCCGGCCGCCGCGGCCCGAGCCCGTGGCAGCCCTACGCCGATCTCCGGAAGCTCCTCGGCAAGGAGCCGGTCGTCTCGACGACGACCTCGTGGGTGTTCCGCGCGACGCCCTACGTGCTGGTCGCGACGATGCTGGTGACGGCCCTCGTCGTGCCGGTCCTCGTCGCACGGCCGGCGCTCGGGTTCGCGGGCAACATCATCCTCCTCATGTATCTGTTCATGCTCGGGACCTTCATCCTGGCGCTCGCCGGGCTCGACTCGGGCAGCGCCTTCGGCGGCATGGGCTCGAGCCGCGAGGTGGCGGTCGCGGCGCTCGCCGAGCCGACGATCATCGTCGCGGTCTTCGCGGTCGCGCTTCGTGCGGAGACGATCAACCTGGGGGGCATCGTCGAGCGCCTGGCGCGCGAGCCGCTGCTCGCGGCGAACCCGGCGCACCTCCTCGCCTTCGTCGCGTTCTTCATCGTCATGCTGGCCGAGACCGGCCGGCTGCCGGTGGACAACCCGGCGACCCACCTCGAGCTCACGATGATCCACGAGGCCATGGTGCTCGAGTATTCGGGCCGGTACCTGGCCCTGGTGGGATGGGCGTCGGCGATGCGGCTGTTCGTCTTCATGACGCTCCTCGCCAACCTCTTCGTCCCCTGGGGCGTGACGAGCCTCGCCGAGCCGGTGCCCGTCCTCCTCGGGCTCCTGGCCCTCGCGGGCAAGCTGGCCGTCCTCGCCGCCGCGCTCGCGGTCCTCGAAACGGTGGTCGCCAAGCTCCGGCTCTTCCGCGTGCCCGAGCTCCTGGCGGGCTCGTTCGCGCTCGCGCTCCTCTCCGTCACCGCAGTGTTCCTCGTCCCATGACCGCCGCCGCGAATCTCCTCGCGTTCCTGGGTCTGACGACGACGCTGCTCCTCGTCTGGCGTCAGAGCTGGCCGGCTCGGCTCCACCTCTTCGCCGCCCAGTCCGTGCTGCTCGCCGTGCTCGCCGGCACCATCGGCGTCTTCGCAGGCAAGTGGGCGCTCCTCGGGGTCGGCGCCGTCGTCCTGGTCGTCAAGGCGTGGATGATCCCGCGCCTGCTCTGGCGCATCGGCGCGGGCGTGCCGGTGCGGCCCGTCGCCCCCGGCCGCTCGTCGGGTATCCCACTCCTCGTCGCAGGGGTGTTGGTCGTGGCCGCGTACGTGATCATGCTCCCGGTCAACGCGGCGACGGAGCTGCCGACTGAGGGCGGCATCCCGCTCGCCTTCGCCATGGCGCTCATCGGCCTCTACCTCTGCGTGACCGGCCACGACGCGTTCGGCCACACCCTGGGCTTCCTCGTGTTCGAAAACGGGATCTTCGCCCTCGCGATCCTGGCGACCTATGGCCTGCCGTCGATCGTCGAGGCGGGCGTCTTCCTCGACGTGCTCGTCGTCGTGCTGATCATGGAGGGTGTCGTCGCACAGGTCCGCCGCGAGCACGCCTCGACCGAGGAGGAGCGGCTCCGGGAGCTGCGCGGATGACGCTCCTCGCCCTGCTCGCGATCCCCCTGGCGGGCGCGCTCCTGCTGGCGCAGTCGCGCGGCCGTCTGGCGACGGCCGTGCACGCGCTCACCGCGGCACTCACCCTGGCGGCGTCGGTCGCGATCGCCCTGGCGGTCCACCGCGAGGGCGTCGTGACCGCGCTCGGCGGCTTCCTGCGCGCCGACGCGCTGTCGGCCTGGATGGTCGCGCTGATCGGCCTGGTGGGCGCGCTCGCGGCGACCGAGGCGCCGCGCTACGCTTCGGGGCGCTTCTACCCGCTCTTCCACCTGTTCGTGTTCACGATGCTCCTGGCGGTGACCACCGACGACGTCGGGCTCATGTGGGTCGCCGTCGAGGGCACGACGCTCGCCTCGGTCTTCCTCGTGAACTTCGAGGGCACGCGCGCCTCGCTCGAGGCGGCGTACAAGTACCTGCTGATCTGCTCGGTCGGCATCGCGATCGCCTTCCTCGGGACCGTCCTCGTCTACTTCGCCGACATTCAGCTCTTCGGCGACGAGGTCGACGCGCTCCGCTGGACGACGCTCCTCCGCGTCGCGCCGCGGCTCCCGCCGCGGGTCATCGAGCTGGCCTTCGTCTTCCTCGTCGTGGGCTACGGCACCAAGGCGGGGCTGGCCCCCATGCACACCTGGCTCCCCGACGCGCACAGCGAGGCGCCGGCGCCCGTGAGCGCCCTCATGTCGGGCGTGCTCCTCTCGGTCGGCGTCTACGCGCTCCTGCGCTTCAAGCCGGTCGTGGACCTCGCGGCGGGTCCGGCGTTCACGCGGCGGATTCTGCTGGCCCTCGGGCTCGCCTCGATGGCGGTTGCGGCCCTGTTCCTGTGGACCTCGCAGAACTTTAAGCGGATGCTCGCCTACTCGAGCGTCGAACACATCGGCATCGCCTGCCTCGGGCTGGGCTTCGGCGGCGCATGGGGCGTGACGGGCGCGCTCCTGCACCTCGCGAACCACGCCCTCGCGAAATCGGCGCTCTTCCTCCTGGCCGGGCGGATCCGCGCCGCCTACGACTCCGCCGAGGTCCTGGACGTGCGCGGGCTGATGGGGCCGCTGCCGCGCACGGGCGGCGCGTTCCTTGCCGCGATGCTCGCGCTGATGGGGCTGCCGCCCTTCGGGCTCTTCACGAGCGAGGTGATGATCTTCGGCGCCGGCTTCGGCGAGGGCCCGGTCGGCGTCGCGGCGGTCGGCCTGGCGCTCCTCGTCCTGGCGTTCGCGGGGCTGCTCCGAACGACGCAGACGATGCTCCACGGCGTTCCGGCGCGGCCTCCCGTGCACGCGTCACTGGGCGCGTGGCCGGCGGTCCCCGTACTCGTGGCGCTCCTGCTGCTCGTGCTCACTGGCCTCGCGTGGCCTCCCGGCCTCGCCCTGGCACTCGACCGGATCGCGGCCGTGGTGGCCGGCTGAGATGGCGCGCGTGGCGTCCGATGCGCTGACGCGGGCCCTCGACGAGTCGGGGGCGACAGGCGTGACGGCGCGCGGCGCCGACGCGCTCGAGTGCCGCGTGGCGGTCGGCGAGATCCCGGCATTGGCGGACCGGCTCGCGGCGCTCGGTGCGACCTGCCAGTTCCTCGCCGCCGCGGACACGCGTGCGAGCTCGGGGGCTTTCACGCTCGTCTACGTCTTCGCGCCCGCCACCCTCTCGCCGCGCGCCGCCGTGCTCGTCTCGGTCGCGCCCGACGACGCGCGGTTCCCCTCCCTCGCGACGCGGTCGTTCGCGGCGAGCCGATTCGAGCGCGAGATCCACGACCTCCTCGGCCTCGTGCCGGTCGGCCATCCGGACCTGCGCCGGCTCGCCCTCCATCAGTTCTGGCCCGCGGGGTATCACCCGTTGCGCCGAGACACCACGCTACGCGACGACTTCAGGGACGAAGGCCAGCCGTTCCCCTTCCGCCGCGTCGAGGGCGAGGGCATCTTCGAGATCACCGTCGGCCCGGTACACGCCGGGATCATCGAGCCCGGCCATTTCCGGTTCAGCGTCCAGGGCGAGACGATCGTGAACCTCGAGACGCGGCTCGGCTTCGTCCACAAGGGCACCGAGAAGCTCTTCGAGGCGCTGCCGCTCGACCAGACTCCCAGGCTCGCCGAGCGCATCTCGGGCGACACGAGCGTCGGCCACGCCCTGGCCCACTGCCAGGCGCTCGAGGCGCTCGCCGGCTGCGAGGCGCCGCCGCGCGCCCGGTGGCTCCGCGTCGTCCTGCTCGAGCTCGAGCGCCTGTACAACCACGTCGCCGACGTCGGCATGATCGTCAACGACACGGGTTTCGCCTTCGGCCACTCGCACTGTTTCCGGATCCGCGAGGAGCTGCTGCGGCTGAACGAGCGGGTCGCCGGTCACCGGCTGCTCCGCGGCGCGGTCGTGCCAGGCGGCGTGACGGGCCCCGTCGAGCGCACCCCGCTCGCCCCATTGGCGACGACCGTCGAGACGTTCGTCACCGAGTTCCTCGAGATCGCGCAGCTCTGCCTCGACAACACGATGGTGCTCGAGCGGCTGCAGGGCACCGGGCGGCTCTTTACGCACACCGCGCGGGAGATGCAGGTCGTGGGGCTCGTCGGACGGGCGAGCGGGATCGACGCCGACCTCCGGCGTGACGCGCCCTTCGCCGCCTACGGCGAGCTCGGGGTGCGCGCCGCCGTCTACGAGGCCGGCGACGTGTGGGCGCGGACGATGGTGCGCGTGGACGAGATCCGTGAGTCGGCGCGGCTCATCCGCGCCGCGACCGCGGGCATGCCCGAGGGGCCGACGCGCGGGCCGCTTCCGCCCCTGCCCGCACGCGGCCATGCGTTCGGCCTCGTCGAGGCATGGCGGGGTCCGATCTGGCACTGGGTCCTCGCCGAGGCGCCGACGAAGCTCGCGCGGGTCAAGGTGGTGGACCCATCGTTCAGGAACTGGGCGGCGCTCGAATACGCGGTGCTGAAGAACATCGTCCCGGACTTCCCGCTCTGCAACAAGTCCTTCAACCTCTCCTACTCCGGCAACGATTTGTAACGGGGACCGCGAGGCCGGCTCGGGCCGAGGGTGGCCTGAGCGAGGCGCGCGTGGCTCCGGTCGCCCGATCAGCCGCGCATGTCCGGGCGCGCCGCGAAGCGGCGCATGTCGCCCTTGGCCCGCCGTCCGTCCGGCTCGATGACGAAGCCCGACGCCTCGACGGCGCGCTCGGTGTCGCGGTTCGGATGGCAGCCGCCGGACAACCCGACCCAGAACCGCTCGAGCGTGTCCTGAACCCGTGCCTTCCACGGCCTGACCGAGCGCACGTGCTCGAGCATGCGGAGCCGGCCGTCGGGACGGAGGACGCGGCCGACTTCGGCGAGGCCACGACGCGCGTCCGGGACGCTGCAGAAGACGAGGCCGCTCACCACCGTGTCGAACGTCGAGTCGCGGAACGGGAGCGCCTCGGCGCTGCCGCAGACGAGGCGCGCGCGCGGCGCGCGCCGCCGCGCGCGCTGGAGCCCGGCCCACGCGGGATCGAGACCGATGACCCGGACGCCCTCGCGATAGAGGGGTAGGTTCCGCCCGGTTCCACACCCCACGTCGAGCGCGAGCCCGCGCGCGCCCTCGACGAGCCACCGCCGCCACCGGTCGAGCCCCAGCCGCTCGTACAGCGCGCACACCGGATCGTAGAGCCACGGGATCTGTTCGAGGCCGCGCAACGGTCAGGCCTCCGGGAACACGACGAGGGCGCCCGTGTAGTTGTGAAAGAAGTTCCGGCGGCCGACGGGCGCGAATTCGCCGTTCCCGAAGAACCCGACGAGCGGAAACTCGCCGAGGTGCTTCCGGATCAGCGCCACGTCGTGGTCGGCGACGCCGAAGAGCTCCTGCCCGCGCCCCGCGCAGTCGAAGTAACAGCCGAACGCGGGGCGGCGGCCGCCGAGGCGCCTCGCCAGTGCCTCGAGCGTCGCGGTGAGGTCCTCGCGCGACGCTTCCGCGTCGCGGATCTGGAACTGGATGGTCTGCCCCACGCGCACGCGCTCGGCGACGGCGACCGCTCCGCTCGCCTGGTCGATCCCCACGAGGTTGCGCACCAGGAAATCGCCGCGCTCGAGCGGCGATTTCGCCGGATCCATCGCGAGGCCGGCGAAGACTCCCGCGCGTCGGATCCGCGCCTCGCCCCGCGGCAGGGCCCGGATCGCGTCGCTCAGGATCTCGCGCGCGGGGCGGCCCGCGATCTGCTGGATCACGTTCCCGTCGGCGCGCGTCACGACGTACGCCTCGCCGATCGGCATACAGCCCTGCGCGACACCGATCATCGGCTCGAGGCCCGCGAGGGCGACGCCGGCGAGCGCGCCCCGCGCGGCGTCGGTCGCGTAGAGCTCGAACACGGACTCACCCGCCGCGACGGCGCCGACGACGGGGACGAAGCCGAGCGCCTCGTGGAGTCCATCGAGGAGCGCCCGAGGGCGGAGCCCGAGCCCGTCGGGAAGGACGAGCAGACATCCGCCCTCCGCGACCGTTGGCCCGATCCGCTGCGCCACCTCCTCGCCTGTCGCGGGCCCCTGCGCCGCGAGCAGAAACGGCGTCACCACGAGCCGCTCGTCCCTCGCCACGAGGACGGCCACCGCGGGTCCTTGCTCCACTTCGCGGCGCTCCGTCAGGACGCCCGCGCCGCTGCAGCCGAGGACGACGCGCGCGCCCGTCGCGCGTCGGACCGCGTGCAGCAGCTCGTGGGCCCGCGGCCCGGCGTCGCTCGACACGAACACGAGCGCCAGGTCCGCATGCGGGGCACCGCTGGCCGCGAGAGCGGCGAGCGACGCCTCGAGCGCGGCGTCGTCCGGCGCCCCACCGACGGCGAGCCCCGATCCGGCGGCCAGCACGGGGCGCCCTACCGCGCTCCGAGCCGGCAGACGTAGATGCTGTTCTGCGGCCCCGGCGCGTCGACGACCTCGACCGACGTGAAGCCTGCCTCGCCGAGCATGCGCCGCGCGGTCTCGACGCCCCAGGCCGTCCCCAGCCCCGCGCCGCCCTCGGCGAGCGACACGGTCATGCAGTGCAGGACGCTCACCCCGTACATGTATGGGGTGAACGGCTTTCCAATGTTGTCCTCGAGGTTGCTCGACGCCTTCGGCTCGATCATGAGATAGACGCCGTCGGGTCCGAGCGCCCCGGCGGCGCGCCGGAGCACCGTCGCGGGGTCACGCTGGTCGTGGATCGCGTCGAAGGATGTGATCAGGTCGAACTTCGGCTCGGCAGGCAACCGGGTCACGTCGAAGACCTCGAAGCGTGCGTTCGGCAGCCCCATCTCGCGGGCCTCGGCCCGCGCCCTGACGATGGCGTCGTCCCCGAGGTCGTAACCGACGAACGCGGAATTCGGATAGTGTCGGGCCATCAGGTTGATCGCGTGGCCGGTGCCGCAGCCGAGGTCGGCCACACGGATCCCCTTCTCGAGCCGCTCAGGCAGGCCTTTGACGGCCGGGAGGAAGCCCTTGATCAGCAAGCCGTCGTAGAGGAGACGCCAGGAGGCGTCCATGAACTCGGTGAAATCCGGCCGGTACTCGGAGTACGGGACACCACCACCGTTCCGGAAGCACTCGACGATTCTGGGGAGCCGTGCCGCGAGCATGGGGAGGCCCTGGCTGCTGGCCGCGAGGTTACGGCTCGACGTGCCCGTGAGGCAGACGGCGTGTTCGGGCGGCAGGGAAAACGTCCGTGAGGCCGCGTCGTACTCGAAGACACCGCCCGCGGCGAGCGCGCAGAGCCACTCGCGGACGTAGCGCTCGTCGAGGCCCGCTCTGGCGGCGATCTCCTGGCTCCCGCCACGGCCCTTCGCGGCAGCCTCGAAGAGCCCCGTCGTGTGGCCGATGTCCACCATCAACGTGAGAACGCCGCTCGTGTAGAAGCCGAACAGCTTCCGCGCGAACTCCTGAGTCCGCTGCTTGTCGAGCTCGTGTTCCATGACTGGTCCCCCGGGGTACGGCCTCGGACGATGAGGGCTCGGACGATCGTCGCTCGACGCGAGCGTAGATCAAGCGCGACCGCGTGGCAAGGCGCCGGGGTACACTGGACGGCCATGGCGCTCCGAATCGTCCAGGTCGACGCGTTCACCGACACGCCGTTCCACGGCAACCCCGCGGCCGTCTGCGTCCTGCCCACGCCCCGCGACGAGCGCTGGATGCAGGACGTCGCGCGGGAGATGAACCTCTCCGAGACCGCCTTCCTCCACGACGAGCGCGACGGGTGGAGCCTCCGCTGGTTCACCCCCACGGTCGAGGTGGCGCTCTGTGGCCACGCGACCCTCGCGAGCGCCCACGTGCTGTGGGAAGATGCCCACCTCCCGCGCGACCGCCAGGCGCGGTTTCACACGAAGAGCGGTCTCCTCACCGCCGACCGGCGCGGTGACTGGATCGAGCTGGACTTCCCCGCAAAGTCCGTGGAGTCGGCGCCGGTGCCGGCGGGCCTCGTCGAGGCCTTGGGCGCGGCGCCCGCGTACGTCGGCAGGAACCAGTTCGACTATCTCGTCGAGCTCGACTCGGAGAAATCCGTGCGCGGCCTCACGCCGGACCACGCCACGCTCGCGAAGCTTCCGGTGCGCGGCGTGATCGTCACGAGCCGCGCGTCGGGCGACTACGACTTCGTCTCGCGCTTCTTCGCGCCGGCCTCGGGGATCGCGGAAGACCCGGTGACGGGCTCGTCCCATTGCGCGCTCGGCCCCTTCTGGAGCGCGCGGCTCGGCAAGCCTGAGCTCCTCGCCTACCAGGCCTCCCCCCGCGGAGGCGTCGTTCGCGTCCGCGTCGTGGGCGATCGCGTCAAGCTCGGCGGCCAGGCCGTCACGGTGCTGCGCGGCGATCTCGTGTAGCAGACTCCGCGCGGTTCGAGCCGCCGCCGCAATCGAATCCTGGGGGAGGCCTCGGAGGGGGCCGTCACGGCCCCCTCCGACTCTCAGAGGTGGTAGAGCATCCAGTAGACGAGCACGCCCGTCACGGAGACGTAGAGCCAGAGCGGGAGCGTCCAGCGGGCGATCCTCACGTGTCGCGCGAAGTTGCCGCTGAGCGCCCGGTAGGCCGTGGTCAACGCGAGCGGCACGATGACCGCGGCCAGGACGACGTGGGAGACCAGGAGGGGGAAATAGACGCGCCGCACCCAGCCTTGCCCCCCGAACGGCCGTGAGCCCGCGAGCGCGTGGTAGGTCACATAGGAGACGAGGAACAGGATCGACACCGCGAGCGCCGTGACCATGCAGGCGCGGTGGGCGGTCACGCGCTTTCGACGGATGAGGAGGAAGCCCGCCGTGAGCAGCGCCGCGCTCGTGGCGTTGAGACACGCGTTGAGGAGCGGCAGCGCCGCGACCCCCGGCGCGAGCCCCGCGTCCGGGCGGTGCCCGAGCAGGAGGTACCCGACCAGCGCGACGACCCCCAGGGAGACCGCGCCGATGAGCCGAAGGGCGGCGCGGTCACTCATGCCGACGTCAGGAAGAACGCCGCCGCGGCCGCCGTCATGACCGCTGTCGCGCCCCACCCGAGGACGTTCAGCCAGACGCCGTTGGTGTGCTCACCCATGAGCTGCGCGTCGTTGCTCACGAGCATGACGAGCACCAGGAGCGGGGGCGCGAGGATACCGTTGAGGACGGCGGACAGGAAGAGCATACGGATCGGGTTCGTCTGGAAGAGATCGAGCAGCATGCCGCCCGCGATCGCGCCCGCGAAGACGAGGTAGAAGTGGCGGCCGCGCCGGGGGGAGAGGTCCAGCCCCGACCGCCAGCCGAAGACCTCGGCGACGGCGAACGACGCCGAGCCAGCCAGGACCGGGACCGCCAGGAGCCCCGTGCCGATCAGCCCCAGCGCGAAGAGGAGGTAGGCGGCGTTGCCGGCGAGCGGCCGCAGGGCTTCGGCGGCCTCGCGCGCCGTCGCGATCTCGGTGAACCCCGAGCGGTTGAGGGTCGCCGCCGTCGCGAGGATGATGAAGTACATCACGACGTTCGAGAAGAACATGCCCGTGTTCACGTCGAGCCGGGCGTCGGCGAGCTCGTGCGGCGTCGCGCCGCGCCGCTGCGCCGCCGTTCGCCTGCCGCGCGCCTTCTCCTCCTCGACCTCCTGCGACGCCTGCCAGAAGAAGAGATAGGGCGAGATCGTCGTGCCGAGGACCCCGACGAGCGTGGCGACGTAGGCGGCGTCCCAGCGGAGCGACGGCACCACGGTGGCCGCGCACGCCTCCCACCAGTCGGGATGCGCGAGGACCGCCGCGACGACGTAGGCGAAGAGCACCGCGGTCATCCACTTGAGATACCTCGCGAAGGTCGCGTAGCTCGTGTACACGGTGACGAGCATGATGCCGGCGCCGAAGAGCGGCACGAAGGCAAGCGTCGGGGCGGCGGTGAGCATCGTCGCGGCCTCCGCCATGCCCGCGAGGTCGGCGGCGATATTGAAGACGTTGGCCGTGAGGAGGAGGAGGCACGCGGCGTAGAGGAACGGGCGCGGGTAGTGACGGCGGAGCGCGCCCGCCAGCCCACGCCCGGTGACGAGGCCGATCCGCGCGCAGATGAGCTGGACCGCCGCCATCAAGGGGAAGGTCGCCACCGCCGTCCAGAGCATGCTGTACCCGAGCGAGGCGCCGGCCACCGAGTACGTCGTGATCCCGCTCGGGTCGTCGTCCGACGCGCCGGTGACGAGACCGGGGCCGAGCAGCTTGAAGTAGCGGACGAGCGGATTGTGACTGTGGCGCTCGGTCTCCTGGGTCTCGATCATGAGGGCGGCTCCATTATGCGCCCTCGGGCGCGTGGTACCATCGCGCTCGGCTCACATGGAGCTCATCGTGTCGCTCCTGACGTCGCCGTGGACGCTCGCGGCGCTCGGCGTGGTCGCCGTGGGCATTTACTGGTACTTCGGTCACATCCAGCAGCGCTGCCCACACTGCCGGCGCTTCGTTCGCCGCGCCGTTCGAGGTTGGTTCCGCTGCCCCTACTGCGGCCGCCAGTACCACCGGAGCGTCCCGCGCCAGCGCTGAGCCCGGGCGCCGGGGAGGGGAGACCCCGGGTGGGGGGTGGACGAGACCCGTTCCCGCCGCGTTGAATGCGGACGCTACGCGCCCAGGTGGAGCCCAGCCGCGACGAGTAATGCGCGCGCCTGCCGCGTGGTCGAGCCACCCCCCACCCGGGGTCTCCCCTGCCGGACGCCCGGCGAGCGCGGCTGGCGGAACGCTCAGCGCCGGTACTTGGCCGGGGCGCGCAGGGGCGCGAAGAACGGCGGGCGCGCCATCCGCCCGACGGGCACCTCGATCAGCACGGGGCGATCGAGCTGGACTGCGTCGCGGACGAGCGCTCCCACCTCGGTCGGCTCCTTCGCACGCATGCCGACCACGCCGTATGCATCGGCCAGCTTCATGAAGTCGGGGTTATGGAGCGCGGCCGCGTAGCTTCCGCCCCAGGCCTCGTCCAGGTCGCGCGCGACGTTGCCGTAGGCGTTGTCGTTGAAGACGACGGCGACGACGTTGATCCGGTGGAGCACCGCCGTCGCCAGCTCCTGCGCGTTGTAGAGGAAGCCGCCGTCCCCGCAGATCGCGACCACGGGACGCTTGGGGCACGCGACCTTGGCGCCGAGCGCGGTCGGGTACTCGTAGCCGAGGTTCCCCGAGTAGGACGACGTGAGGTAGGTCCGCGGCTGGTACACGGGCCAGAACGGGCGCGAGTAGTAGCCGATCTGGGTCATGCCCGCGACGACGATCGCGTCCTCCGGCGCGCCCCCACGCAGCGACCTGAGGATGGACGCGTTCGGCTCCTGGGTCATGCTCGCCGCGATCTCGGCGCGCAGCGCCTCCCGCTCGGCCTTGCGCGAGCGTCGCGGCGGCGCGCTCGCGCGGAGGCGCTCCAGCAGGTGCTCGAGCGTCGCGCGGGCGTCGCCCGCGAGCGCGAAGGTCTTCGCGTGGTTACGCCCGATCTCCCCGGTATCCACGTCGACCTGGATCACCTGCTGCTCGGGCTTCGGCGCGGCGAGTGCCAGGCGGCTGCCGACGACGAGGATCACGTCGGCCGCTTCGAGGTACCGCCGGAGCGCGCTCTGCGGCCAGAGCCCAGCCCCGAGCGAGAGGTCGCTCGCGTCGCCGATCGAGCCCTTGCCCTCAGGCGACTGGACGACGCCCGCCTGGAGGTACTCGGCCGCGGCGGCGAGCGCGTCATGGCAGCCGGAGAGGTGGACGCCGCCGCCCGCGTAGATCACGGGGCGCTCGGCGGCGAGGAGCATCCCGGCCGCTCGGTCGATCTCCGACCCGGCCGCCGCGGGACGCTCGGCGCGGCTCGGCTCGACGAGCTCCACCTCCCCCTCGCTCTCCATCGTGTCGGGCGGCATCTCGAGGTGGACGGGCCGCGGCCGCCCAGTCCGGAGCTGCTCGACCGCCTCGTGGGCGGCGCCCGCGACGTCGGCGACCTCGAGGACGCGCCTCCGCCACTTCGTGACCGGCGCGATCGCGTCGAGCTGATCGTTGACCTCGTGGAGGACGCCGATGTTCTTCCCGAGCTGGGCCTTGGGGACCTGGCCCGCGAGCATCAGCACCGGCGAGGAGGCGGCGTAGGCCGTGCTGAGGCCGGCGGACGCGTTGAGGAGTCCGGGCCCCGGCACGACGAGGGCGGTGCCAAAGGTCGCGCCGGCTCGGGCATACCCGTCGGCCATGTAGCTCGTGGCCGCCTCGTGACGCGTGACGACGAAGCGGATGCCCGGCTCGTCCCGGAGCGCGGCCACCACGCCGTAGAGCTGGACGCCGGGCAGGCCGAACACCACACGCACGCCTTCCCGGTAGAGCTGCTTCACAAGCGCCTCGCCGCCGGTCATCCGTGCCATCTCACGGCTCCTCCTCGCCGCCGACCATGGTCAGCA
>WNFT01001079.1_pt1 | contig 32320 bp, 20 predicted proteins | sample 5400191 | NCBI WGS metagenome assembly WNFT01 (sample SAMN13153359, study PRJNA577476) | soil metagenome | isolation source: 80 cm saprolite under Madrone tree | place: USA:California | collected 2016-06-14 | reverse complement strand
GGAGCAAATGCTGCCCAGACAGGCTCGTTCAATGCTCTGAGTCTTATCGGCACCAGCGGTACCCTTCGCCTCGGCTTCAAGTTTGGCGTAGTGAAGTCCGGACGATTGAAGATCACCATCGGGCGTGAGATTTCGGGCCCGACACCGATACCATAAGGGGTTCGACTGGAGGAATTCCTTTGATGGTTACCTTCGAGCGGGGAGTTAACTCAGGTTTCCCAGCGGCTAATCACCGCTGGGAAACCCCTCTTTCTATAGTTCTTTTTTCTGCTCTTTTCATTTTTGCCGGCGTTACTGCAAGTGGAGTTACCATCCATCAGCAACCCGGCAAATCAAAACCAGACGCGGTTAAGCCCGCAACAACAACACAGGCGAGTCCGCAAAAGCACCCGACGTGGCGCGTTAAGGTAGTTGAGGATTTCGGCGCGCCGTTTGTATCGGTGCACGCGAAGAAGGCGCCTTTCTCAGAGGTCGCTTCAGAGATTGGGCGTCAGTTGAAGTTGAAGGACCCGATCCACGTAACTGATAAGGCCAAGCAGCAATTATTGACAGAGAATTTCGACGATTTGCCCCTGGAACAGGCCGTTCGGCGCTTATCGCCACACGCGGTGATCGACTATGTCATGAACGGCGGCGCCGATCCGACGTACCCGGCCAGGAAGCAGGCGCTCACGGTTTATTTTTTGGGGTCGGACGAAAAAGCGCCCGACGTGCCGCCTTGGATCATGAAGGACCCCAGTACAGAAATGTATGTAGGGATGGTCTATGCGACTGAAGACGAACAGAAGGCCGCGCTTGAGGTGAAGAAGAAGGATTTGCAAGTAGCGTACAGCGATGGCCTTTTGACCCTTCATGTGCACAAGCAGTTTCTAACCGATGTTTTGGAAGAAATCGCCGCGAAGGCGGGGATTGGCTTCAACATCCTCACGACGAACCAGGCGCAAAAAGAGATCGATCAGGTGGTAAGCTGGGACGTTGCGGCCGTTAGCTTAGAAGAATTAACTAGTACTTGGTTTCCGAGTGGTATTCGTTTATACTCGCGGACGGACTTGGAGAAAGATGTCGCTAAGCCACTTCGTCTGACGATTGAATCTAATCAGGACGCTCAGGCTGAGCAAAATGTCACACCTTGACGGGAGGAACAGAACTTTGATCACGCAACAAACCGAAACTACTAAGCGGGAACTTGTCCCGCAAGAGCAGGCGACGGCGAGAAAGCTTTTTGTCGAACCAGAGATTGCCGGTCCAGTGAACGTTCTGGAAGCCACAGCCTTCTTTCAGACCTTTTCTATAACAACGGACCCGGGAATTGGCGGCGGCAAGAAGTTGGACGACCGGCGTTGACGAGATATTACGCCATCGCCGGTCGTTCTCTGTGCGTGGAGGCCCTCGATGAAGGGTCCGCGACTCTAAGCCGGAATTTCCTCAGCGACTTTCATCTCGTACCTCTTACGGATCGCTCTACCGCAAGGCCTTCTTACACCATCAAGATTCGGGCTCGTGAAAAACTGCCGCTAGTTCCTCAGGGACTCGAGAGCTTCGAGGTGGCACTTGGGCATTGTTACGTCAATGGTAGTTCCTACTACTTAGCGGTAGAAGAGTCGCTAATAGTCGTCAACGCTCAAAGCGAACGGTTGATCGATGTCTGGATCGGATTCTCGGCCCACGCCAGGCGGCCACTGTCTTTGGTAAATGTGATGTCGTATGTGCTCGAGGCCGCACTCAGACGGTGTGGACTCTATCAGTTGCACGGCGCGGGCGTCATAGAACCGCAAACGGATTGCGGCGCCTTGATAATTGGCGAATCTTGTAGCGGCAAGTCGACATTGGCAACCCTTCTCGCGGCCAGAGGTTGGTCATACCTGACGGATGATGCGCTTCTCCTGGACCAGGAGCAAGACGCAGTGCGAGCGCGCGGAATCCGTAAGTTCTTTGCTGCCTCGGAAAGGACGCTAGCCGCTTGCCGATTGCCCGAGATTGAGAGTGCGCTAGGTCCTCCGATAACTTCGGATCCTTCAAAGCGTCGCCTCGAGCCAGACATCGCCTTTCCAGGAAGAGCGAAAGAATCCTGCATTCCTGGCATACTGCTGTTTACCTCGATTACGAACAACCCAAAGAGCGTCATATCAAGTCTTAGTTCTGGCGACGCCATGGCGCAACTGATCAAATTTAACCCGTGGGCCAGTTATGATAAGACGACGGCGCGGGAACACCTCCGACTGCTTAGTAGGCTTGCTAATCAGTGTCAAAGTTTCTCTTTGGGTGCAGGGTTGGACGTCCTAGCTCAGCCTTCATATGCCGAAGAGTTGCTGACGGCTCTGCTGAAGACCTAAGCGAGAGTTGGACTCAAGGTTTTCTTCAATAGAAACTCGGCGAGTCTTACCCGAAGAAGTTCTGAGATCCAAGAGTATACGTGTCAATCCACGGAAAGTAGGGCCTTGACCTTGTCCAAACATCTTAGGCTTCTGCTTTTGGTACTGGCCGCGGCACTTGGTGCGCTTGATTCGTGGAGTTCGCGGCACTCCCTCAATCCAATGGGCGTTTCATACCTCGATATGGGCGACGCCTTTGTGCGCCGCGACTGGCAGACGGCGCTCAACGGTTTATGGAGTCCGCTCTATTCCTTGCCGCTTGGTCTGTTGCTTCGAGTCCTCAAGCCTTCCCCAAGTGCGGAGTTTCCTCTGGTACATTTCGCTAACTTTCTAATTTATCTGACGGCGCTCTTTGCCTTTGGGCTCTTCATGCGCGAGCTAATCAGATGGCAAAGCGAGAACCGAGATTCGGTGTCCGAGCGAAGAGCGATAGCTTTGCCTGAATGGGCAATGGTGGCGCTTGGCTATGCGGTTTTCATTTGGTGCTCGCTAGGGCTGATAAAGATGGCGACGACGGCGCCTGATCTGCTCTTTTCGGTGTTCGTTTATCTGGCATTCGCAGTTTTGCTGCGAATACGCCGCGGGCTTCGAGACTGGCCGTCTTTTTTTGTGCTTGGACTAATTCTCGGCGTTGGTTATCTGGCAAAGAACCCGATGCTTCCGCTGGCGCCGCTGTTCATATTGGTCGGGCTGTTTTTTGCCGGTGGGCTAAGAAAGGCCGGGGTGCGCTCAGCGGCCGCTGTGCTCGGCATACTCCTAACCGCCGGCCCATTCACAATTGCGCTCTCCGCTTCGAAACATCGGTTCACCTTTGGCGACAGTGGCAAGCTAAACTACTTATGGCATGTCAACAGACTGCCGGCTTTTCACTGGCAAGGCGACGACGCTCGTTATGGCACTCCCAGGCATCCGACCAGAAGAATTTTTGAGAATCCATCGGTCTATGAATTCGCTAGTCCGTTGAACGCGACTTATCCGCCCTGGTACGATCCATCTTACTGGTTCGAGGGAGCCAACACTCAATTCGATTTCTCCCAGCAAGCAACAGCATTGCGAAGAAATCTTGCTACCTACTGGGAGATCTTTACCTATAGATCCAATCTGGCGTTGCTCGGTGCGTTCCTGCTGCTCGGTTACGTTGGCCGCCGGAACTCGATCAGAAACTTGTTGTCGGAATGGTGGCTGCCGATATTGTCATTCGCGGCCTTTGTTCTCTATCTGCCGGTGCATGTGGAACCGCGTTACGTAGCGCCATTTATCCCCGCTATGTGGTTGGTATTGTTTGCTGCTCTGCGATTACCTATCACAGAGCGTTCCAAGAAACTAATTAAATACGGAGCACTCATAACGGCAATGCTAATCATCTTTGCCCAGACGACGAGATCGCTTTCGTCGTTTCGTTCGGCCTTTGCCACCAGACATCAGCAGGAGTTTCTGCAACTGCAGATAGCCGACAGACTAAACCGCATGGGGATCCAACCCGGGCATTCTGTAGGCGCGATTAACTTCGATCCGTTTTGGCTGGCCGTTGTACATTGGGCGCGATTGGCCCACGTTCATATCATCGCTGAGATACCCAACGTCGATTCGAACACGTTTGCGACCGCGGATGAATCGCGCCGGCGCGAAGTGATTGACGCCTTTGCAAAGACGGGCGCGACCGCGCTAGTAGCGGAGCATGTGCCCAAAAACGTTACCTTGCAGGGCTGGGAGCAAATCGGCGACACGGATTATTATGTCTTGAAGCTGAATTTGCCATGAATCCTCAAAGGAGCTAAGGATGTCCGAACTTGATTTCAATACATTGATTTCGCCCGTCTCACGCGAACAATTTGTTTCTGAATATTGGGAAACGAAGCCCTTGCGGATTTCCAGACGCCAGCCGGACTATTACGCATCATTGGTTTCGGGAGGCGATATAGATTACCTGCTCTCTGTTGCCTGTCTTCTCGATCGCGAGGGCGTCGAGGTGCTTGGCTCCAAGGAACTCCGCGATGGGTCGGATAAGAAACCTGCGTCGGCCGTTTATCAAGCCTATCGGCAAGGTGCATCCTTTCGAATCCGCGGTATTAATCGGTATTGGAAACCCATCTGGACACTGTGCATCCGAATGCAGGAACTGTTCGGTTTTCAAGTCGCGGCGAACCTATATTGCACGCCGGCAGACTCACGCGCTCTCGATCGTCATTACGATCTCCACGACACGATGCTTCTACAGGTAGCCGGCAGTAAGTACTGGCGTGTCTTTGGATCGCCGATTGAGCTTCCGCTTGAACATGTGCCGCTCATGAAATTCGAAAGGCCGATTGATAGCGTGCAATATCGCGGCGCGCCGGTAATTCGCGATGTGACAGCGAAATATGAACCGACCGAGCCGATTGATGAGTTTGTGCTTGAGCCCGGCGATCTTTTGTACTTGCCCAGGGGTTTTGTACACGAAGCCCGCTCCACAGATTCAATTTCTGCCCATGTGACAATCGGCATCTATCCTGTCACGTGGGTCGATTTAATCGCCGTCGCTCTAGGTCAGCTTGGATATCAAGACGTACGATTAAGAAAGGCTCTCCCGGTGGGCTTCAGCTCAGCGGATGCGTCGATCAAAGAAGAGTTCGACAGACTGTTAAATGAGGTCGCGAGTTGCTCCGATGTTTCAAAGGCAGTGGAAGAAATAAGGGCAAGTCTTACCTGGAACCAACAAGCTATCGGTGAGGGTTCGATTACCGATTCGGAACCTCAATCGATCGATGTTGCGACGCTCGTCGAGCGCAGACCAGGATTATCGTGCCGGTTTGTAATGGATGGGGATTTTGTTCGTTTAGCGGCCTGCCATGGCGACCTCTCGCTGCCTAAATATTTCGCGACGGCTATTCGTTTCGTCTCAGAGAATCAAAATTTCAGTGTGGGCGCGATTCCGGGCGGGTTGAGCGATCATAGCAAGATCATGCTTGCGCGTCGTCTAATCAATGACGGCTTCTTTCGCGTGGCGAAAAACTCAGTTCACAACTGACAACTACTATTCAGTATTTACGCTGTGACTCGAAGAGTGTTCGAATTCATCAGTCACTATCGAGCAGAACTAATCTGTGCGCTGCTGCTCGTTGTGATGGGCTTGAATTTTCTTTCGGTTCTTCCGCGGAAGAATCTGACATTGGATGAGACCATTCATATTCCCGCCGGCTTCTATAATCTCCATGGAAACCTCGCCATCAATATCGAGCACCCGCCGCTGGTCAAGATGCTCTCCGCACTGCCACTCCTTTTCACGCACACGCAGGCGGCGGCGGTAGATCCTCAGCGGGAGTATTCTGATTATCAGATTGCCCAGAACTTCTGGCGGGCCAACGACGCGCATTATGAAGCGTTGACGTTCTGGCCGAGAGTACCCATGATTGCGATCGCTCTACTGCTTGGGGCGTTGATATTTTTTTGTGCGCGGCGCCTATTTGGTCCGCGCACTGCCCTCCTGGCGGCGGCCCTCTATGCGCTTGAACCCACGGTGCTTGCACACGGCAGAGTAGTTCAGACTGACATTGCTTCAGCCCTCGCCTACTTGCTCCTGTCATTCGCGCTTTATTCTTATTTGCAGACCCCCAACTTTCGTTATGCGCTATATGTCGGTCTGAGTGCCGGGTTAGCCCTCTCCACCAAATTCTCGATGGTTGCGCTGGCGCCGTTTGCGATTGTGCCGCTGCTTGGCCTTTTCATTTTCGCACCGAGACTTGGACAAAAGCGCGGCTTAGTTGCGGCGCAACTGGCCATTGCGACAGTAGCACTCATAATGATCGTCAACGCGGGTTATCTCTTTCATCACCCCAAGCAGCGATACACGTTGTCGTTTTACGATAGCGGAGGTTCGGCGACAACTCATCAGCCGCTGCCAGAACTGGCCGGGCAAACCTTCATGGCTATACAACACATAATTCCGGCAGATTTTATCCACGGCATGGTACGCGTTGTGGTCCTTGATCAGGCTCGGTCACCCGCAGGTCTGCTCGGCATGTACAGCAAGGGAGGATGGTGGTACTACTTCCCGGTCGCGTTTGGGCTGAAAACAACTATTCCTTTTTTGCTACTCTCGGTGGTCTCCATTGTTTGGGCGCTCTGGATCTTATTTCGAAAACGTGACGAGCGCGTGTTGGTCTTACTCGTGCCAGTATTTTCATTCGCCGCCTTAGCCATGATGGCTTCAACGAATATCGGGATCAGACACTTGTTGCCAGTCTACCCGTTCCTCTTCATCCTGGGTGGCGCGTTCCTGGATCATCTGCTTTCTTACCGCAGGCAGCGCCTTATGATGGCCGGAATCCTGGCGGTAGTTTTAGCCTGGATGGGCATTGAAGCGATTAGGGCGTATCCCGATTACCTGACCTACATGAATGAGTTTGCATCGCGGGCGCCGCATTGGTACTACCTTTCAGATTCAAATGTCGAGTGGGGCGATGACGTTAAGGGGCTGGCTGCATATCTGCATGAGCGGGGCGAAGACACCGTGAGCGAGGCAATCTGGGGTTTCGAAATACTGGAGAAGTATGGGATAAGAAAGGCCGACGCTCCGTCTAATCCGGACGAGGCGATGACTCGCTACGTTGCCGTCGGCGCCAGCTTCTTAAACGGTTCGGTCAATCCCAGTCGTAATCCTAATGATTATGCTGCGTATCGCGAGTTGAAACCTGAAAAAATAATTGGAGGTTCAATCTACGTGTATCGAATAAGGCCGTGAATCCGCCAACGAATTTTGCCCAACCGCGCCATCTCTCTCGCTCGACATGATAAACTCCACGTTCCTGACGTAAGGCTTTAGAGTCAAAATTCAGACCAAGCTTCGCGATGTTTCTGCCCGGTGCTGCAAAGCTAACGAATTTCATCCGTCGGTATAGCCTGCCTCTTTCAATAATCGGCATCACGATCCTGTTCATTCTTTACACCTATGGACTCACAGAGAATCCGCCCGGTTTTTATCAGGACGAGGCAGCCTTTGCTTATAACGCTTACCTGTTGGCTAAAACCGGCTACAGCGAATTCGGAGTTCATTGGCCTCTCTTTATTCAAACCTTTACGTGGCCGTTTACAGTTTACAGTAATCCTGTCTGCATCTATCTGCTCGCTGCATTCAATCTTGTGTTTCCTCCGAGCACTTGGCTTGCCAGGCTATTGAGTTCGGTCGCCGGCTTTGAAACAGGGTTGCTGTTGGGTCTGCTGGGCTACAGAATCTCACGCAGGGCTATGATTGGAGTCATCGTCGGATTTACGGCTTTGATTACGCCCTGGCTCTTCGAAGTCGATCGTCTGTTCTTCGATTCGTCTTTCTACCCTCTCGCGCTGACTCTTTTCCTGCTGTCACTATACAAAGCGCACACGAAGGAACGTTGGGGCTGGTTCAATGTTGCGGCGCTCGTGACCACGCTTGCGCTGCTGACCTACACTTATACAATTGGAAGAATGCTGGCCGGGCTGTTCGCGCTCGGCCTTGTCTTCTTTGCTTATAATAAAGGGCGACTATTTGATGTCGTTAGAGTCTGGATGGGCTATGGCATCGCTCTGATCCCGCTCGCGATATTCAATCTTAGACACCCGGGAGCGCTCACTTCGAGATTCTGGGCACTCTCGTACGTGAGCGCCGAGAAGACTCTTCAGGGAATCGTCTTCAGATTCATCAACCGATATTTTCAGGATCTTAGTTTTGCCCGGCTTCTCACAACGGGCGATATCAACCCTCGCCATCACGTGCCTGGCGCAACGGGTAGCTTGCTCGCCGCGCCGTTCATTCTTGCTTTGTTGGGCATCGTAATTATTTTTCGGCGTCACCGGCGCGACCCGTGGTGGCGCTTCGTCGTTTTCGGTTTGCTGGCGGGCGTCGTTCCCGGCGCGCTGACCGTCGATGCTTTTCACACCGGACGAATGATCGCATGTCCAATCTTCTTATTACTGCTGACAATTCCAGCGCTGGAGAGGCTGATTCAGAACGGTCAAGAGAACGAGCGCTCTTACAAGATTGGAAGCGGGGCAGAAGCTGAGTCGATAAAAGGCCATAGGATCGCATCGCCGCGACGGGCAGTCTTAGTCATTTTGCTGCTCGCTACCATCATCCAGGCGGCATATTTTCAGACGGTGTTTTGGCGCCTCGGGCCGAACCGCATATTTGTTTTAGACGCAAACTACAAAGACGTTTATGACGTTGCCGTGGCGATGCACTCGAGGCCCATTTACCTTGCGGATGGACAGTTTGGCCCCGGTTACATACACGCCGTTTGGTACGCGACCCTGGAAGGACGAAACACGTCGGAGTTCGTGCATCTGAATTATGGCGAGAAGGCTCCTTCGGGATCTCTCGTAATCAGCTCAGAAGGCAGCTGCGCAAATTGCGAAGTCATGTTAACGAGCGGCCAATACTCCGTGTACCGACAGTTCTGAGGAGAGACTGGGATCCTGTTTCTAAAGTTGGCATGGATATATCTTCGACAGGATTTACAAAATTCACAAGATTAAGGAAAAAACTCAAACAAGGGGTTGCACCCGATTCTTCCATTTGTAAAGCTTGTTAATCCCGTCGAATCAGAGATTACTTTTGCAGCGTTCTTGGGAGACACCACACTAACCAATCTTTCCGAAACCTCGCCAGCTATTTTGATTGTGCCAGCCGATAGTGACATCGCTGGCTCCGATGTCGCGCCACCAGCTTGTGAATTCTTCGCGCGGAATGTAGAAGGCCGTGGGCGCGACCAAATGATCGAAGACGATCGCGTGATGTTCGCGCCAGTCAAAAACCGAAATCGCTTTCATGTAATCGTTGTAGAACAGGTGCTTCGCATATCGCCGGCCCTGTAGGCTCCGATTGAGCGGGCCATAGATCGTCTTGTTAGCTGTGTAGAGAACTGCGGCTGGCAGCTTCCGCGCCGTAGACCCAGGCTGAGATGTGGCCGCCCGATCTCACTTTGGCCGCTAAGGCGACGAATCCTGCGCGCGGATCGGGAAGATGGTGCAACACGCCGACAGAAAACGCGTAGTCGAAGACGCGGCGCAGCGGCAGATGATAAATATCGGCTTGAATAATGTGCGCGTTTTCAAGCGAGCGTGTCGCCGCGAACGCGGTTTCCACGGCACCACTCAAATCGAAGGATACAATATCGCGCGCTCCCCAGCTCGCGGCCAACCGAGTGTGACGTCCTTTGCCGCAGCCTCCTTCGAGCACGATTTTGCCGCCAAAGAACTCGGGCTTCACGGGCGCGAGCCAACCGAGGAACTGTTCAGCATAGAGCGGATCGTGATGATCGAAGTGCTGCCACGACCAGCCAAACTTTTCTGCCGTCAAAGCCTTGTCCGATTCAATCTCGCTTGTTTCGGCAAAGCGTGGGATACCGCGCAATACCGGAAAGTGCTGGTTACAGACAGCACATTCGAGTTGTCCTTCTATTATTTCGCCGGCCTCGTGCTTCGTCACCGAGCGCTGTTCGATTACCCCTTCACAGGAAGGACAAGCCAGATACTCAAGTAGTCTTTCTTTCATATAGGGTAAACCGGGGAGCGCTCAGGGAATGGAAAGTTCAGCCACCAGGGTTTGGTATGCAGGGCGTCTCTCGAGCGCACTGCCAGGTTTGGCGCAGAGGGAAACGAATGCATTCTGATTAACAGCCACGGGACAATAGTGCTGCGAAATCCACGCTCGCAAAGGATGATCAGGGCCCAGCTTCGCACCCTGCGGCCCGATAGTCTTCTCGCCAATTGCGGAGTTCAGAATGATCACGAGATCAGGCGGCTTGCGATTCAGATCATTGATAGTTCGCGCAGTTAGTTCGTTTGCCAGTGGGCCACCGGCCACGTCTTGAAGGAAAAAGGCTCCGACTGCCGGACGCCGTTTGGTGATGAAATAGAATCCCGGCTCGTCACCAAAAACGTAAAGCGTTTCATTAGGCGCGAGGAACTTATTGATCTCGTTTGCCAAAACCTCACTGGCAGCGTAAACGTCGCCATACTCCTGTTTTGACCACTGATTTGGTTCCATGCTGTAAACCCAAAGTTCTGACTGCAGCATAAAGATCAAAGCTATCACGGCAAATGCGTGTGGCATCCACGTTTCAAATTCTTTCTTGACGATGTGGCTAAGCAAGAGAACCGACCAACTTGCCCCTACAACAAATAGTGGCAGCCAAAGTTGGTAATAGTGGATATAGTATCGGCCGGCTATGCCAATTGTAACCTGCGTCGCGACAGCATAAGCAACTAGCAGAACCCAGGGCTGCGCCATTCTCTTGATCCAGGCGATGACCCCTCCAATTAGCGTGAGAAAGACCAGCGGCGAAATGACTTGCAATGGTTTGGGATACAGATGTGACATCCCAAACGAAGCCCACAAATTCCGAAACATATTTCCCGAGTAATAGCTGGGATAAATGAACATCGTGGTATAGAGGATGGCGAAGCGGCCGGTCATCGCGAAGTAAGCGAAAAATGCAATCCAGGCAACGACTCCCACGCCGGCCACGATTGCTACTTCAGTGATCGCTCGCTTTCGTCTCGTGGGCGTTTGGGCAGCCGGAAAAACAATGTGCACTATGCCAAAGAACAAGCCATATAAAGCGCTCTGTGGTTTGTAGAACGAGGCCAATGCCAGTAAGCCGCCGATCGCCAGCGCCTGAAGATATGAATACTTCTTGGCGGTCTCTGAACGTTGTAAGCGCAAAAAAAGAGCGAAGGCCCAGATTAGGGGCGCATTCAAGAAAGCTTCAGTGTTCGGTTGATTCGCCTGAAGATCCATATCGCCCGAGATAAGCGTCCAGAAGACGGCGGCCCACAATCCGGCGGTGCGTCCCATTCCCAGGCTGGATGCGGCCACGTACACGCCGAATAAGCTAATGAGCGCCAGGCTGACATTCAATGCATAGAGATAACCCCGGCCATAGCCAAACAAGTACTGGCCGGCGATGTGCGCAATGTAAAGGGCCGGTGGCTTATTCTCCCAAACGTCAGAATAATACGGACGACCCGCGCGCATCTCGTTTGCGATGACAGCAGTGGCGGTAATGTCGTGCTCGAGCGGTTCGTTATAAGTATGAAAGCGCGCCAAGGCGATGAAGCACGAAAGCCCGAGCAGGAATAGCAGAATGATCCGTTGGTTCGCGATTCGATTCAGCAGAGAACTAGCTGCGGTTGATTCAGTCATTCGTGAGTGCTGATATCCTGGATACTCGCGTCTTGAACTTATGCGCAGTCAATGCTGCCGAGACAAGCTGTTATCAAAGACGTAGATATCGGCGCCAGGTAACTCAGTCCGAAATTTATTGACGACGTCTGCCACGGTTAATTCTTCGTTATAGCAGGGGATAAGGATCGCCGTGGTGGTCTTTGTGGTCACGTCGTCTATTTCATCGGTTTACTACGAAATGAGATTGCCGCCCAACTGATGGACAGACTTATAGACCAGGAAGTTGGGTCGACTGTTGAGCTTTGTCCGCCTGAGTGCCTAGCCGATTTTGGCCGGGTTCAGATTCAACCGCACCTTTGCGACCGCCGAATCGATATCTGATCAGGTTGGACATAAACTCAAAAATCGCTCGCGGCTTGACGAACGAGCCGCGGATTTCGTTCAGCGCGAAGTGAACGGGAATTTCGCCGATGGACAGCCCGGCTTCGCGTGCTCGAATCATGATCTCGGCGTCGGCGAACCAGTCGTCTGACTCTAGATTAAGCAACTCATATTTCTCGCGTCGGATTATCTTCGGTTTCGAGTTAACGTCGTGAATTTGCAGACCGAAAAATAGCTTGAATAAACCGTTGTATACGTAAGAGATCATTCGCCGGTAGATACCGTCATCGCGGCGGACACGATAAGTCTTGGTCAGATCCAGTCCTTCCATCTCAGCTTTCAAAAGACACGCGATGACAGCCTCGACGGGAAACTGCCCGTCGCCATCGATGACGCCAATGTATTCGCCCCGCGCAGCATTCAAGCCCATGCGCATGTCCCAGCCCATCATTCCTTCTTTTGGCCGCACCACGGCGATTACATTGGGCCACCTCGCCGCCAACTCTCTTACCACCTCAGGCGTTTCATCGTCACTGCCTTCGAGGTAGTTGCCCACCAGCACGAGTTCCCAGGTAAAGTTGCAGCGCGAAAGCACATAGCGGAGCCTTTCGATCAATGGGATCATAGAGCGTCCACTGCGATAGCAGAGCACGACCAAGGAAAGATAAGGGGCCGCCACGCACGCAATACTACCGCGCCGCTGTTTGGTTGGCAAAGTATCTTGCCGCCATGTCAATCTCGGCAACCCTTGCCTTTCTCAGGCCCATAGCGCACAGCAGATCCGTCTCAAAAAAAAATACCGCTCGGACAGCTTCTCCCAATTGATTCTTTCCAGTGCACTGCTCTTGAACGCGATGTATCCATTTGTGGGATCAAGGATGTTCCAATACCCTGAACTGAACTTCACTAATAGGGACAGCGCAGAGTTTCCAGAGACTCTGGGTTTCGCCATGGTCTTAATTGATTTCACATCAATAGCGCACCCGAGCCTCGCGGGCGATCGTCATCCACAACTATTACGATAGCAACGTACTGCGCTACATTTTGAACAGCTTCACAAATTAATTATTGCGGGCTTTATACGTGGAATAATGCAGCAGAGCATATTCTTTTGCCTCAGTCCTCAATTTACTTGCAGGTAGATGGCGGTCGTCGCTTCCTTACTGGGCTGCAATGAGAAGTGATGCAGTTCAAGTTGTCTGAGAAAATTCTTATACTGCACATCGGTCATCCAATTTATTCCCGCCAGGTTAATCAAAACTGCCCCAATATTGAATCGGTCCAGGTATGCGCCAAGATCGGAACTGTCAGCCGCAGTGACTAGGTCTGCGAATCTACCCGGGCCAAACCAGTCTCCTATGCTTTCAATATTTCGCTCGCGAAAATAGTACGAAAGATTTTCAAAGTGAAGGACCAGGACCCGTTTGCGTTTCATCCCATTAGCATCCAGGGCATTAATGATGCTCTGGGTCGAAACATAACCCGGTAACCGTGCTGCTAGAAAGGCTTCTTTACTTGTTAGTCTTTTAGGCAAGTCCAAATAGTTACTACGCAAGTTGTTTTTGAAGTACTCCGAGGTTGGACTAGGATATGCGAGCATCACAATCAATACCAGAAGGGTAGGTTGAGCAATATATCTAACCGTTCGCTTATTCGCCGTGATGGACCGCAGATAACCAATCACGATATTCAATGAGACGCCGACGAAAGCGAGATAAACCGGAAACAAATGCAGAAAGTAACGCACTAACCAGGAGAGAGTGAGCCAGTTGACGATGAGATAAATGACGACGATGTTGAGGTAGATAAAGCCAGGGCCGACCTTTCGTCTGAAAGTCTTCAGCGCGAGCAACAACAAAGTCGCTACTGGAAGGTAAAGAAACAGAGTGCTCAAGTTGGCAGAATCGGGCTGATAGAACAGATTGACAGGCAGCAATAGCGCCGAAGACACGTCCTTTTGCGGCTGGAGGGCAGTCATCAGGCCGGAATAGTCTACCTGCGTGAAGATCGGATCGCGTCCCCGGAATTTGAGGTTCAAGACTGGCGTTATGGGATCGCCCGCCTGAACGAAATTCCTCAGATACCAGGGAGCGCTCAGGAGTATAAGCAAAACCGATAACACAAGCACTCGGGATCTTCTTTTGCGTTGCCATCGCAACACAAGAAACAACGAGCAGACAAATAGTGGAAGACACAGGAACAAGGATATCTTCATGCCGACGCAGAATGCTGAAGTGAATATCAAGTCAATGTCATAGTTGGCCGTGTTCCCCTTTAAGATCAAATACGTGCACAGCACTGGAACCAAGATAAATAGGCCTATTGGAACATCAACGTAGCCGACGTCGACAAACATCAGAAATAACGGTGACAGCGCGAGCGTCAAAGGCAATATTGTGTTCTTTGCGTTATCAATAAAGCGAAACCACTGGGAGCTTTGGTTGGTGGCGTCTTCTTCAATGAGAGTGTAAATGCCCAGGCACGACAGCAGCCCGCATAACCACGTCGTGAAATGACAGAGATAGCCGGCCTTAACCACGAACATCAACGCATAAATCAGAACGAAATTATTGGCGTAGTATGGGAAGCGTAAGAACTCATCGACATAGATCCGTCCAGCGTTGGCCCAGTCTACGGCATAAGCCAGATGATAGGAGATGCTGTCCCAAAGAGTTGGGGGAAGAATTGCCGGAATGGACATCAGCAGAAAAACAAGGTAGATGATCCGCGCCGGTAAGCTCCAGGCGCGCTTGATCACACGCAGCCTCGTTAGCCAAAAAGCAGATCCGAAGACATTCTCCTGCTTGAATATCTTGAAGAGAAGAGCCTCCAATGCCAACCACACGAGTACCGCGCCGTAATGAAGTAGACCGACAAAGCCGAGCAGCAGTAGAACGAAGCCCGTTATCGCCATTCCGGTTGTGGAAGTTATAACCAACTCCGCCATATGATTCCGACCCCGGGCTTTGGCATGACCGGGGCGTGCCGGTGAAGACTTGACTCTGACTAATGTTCCGGTAATAAAGAAATAGAACCAGAACACGTGAATACACAGAATCGACCAAAGAAGTTTGCTGGCAATAACCATTAGCGCTTTGTCTTTAAAAGAATTTGATTGGTCGTGAAGCTTTCGGATGATCCCGACAAGACAAGCTTCGTTGTCAGCACTCCGAAATATAAAAACTCTAGATTCTGGTCGGCAACCTGTCGCAAAGTACCGAACCCTAGGGTGCGTGAAATCTCAAAACAGAGAAGACATGTTCACCGTTTTTTTGGTAAAACTTTCGCTCCTCGACTACTAAGTCTTGTTGTTTTAGATACACATCCTGAAAACGTTTCTTGATTGCGGCGTTCCAGGTGAATTTATCCGATCGTATCGCGAACACCGCCTGCGGATTTCTGATCATTGTCGTCAACCAGGGACCAGGATCCTCCTCGGCGAGAATGCGCCAGAACACCGGTTGCAGATCAAATTTGCCTTGGCCCAAAACGTCAAGCGGCTGTTCGAATCCCCAGTCAACGAGTACGAGAGTCTTTCCCGCATACTCGTGCTTCATGGCCTCCGATAAGTCATATATGGCTTCAGACCAATATCCATTTCCTCCCTGACTTACTAGGCGCGTATGAAACGTCTGCGCCAAGAAAAGATTCGGAATTATGACCATGCCAATCGCCGCCACGACTGTAAGTCGGGATATCCAAACCAAGGGTTTAGGTCTTTCATGCCAAATCCGCCAGAGGCCAGCCAGTGCGACACCGACCATGATATGTGGTAGCGGATAGACCGACAAGATATGATGCGGCCCGGTCGCGATTGGCGTAGCGGCTAAGAATAGTAAAGTCAGCGCGAAGACGGTGACCAAAAAGCCGAAAGGGCGGCGCCATGAGCGAAAGCGTGGCAAGAAGATGACGGCAAGAAGAACCGGACTCGCGATCTTCAGTGCCGACGGCAATCTGGATTCCCCGAACCGCGAGAATAGCTCAACGCGATCGCCGGTGATCCAGTTGGCAACGTAGGTTCCGCGAGTCATTAGAAAGAGATCATTCGCTCGACTCACAATCGATGCAGGTAGAGTCTGGAGGAATGGCCATAATTGCACGAAGTTTGTGGGGAGAGATGATACTCCTTTGCCAACGGCGATAGTACGTGCCTGCCGGAAAGTTTGTCCGCCGGTTGAGATGTTGTATAGGAGAATTGGAAGAGCCCCCGTAGTCAAACCGGCGAGACCGGTTAGCGCTTCCCGCGCCTTCAGTCTTGGGCTCAGCCATAGAATATAAAACAGGACCACCCCGACTAGAGCTGAGACGACAAAGCTCAAGTAGTCGAATCGGTACGTCAGAGACAAGCCCAACACCAAGAAACTGAGAAAAAGAAAACCTAAACGTTTTCTTGCTCGCCACCAGCTCAAGAAGAAGTATAAGGCCAACATTCGAGCGAGAAGTCCGAATGAGATAACTCCCCAATCATGCCGCATTGCCAGAACATAGGTCAGATCGGTTGCTAGGAACAGAGAAGTTGTGACGGCAGCCAAGCGACCAAACTCGCGCTTCAGCAGAAGGTACGTTGCCAGGATTCCCAGAAGACCAACGAGGCTTGTTGCGACTCGCATCACAGAGAGGCTTATGCCAAATACCGCGAAGAAACCCGCCAGGAAATAAACTGATATGGGTCCGATGTAATCACTGGGCATAAACGGAAGATCTTTGCCCCTAAGAAAAAGAATTGCAAAAGATGCTGCCCATGTTTCGTCGCCATATGGACCAGGTTGATCAAGATGCCGGTAGCAAATCCATGAGAACGTGGCGACGATAAGAGATACGGCGGCGAAGTCTCGCCATCGCGTTCCAATCCTGATATCTCTTAACTGTGTCAACGTAACTTTTCTCATTCTTCGCAGGCGTTCCTTTGGTGAGAGCCCGTCAGGTTAAGTCAAGGCGAGTGATAAAATGCAGCGAACGTTCGAAAACCGAACTTGCAGGCCAAGCGTAAAGACCGAGGTCTTCCTGCCACACGATGGGCTTCAAGTTGAGAACCTCGAAGGCCGTTGACCACTGACGACGTGACCAATAGTTATAGGGGAGTGCCACTCCATAGTGCGCATTGCCGACCCAATCCATCAGACGCAATGTGCGAGCAGCGAATAGCCCCTCGCGAAGGTGATCTTTAATGACAATAGCGGTGCGGGCGACACGTCTAGCCTCGCGAAGCAACACCATCGGATCCTCGGTGTGATGAAGTACGTCTACGAACATCACAAAATCGAAGCTTCCATCACTATGTGGGATGTGGCTTCCGTCGAACGGTTCGACCGTGATGTAGGTCTTGTCTCGTACTAAAACATCGACACCCTCTATCTCGACCCCGGAATGATTCTTTACTATCAAATGTGCAAGCAATCCATTGCCACAGCCAACATCCAAGACATGGGTACCGGTTGGAATAAGAGTTCTCAGATGTCCGTTGAGCACGCGGACCCGTCTGTCGAAAATCAGCTTGCTGTGAAAGCGTTCAATAATCTTCATCGTCGCTTCAAGCCAAGGATGCTAAGAAAAAAGCTCGACAGGATAGTCTGACTGCCGAGAGTAAGCGAGATGCCTGCAGGTATGACAACGCGCAAAGTATGGGAATATTCAAGTGGGCCGAACGACCGGGTCTTCCAGATATCGAGCACATAAATAGATCCAAGTAGTCCAGCTAACACAAGGACGATGCCAACAATTAGTCCAGTCTCCAGCTTGATATAATGAAATACTTTGTTGAGTCGAGGATCCTCGGGAAGTAATCCCTCACTAATGGCAAAGACTTTTGTGAACACCGCAAAGTTGATCGCCTCAAAACCAATAATAATCGCTAATCCTCCATAGAGCAGCGTATTCACATCGAAGGTTACTGTCCCGATCGTTTTTGGACCGGGCAGAAGCCATACGCTAATCATCGCGCCGATGATCATAAGCATGAGGCCGGGATAGAGAAAGAGCCACCGAGGACTATAGAGGAACATGAATCTGAGGTGCCGCCAACCATCATGCCAGCTGCGCAGATGAGGTGGACGACTACGTCCATCAGGATAGAGTGTTATCGGTACCTCAGCGACCCGCATTCTGTGTAACGTAGCCTTGACGACCATTTCGCTCGCGAATTCCATCCCGGTAGTTCGTAGGTTCAGTTTCTCTAATGCATCTTTGCGAAAAGCTCGAAGGCCGCAGTGAAAATCACCAGTTTGGCTGCTAAAAAGTAACCGACCAATTCCCGTCAGAACAGGATTGCCAACATACTTGTGTAGCGCCGGCATAGCTCCCGGTTTGATCGTGCCTTCAAATCGGTTTCCCATCACCAGATCGTATCCTTCTCGCAGCTTCTGGATAAAAGGCGATAGTTCAGAAAAGTTGTAGCTATCGTCAGCATCCCCCATGATAATGTATTCACCGCGCGCTGCAGCAACTCCGCCTCTCAATGCACTTCCATAACCCCTGTCCTGTACTTCGATAAGGCGGGCGCCCATCTTTCTAGCGATCTCTTGCGACCCATCCGTGCTGCCGTTGTCGGCCACAAGGATTTCGCCTTTCACATCATGCTTAAGGAGGGACTGCTGAGCTTTTTGGATGCAAATACTCAACGTTTCCGCTTCGTTCAAACAGGGCATTACAATAGACAGTTCCAAAGTTGGGGACTCGTTTCCTTGCTTAAGCACGTCTTTGGTTTCCAAAATGGTCTTCATGTTTGGTGCTTTAACTCGAAATGAATAAGCGCCTAACGAAGAAAGATGGTTCCGTCAATGGCATCATTAAGATGTCCTTGTTGGCGAGAAGCTGAAAACGTTGATTCTTCAGAATCCTGTGCAACGGAACAGTCCTGAGCTTCCGACAATTTGCTCTACCGTGTTTCTTTTCCGCCATCGTACTGAAACCAAAAGCTGCCACCGCCGCTAGCCCATTTGTTATTCATGAACGTATCCAGAGCTTCTCTGTTCGACGCGTGGTGGTAGGCGCTCGCGTATAGCACTTTGATCTTTGGGTTATCAATTAGGAAAGCGAGCAGCAGATATTGCTCTGTCCAAAATATCTGCCTTTCTAACAACCATTCAACAGGCATACCGAATGGAAGACTTATGTCGTGAACATGGACATAGATCTTTCGCTTGATCCTTGGCAAAAGACGCAAGTAAATGTGTAGACAGTCACTCCCCGTCTTGACGGTGTGAGTTGAATCAATGAAAAGAAAATCTCCGCCTTCAAGTGACTCATTAAGAAACTCAAGCGGAAGCTCTTGAGCTTTCTTTCTCAATAGCTTGACGCGAGCGTTTCGCTCTAGAAAGGGTCTTGGAAATGGCTCGATACAAGTTATTTCACCAAATCCATTTCGTTGAGTTGCTTCCATCGCAATTAGAGTCGAGAAGCCGCTGCCAATTTCCACGACTCTGGCCGGCTTGTATTTTCTTAAGAAACAGTAATACGACATCGCATCGCTGTAGCTGAATTGACTGTTCCTCCAAAAGAATTGCCGGCAGTCATTCTCATCCCCGTCAGTATCGGGATTGAATTCTGACGAGTACTCACTCAAATCTCGCAATACTTCTGTCAAAAACTCGTCGTTAAAGAGATCCTCATTAAGATAAGGGGCCTTCTCTTTATACTCATACGAGTTCTTTATTTCCTCAATGGAGGGCGTGTTGCTGTAAAAATCCGACGGAATTACGTTCACACCGTATTCCTGAATCTTCTCCCTGGTCAAAGATTCTGACCAGACCAAGCGTTGTAAAACTGGGCCAATACTTGCGATCTCTTTATCAGTGATATCATTCTTGCCCATAAAGTTGTCGAATGCCTATTTGTGACGAATGTCATTTTCGCGCGCTAGCACTTCGGGGTAGAGCGAGACGGCTTCACGGTCGTTGACTAACAGGCTGCTATGTTAGATGCGCATCACCTTCTTGCCCCTCACACCCGCTTATGGGCAACTTAGGTTAATTGTCACTGTAGCAAGCGTGTTGTCAGGAGTCAGTGCCTTCTGTCCGGAAACATCCTGTAAATAGAAAATCATGCCGTTGGTCACCCACTTGGCTGTCGTTGAGGTTCCACTCGCACCCGTCTGGGCAAACAAGACTCCATTAGGAGAGTTCACGTGCACCTCGACGACGGCTGGACCGATTGAAGTCCAGGTTAGCTTGGTTACCCCGGCGCCTGAGCCATCGCAAACCTGAATCGGATTAGGATCTGCCGTAATCGTGGCGTTCTTTGAAGTCGTCGATGGTGGTGGCATCGGTGCGTTCGTGTTACTTGGGGATGGCCGGGAACAACCGAGCATTGCTGGCAGATTGACGGTGAGAATAATGAGCACGCGAAAGTGCGCCAGCCTTTTTATACTCAACAGCCATCGGTCGTTAAATGTTTCGATATGCATAGAAATGTTTTGTCGTAAGATTTACTTTGATTTCAACAGGGCTTCGAAAAGCTGAGAGCCTGTCGGGCCGGCTAACGATCAGTTGTTCTGCGCGTACTGGTGCGGCGCCCATTCAATATTCCATTTTCGCTCATAGCGGCGGCGGTTTTCGTCGAATAACTCCTGATATTCGCCATTCGCTACCAACTTCTTAAAGGCGGCCTGGCCGAAGTGATGGACAAATGCATCCGCTGCGCATACAACTCGGAATCCGTTAGCCTTGACCCGATGCGTATAGTCATCGTCTTCAAACAAGCCGATCCCGAATTGCTCGTCAAGAAGACCTATTTCCTCGAAGACTTTTCGCCTCATCGCCACGCAGAACATCGCCAACATTGGAATTGAAAAGAGTTGTCCATCATGCTCTCGGACGAAGCTTGCGGCCCATGCGGGCATGTCCTCCGGATTGCTGTAGCCAACGTCGACTTTCGCTTCGTTACCGATGTTGTTAGTCACGGGACCAATCAGTCCGATACTGGCATCAGCCTGGATATGGCGAATCAAAGTCGAGAGCCAGCCGCGAGTAACGATGGTGTCATTATTCAGAAGCACTAGATAATCGCCGTTGGCTTCCCGCAATCCGATGTTGTTAGCTGCGGCGAAGCCGCGGTTGCTCTCGTTTAAGATCACGCGCAGATTGGCGAAGCTCTCCTCGGCTTCCTTGAGATATTCCGGAGTGCCATCGGTGGAGTTATTGTCGACCACGATTAGTTCAAAATTTGGCCATTCAGTTCGCGCGTAGATGCTTTCCAGGCAAAGGCGATTCAACTCGAGATTGTTATAAGTGACGACGATAATCGAAGCCTTTGGGAAAGTGTCACGAATCACCGGAGCCAGCGACGCGTATCGTTTCTCCCATGTATTCTCTTTGGCAAATGCGCGTCGGGCTTCGATCAACTTCGGTTCGTTCTCGGCTAGTGCGGCGCTGACTTCCTGCTCGAACTCTTTCGTATTCGATGCCAGCCGCACGAAGCGCGACAGGGCTCGCATCTCGGGTATCGGCACCGAAACGATCGGCTTGCCAGCTGCAAAAATCTCGTAAGCTTTGACAGGGTTGGTAGATTCAGTGAGTGGAGTACGCTTAAACGGAATAATCACGACCTCGAACTTACCAACCCAATCGGGAATCTCCGCATAATGCTTTTCACCGGGCAAAGAAACGTTGGGCAGTTTCGCTAATCGTTTTATGTCGGCGCTGAAAGTGGATCCGACCAGAACAAAGTCCCAATCCGGCCGTCTCTTAGCCAGGTCGGCAACGAGTTCAGAGTCGAACCAATCAGCGATTGCGCCGTAGTAACCTATTACCGGTCGCATATTTTGTTTCTGACCGCCGGGGGCAGAGCGAGCCCGGTCGCTAGCGCTTCCGGTTCTGACGCGGGCGAAATGATCGTAGTCGCAGGCGTTTCGCACCAGCAGAACGTTTTCATTAGCAGGCTGTGCCTGCGTTTGCAAGGCTTCCGAGGAAACGACAACCAGATCGGCAGACGATAACAACTCGGGTTCCTGATCCAGCATCGCCTGGTTATTGGTAGAAAAGCTGGCATGGTGATCCATGCAGTCGTAAATGATCGGCCAGCCAAACCGCGCTCTCGCTTTGTCGACTATCGGCCACCAGAAAGGCAACTGCGCGAATGCCACCGTGGCGCCTAACGATAGATCACGGCGAAGTGCATCCAGCGAAGTGAATAAGATCTCACAGGCCTTCTCGTCTAAAACGTCGCGATAGACAACACGGCTAAGCCCGCAAAGGGAAATCTCGTAGACGTTTTGACGCTTCTCCTGAATTGTGTAAGCGGGACCCGAGGGATGAAAGCTTTGCTTCAGATAAAATACTCTATGACCATCAGCGGCGAACTGTGACATTAACTGTTGAGGGCGCTGGAAGCGAAAGTCCCAATCAATTATTGGAAAACAAATCACGTCAAAGGCATTTGACTCCAGTGGCATGGCTACCTGGTCTGCGCCCGTTTCTTGTGGGACTTGACCGTTCGGATCCACTGCCACCGGCTCGATTCGTCTCCGACCATACGGAGGCAGCTTAAGCGCACGATAAACGGGCAAAAGGCGTTGGTATTTAAATCGACCGTAACGACTCAACATCCGCCATCCAAGCGAGTTTTTTATCTTATCGAGTTCATGTGTCTTCGCTGACACCTCCGCTGAAAGTAGGAAATTCTTCCCTTCTGAATCCGCCAGTCTTTTCTGCAGATCACTTTCGATTCGTGTGTGATTCTTAATGCGCGTAGTCAGGTCGTCCTGGATGCGGTTGATTGTCTCACCCCGAGCGATAATGATCTCGTCTCTTTCGGCGATTTGCTCACGTTGTTTTTGGAAATCGTTCGCCAGGTGTGATTCGTAAATAAAGTGTGCTCTGTTCAACCAAGCGGAAATTGCGAGTCGCACGGAATTAGCATCGCTCGAATCAAACTCTAGATCTCCAAACGAGTCCAACAGCGACTTTCGAATCGTCTCATACGAATCCTGGCGCAAAAGAAAATTGAACGGGTGGCCAAGAAGCGCAAACAGTTCCGCGTCGCTCCTTACTCTAGTGCGTTGCACTTCGCTTCTCTTCACGATCAACGAATCAAGAGATGCCTTAAATTCGTCGATAGCCATTTCCAGTGACTGTCTTGCTGCGGGCGCCCAACGGCTTCGCGCTAGAAAAGTATGGAGAATGATTGGCAGGATCGTTACCAGGTTGCGGTCGTCGAGGTTCTTAAAAATTGAACAGAGGGTGTGTTTTTGACTTAGCCTTTGAACATACTCGGGAGTCAGCTTGTTAGAGCTCGCTCCACCTCTGTGATAAACAATCGATTCTGAGGAGATTGCGCATTCATACCCCCGCAGCCACAGCCTCCAGCCCAGATCCACGTCCTCTTGATAAAGAAAGAAGTCGGGATCGAACCCGCCTAATTCCTGAAAAACTCGCCGCTGAACCAGCGCTGCTCCTCCGGAAGCGAAGAGAGTAAGCGAGTAGGAAGCGGCATCAGACAAGTCAGGAGATTGATCCTCAGAGGGTTCATAGGCCAAACAAAACGCGTCATCTATGCGCCCTTCGAAATCGACTTCAGTTCCATCCCAGTTCAGAACCGTCGAGCCCACACATGCAAAGCCCTCCCCTGCGCGAGCTGTTTTCACCAGAACCGACAGCCAGTTCTTTTCGACCCGCATGTCATTATTAAGGAAGGCAAGATATTCGCCTTTCGCCCGTTCCACTCCCATATTCGCGGCTTTGGAGAAGCCAAGATTGGTTTCATTTTGGACGAGGACAACGGTGGGAAATCGAGCTTTGACGAGACCCAACGAGCCGTCAGTCGAGCCGTTATCGACTACGATTATCTCCAATTGTTGCTTGGGAAATTCAAGGTCCTCTAACGACGACAAGCAAGCCTCGAGATGCTTACGTCCGTTGTAGTTCAGGATTATTATGGAAACAAAGGTCTCTGGTGTCATTGAATTCAAGTCAGAGCTAAATCCAGGAATCCCTTCCGGTGTGGTGCGACTGAGTGTACGGCATTATACTTAACCGATTTGAAAGTTACTACCCAGAGTTTGATTTTGAAATAGCAGGTATGGTACCGATTGTCCAATAACTCACGGCTTCACGCCAGGAGCATCCGGTTGTCCAACAAACCCCAGAATCCAACTGTAATCATAACTGGAATGCATTGCTCAGGCACGCGAATGGTTGCGGCGATGCTCTCCGCGCTTTCCGTCAGGATGGGCGACCACCTCCGGACTGCCGAATCGCGTAAAGAGGCCGGGCGCTTTGAGGATGAGAAGTTCGTTCGTTTTCATCGGCGCGTTCTTTCCGAAGCGTGCCGGAGAGATGAACCAGGTTATTCGGACTGGGGTTGGACGGAGAGTGGGCGCCTGGATGTGGGCCGCTTCAACGACTTTCGTGATCAAGCTGAGCGCCTTCTGATAACTCGTTCTCATGACTCGGACCCTTCGGGGTGGGAAGATCCGAGAGCCACTCTTTTCCTGGACCAGTGGGACAGCATAGTTGAAGATGCGCGATACATTTTAGTCTATGGCTTTCCCTGGGACGTCTCTGAGGCGATGCAGTGGCTGTGGATAGAGGAGTTTCTCAAACATCCGGAATACGCCTATCGCATTTGGGATTTCTACAACCAGCGAGTGCGCGACTTTTACGTTAAGCATGCCGATCGATGCCTGCTGATAAACATCAACGCGGTGCCGGCTAATCTCGAGAGGTTCGTCTTTCTGCTTGGCAAGCTCGGCATTGGCTCGGCGGACCTCGGTTTGGCAGAGGTCGTCGAAAGCCACAAACCCAAAAGCGTCGAAGGGCGGAAGTCATGGATTGAGTCGGCAGTGGTCGGCAATATAAGGTCGCGGTCGGCGCAGGCGCATCTTGGGTCGCGCTGGATACAGCTTGAGCGGCAGGATCCATTGATCGATCTCTCGGTGCTGGCCTGGCCCGATTCCGGTAAGCTCCTTTCTGAACTCGATGGATTGGCCGATATCTCAGGCGATGGCGTTTGGCAATCGAGGCCGATCAAGAGCAGGTTATCAAGGCCCGACGCTACCGCCGGAGCGCCAGTCGATGTTTCCGTGATCACGCCGTGTTATGACCAGGGAGCATTTCTCATCGACGCGATCGCCAGCGTTGAGCGGCACGCGCCGCCAAATTGCGAACTCATAGTCGTCAACGATGGTTCGCAAGATCCAAGGACGCTGGAAATCCTCGATCGGTTGAAGCAGTCCGGATACTTCGTATTTGATCAAAAGAACGCCGGCCTTTCGGCCGCGCGCAATCGAGGAATCGGCCTGGCTCGGGGTCGTTACGTTTTGCCTCTGGATGATGACAACCGAATCCGCGAGGGATTTCTGCAAGCAGCAATCACGGCGCTCGATTCTCATCCGCGGGTCGGCATAGTTTACAGCGACCGGCAGGATTTCGGCTGGTACCACAAGACTCAACTCGTTCCAGAGTTCGATCTGTTTTCGTTACTGAAACTCAACTTCATCGATGCTTGCGCAGTGCTCCGAAAGCAAGTGTGGCTCGACTGCGGTGGTTACGATACGGATTTTCGCGCGCTCGAGGATTGGGAGTTTTGGATTCACGCTGCCGAAATTGGATGGCAGTTTCACCACCTTCCGCTTGTCGGTTTCGACTACCGAGTGCGGCCGGGATCGATGGTGAGCGTGATCGATTCAGTTGACGTATGGGCGGATTTTTGCAGGCGAATCCGAAACAAGCACCCCGACTTTTATTGGACCGTCGCGGTTGGACGAATCGAGGCTCTGAAATCAGAACTGGAATCGATAAACTCGGCCGTCGCTGAAAAGAACAGCGAGGTGCGACAACTCGAATCCGAACTGAGAACCAGGAACGCACAGATTGAAGAAAACGATCGTGAGATTCAGGCGCGGCTCGAGAAAATACAAGCACTCAGCGCTCGGCTGGCAGAGCGAGAAGCAGAGCTATCGCGCATCTCGAGTTCATTTAGCTGGCGTCTTTTGGGCCGTTATGGCCAAATTAAATACCGCTATCTCTTGCCGATTTACCGGCTGTTTGGTCACGCGCCCGCGGCGATAAGGGAGAGAACGCCCGCGCAGAAAATGTAGCCCAAGCTGTTAGCTTGCGAAGGTTTGTGCTCTTTCCGAGCGTAACGCAATCTAACAGATTGCTGTACCTGAGTGACAGCGCGCTCGAGATGAATGGGGTCAGTAATGGATGTTAGCGTAGTGATACCTACTTACAACCGCGCTTCGCTTCTGATTAGGTTGCTGGATGCGTGGCGCGAAGTCGATAAGGTTAAGAAGTATAAATACGAGTTGATCTTCAGCGACGACGGTTCATCGGACGACACGCGCGCTACGTTAAAGCAACGATCGAAGGGCCTGCCCGTTGTCATTCTTGAAAATGAGCATGGTGGCGCCGCCCGGGCAAGAAATGCCGCTATCCGCCGTGCGCAGGGCGAAAGAATTCTTATGCTGGGGGACGATATTTTCCCGGACGCGCAACTGGTCAATCGCCATGTCGAGTTGTCCCGGCAAGTCGGTGCTGAAACTGCAATACTCGGCGACATAAAGTGGCATCCTGAATTAAAACTCAACTACTTGATGACCCATATCACCGAAGTCGGGCACGAGCAGTTTAGTCTCAATGCTTTTCAACCAGGTCAATACGTAGATTTTCGGCACTTCTATACATCTAACATTTCCGTCGATAGACAATTCCTGTTGTCTGAGCCGGGTTTGTTTGACGAGAGATTCTCCAAGGTCAACTTCGAAGATGCCGAGTTGGGATACCGGCTGGCAAACAGAGGGGCGAAGATCCGATTCGAGCCAGAAGCCTGGGCTTACCATTATCACGCGTATACGATCGAAGGGTTTCGTGAAAGGCAAAAGACCGCCGGCGAGATGGCGGTCGTTTTTGTGAAGCTTCATCCGGAGCTTGAAGAGGCTTTCGGTGTAAACAGGACTTGGGAGAGATATTCCAAACTTAGCAGCTCTCGGTTGGCTGGGTTCGCAACGCAAGGGGCCGGCACAATCGATTTTGACGCGATCATTAGCACTTGTGAAGCATATGAAGAGCATTTCCAGCTAGTGACCGATCGAGAGCAAAAGTACATTAAGCTGGCTCTATCATCGCTCTACTTGAGGCTCTTTAAAGCATCTTTTGAGCTCGGCATTCTCGCCAAATTGGACCCCAGCCGCACCGACTTCGAGCATTATTTGAGAAGCGTCTATTTCAACCCGGACGGTTACTGGAATCTCTACCTTGAGGCGACGGATGCTTTTAAGGATCTGAGCGAAGCTGATCGGGCTCTGCGAGAGACTGTCTTGCTTAGCTATGCTGACCAGACTCACGCGGGAATACAGATCGCGTTGGCGAATAAAGAGGTCGAGCTGCTGCGCTCGCGGGAAGCGCAGGGGCAGGCAGAGTGTGAATACGCAAGGGCGCTAAACGAGCTCGAGCGCCTCAAAGCGAGCCGCGCCTGGCGCATCGGCAGCGCGGTGGTCCATCCAGCTAAGTTAACCCGGAGGTTGACCCGAAGGCTAACTTCAACAGCGCCGCAGAGAGATGGTGGCAGCATTGCGAATGCCCTCGTGGAACCAGCTCAATCGCCGGTCGAGAGTGGCACTGCTTCAAGTCCCAGGCTGGGAATCATGCTGTCCGAACGTGACTTGCCTGCAGCCGAGCGCCGCAGCTTTCTTTCAGAATTGGGGCAGCAACGTTGCTTTATCGTGCGTAAGAATGATGATGAATTTGAGGTGCTATCCTCTGGAAGAGAGCTTAGGGAGACTTACGATTCCTTGCCGGTCGACTATCTTTATCAGCCCGATGATTGGGACCAGAGACTATCCAGCAATGAAGTGAGAAATGCTTTGCTTTGTCTTTCACACACCGGGGTTGACTTTGTCATTGTGTCGCCGACACTGGCTCTGCTGCCACAACTAGCAATTTCTTCTTCCGTCAGAAACCATTTGATTTTCTCAAAGAGGCTGGGCCTGGAGTTTTTAGAAAACGGCGATAGCAAAGCCAAAGGGAGAGTAATGCGTCTGTTACCGGCTCAGGTTCCAGTCACCGAGGTCCCGGTCGAAGAAGTCTTTAGGAATAAAACCATCAGCTACGCCCCTGATCCGGGTCGCTACACTCCGGACCAAGGCTATCTTTACCTCGGGCAGGCGATGGACGCGATGTCAGACGCTTCGGCGAGTGAGATCCGAGTCACGCAGTTCATACCGAAATTCAAAAAGGAAAAGAAACTTGTGTTCGTGTTGCCCATGGTAATGGCAATAGGCGGAGTAGAGCGAAACGCCATTGAGGTCATGCGGCAGTTAAAGGACCGCTATCACTTTGTCGTGATCACGATGGACCGGCACGACCAATCTCACGGTAGCTTTCATCATCAGCTCAGAGGTCTCACGGAAGCTGTTTATGATCTGATGGAATTGGGTAATCTTCATTACTACCTGGCTTTTCTCAACGACCTGAAGGAGGCTTACGAGCCTGATGCGGTCTGGATTTGCAATGGAATGTTATGGCTCTGCGATCACGCCGAGCACGTTCGCAGGATTTTCCATGACGTGCCAATCATAGACAACCAGGCTTGGGACGCCGAATTCGGTTGGATTGAGCTCTATGAGCAGCCCGGCATTCAATCGTTCGATCGGTTCATCGCCACCAACTCGAAGGTGTATAGCAAGTTTGTCGATGACTTTAAAATGAATCCTGAAAGGATCGATTCGATATACCCTTGCTTCGATTCAGAGCGCTTTGGCGCCCCGAGCCCTGTCGATGAACAGAAGGCTTTCATTAGAGAGTTCGATCTGCCGAAGGACCGGCCTGTCTTTCTCTTTTGCGGCCGGCTTCACAGCCAAAAAGGCCCGCTCGATTTCCTGGAGCTGGCGCGGAGAAGGTTACAGAAGCAGGATGATGCGTTCTTTGTAATGCGCGGTACCGGAGCACTTGCTCCTGAGATCGACAAGTTCATCCAGGATAATGAGCTCACCAACCTGCGTCGCATCAGTTTCGTCGAAAACACGGTGCCTTTGCTTTCCCTTGCTTCCGGTCTGATTATTACCTCTCACTATGAGACGATTACGATAGTCTTACTCGAGGCTCTTTCAATGGGCTTGCCAGTGCTGTCCACCGATGTGGGCGACATCCGCCTCGTCCTCGAACAGTACCAGGCTGGCCTCGTCGTTCCGGAAATCGGCGACCATGATGCCTTCGAGGCGGCCTATGAGAAATGGCGCAAGGACCTGGCCCTTTATTCCGCCAAAGCCCGGCAGTGCAGCGCCGAGATTCGCCGGCGGTTTTCATCCGAAACCACCGCCGCACAATACGCCGCCTCGTGGGAAAGGGCGATGAGGGAATTCGCGATCCGCAATTGAGAATAGTCCTGTGCCGACCAGCGAACTCCCGTTCGCGGCGACCGAAGTGCAGCAGACGCGGAATCGACATCCTTTTGCTAAAGCACAATCCATGAGCGACTCAGATCTGGCTTCTTCAGCGCAGTTTCACTTGATACAAGATAAAGGGGCCGACTCGCTCTCCCGAGTCGCGTTCGTACCAGCGATCCAGATTCGTATAATCTGGTTTTGCATCTGCGCGAACCACGACGTACGACAGGGGTGGAGACGACGCTCGATCGCGATTGAAACCGCGAGTGTATTCGAGGTAGTGAGCAGGCTGCGCTTGAACTTCGTCCCACGTGATGGGCGTTGGGTTGCCATTGATTACTGGAATTAGGCGGCTGTAGGGAAACATCCCAGTTAGAAAATTCCAGTCAAGTTGGTTGAGTTGCAATCGGAATTCCTTTTCGTCATAACCAAGGTAATAAAGCTGCTGCCAAAACCGCTCACGATTTTCGGCTTCGCTGACCCCTGGAAAGACGAGCATACGTGGCGCCCATAATATTGACTGCGGCGCGTCTGTTGGGAGACGATCTGCAAGGAGAAAATCGCCCGCCAAAACTACGGGCGCAGATGAGGCAATGTGTTCACTATTCGATAACTCCGCCAGACGCGCAGCCACCGCTCTTCCTTCATCAATCAGACTGTCATATTCAAGAAGCAAAGTCGCTTGCAGCCAAACTTCGCCAAAGGCCCATAACGATGCAGAGATAGCAACCGCTACGAGTTTTCCATTCGTAAGACGCAGTCGAGCCTTGCTACGCCGCAAAGTCGCGGCCGTCAACACGAGTGACGTCAGCGCGCAGTAGTTGGCTATGTACCACTGATAGTGAAAGGGTTGAAGAGATCTACCAGTAACCAACTGCTGGTTGAAGACAACGAACACCGTAACGGCAAACGTAGTGGCCACTAGGGACGCTGGCCTCTGCCATTCCGAAATGCTGCACCGTTTTCCGAGACCGATTAGAATCAGCGCGAGGAGGGCGACGACCTCTGGAAATCGGAAGAGATCTGGCCGATGAGTGAAAACTATCGCTTGAGCCGTATCGACTGTTGTCGCGCGATGAGAGAGCATTACTGCGTAAGGAATCAATGCCGCTCCGATGCTGACAAGGACAATGAGGAATACGAGCATGGCGCGTTTGCTTTCATCTCGTCTGAGAAACAGCCAAAGAGTACCGGTGCAGACTGACCAAGCGACCAACGCTGTCCAAAGATAGAAATAAGAGAAGACCAGCAAAGCAGCGATGAGCCCGGCAGCAATTGCCCAGCCCACCGCGGGAGCTTGTTTAGCTCGGGTCAAACTTATCCACAGAAGTGAACAAACGACGAAGAAGAGGGGAAAGGCGACCGCAGGTTGATAAAGACGCAAGAAAGGCAAATGGTACAACGAGTTAGGACCCACAAATTGTGAAATCCATGACGGGACAAGGTACTGCAGGTTCAATAAGTGTCTAGCCATTCCTTCCCCTGCCACCGTTGTGCCCAATCCAAGAATAACGAGCACAGAGGTTGCGCTGAACGGTTCGTCGCGAGTGAGTGACCACAAGAACCAAAACAGCGCCAGGGAAGATGTGAAAGCGGCAATAGGTGCCAGGATGATGAACACAGTCGAGGCACTAAGTCGTAGCCATCGGGCCGGCAAAGCTACCGAATAGGCGGGTACGAATTGAATGGAAAACAACGATTCAGGGGCGTTGGATTCCCGCCCACGACCGCTCACCGGATCGTAGCGCCGCGGGTTGCCACGAATGAGCGAAGCGAGATAAGCGGAGTAGGCAACTTCGTCCCAGTGCATAACAGCGTTTGCACCTCTCCACTTGTGGCCACGATGAAGCATGAAGTGTGCCTGCGGAAAAAACGCAATGAACATCATTAAGGTTGCGGCGTAAATTCCCCACCGCCAACGAATACGCGCGTTGTCCTGCCTGTTGTTCACGGAAGCTTACGTAATAGTTCGGGCCGATTATTTTCTAGAGCCGAATGAGGCACGTTAATCTAATCTGCACATGGACTCTTCTGCTGCATACATCGAGCTTCTCGCTAAACTGGCGACATTGCTATACTCCGGTGAAAAGGAACTGGGATAGAGAGATTTTCGCGATTCGCGAGACCAAGATCAAGTTGTGCGCGACCGGGTAGATCGAAGAGTATCTCATTCGTTGCTTTATGTGCTGGACCGAAGATACTTATTCGCCAAGAGTTAATCACGTCCTACACATCGCAGGGATGTGGCTTCTGTTATTGGTCTATCTGTGGCCTCTCATCTCGCCGCACAGAACCATAGTTCCTTACGATGTCCTCTATGGGATGGAGCCATGGAATAGCGAAGCGAACGACATCAAGTCATCAGAAAACATTTCTGGGGTTTGGAACCTAAACTCACTTGACGCGATATACTACACAATCCCTGTGGCTGAGGCCACAAGAAGGCAACTTCACAGAGGGCAATTTCCTTTGTGGGATACCAACACCCTTACTGGTTTCCCGCTAGGAGCCTTCTATTCTACTTACCCTATTAATTTGTTCACGCTCACTTTCCTTTCATCTGAGGACGCCCTTCGCTTTGAAACGGTTTTTCACCTCCTCGTTCTAAGCCTTTTTGCCTATTTGCTAGCTGTCAGCCTGCATGCCCCTCCCATAGCCGGCGTAGTCGCGGGGATTGTGGCATCAATTAACGGAATTCTGATTTTCTTCTTAATCGCGCCCTACGGCCTTCCCGCAGTCTCATGGATGCTCGGACCGTTTTGGTGCTTCGCTTGCTTTAAAAGCGCAAGAAACTGGAAATGGACCATCGCGGGCGGCCTCTGTTACGGACTTCTCGCCTCAACCACTAATGTGCAGCTGCTTCTGTACACTTCTTTGGTCTATGGCGCATATGTCTTATGTTGGATCGTAATCGAATTATGGCGTCTCTATTTACGACAGGCTGCCGCCTATTTGTTGCACAGCGCCGGCATGGTTCTAATCGGTGTTTTGATTGGATTGCCAGCATTGCTAATGATGTTTCAATTCAAGTCGAGTATAGACCGCGCTCCGTTGGTGTTCCCAAAGATTGGTTTCCCGACATGGATTTGGATTCTGGTTCCGTACTAT
>WNFT01000495.1_pt1 | contig 32324 bp, 27 predicted proteins | sample 5400191 | NCBI WGS metagenome assembly WNFT01 (sample SAMN13153359, study PRJNA577476) | soil metagenome | isolation source: 80 cm saprolite under Madrone tree | place: USA:California | collected 2016-06-14 | reverse complement strand
CCTCGGCCCAGGGCCTCGCCCTGACCCGCGCCCTGGCCCGTGACCTGGCGGAGGCGGGGCTGACCATCGTCTCCGGCCTTGCCCGTGGCATCGACACCGCCGCGCACCAGGGCGTGCTCGAAGCCCGCGGGCGCACCGTGGCCGTCCTCGGCTCCGGCCTCGACCGGATCTACCCGGAGGAGAACACGCCGCTGGCCGCGGCCATCGAGCCAAGCGGCGCGGTGGTCAGCGAGTTCCCCCTCGGCTCCGCCCCCGACCGTAAACACTTCCCCCGCCGCAACCGTCTCATCGCGGGCTGGGGTCGGGCGGTGGTGGTGGCCGAGGCCGCGGAGAAGAGCGGCGCCCTGCTCACGGCCCAGGCCGCCCTGGAGGAGGGCCGCGAGGTGATGGCCGTACCCGGCCACCCGGGTCACCCGGGCTCCGCCGGGACCAACCAGCTCATCCGCGACGGAGCCGTGCTCGTGCGCGGCGCCCAGGACGTGGCGGAGGAACTGGGAGTGGAGCTGACGGCGCACGAGGAGGCCACCGGCGGCGACGAGGTGCTCGAGGCCCTCGCTCGCGACGTCCCGCGCAGCCTCGAGGAGCTCCAGGTTCGATGCGGGCGGGCGCTGCCCGAGCTGCTCTCCCACCTCACCCTTCTGGAGGTCGGCGCCAAGGTGCGCCGGCTGCCGGGCCCGCTCTTCGTGCGGAGCTAGAAGGCTTTTTGGCCAAGAACCTCGTCATCGTCGAATCGCCCGCGAAGGCGAAGACCATCAACAAGTACCTGGGGAGGGACTTCACGGTGAAGGCCTCCATGGGTCACGTCCGGGACCTGCCCAAGAAGAGGCTGGGAGTGGACGTGAAGAAGGGCTTCGCCGCGGAGTACGAGGTGCTCGCCCTGCGCAAGAAGGTGCTCGACGAGCTGAAGGCCGCGGCCGAGGACGCGGAGGCGATCTACCTGGCCGCCGATCCCGACCGCGAGGGCGAGGCCATCTGCTGGCACCTCGCCGAGGAGCTGACGGGGAAGAAAACCAAGGCGCGACGCAAGATCCACCGGGTGGTCTTCAACGAGATCACCAAGCGGGCCATCGAGGAGGCGTTCCAGACCCCGCTGCAGGTCGACGCCAAGAAGGTCGACGCCCAGCAGGCCCGTCGCATCCTCGACCGCCTGGTGGGCTACAAGGTGAGCCCGATCCTCTGGGAGAAGGTCCGGCGGGGTCTCTCCGCGGGGCGCGTCCAGTCCGTCGCCCTGAAGCTCATCTGCGAGCGCGAGCGCGAGATCCGGGCCTTCGTCCCCGAGGAGTACTGGACGGTGGTCGCGCACCTCGAGGGCCCGCAGCCGCCCGTGTTCCCCGCCAACCTGCTCAAGCGGGACGGCAAGAGCCTCGAGATCGGGAACGCCGACGAGGCGGGGGCCATCCGGCGCGACCTCGAATCGGCGGAGTTCAAGGTCGACAAGATCCAGGCCCGGGAGCGCAGGCGCAACCCGGTGCCGCCCTTCATCACCTCGAAGCTGCAGCAGGAGGCCTTCCGCAAGCTGGGCTTCCCGGTGCGCAAGACCATGCAGGTGGCGCAGCGGCTCTACGAGGGGATCGAGCTGGGGCCCGACGGGAGCGTCGGCCTCATCACCTACATGCGCACCGACTCCACCCGCATCTCCGGCGAGGCCATCACCGAGGTGCGGGAGCGGATCGCGCGGACCTACGGCGAGGACTACGTCCCCGAGAAGCCGAACGTCTACCGCAGCAAGAAAGGCGCCCAGGACGCCCACGAGGCGATCCGCCCCACCTACTTCGACCGCGACCCCGAAGAGGTCAAGCGCTACCTCACCAAGGACGAGCTCAAGCTCTACTCCCTGATCTGGAACCGGTTCGTGGCCTCGCAGATGCGGCCGGCGGTCTACGACGAGACGGTGGTGGACATCGGAGCCACCCCGAAAGCGGCCCCCGGCCCCGTCTACCTCCTGCGCGCCAAGGGCTCCACCCTCAAGTTCAAGGGCTTCCTCGCGGTGTACGAGGAGGCCAAGGACGAGAAGCGCGAGGAGAAGCCGAAGGCGGAGGAGGCCCCGGCAACCGGCACGGAAGACCTTGAGCCCGACGCCACCGGGACCCAGCTCCCGCCCCTCGCCGAGGGGGAGGTGGTCGCCCTCAAGAAGCTCGACACCGACCAGCACTTCACCCAGCCCCCGCCGCGGTTCAGCGAGGCCAGCCTGGTCAAGGAGCTGGAGGAGAACGGCATCGGCCGGCCCTCCACCTACGCCTCGATCATCAGCACCATCGAGGCCCGCGAGTACATGGAGAAGCGCGAGGGGAAGCTCTGGCCCACCGAGCTCGGCTTCCTCGTCACTGACCTCCTGGTCCAGCACTTCGCGGACATCATGAACGTCGAGTACACCGCCGCCATGGAAGCGGAGCTCGACGAGATCGAGGAGGGGACGGACAACCTCCTGAACACCCTGAACAAGTTCTGGAAGAAGTTCGCGAAGGACCTGAAGGCGGCCCAGAAGGAGATGAAGGACATCAAGGCCATGGAGGAGCCGACCGACGAGGTCTGCGACAAGTGCGGAAAGCCCATGGTCATCAAGTGGGGCCGCTACGGGAAGTTCATGGCCTGCTCGGGCTACCCCGAGTGCAAGAACACTCGGCAGATCGCGGGGGGCGAGGGCGAGGGAGCCCCCGAGGTCCACGAAGACGTGGCGAGCGCGGTCTGCCCCAAGGACGGCCAGCCCATGGTCCTCAAGAAGGGCCGGTTCGGGCCGTTCCTGGCCTGCTCGCGCTATCCCGAGTGCAAGGAGACCCGGCGGCTGGTGCGCAGCGAAGGGGGGAAGCTCCAGGTCGAAGTGCTGGCCCCCATCGACGAGAAGTGCCCCGAGTGCGGTAACGACCTCATGTGGCGCCGCGGCCGCTTCGGGCCCTTCATCGCCTGCAGCAACTACCCCACCTGCAAGTACATCAAGAAGAAGGAAGCGCGGGAGATCGGCCTCCTGTGTCCCGAGTGCGGGCAGGGCCAGGTGGTCGAGCGCAAGGGACGCTGGGGCCGATTCTTCTACGGCTGCCGGCGCTACCCGGAGTGCCGGTTCACGGCCTACCACAAGCCGATCCCCGAGCCCTGCCCCGACTGCGGCCGGGCCTACCTCCTCGAGAAGGAGACCAAGAAAGAGGGCAAGGTCGTGTTCTGCGGGAACGAGGCCTGCCACTACAAGCGCGCCGCCTGAGCCCCAGTGCCCCGAGGGCTATAATGACGGTTGCGATGCCGCAACGGGTCACCATCGTGGGAGGCGGGCTCGCCGGGTGCGAGGCGGCCTGGCAGCTGGCCCGCCGGTGCGTGCCGGTGGACCTCTACGAGATGCGGCCGGTGCGCGGGACGCCCGTCCACCAGACCGCCGACCTCGCCGAGCTCGTGTGCTCCAACAGCCTGCGCGGCAACTCCCTCGATCAGGCGGCCGGCCTCTTGAAGGAGGAGATGCGGCGGATGGACTCGCTCATCGTCCGGATCGCCGACCTCGTGAAGGTTCCCGCGGGGAGCGCGCTGGCGGTGGATCGCGGCCTTTTCGCCCGTCGCGTCACGGAGGAGGTTGCGGCCCTGCCCGAGGTCCGTGTCCACCGGCAGGAGATCCTGCGCATCCCCGACGACCCGGTCACGATCGTGGCCACGGGCCCCCTGACCTCCGACCCCCTCGCCCATGACGTGGCCGCGTTCGTCGGGCAGACCCACCTCTACTTCTACGATGCGGTGAGCCCGGTGGTGGAGGCGGACACGATCGACTTCGCCCGGGCCTTCCGCGCCTCGCGCTACGGCCGGGGCGGGGACGACTACCTCAATTGCGCGATGACCGAGGAGGACTACCAGGCGTTCTACGCAGCCCTCACCAGCGCGGAGTGCGCAGCCGTCCACGAGTTCGACAAGGAGCGCTTCTTCGAAGGCTGCCTGCCCGTCGAGGTCATCGCGAGCCGGGGCCCCGACACCCTGCGCTTCGGGCCCATGAAGCCGGTGGGCCTCGTCGACCCCCGCACCGGCCGGCGCCCCTACGCGGTGGTGCAGCTCCGCCAGGACAACCTCGCGGCTAGCCACTATTCGATGGTGGGCTTCCAGACCCAGCTCAAATGGGGCGAGCAGAAGCGGGTGTTCCGCCTGATCCCGGGCCTGGAGGGCGCCGAGTTCGTGCGCTACGGCATGATCCACCGCAACACCTACGTGAACGCGCCGGCCAGCCTCGAGCCCACCTTCGAGACGCGGCGCCGGAAGGGGCTCTTCTTCGCGGGCCAGATGTCGGGGGTGGAAGGGTACGTGGAATCGGCCGCTTCGGGCCTGCTCGCCGGCCTGGGGGCGAGCCAGAGGACACGCGGCCGGGAGCCGATCGCCTTCCCCGAGGACACGGCGCTGGGGGCGCTCGGCCGCTACATCGCGAGGAGCGACCCCGCCGGCTACCAGCCGACGAACATCGCCTTCGGCCTTCTCCCCGAGCTGCCGGGCAAGATCCGCGACAAGGCCCGAAAGCGCCTGGCCATGGCGCACCGGGCCCTCGAGAGCCTGGAGCGATTCCGCAGCGGCCTGGGCGGGGAGAGCGGATCGTCCGAGGTCCGCCTCGCCACCAGCGGGTAGGCCGTCCCCATGAGGCAGGCGGTGGCCTCGTTCCTGCGCCACCTGGACCGCGAGCGAAACGCTTCCATCCACACCGTCCGGGCCTACGGGGAGGATCTCGAGCAGTTCCGCGCGTACCTGGAGCGCGTGCTCGGCCGCGCCGCGGGTCCGGCCGAAGCGGATCACCTGCTGATCCGTGGCTTCCTGGCGGACCTGCACGAGCGGGGGCTCAAGAAGGTCTCGGCGGCGCGCAAGCTGGCCACCCTCCGCACCTTTTTCCGGTTCCTCTGCCGGGAGGGCGTCCTCGACAAGAGCCCCGCGCGGGCCCTGCTCTCGCCGCGCCTGGAGCGCCGCATCCCCACCCACCTCGACGAGGGGCAGGTGAATGCGCTCCTCGACGTTCCCGGGAGCGGCGACGCGGCGCTACGCGCCCGGGCCATCCTCGAGCTGCTCTATGCCACCGGCATCCGCTGCTCCGAGCTGGTCGGTCTCGACCTGCCGGACGTGGACCTCCCCGCCCGCATGATCCGAGTCCTCGGGAAGGGCCGGAAGGAGCGCGTGGTCCTCTTTGGCGGGCGCGCGCAGGCCGCGCTGCGGGCCTACCTGCCGGCGCGCGCCCGCGCCCACCCGCGCTCCGAGGCATTGTTCGTCAACGCCCGCGGTGGTCGATTGACAGATAGAAGTGTTCGGGGGCACGTTTCCCAGCGCGTGAGGGCGCTGGCCCTGACGCAGCGCACCAGCCCGCATACGCTCCGCCACAGCTTTGCCACCCACCTTCTGGCTCGAGGGGCGGATCTCCGGGCAATTCAGGAGCTTCTGGGCCACGTTCGCCTTTCGACGACTCAACGCTACACTCACGTGGACACCCATCAGATTCTCTCTATATACAAAAAAACGCATCCGAGAGCATAAATAGATCTGACTATAGACAGAACATAGACCATGGATCTGGCCGCAACGTCCCAACTGATGTAGCGCGGCATGGGGCGCACCGATGAAGAGCTGGTCGAGGCGTGCCTGGCCGGGGAGGAGTCCGCCTTCGATGTCCTGTTGGGTCGCTGGGAGAAGCGGATCCGGGGAGCGATCTATCGGCTCGTCGGATCGGACGAAGAGGCGCGGGACCTCTGCCAGGAGGCCTTCCTCAAGGCCTACAAGAGCCTCCGCTCGTTCAAGCAGGAGGCCCGCTTCTCGTCCTGGCTGTACCAGATCGCGCTCAACCTCTGCCGGGACCGCATGCGCCGCCGCCGGGGCAAGACCATGGTGAGCCTGGATGAGCTGGAGGAGGGCGGCGCCGCCATGCCGGTTGCGGGGCCGACCGCCCTCGATCTGCTCCAGGAGCGCGACACGAGCCGCCTGGTCGCGCAGGCGATCGAGGCGCTTCCCGACGAGCAGCGCGAGGTCATCATCCTCAAGGAATACCAGGGGCTGACCTTCCTGGAGATCGCGCAGGTGCTGGACGTGCCGATCTCCACGGTGAAGACACGCCTCTATCGCGGCCTGGACCAGCTCCGGGTTCGCCTGGAGCGGGAGGGCTTTCGCGGGACCGCCCCCCTTCCCGCTCCCACGCCGTGAACGAGGAGAGAGGCTGATGGAGTGCGACCGCCTTCGTGACGACCGACTGGACGTCCTCTACGGGGAGGCCGATGTCTCGACCCGCCGCCGGGTCGAGGAGCATCTCGCCACCTGCGGAGCCTGCCGTGAGGAGCTGGCCGGCCTGAAACGCCTGCGCCAGGACCTCAGGGCCTGGATCGTGCCCGAGCGCCGCGTCCCCGCGTTCGTCGCCCCCCGGCGGGCGAGCGTCTGGCTGCCCCTGGCCGCGGGGTTCCTGCTCGCTCTCGGCGCGGGTCTCGGATGGTCCGCCTTCCAGAACGCCCTGGCCGAGCAGGAGGCCCGAGCGCTCGCGCGCGACCAGGCGTACCGCCGCGAGATCGCCGGCCTCCAAGCCGCGCTGGCGAGCGGGCAACCCGGGCCCGTGAGCGGTCACTCCCCCGACGACCAGGCCGTGCTCGCCCGGGTGGCCGAGATGATCAAGGAGAGCGAGGCTCGCCAGGGCGCGCGCCTGGACACGACCCTCGCCCGGTTCGACCGGAAGGAGGAGGCGCAGCGGCGCTACGACCTGGCGCGGGTCGCGGCCGGCCTCTCCTACCTCGACGGCAAGAACGGCCAGCATGTCGCCCGGACCACCGAGCTCATGGGCTACGTGCTGGACGCGGCGCACCCGAGGTGACCATGGATCGCGTCTCCCGCGCTGCCTTCGCAACGGCCTTCCTCCTCTCGGGGGTCGTCGTGGCGCGGCCTCGCATAGCGCTCGCGCAACGCGCCCCGGTCCCCCGCGAGGCGCTGGAGGCCCTGGAGGCATCCCTCGACCGGGCCGTGGGCCAGGTCAGCCGGCCGGCTCCTGGCATCCTGCTCGGGCGGGCGGAGTCCGCCCGCGGCTACCACCTGCCCGGCTACGGGGCGGTATTCGTCCTTGCCCCGCGCGCCCTGCCCCGCGAGGGCGAAGTCTTTGCCTTTCGAGCGCGGAAGGCACCCGCGGGACGCGCGCGCCCCCAGTTCCAGACCCGCGTCGAACGGGGCGGCGAGCAGCGCGTCGTCTCCCCCGAGGTCGACGAGCTCCTGGCCATCGAGCAGCAAGTCCTCGAGTTCCAGCGCGAGGCCGAGGAGGCCCGACAGAGCGCCGAGCTCGAGTTCGAGCGCCTCAGCCGGGACCTCCACAACCGCCTCGCGGCTCCCCCCGCAAGCCCACGCCCGGCCGACGCTCCCGTGGTCCCCGTGGCCCCGGTGGCGGGGGCATCCTCCACCAGCCCCGCGCCGCCGCCCCCGCCGTGGCGCTCCTGGTTCCCGACGGACGGGCCGCCCGACGACCGCCCCCCGGACGCGATCGTGGCCGACGTCCGGGCGGCGGTCATCGCAACCCTCGCCGGCGAAGGGGCGCGCCTCCGAGGACTGGCCACCGACGAGTTCGTGGCGGTGGCAATCGACTTCGTCCCCGTGGGAGTCTTCGTATCCGAGGTGCGTCCCGCTCGCACGATCCTGATCCGCGCCCGCAAGCGGGACCTCGACGCGCGCCAGGCGGGAAAGCTGTCGGCCGAGGAGCTCCGGAGCCGGGTCGAGGTCAGCGAGTACTAGGACGGGCGAGCAGGGCCAGGGTGAGGAGACAGAGCGAGCCGTCGGTGGCGGCAAAGAGCAGGAAGGCGGCGGGCGAGCCCTGGGTGAAGTGGTCCAGGACGAAGAGCAACGCCCCCAGGCCCTTGGCGAGCACCCCCGCCACCCAGAAGTAGCCGCGGCGCGCGGCGGCGTCCCCGGCCGCCCAGTAGTAGCCCGCGGCCAGGCTGAAGGTGAACACGCCGTTGAGCTGCGCATTCAGCAGGGGCACCGGCTCGGGCGCCCCGAAGAGCCGGGCCATGAGGGGCGCCGCGAAGAGCATGGGCAGCGCCAGGAGCAGGTCGTAAGCGCCGGAGACGAGGGCCAGGGTCTTGAGGCTCATGGTCGCTCGCTCCTATACTACCCGTCTCGGCTTCGCCCCGCCCATGCCCGAAAGCACGCTCCACGGCACCACGATCCTCGCCGTACGCCACCGCGGAGGGCTCGCCCTGGCGGGGGACGGGCAGGTGACCCTCGGCCAGACCGTGGTCAAGCACAAGGCGCGGAAGATCCAGCGCCTGCACGGGGGCGCGGTCCTGGCCGGCTTCGCGGGGTCCACCGCCGACGCCATGGCCCTCATTCACAAGTTCGAGGCCCGGCTGGAGGAATACCGGGGCAACCTGCAACGGGCCGCGGTGGAGCTGGCCAAGGAATGGCGCACCGATCGGATCCTGCGCCGGCTGGAGGCGTTCCTGGTGGTGGCGGACCGGGAATCGACGTTCCTGCTCTCCGGGGCGGGGGACGTGATCGCCCCCGACGACGGCCTGGTGGCGGTGGGGAGCGGCGGACCCTACGCCCTGGCCGCGGCCCGCGCCCTCGTTCGCCACTCCGACCTGGACGCCGCCGCCGTCGCGCGCGAGGCCATGCGCATCGCGTCCGAGATCTGCATCTACACGAACGACGCGGTCGAGGTGGAGACCCTCTAGGCATGGCCATCCCGCTCCCCGCCAAGAGCGAGGACCTGCGCGCCCTGGACGGCCTCTCCCCCCGGGAGATCGTGGCCGAGCTGGACCGCCACGTGGTCGGCCAGGTCGCGGCCAAGCGCGCGGTGGCCATCGCGCTGCGCAACCGCATCCGCCGGCAGCGGCTTCCTCCGGAGGTGGCGGCCGAGATCACGCCCAAGAACATCCTGATGATCGGGCCCACCGGAGTGGGCAAGACCGAGATCGCGCGCCGCCTGGCCAAGCTCTCCGGCAGCCCCTTCGTGAAGGTCGAGGCCTCCAAGTTCACCGAGGTGGGCTACGTGGGACGCGACGTGGACTCCATCGTGCGCGACCTCGTGGAGGCCGCGGTGGACATGGTGCGCCGGGAGAAGCTGGCGGAGGTCCGGGAGCGCGCGGCCTCCCAGGCCGAGGAGCGCCTGCTGGACCTGCTGCTCCCCCCGCCGCGCCCTCCCGAGGCCGCGGAGGCGGCCGAGCCGTCGCGCGAGTCGTTCCGCGCCACTCGGGACAAGCTCCGAGGGCAGCTTCGGGCGGGCGCCCTCGAGTCCCGGCTGGTGGAGGTCGAGGTCCCCGACCGCAGCTTCCCCTCGTTCCAGATCCTCACCAACCAGGGAGTCGAGGAGATGGACGTGAACCTGAAGGACGTGCTCCCCGGCCTCTTCGGGGGCCGCACCCGCCGGCGCACCCTGCCGGTGGCGGAAGCGCGGGAGGTCCTCCGGCAGGAGGAGGAGGGCCGCCTCCTCGACCAGGACCAGGTGGCGCGCCTCGCGGTGGAGCGGGCCCAGTCCTCGGGGATCGTCTTCATCGACGAGATCGACAAGATCGCGGGACGCGAGGGAGGCCAGGGCCCCGACGTCTCCCGCGAAGGCGTGCAGCGCGACATCCTGCCCATCGTGGAGGGGACGACCGTCTCCACGAAGTACGGCCCCGTGCGCACCGACCACGTGCTCTTCGTCGCCGCGGGGGCCTTCCACGTGTCGAAGCCCACCGACCTCATCCCGGAGCTGCAGGGGCGCTTCCCCATCCGGGTCGAGCTCCAGCCCCTCGGGGAAGAGGACCTCGTGCGGATCCTCACCGAGCCGAAGAGCGCGCTCGCCGCCCAGTACCGCGCCCTCCTCTCCACCGAGGGAGTGGAGCTCTCGTTCACCGATGAGGCGATCCGGGAGATGGCGCGCTTCGCCATGCAGGTGAACGAGGCCACCGAGAACATCGGGGCCCGTCGTCTCAGCACCGTGCTGGAGACCGTCCTGGACGAGATCTCCTTCGAAGGGGGAAGCTCTGGCCCCCGCCCGGTCGAGATCGACGGTGCTTGGGTGCGGCGCAAGCTCGAGCCCCTCGTCAAGAGCCAGGACCTGTCACGCTTCATCCTCTGATGCGAGCGACCGTGGGGAGGGGGTCATTCATCGACCCCCCACCCTATCCCTCCCCACGTAGGGGGAGGGGAACGCGGGTGCAGGTTTCGCTCCTCGTCCTTGTGCTCTTGGTTGCGTGCCTCCTCGCGTGTGGCAAGCGGGGCGACCCCCTGCCCCCCCGACGGAAGACGCCCCCCTCCGTGACGGGGGTCAAGGTGGCTCAGCGGGGCGACCAGCTCGAGATTGCCTTCCAGGCCCCCAGTGTCTCCGTGGATGGCCTGCGGCTTCCCCAGCTCGACCTCGAGGTGTTCGTGGCTCAGGGCGAGGGAGACTTCGAAAAGCTCGCGGTCCGACACAAACGCAAGGCGGAGCCGGGCGAGAGCGTGGTCGACCGCGTCCCCATCCCAGCCGCGGGCACGACCGTGCGGGTGGCGGTCCGCGCCCTGGCCGGCGGCAAGGCATCGAGCCGCTCCCCGGTGACCGGCCTCGTCTCCCAGACTCCGCCGACCCCTCCGCGCGCGCTCATCGCCACCCTCGTCGCCGAGGGGGTGGCCCTTGCCTGGAAGGGCGCGCGTCCGGAGCCGGTGAAGGCGGGGCTCCCCACGCCCACGGTTCCGGGGGCCCCGGACCGCCCCGCGCCGGGCGCTCCGACCCCGAAGCCCGCGGGCCCCGCTGCCGCCCCTCCCGCGCCGGCTCCGGCCGCCGCTCCCGCGCGCACCGGCCCCGGGGCCGATGTCGCCCCGGTGCCCGCCGCTCCACCGCCTTTTCCAGGAGGCTTCTCGATCTACCGGCGCGTGGGCGCCGGCCCCTACACGACGCCCCTGACGGCGCCCACCGAGGCGAAGGCCTTCAATGACACGGCGGCTCCCCTGGGCCAGACGGTCTGCTACGTCGTGCGGGCGATGGCGTCGCGCGAGCCGCTCGTGGAAAGCAGCAGCTCCGAGGAGGCGTGCGTGGCGGTCGCCGACGTCGCGGCGCCCGGAACCCCGACCGGCCTCACGATCCTGCCCGTGGCCGAGGGCCTCGAGCTGTCCTGGAGCCCCTCGCCCGAGGCCGACCTGGCCGGGTACCGCGTCCTGCGCTCCACCGGGCCCGGCCCGCCCGAGCAGGTCGCGGAGGTGCCGCCCAACCAGACGCAGTACGTCGACAAGACCGCGGGCCCGGCGGTGGTCTACTTCTACCGCCTGGTGGCCTTCGACCAGGCGGGCAATGCGAGCCCCCAGTCCGACGCGGTCGAAGGAGTGCGCCCCTGAGGCTCTCTCCGGGGATATCATCTCCGCGTGGACCCGTCGTAGACAGATGAGAAAGAGGAGAAGATAGGGGAACCGCCATGAAGATCTTTCTCGACACCGCGAGCCTCAAGGAGATCCGGGAAGCGGCCGCCCTCGGCGTGCTGGACGGGGTCACCACGAACCCGAGCCTGCTCGCCCGGGAGAGCGGCGACCCCGAGGAGATCCTCCTCGAGATCTGCCGGACGGTGGACGGTCCCATCTCCGCCGAGGTTGTGGCGACCGACGCCGAGGGGATGGTCCGGGAGGGCCGGCACTGGGCGGGCGTCCACCCGAACATCGTGGTGAAATGCCCCTGCATCCCGGAGGGGCTCAAGGCCACCAAGGTCCTGACCGGCGAGGGGCACCGCGTCAACATGACGCTCATCTTCAGCCCCAACCAGGCGCTCCTCGCGGCCAAGGCGGGGGCGAGGTTCGTCTCCCCTTTCGTGGGGCGTCTGGACGACATCTCGACTCCGGGCATGGAGCTCGTGGTGGACATCCTCCAGATCTTCCGCAACTTCCGCTTCGACTGCGAGGTGCTCGCGGCCTCCCTGCGCCATCCCCTGCACGTGGTGGAGGCGGCCCGCGCGGGGGCGCACATCGCCACCATGCCCATGAGCGTCTTCTCCGGGCTCCTCAAGCATCCGCTGACCGACATCGGCCTCAAGCGATTCCTCGAGGACTGGGAGAAGGCCAAGAAGGAGCTGGCCGCCAAGGCGGCCCATTAGCCCGATGCCGCTCTACGAGTACCGCTGCCGGGAGTGCGACCAGGCCTTCGAGAAGTACGTGCGTGCCTGGGGCGAGGCCGTGTCCTGCCCCTCCTGCGAGAGCTCCTCCGTGGAAAAGCTGGTCTCCACGTTCGCCTTCGCGGCGGGGGATGGGAGCGCTCCTTCCTCGGCCGGAGGCGGCTGCGGCTGCGGACGAGGCGGCTGCGGCTGTCATTCATGAGCAGGGGGGTGTGGCGTCCCCCCCGGACATCCCGATGACGAAACCGAGCGACGTTCTCCGGGACAAGGTGCGGCGCGCGGTCGAGGGGGGCGGCCCCGAGCGGCGCGAGCGCCAGCACCGGGAGGGCAAGCTCACCGCCCGCGAGCGCGTCGAGCTGCTTCTCGACGAGGGCTCTTTCGAGGAGCTGGACGAGCTCGTCGAGCACCGCTGCCTCGACTTCGGCATGGCGGAGCAGAAGATCCCGGGGGACGGGGTGGTCTCCGGATACGGGCGCATCGACGGCCGGCTGGTCTACGTCTTCGCCCAGGACTTCACGGTCTTCGGGGGGAGCCTCTCCGAGACCAACGCCCAGAAGATCTGCAAGGTCATGGACCTCGCGATGAAGATGGGGGCCCCCTTGATCGGCCTCAACGACTCCGGGGGAGCCCGTATCCAGGAGGGCGTCGCTTCCCTGGGCGCGTACGCCGACATCTTCCTCCGCAACACCCTGGCTTCCGGGGTCGTCCCCCAGATCTCGGCCATCCTCGGGCCCTGCGCGGGGGGGGCCGTGTACAGCCCCGCCATCACCGATTTCAACGTGATGGTGAAGGACACCGCGTACATGTTCGTGACCGGCCCCGACGTGATCCGGACCGTGACCCACGAGGAGGTGACCAAGGAGGAGCTGGGCGGGGCCATGACCCACAACGCCCGCTCGGGGGTGGCGCACTTCGCGGTGGACGACGACCGGGCGGGCCTCGCCCTCATCCGCGAGCTGCTCGGCTATCTTCCCTCGAACAACCTGGAGGAGCCGCCCCTCGGCAAGACCGACGATCCGCCCGACCGCGAGGACCCGTCGCTCGACGCCCTGATCCCCGCGGAAGCCAACAAGCCGTACGACATCAAGCGCCTGGTGGAGGCGGTGGTGGACGATCGCCGCTTCCTGGAGGTGCACGAGCACTACGCGCCCAACCTCGTGGTGGGCTTCGCGCGCTTCGGGGGGCGGAGCGTGGGGATCGTGGCCAACCAGCCGGCGCATCTGGCGGGCTGCCTGGACATCGACGCCTCCGTCAAGGGGGCGCGCTTCGTGCGCTTCTGCGACGCCTTCAACATCCCCCTCGTCACCTTCGAGGACGTTCCCGGCTTCCTTCCCGGCACCGGCCAGGAGTTCGGGGGCATCATCCGCCACGGGGCGAAGCTCCTCTACGCCTACGCCGAGGCCACGGTGCCCAAGATCACGGTCATCACCCGCAAGGCCTATGGCGGGGCGTACTGCGTGATGGCGAGCAAGCACATCCGGACCGACCTGAACCTGGCCTATCCGACCGCGGAAATCGCGGTCATGGGCCCGGAAGGGGCGGTGAACATCCTCTACCGCCGCGAGCTCGCGGCGGCGGGGGATCCCGAGGCGATGCGGGCGGAGAAGGTCGAGGAATTCCGGCGCGCCTTCGCCAATCCCTACGTGGCGGCCGCGCGCGGCTTCGTCGACGAGGTGATCGAGCCGAGGCAGACCCGGCGCAAGATCATCGCCGGCCTCGACATGACCCGCACCAAACGCGACAAGAACCCGCCCAAGAAGCACGGGAACATCCCCCTGTGACCGCCCGGCAGTTCCGCAAGGTCCTGATCGCGAACCGTGGGGAGATCGCGGTGCGGATCATCCGGGCCTGCCGGGAGATGGGCATGGGGACGGTGGCCGTCTATTCCGAGGCCGATCGCCTCTCCCTGCACGTCCGGCACGCCGACGAGGCCTACCCGGTCGGCCCCCCTCCCTCGCGCGACTCCTACCTGCGGATCGACCGCATCCTCGAGGCGGCGCGGAAGGCGGGAGCCGATGCCATCCACCCGGGCTACGGCTTCCTGGCCGAGAACGCCGCCTTCGCCCGGGCCTGCGAGGAGGCGGGGATCGCGTTTATCGGGCCGGGGAGCGCGTCCATCGCCCTCATGGGAGAGAAGACCTCGGCCCGGCGCGCGGCGGTGGCGGCCGGGCTGCCGGTGGTCCCGGGCACTCTCGAGCCCCTGGCCAGCGGCGAGGCCCTCGCGCGGGAGGCGGAGAGGATCGGCTTCCCCCTCATGCTCAAGGCCGCGGCCGGCGGGGGGGGCAAGGGGATGCGGCTGGTGGCCCGCCCCGAGGAGCTCGAGGAGGCGGCGGCCCGCGCCCGGAGCGAGGCGAAGAGCGCCTTCGGGGACGACCGCGTCTACCTCGAGCGCGCGCTCCTGCGGCCGCGGCACGTGGAGATCCAGGTGCTGGCCGACGCCCACGGCAGCGCCGTCCACCTCTTCGAGCGCGAGTGCTCGATCCAGCGCCGGCACCAGAAGGTGATCGAGGAGAGCCCGTCACCCTTCCTGACTCCGGAGCTGCGCGAACGCATGGGGAGCCTCGCGGTGGCGCTGGTGCGGCGGGTCGGCTACGTGAACGCGGGGACCCTCGAGTTCCTGGTCGACCAGGACCGGAACCCCTACTTCCTCGAGATGAACACCCGGCTTCAGGTCGAGCACCCGGTGACCGAGATGGTGACCGGGGAGGACCTCGTGAAGCTCCAGATCCGGATCGCCCAGGGGGAGAAGCTGCCCTTCCGACAGCAGGACCTGGTCCAGCGCGGTCACTCCATCGAGTGCCGGGTCTACGCGGAGGACCCCGACCAGGGCTTCCTGCCGAGCCCCGGCCGGATCCTCGCCCTGCGGCCCCCGGGCGGTCCCGGCGTGCGCGACGACTCCGGCGTGTACGAGGGGTACGAGGTGCCGATCCACTACGATCCCCTCATCTCGAAGCTGGTGGTCTACGGCTACAGCCGTCGGGACGCGATCCTCCGCATGCGGCGCGCTGTGCGCGAGTACCGGGTGCTGGGGATCAAGACCACCCTGCCCTTCTTCGAGCGGGTGCTGCATCACCCCGCGTTCGTCTCCGGCGACTTCGACACCTCGTTCGTGGAGCAGGTCTTCGCGGAGGCGGACCGGAAGCGCGAGCGGCCGCTGGAGGTGGCGGTGGCGGCGGCCGCCCTCGCCGCCTTCCGCGAGCGGCGCGCCGCCCGCCTCGCGGGAAATCCAGGGAGCCCCTCGCGCTCCCCCTGGTGGGAGTGCGGGCTGCGCGAGGGGCTGCGTGGAGGCCCCCCCGCGCCATGATCTTCGACGCCACCGCCGACGGTCGCACCATGCGGGTCGAGGTGCGTGGCCAGGACGGGCGGTATACGGTGGTGCTCGACGGCCAGCCCCTCGAGGTGGACGCCCGGGAAACGGGGCGGCACTTCCTGAGCATCCTGGTCGGCGGGCGGAGCTACGAGGCGGGGATCGAGAAGCGGCCGGGAGGCTACACGGTCGTCCTGACCGACGACGTGGTGGCGGTCGACCTCGTGGAAGCGGCCCGGGTGGCCCCGGCACGGAGGGTGTCCGGTCCTGCCCGCATCGCGGCCCCCATGCCGGGCAAGCTCGTGCGCGTGCTGGTGAGCCCCGGTCAGGACGTGCAGGCGGGGCAGGGGCTGGTCGTGGTCGAGGCGATGAAGATGGAGAACGAGATCAAGGCCCCGCGTGCGGGTAGGGTCAAGGACGTTCCCGCGCGGGAAGGCCAGGCGGTCGACGCGGGGGCGCTCCTCGTGGTCGTGGAGTAGGCGCGCTCGTCTTGGCTCGTCGGCGGACGCTCCTGCTGCTCGCGCTTCTGGCCCTCGCCGTGGGCGTGTACGCGCTCTACCGCCTGCCCGACTGGTCGGCCCGTTTTCTCGCCGACTCCCTCTCCGGCTTCTTCCACCGTCCGGTCCGGGTGGGCTCCGTCCGGTTCGAGCTCTTCCCCCTCCAGGCCGAGGTGCGCGACGTCGCGGTGGCCGGCCTCACCGCGGACGCTCCGCCCTTCCTCGAGGTGGTGCGGGCCCAGGTCACCCCCAGCCTGGCTCCGGTGCGCGGCCGGCAGATCGTGCTCTCCCGGATCCGGATCGAGGGACTCCGGGTGCGGGTCAACGCCTTCCCCGATCCCCCCGAGGGCCTGGGGGGCGACGACATCCCGAAGATGGGCGGCCCCGGCCGCGGCGGTCTGCAGGTGAGCGTGAGCCGGCTCGTCATCCAGGGCGGTGAGTTCGTGCTCAACCACGAGCGCGTCCCCCTCGACCTCGACCTGCCGGAGTTCCACGGCCGGCTGGTCGAGGAGGCGAACCGCGGCCTCGCCGGGCACGTGAGCTTCCGGCCGGGGGATCTGCGCTTCGGGGCGGCTCCCCCGCTCCTCCTGGGGACCGAGATCGACCTGCGTTTCAACCAGGGGCAGCTCAGGGTGGACGCGGGTCGCATCTACGCCGAGGGGACGGACCTCGCCTACCAGGGGCGCCTGCGCCTCAGCGCGCGACCCCAGGGCCAGTTCAACCTGAAGGGGTCCGTCGACCTCGCGATCCTCGAGCGTCACGTCATGCGGTCGGGCCTCGGCTTCGACGGGGTCGGTCGCTGGGACGGGGTCCTGTCCGTGGACGGCTCCCGCCTGCGCATCGAGGGGCGCATGGAAGGCACGGACGGCGTCTTCATGGCCCTTCCGGTGCCGAGGTTCGAGGGCCGGGTCACCTACGACGGAAATGGACTGAAGGTCCGCGACCTCGACGTGGAGAGCCTGGGGGGGCGGGCTCGGCTCGACATCGACGTGCCGCCCGGTCCGTCCGGTACGCCCGGGGTGCGGATCGCGGGTGCCCTCGAGGAGGCGGACGCCGAAGGCCTGCTGCGCCTGGTCTTCGGCATGGGCGCCCCCGGCATCGGCTCCGCCGCCACCGGTCCCCTCGACGTACACTGGCCGAAGGGCCGGGCCCGCCTCGTGACCGGTCGCGTGGGCCTCGATCTCGCGGCCCGGCGTGACGGCCGCACGCCGCTGTCGGGCCGCGTGGACTGGAACGCGGTGGACGGCCTGCAGACCGTGGAGCGCGCCGACCTGCGCACGCCGGACGGGCGCAGCCTGCTCCAGGGTCGCGTCCTCCCCGACGATCGGACCGACCTCGCGGTGGACGCGGAGAGCGCGGACATCACCGCCTTCGACGACCTGATCACCCGACTGCGACGGGCCCTCGGCAACCCCGAGGCGCAGAAGGCCGGCTTCTCGGGGGGAGGGACGTTCGGGGGGCGCTGGCGGGGGAGCCTCCAGGTTCCCGTCTTCGAGGGACGCTTCTCCGGCCGCGACATCGGCTACCGCGGGGTGGACTGGGGAAGCGCGGACTGGGTGGGGAAGGCCGACCCCGAGGCGGTGGAGTTGCACTCGCTGGTCCTGAGGCGGCCCGGGGCGGAGCTGTGGCTCGACGGGCGGAGCGAGATCGGCTGGTTCGGCGACAAGGACGCCCTCGACCTGCGCCTCCGCCTCACGAGCTGGCCGGCCGTGGACCTCGTGAAGGCGATGGGGTGGGACCTCCGCGTGTCCGCTCCGATCTCCGGCGAGGCCCACCTGCTCGGCCGGCGCAGCGCCCCCCGGGGATCGGGCCTCCTCACCGCGTCCGCGGGCCGCTACTACGGGGTCCCCTTCGAGGACGCGTCTCTCGCCCTGCGCTGGGCCGGACGGGTTGCCGAGGCCACCTCGGGCCGGGCCCGCCTGGGCGGGGGCACCCTGACCCTGCGCGGCTCGCTCGACGACGACGGCGTGTACGACGGGACGGCGGACGTGCAGGGCGTCGACGTGGGAGCGCTCCTGCCGCCCCCGGCGCCCGCAATGGCCCTCGCCGGCAAGGTGTCGGGGAGCCTGACCCTGCAAGGGACGCTCACCCGCCCGCGCCTCGAGGCCCGGCTCCTCTCGCCCCACCTCTTCGTGGCCGAGGAGGGCCTGGGCGCCGTCGAAGCCCGCTTCACCGGAAAAGGGGACGGCCGGGTGTCGATCGACGCGCGCTGCCGCTCGGCCCGCCTCGACCTCGCGCTCACGGGGGCCGTGGGCACCTCATCTCCGTACGAGGCCACCCTCCGCCTCCAGGCGCGCGACACCAGCCTCGACCCTTATCTGCGTGCCGCCTTCCCGGCCCTGCCGGGCGCCCTCGGCCTCGTGGCCACCGGCGAGATCGCGCTCCGCGGTCCCCTCGTTTCGCCCCGCGCCCTCTCGGCGGAAGCCACCTTCTCCGACCTCCAGGTGCTGGTCCCGGAGTACCCGCTGCGCAACCGCGAGCCCCTGCGCGCCACCCTCGAGGACGGGAAGCTCCGGGTGGCCGCGCTGCACGTCGCCACCGAGGGAACCGATCTCGCGGTCGAGGGGCACGTGGACCTGCTCGGGGAAACGGACCTCGCGGTGAACGCGCGGGGAGCCGCCGATCTGCGCGCCCTCTCGGTGATCAGCCCGCGCCTCCGCGGCCGGGGGGCGGCCCGGCTCGCCCTCGCGGTGTCGGGGACGCGCGCCGCCCCGCGCCTGGACGGCACCCTGGACCTCGACGGGGCCGGGGTCCGCGTGCGCGGCTTCCCTCACGGGATCGAGGAGGTGCGCGGGAGGGTGCGCTTCGACGAGAAGACCGCGGAGCTCGTGGGGATCACGGGCACGGTGGGCGGAGGCAGCGTGGAGATCGAGGGCCAGGCCTCCTACGCGGGGGGCCGGCTGACCTCCTTCGACCTCCGGCCCACCGGCCGCGGCCTCGGCCTGCGCTACCCCGAGGGGTTGCGGAGCCAGGTCGACGTCGATCTGCACCTGTTCGGCGACGCCAAGGAACAATGGATCACCGGCAGCATCGACGTGCGGCAAGCCCTCTGGACCCGCCGCTACGACCTGGCCTCGGAGCTCCTCGCGGCCAGCCGGCCTCCCGCCGAGCCGGCCTCGCTCGAGGAAGGGACGCGGCTCGACCTGGCCCTGCGCGCGCCGGGGACCCTGCGCATCGACAACAACCTGGCCACCCTCCAGGCGCGCGCGGAGCTGCACCTCCAGGGGAGGACCACGGCTCCGGTCATCCTCGGCCGGGCCGAGGTGGACCGGGGGCGGGTCTACTTCCAGGGGCGGACCTACGTGATCCGCCGGGGAACGATCGACTTCGTCAACCCGCAGAAGGTCGACCCCAGCTTCGACATCGAGGCGGAGACGCGCATCCAGTCGTACCGCGTGACCCTGCGGGTGAGCGGCACCCTCGAGCGCGTGACCCCGACCCTCACCTCGGACCCGCCCCTCTCGCCCGTGCAGATCCTGAGCCTGCTCGCGGGGGGGGACGAGAGCATGGTGGCCAGCCTCACCCAGGCCCAGGCGGGCCAGGACAGGCTCGCGGCCGCGGGAGCGGCCACCCTGGCCGCGGGGAAGATCTCCGAGGAGGTGGGCCTGGAGCGCGGGGCGGAGAAGCTCTTCGGCCTGAACCGCTTCTCGATCGACCCCTCGCTGCTGCGCGGGGCGGGGACGACCCCGACCGCCCGCATCACCCTCGGCAAGCGCATCACCCCGGACCTCAACGTTCTCTACTCCCAGGACCTCCGGGGCAGCGAGCAGCGCGTGCTCTCCCTCGAGTACACGCTCTCCGATCGCCTCTCCGTGCTCTTCACGCGCGAGGATCCCGGGGGCTTCGGCTTCGACCTCCGCCTGCGCCAGTCGCGGTGAGCGATGCGGCTCCTCCTGGCCCTCCTGTGGCTCGCCGCCCCCGGGGAGACGACCGTCCGCTCCGTTCGCATCGAGGCCCCCCTCCCCGAGCGCTTTGCCGCTTATGTGGGCCTCGTCCCCGGCCAGCCCCTGGACCAGGAGGCGGTGCGCCGGTCGGTGGAGCTGCTCTATGCGACCGGCGAGTTCGAGGACGTGGTGGTCGAGGCGGAGGCCGGACCGGGGGGAGCGGACGTGGTCTTCCGCACCCGAGCCGCTCCCCACTTCGTCGGAGTGCGCGTCACGGGGGACCGCATCCTCTCGCGCTCTGCGCTCCGCCGGCTCAGCCGCCTCCGCCCGGGAGAGCCCCTCTGGCCGGACCGGCTCGACCGGGCGGGACGCGAGGCGGCCCTGGCCCTCGCGGCGCGGGGCTACCTGGAGGCGGTGGTGAGCGCTACGGCCGCGCCGGGTGCGGGGGGCGCGGACGCGGTCTTCCAGGTGCGGGCGGGGCCGCGCGCGCGGGTGGGGGTTGCGCGGGTCGAGGTCGTGGACGGAGAGAAGGTCCGCGCCCTGGACGATCTCGCTCGTCCGCGTCCCGGGCAGGCCTACCGGAAGGAGCAGGCGGAGCGCGCCAAGGAGAGCATGCGCAAGCGTCTCGTGGGCACGGGCCACTGGCGGGCCGAGATCGAGGAGCGCATGCAGTACGACCCCGGCTCGGCCCGGGTGGACCTGATCTTTGCCGTGACCGCGGGCCCCTTCACCCAGCTCGAGTTCGCGGGCGCGGTCGTGCCGCGGGCGCTGCGACAGGCGGTCGAAGACCTCGTACGCGACGGGGGGGCGAAGGGCGACGCCCTGGAAGCGGGCGCGGAGCGCCTGGAGGACGCGTTCCGGGGGCGGGGCCACCGCGACGTCGTGGTGCACCACCGCTACGAGCGGCGACCCTGGGGCGAGGCCCTGGTCTACGAGATCCGGCCGGGTCCCCTCGCCACCGTGGCCTCGCTCCGGATCGTGGGGGGCGAGGGCGAGCCTCCCTTTCTCGAGACCCGGGTGGGCCTGCCCCTCGAAGACCGCACGCTCGAGGCGGACGCGCGGGCGATCACCCGTCTCCTGGAAGAGCGTGGGTACCCCGAGGCCAGGGTGGAGGCCGAGGTGCCCGAGGGAGGAGGAGCGCTGCCCGTGATCTTCCGGGTGCGCCCCGGCCCCCTCACCGTCGTCCGCACGGTCTCGGTGGAAGGGGGACCCGCGGACGCGCCCCCCGCCGAGCTGCGCCTCCGGAAGGGCGAACCCTACCGGCTGCGCGATCTCGCGTCCGACCGCAACCAGGTCCTCACCTCATGCCGCAACGCCGGCTACCTGCAGGCCGAGGTCCATCCCGACCTCGTCTTCTCCGAGGACCGCTCGCAGGTGGACGTGCGCCTGCGCGTCGAGCCCGGCCCGCGCACCGACGTCGATCACGTGGTGATCGCGGGCCTCCAGCGCACGCGGGACGAGGTGGTGCGGCGCGAGCTTCGGCTGGAGGAGGGTCAGCCCCTCGGCCAGGGGCGCCTGCTCGAGAGCCAGCGGCGGCTCAGCGCCCTCGGCATCTTCGAGCGGGTGAGCCTGAGCGAGCTGGACCCCGAGCGCCCCCTTCGGCGGGACGTGGTGGTGAACCTGCGGGAGGCGCCCGTCACCACCCTCGCCTACGGCGTCGGCTACGCGGAGCGGGACCAAGTGCGGGCCAGCGTGGAGGCGTCCCGCCGGAACCTGTTCGGCATGGACCGCACGCTCTCCGCCTTCGCGCGCGGCAGCTTCCGCGGGAGCCGCTTCCTGCTCAGCTTTCGCGAGCCCTACTTCCTCGGCCAGAAGCGCGAGCTCTATGCGACCGTCTTCTGGGAAGAGGAGGACCGCGTGACCTTCGACTTCAACCGCCTGGGCGGCCTGCTCCAGACCGCCCGGAACCTCACCGACCACCTCAGCTTCATCAGCCGCCTCGCCTTCCAGAAGACTCGGGTCTACCACATCGAGATACCGATCGAGGAGGTGGACCGTCAGTTCCGCAACTACACGGTCTCCGGCCCCTCGGCCTCGATGCTCTACGACACCCGCGACGACCCCCTCGAGCCTCGCCGGGGCCAGTTCATGGGCGCGGACCTCCAGCTCTCGCTCCGGGCCCTGGGTGGAGGCAGCTTCCTGAAGGGCTTCCTGCAGTCGGCGAGCTACCACCGGCTCGCCGGGCGCGCGACCCTCGCCCTCTCCGTCCGCCTCGGCCTCTCCCGCACCCTGGGCCAGGGCGAGCCGCTGCTCCTCCCGCTTCCCGAGCGGTTCTTCGAGGGTGGGGACTATGGCCCCCGGGGCTTCGCGGTGGATGCCGCGGGCCCCCAGGAGTCGGGGACCAACGGCGAACTCTTCCCCACGGGGGGGAATGCCCTCGTTTTCGGCGGAGCCGAGATGCGGGTCGACCTGGGCCGCCGTTTCGCCCTCGGCTCCTTTCTCGACTCCGGCAACGTCTACCCCCTCGTCCGTGACCTCGAGCTCGGTGACCTGCGTTACTCGGCCGGACTGGGCCTGCGCTACCGGACCCCCCTCGGTCCCATCCGGGTCGATTGGGGCTACAAGCTGAACCGGCGCCCGGGCGAGAAGCCCTGGCGTTTCCATTTCACGATCGGCAATGCGTTCTAGGGCGCAGGTCCCTTCGTTCATCGACCCCCCACCCTATCCCTCCGATACATCGGAACGCGTCGGAGTTGGCTTTGGCACGACCGGTACTACTGCATTCCGATGTATCGCCCCACGTCGGGGGAGGGGAATGCGGTTCCGCGCTCGGCGCCGCGTCTTCATCGCTTCGCTCGTCCTCTTCACCGTGTTCACGCGACCGGCGGGAGCGGGCGAGGTCATCGAGCGCATCCTGGCGGTGGTGCAGGATCGCCCGGTCCTGCTGAGCGAGGTCCGGGTGGTCCAGGAGGTGCGGGGCCGCTCCGCCGAGGAGGCCCTGGAGGCGCTCATCGATGAGCGGCTGATGTTCGAGCAGGCGGCCCGCCTTCCCCAGAGCGCGGTGAGCGAGGCCGAGGTGGATGAGCAGGTGGCGAAGCTCCTCGTGGACAAGCCCGCCCTGGCGGGACGCGCCGCGGCGGCCGATCTGCGCCGTCTCGTCCGGCGCGAGGCCGCGATCGTCAAGTTCGTGGAGTTCCGCTTCCGTCCCCAGGTGCGGGTGGCGGAAGACCTTCCGCCCGAGCGGCGCGAGGAGGAGGTGCGCCGGGCCCTCGACCAGCGGATCGAGGCTTGGGTCAAGGAGCTGCGCGCCCAGGCGGAAGTGCGCTACAACAAGTAGCGGCCCCTCCACCCGTTCGCGCGGATCCGCAGCAGGTCGAGGAAGGCCTGCCCGCCGCGCAGGAGCCCCACTCGGGTCGCGGTGTCGTTGCGCCAGGTGACCGGCACCTCGGCGATCCGGAGACCACGGCGGCGGGCGATGAAGAGCGCCTCCACGTCGAAGGAGAAGCCGTCCAGGACCGCGGGGCCGAAGGCCGCCTCGGCTGCCTCGGCGGTGAAGAGCTTGAAGCCGCACTGGGTGTCGTAGAGACCCGGAAGCACCAGGAGCCGCACCAGCCGGTTGAAGAGGCGCCCCATGGCCTCGCGGTACCAGGGCTGGCGGACCGCGACGTTCGCCCCCCGGACCGCCCGCGATCCGATGGCCACGTCGTGCCCGGCCGCGACCGCGGCCTCGAGGCGGCTCAAGTCCTCGATGGGCGTGGAGAGGTCGGCGTCCGTCATGAGCCGCCGCGCACCCTGCGCGGCCAGCATCCCGCGCCGGACCGCGTAGCCCTTCCCGCGGTTCGGGTGGTGGCGCAAGAGGGTGAGGGCGTTCCCGCCCTCCGCGCGGGCGCTCTCCGCGGTCCCGTCCGTGGAGCCGTCGTCCACCACCACGATCTCGTAGGCGTGGCCCTGCCCCGCCAGGTGGGCGTTGACCCGCGCGAGCGTCCGGGGGAGGCGCTCCGCCTCGTTGAAGGCGGGGATCACCACCGAGAGTCGGGGCGCGGTCAAGAGGTCCTCGGGCGGCCGAACAGGTCGGTCAGGAGCGGTTCCACGCCGAGACGCAGCCCCACCAGGCCGAGGTCGCGCGCGCCCCAGCGCACTTCCTCCATCGCGTAGCCGAGGAGCGTCCGCTCGTCGGTGCGGTCCGCGGCGATCGCCCCCAGGGCTTCCTCCTTGCCCGCGGCTACGGTGCCCAGGAAGCGGAGGAGACGCTCGGCCGCGGCCTCGGGTTGGCGGGCCGCCTCGAGATGCTCGCGGGCGGCGGCGCCGATCCGCGCGCACAGGTCCGAATGGTCGAGCAGATGGGCGACGAGCGCCTCCAGCTCGGCTTCCTCGGCGGCGTCGGGATCCACAGGGACCACCACGCCCTCGGGCAGCTCCCCCGCGGCCGGCGTCCCCGCGGTGACGAGGACGGGCCGGCCCGTTTCCAGGGCGCGGACCACGACCTCGGGCCGGACCCCGGGCGCCGGGAAGCGCAGGGCCACCACCACATCGGCCGCGGCCAGCCATTCGACCACTCGCTCGGCCGACAGGGACCCCACCAGCGTGACCACCTGAAGGCTCGGCCGGGAACCACTCAGTCGGCCCAGAGCGCGGAGCGCCACCGGCAGCCGCGCGGCTTCGGGGTCGTCCGCGCTCACGACCACGACCGGCGCTTCCTCGGGCAGGCCGCGGGCGCGCCGCGCCTCCGCGCGTCCCGGCACGTCCATCGGAGGGAGCAGGAGGTCCAGGGGCAGCTCCAGGATGGGCCGGCCGGGGAGACGACGGGCCACCCTGCTCCCGACGTAGGTGGTGGGAGCGATCACCCCCAGGCTCTGCTCGAGCAGCCGATCGTTCACCGGGAAGAGGGAGGGGAGCAGGCGTCCCCCCAGCCCTCGCGCGACCTGCCGTCCCACGAACGTTCCCGTCTCGCCGTGGGCCCGGCGCATCTCGCGCAGGTAGGCCCCCGGGTCGCCGGACTCCATGGTGACGTGGGCCACCAGGCGATGAAGCGACCAGTCGCGCAGGACCACGACCCCCGGCCGGGCGAGCGCGGCGTGGTAGGCGAAGGCGTGCGCGGGATCGTCCGCGATCTCGTACAGGTCGAGGTCGGCCGCCGGGGGAAGCTCGGATGCCTCCTCGACCGGCAGCACCTCGACCTCGCGGGGGAAGTGCGGCCGGAGGGCGGTCATCCAGGAGCGCTGCGGAGCATCCGTCCGCGGGCTCCAGAGGGCGAGCCTCAACCGAGCGCCTCCGTCAAGCGGTCGATCACGTGGTCCCAGTTGATGTGGGCCACCCGCGCGTGCCCCGCCTCGCCCATCTCGCGCAGCCGGCCCACCGGTAGCGCGAAGAGGCGGTCGATCGCCTCCGCCACCGCCCCTGGCTCGGGGGGAGCCACCAGCCCGCTCTCGCCGTCGGTCACGAACTCGAGCGGACCCCCGGCGTCGGTCGTGGTGAGGACCGGCTTCCGGGAGAGGAACGCTTCCACCGTGACGTAGCCGTAGTCCTCGTCCACCGGCGTGTAGTAGGCGGCGCGGCAGGCGCCATAGAGGGCGAGCAGCTCGTGGGCGGGGACGAAGCCCAGGAAGTCGATGCGGTCCTCCACCCCCAGCCGGCGTGCCTGCTTCTGCAGCTCCTCCTTGAGAGGCCCCGCTCCCGCGATCTTGAGGCGGGCCGCGCTCTTCGTGCGCGCGAGCGCTTCCACCGCGAGGTCGAGGCGCTTCAGGCGCTCCAGGCGGCCCGCGTAGAAGAGGAAGTCGCCATGGCCGTCTGTGCGGTAGCGGCCCACCTGCTGGGGAGGCGGGTAGAGCGGCTCCCCGGGGAGTCCGTTGAACCGCAGGAGACGGTCGGCCACGTTCCGCGAGATCGTGAACAGGGCGCGGCCCTCCGCGAGCGCGGTCTCGTCCATCGTCCGGATGGTCTCGCGTACCCGCCGGTCGTCCTCGCCGTCCGTGAGGGAGCAGTAGGGGCCGCCGAAGAGGTCGTAGGCCTCGCGGTGCTGGTGGAAGAGCCAGGTCACCTTGCGCGGGTGGCGCACGAGATAGCTCGGGAACTTGGTGGGAATGACCAGGTCGACCTCCTGGCCGGTCGGCTCGCGGATCTCGAGGAGGCGCCAGGTGAGGGCCTGTCGCACAAGCTCGGAAGGAGGATGGCCGTGGAAGGGAACGCTCACCACGTCCACCCGGAAGCCGCGGCGGGCCAGGTTGTCGCGCAGCTCGGCGACCAGGATCTCGGCGCCCCCGGTCACGAACGGCGCCTGGACCGCACAGACGAGGACGGACTTCATTCATCGACCCCCCACCCTGTCCCTCTGCATTCCGATGTATCGCCCCCCGTGGGGGGAGGGAACCGCTGCCGCAAACGTCTGGTTCCGCGTTTCACTTGCGGTGGAGTCGCTCCTCGAGCTGGGCGAGACGAGTGCGCAGCTCCTGGAGGGCGTGGGCGTGGGCGAGGCGCCCCCGTTCGGACTCCGAGAGCACCAGGTCGATGCGCTTCACGAGGTCGTGGACGTGGGCGACCAGCTCCTCCTGCAAGATCAGGTGGCGCTCGTCGGCCTCGCCCAGGTGCCGGCCTACCTGGCCCAGCACCTGGTCGTAGTGCCGATGGGTGGCGGCCAGGCGCGTGTCGACGTAGGCCAGGAGCTCGTTGTCGAGCTGGACCTGCCTCGCGTTGAACGCGACCTGCGCCTGGTGGCGGGGACCCAGCAGGCGCTCCAGCAGGCGCGCCAGGAAGCCCGCCAGGCCGGGCCGGGGTGGAGGCTCGGCGGGCCAGAGCGCGTTCACGGCGGCGCCGTCGGGCGCAATGGGGTGGCGCGACGGGTCGGGAGGGGGGTCGCTCGGCGCCGGCTCGGGCACGCGGGGAGGGCGGGCGGGGGGCAACACGGCCACGCGGTCGCTCGGGAGCAGGGCGCGGCGGCGCACCTCCTCCCGAACGCGACGCAGCTCCTCCGCCACGCGCTCGGGACCCTCGCTCACCGGCCGCCCGCGGGTCTCATGATCCGCCGATTGTAGACGGCTTGCGGCCCAGGGCGATCACGCTCGCCCCCACGGGCAGGGAGAGGCCGCGGCGCACGAGCGCGGCCTCCAGCTCGAGGAGCCTCCGGAACGTCCACTCGAAAGGCTCGGGCAGGAAGCCCACGTCGGAGCCGGCCCGCCCGGTGATGCGGTCGAGGGTGCGGCGCAGGAGCAGGAGGGGAAAGAGGAAGCAGTTGGCGTAGGTGACCCGCAGGACCTCGAGCCCCGTGTCCTCCAGGAGCGCCCGCAGCTCGGCCCGCGTGTAGCGGTGGCGCGACTGGACGGCGACGTCGTGCCCGCCCCAGAGCGCCTTCAGGGCGGGGACGCGCACCAGCATCAGCCCTCCCGGCCGCAGGACGCGCGCCATCTCCCGGGTGGCCGCGCGATCGTCGGCCACCCACGCGTGGTAGATCACGTCGAAGGAGGTGACGCCGTCGAAGGTGCTCTCCGCGAAGGGCAGGGCGAGGAGGCCGGCCCGGGCCGCGGGCACCCCGCGCTCCCGACAGAAGGCGAGGGCGTCCTTCGAGAGGTCGACCCCCACCGCCCGTCCCCAGGGCGCGAAGAGGGCGAGGTTGCGGCCGGTGCCGCAGCCGGCGTCCAGGATGGACAGGCGGCGCCCCCCGCCGGCCAGGCTCCGAAGAGGCGCCTCCAGCACGGCCCGGCTGAGCGCGCGCATGCCGGCGTACCACCACTGGGTTTCCTCGGCCTCGTACATCCGCCGGTACTCGCCCGGGTTCACGCCCTTCCCGCGTCGGAGGTGAAGTAGGCGATGACCTGGTCCAGGATCTCGTCCAGGTGGACCTTGGGCTCGTAGCCGGTGAGGGCGCGAAGCTTTTCCAGATCGGGGACGCGCCGCTGCATGTCCTCGAAGCCCTCCTCGTAGGCCTGGTCGTAGGGGACGAGGACGACCTCGCTCTTCGATCCCGCGCGGGCCTTCACCCGGCGGGCCAGATCGAGGACCGTCACTTCCTCGCGGTCGTTCCCCACGTTGAAGACCTCGCCCACCGCCCGCGGCTCCCCGGCCAGGGCCACCAGCTGGCCCACCACGTCGCTCACGTAGGTGAAGCAGCGGCTCTGGGTGCCGTCCCCGAAGACGGTGAGGGGCCGGCCGAGCAGCGCCTGCTTGACGAAGTTCGGGATCACCATGCCGTAGCGGCCGGTCTGGCGCGGCCCCACGGTGTTGAAGAGGCGCACCAGGACCACGGGCAGGCGCTTCTCCTTGTGGTAGGCGAGGGCCAGGAACTCGTCGATGGCCTTGCTGCAGGCGTAGCTCCAGCGTCCCTTGGTGGTGGGGCCGAGCACGAGATCGGCGTCCTCCCGGAAGGGGACCTGGGTTCCCTTGCCGTAGACCTCGGAGGTGCTGGCCACCAGCACCTTCTTCTTCTTCTTGTTCGCGAGCTTCAGGAGCATCTCGGTGCCGTGCACGTTGGTCTCGATGGTGTTGACGGGGCTCTCGACGATCAGGCGCACCCCCACCGCGGCCGCGAGGTGGAAGACCACGTCCACCCGGTCCACCAGCTCGGCGGTCACGGGCTCGTTCATGACGCTGTCGATCGTGTAGTGGAAGCGATGGTCCCACTTGAGATGCTCGATGTTGTCGATGGCGCCCGTGGACAGGTTGTCGAGCACGAAGACCTCGTCTCCCTGGGCGAGGAGGGCTTCCGCCAGGTGGCTCCCCACGAAACCTGCGCCGCCCGTGATGAGGGCCTTCATTCCAGCATGTCCTCCCGTATGGTCTCCTCCGCCTGGATGGGGCGGGCCGCCCGGCGGCCGATCACGCGATGGGCCTCGCGGGGGGGGAGGCCCGGCTCGTAGCGCTCGTCGGTGCGCTTGAAGGCGAGCATGGGGGCGGCCAGGACCTCTCCGCGCGCGATGAGGGTGCCGGCCACGATCGAGCGGCGCAGTCCCCGCAGGGAGCGCCTCGCCTCCGCCCCGGAGGCGGGAACGAGATCGCCCCGGGCCCGCTCGGCCTGCCGCAGCAGCTCCACCATGCGATAGAAGTCCTCGGGGGAAAGGGAGGCCGCGTAGTCGTGCCCTTTGCGGCTGCGGTCCAGGGTGAAGTGCTTCTCCACGAAGTCCGCCCCCTGGGCGGCGGCGAGGGCGGGAGCCACGAGGGCGAAGCCGCTGCCGCCGTCCGCGGTGTCGAGGAAGCCCACGGGGACCCGATAGCGCTCCTTGGCCGACGCGATCTCGCCCAGGCGCATCTCCTCCGGGGCGGCGGGCGAGCCCGGGGAGCCGTGCCCGAGGGCCACCTCCTCGCCCGCGAGCTCCAGCGCCTCGCGCACGAGCGCCTCCGGCTGCCCTCCCGCGCACAGGAAGACGGGGCGACGCAGGGCGGCGGCGGCGCGGATCAGTTCCGGGTTCTCCAGGTCCCCGGGGTGAACCTGCACCGCGTGCGCCTCGGAGGCGGCCGCCCGCTCGAGGGAGGCCTGGTCGAAAGCCTCGGCCAGGACGGCAAGGCCGGAGGCCTTGGCCGCCTCCAGCACCCGCCGCCATTCCTTGTCGGTCAGCTCCACCGCCTCCAGGTCCTTGCGCTGCGGGTGACGGCGGACGAGCAGGCTCTCCGCGCGGAAGACCTGGAAGGCGATGGCGTCGGCCCCCATCTTGAAGGCGGCTTCGATCATGCGCAGGGCGGTGTCGGCGGAGCCCTCGTGAGCGGAGGCCACCTGGGCGATCACCAGGCAGGGCTGGCCCTCGCCGAGGGTCCGCGTGCCGAGGGCGAGGGCCTTTCTCATGGCTCCCCAACCCTATCATGCGGGGCCGCGCGCTCGGCGCTCGCCGCGCGCAGGACGGCAAGGACGCGCTCGTGATCGGTGGCCGCCTCGCCGGTCAGCAGGTGGTCGGGCTGCGGGCCGCCGTCGGCGCGCTCCCCTTCCTCGCCCTCCGCGGGGCGCAGGACCACCGAGGGCACCCCCGCCGCGCGGGCGGCCGCGAGGAGGGTCCGCCGATCGTCCCGCGCGGGGACGGCCAGCAGGACCGCTTTCGGCCGGGACGCGAGAAACCACTCGGTGGCTGCTTCGTAGAGCCGGACCGCCGCGGGGAGCCGACTGAGGAGCAGCCCCGCGAGGTCGGCCTCGGCGAGGTCGAAGAAGGCCACGCCCCGGTGGGAGAAGGACTCGTGGACTCCAGGGCTCGCCCGGAGCCGCGGCCAGAGCTCCCGCAGGGCACGGCGGGCCCCTTTCGCGGCCGCGAACGCCCGCCGGGAGGCGAGCCGCTCGATCCGGGTCACCACGTCGATCTCCTCACCGAGCGAGGCCAGGAGCGCAGAAAGCGCGCCGTCGCCCTCGGGCTCCAGCACGAGCGCGGTCCGTCCCGGGGCGAGGGTCCGGCCGGGCCCGCGAAGGGCGCGCAAGGAGGCGGCCCAGGACTCCCGCCGTCCCCGAACCTCCCACGCCGAAGGCTTCACGCGCGGCCGGGCCGAGGAGGGGCCGTGGTAGAGGACTCCCTGGACGGTGCACGCCCGCGAGAGCAGCAGACTGTCGCGGGACGGAAGGCCCACGGCCTCGACCTCCGTGGGCCTCTCCGTCTCCAGCAGGCGCAGGAATGTCTCCGCCACCCGGACGCAGCCCGGAGCCTCGGTGGCGCTGCGAAAGAACGCTTCGCCCATCCACCAGAGCGAGACTCCCTGCCACTCCGCGAGCTCCCGAAAGCTCCGGCCGTCCACCAGGGGAAGGCGACCCCACACCCGAGCCCAGGTGCGCACCGCGGCCTCCACGGCATCGGGGGTCTCCGGCGAAGTCGGCCGCCGGCGAAAGGGCAGGCCTGCCTTCTCGAGCGCACCCTCCGCTCGCGGGTCGAGGACCAGGAGGGTGGCTCCTTCCTTCGCGCGCCGGGCGGCCAGGTCGGCCGAGCCCGAGGCCCAGACGACCAGGCTCTTCATCATTGATCTGGGGGGCGCTGTCGTCGCGCCCCCCAGACCCCCTGCTCGCTTCGCCGCAGTGAATGCGGCTTCGCTCGCCGCCCGTAGCCTCCAGGCTCAGCGCTCGTGACCTTCTCCTCTCGGGCGTCGCTTTGGCCGGAACCCGTAGCGGAAGCGCAGGAGCGCGAAGTTCACGAGCGCCATGGTGATCTCCTCGCGCGTGAGCTTGGAGGCGTCGCGGACGCGGTTCTTGAAGTGGATCGGCACCTCGCCCAGACGGAAGCCGTGGATCCAGGCCTGGTACGCCATTTCTCCGTGCACCACGTAGCCGGTGATCTTGATGCGGTCGAACTCGGTGGCCGCGAGCACCTCCCGGCGGTAGGCGCGGTAGCCGCTGGTGGTGTCGCGGATGGGCACCCCCGCCACCACCTTGATGTAGAGGTTGGCGAGCCAGGAGAGGGCGGGCCGCAGGAGGCCCCAGTCGGAGGTGCCGCCGCCCTCCACGTAGCGCGAGCCGATCACCATGTCGCAGGTCTCGAGCTTGGCGAGCAGCTTGGGGATCTCGCGCGGATGATGCGAGAAGTCCGCGTCCATCTCGAAGAGGATGCGATAGCCGCGGGGGTCGAGGAGGCCCTTCCTGAAGGCGGCGATGACCGCCGCCCCCCGGCCCCCCTTCTCGCGGCGGAAGAGCAGGTCCACCCGTCCGGGGTAGGCTGCCATGGCCCCCCGCACCGCCTCCGCGGTTCCGTCGGGGCTCCCGTCGTCCGCCACCCACACGTCGATCCCGTCGTCCTGGGCGAGGATCTCGCGGATGAGGGGGAGCACGTTCTCCCGCTCGTTGTAGGTCGGTACGACCACGAGCGCGCGGCCCTTTATGCCGCACCTCCGCCGAGCGCGGGAGCGATCTCGCAAACCGCCGCGGCTACGGCTTCCACCTGGGCGTCGGTCAGCTCCGGGTATAGGGGCAGGGAGAGGACCTCCCCCGCCGCCCGCTCGGCCACCGGCAGGTCGCCGGACCTTCCTCCGAGGTTCGCGAAGGCGGGCTGCAGATGGAGTGGAGTCGGGTAGTGGACGAGGGTCGCGACGCCGCGCTCCCGGAGGGCCGTCCCCAGGGCCTCGCGCCGCGGGTGGCGGACCACGAAGAGGTGGTAGACCGCGCGGGCGTCGGCCTGCTCTTCGGGCAGGGAGACCGGGGCCTCGCCGAGCGCGCCCAGATAGATCGCGGCCAGGGCCCGCCGCCGCTCGGTCCAGGCCGTCAGGTGCCGGAGGCCCACGCGCAGGATCGCGGCCTGAAGCTCGTCCAGCCGGCTGTTGAGGCCCGGCACTTCGTGGCGGTAGCGGTCGCGCTGGCCGCCGTTGCGCAGGAGGCGCAGGCGCGCGGCCTGGTCGGGATCGTCCACGAGGAGCGCGCCTCCGTCCCCCAGCCCGCCCAGGTTCTTGGTCGGGTAGAAGGAGAGCGCGCCCAGGCCGCAGAGCGTCCCCACCGGGCGGCCCTTGTAGGTCGCGGCGATGGCCTGGCAGGCGTCCTCGAGAACCGCGATCCCGCGCGCCCGGGCCAGCTCCAGGATCGGGTCCATGTCCGCGGGGTGGCCGTAGAGGTGGACGGGGAGGATCGCCTTCGTGCGGGGGGTGACCGCGCGGGCCACCGCCTCGGGCGAGACGTTCAGGGTCTTCGGGTCGAGGTCGGCGAAGACCGGTCGGGCTCCCGCGGAGAGGATGGCGAGGGCGGTGAAGGCCGCGGAGAGGGGCGAGGTCACGACCTCGTCGCCGGGACCCACCACCAGGGTGGTGA
>WNFT01000494.1_pt1 | contig 32344 bp, 31 predicted proteins | sample 5400191 | NCBI WGS metagenome assembly WNFT01 (sample SAMN13153359, study PRJNA577476) | soil metagenome | isolation source: 80 cm saprolite under Madrone tree | place: USA:California | collected 2016-06-14 | reverse complement strand
CCAGAGTATGGGGGCGTGCAAGCAAATGCGGTGACGCCAGGCTGAACGCCATGGAAGTCAAGACCAGGGCGTAGAGCGGCTCGATGTAACGCAACAAGTAGCGCGCCAGAATCGCGAGCGCGGCCGCGAAAGCCGCCGCCGCGAGACCGACAACCGCCGACCAGCCGGCCAGTGAGTAGGCTGCCGCGTACACGATCTCGGCCAGCCACTCGTGTGCAATCCAGGGTGCGCCCGGCATGGTATAGGAAAACGGATCTGCGGTTGGAATTGCAAGGTGCTGGAACATCCACCGTCCGGCAACGATGTGCCAGTATAAATCGCCGTCTCCCAGCATCTGGCTGCGGGTGAGGAGAACCAAGAACGTGCTCGCGGCGATGAGCAGCGGCCAGGACAAGCCGCTGCGATGGCCGGCAGCGACGTCGGTAGCCGATAGCGTCATCCTGGGATTTGAGAGCAAGTCTCCCTCTCATTCATCCGCTGGTATTGCGCAGACGCTCGTCCACCAGAGCCAAATTCCTTTGCGCCGATTCGAACCATGCCGCGGAAGCGCTGATGGCCTTCATGAAATATTCCCTGGCGTCCTTATACTTTTTGACGTCCATGAGGGTGACGCCCATTTCGTTGAATGCTTCGGCCGTGCTCATCACGTTGAGCAGGCTCTCGAGTGCCCCGGCGGCATCACTGCGCAGTATCAGCACATCCCCGAGGTATCGCCACGCGTCATCCCTAGGGGCAATCCATGTGTCGTCCCGCTGCGGCACGGACAAGGCCGAGCGCAGGTCTGCCTCAGCCCCGACCAAATCCCGGCTGCGCAGTTTTGCGTATCCACGGTGAGTCAGGACGGCCGCCGCGTCCGGCTTGTCGGCCTTTAGAGCCAGATCGAAATAGAGAATGGCCTGACCATAATCCGACCTCGCCAGGTAAACCTCGCCCATCCCATCAAGAGCGCGAGTTCGATTCGCATCAGCCGCGAGCACCTGCGTATATATCTCCGATGCATTGTCGACTTTGCCGGACTTCAAGTAGAGCCGGGCAAGGCGTTCAGCAATGCGCGGCTCCTCTGGGTTGGCCCGGTGGGACATCTCGAACGCCCTCTCCGCGAGTGCAGCATTTCCGCGGGCATCTTCGATGGTGCCGATTTTCGCCAGCGTCCCCGCGTCGCCGGGTGATTTGTCCATCGCCTGTACGTAGAAATAAATCGCACGGTCGAAATCTTGCGCCTGCCACGCATGGTCGCCGCGCTGCACGGCTTCCGCGTACCCTTTGGGTTCCGCGGCAGACGTGGGCTTGGCATCTTCCCGCTTCGTCGCGTCGGCCGTTGGCGTGTGCTGGACCGGCGCTGTCGGTGACGATGCGCAACCTGCCATCGCAATGGCCAGGGATACCGCAGTAACGATGAATCGAGAATTATTTTCCACCGAATGCCTCTATCATCCGAATCACGGCCGGACCGATCGCGACGACGAAAAATGCGGGGAACAGGCATACCACCAGAGGAAAAATAAGCTTGGTACCGATTTTCGCGGCGGCCTCTTCCGCGCGCTGCATGCGCTTGTCGCGAAAATCCTCCGAATACACGCGAAGCGCCTCGGCGATACCCGTGCCGAATCGGAGCGTCTGGGCCAGTAGACTGACGAGACCTCGCACATCGTCGAGGCCGGTTCGAGTCGCCAAGCTGCGCAACGCGGTCTCGCGATCCACGCCCGCCCGCATCTGCGCGGTGACCTGGCCGAGTTCAACTGCGAGTTCCGGGTGGCTGACGTCCAACTCATCGGCCACCCGCTGCAGCGCTTGAGGAAGTCCCAGACCCGATTCGACGCAAACCGTCAGCAGGTCAAGCGCATCCGGAAAGCCGTCGCGAAGCAGTTTGTGCCGCTTCGCCACGGCACGATCGAGCCAGATTCCCGGCAGCAACATACCCAGGAAAGTGGCGGCCACGGCGAAAAAGACCACACGCCCGGTGCTCAAGCTCGAGAGGAAGTGTGCGACAAAGAGCCAACCCAAAAGCAGGCCGATGGATAACGCCAGTTTGACCCCATAAAACGTGCTGACCGCCGAGGTCCCTCGATATCCCGCGAACTGAAGCCGCTGCTGCGTGCCCTCTCGTTCCGCTCCCTGCGGCAGCACATACCGCTCGACCGGCCGCAGCGCACTGGCAATGCGCTGCCCCAGGTTCGCGCCCGGGGCTACGCCCGCGCCGAGCGCAATTTCGTCCAGGCGCCGGCGCGCCGGATCCCAGCTGCGTCCCACGGCGCTGATAAGCCCCCAGACGAACAACAACACCGCCAAGGCAGCCACGATGGAGATCACTAGGGGATCTCCGGCCGAGAGCATCATCAGTAGTCGGTCAACCATGATGGCTATTACACCTCGATCCTGATGATCTTCCGGATCCAGAGAACGCCGATAACACCCAGAATGCCGGCCACATAAAGCATCTTATGTCCCACGGGATTTGTCAGCAGAACCGGCAAATAGGTAGGCGAGGAAATCGATAGCATGGCCACGAGCGCCAAGGGAACCATCGCCAGCACCCAGGCAGACATTTTCCCCTCCGCCGCGAGGGTCCGGACTTTGCGCTCGAAACGAAAGCGGCCTCGGACTACCTTACCTATTTGATCGAGTATCTCAGCCAGATTGCCTCCGGTCTCGCGCTGCACGAGAACGGAGGTCACCAAGGCCATAATCGTTACACTGGGCACGCGCTCCAGCAGGCCGAGCAATGCACGCCGCACATCGCTGCCATAGTTGAGATCGGAAAACATCGTTTCGAACTCTTTTGCGATCGGCTGATCCATGTCATCGGCAACGAGTTTGATTGCCGCATTGAACGGGTGACCCGCGCGCAGGGCTCGCTTGATCACATCGATGGCATCGGGCAGTTGTTCATCGATTTTCCCCAGCCGTCGGCGCCGCAGCGCGGATAGACGAAGTATCGGCAATAAAAAGGCCAGCGCCGCGACGATCAGCCCCATGAAGCCGCTCTGCAGCAAAAAGCCCGTCACTGCGCCCGCCACGAGCGCCAGCACGATGCAATTGACGACCACTTGATACCCGGGCTTTGGACGTCCCGCCTGTTCACCCAGGTCCGCCAGCTTCTGCATGAACGGCATTTCCTCGAGACGTCGCTCCAGCGGCGTCAGCGAGGTCAGGTATTTCTCGCGCAAAATCGAGGCCACATCGTCGTGTGCCTCGGCGCTGATCCGCTCCAAACGGCGGCGCAGCGTGCGGCGCATGCGCGAGTTGCCGCTCGCCGATGTCGTGAGCCCGAGCATCAATATGAACACCGCCGCGAATACGACGACCAGAAATCCGATGACTGGGATTACGTGCATGCTCCCTCCCGCTTCAGCGCCGATTGTCCGGTAATGCGAACACACTCACCGGCAGATCGATGCCCCGCACGGCAACACGCTTGTGGAATGCCGGGACCACGCCGGTGGCCTCCAGGCGGCCTTGAACGTTGCCTTCGGCATCGACACCGGTACGGCGGAACGTGAATATCTCCGACATGGAAATGATATCTCCCTCCATACCGCTGATTTCCTGAATACTCACCAGACGCCGTCGTCCATCGTCGCCGCGCTGCACTTGAATGACGATGTTGACCGCCGAGGCAATCTGCGCCCGCAAGGCACGGATGGGAAACGATATGCCGGTCATCGACACCATGGTTTCGATGCGGCCGATCGCGTCGCGCGCTGAGTTGGCATGGACCGTCGTCAGCGATCCATCGTGACCCGTATTCATGGCCTGCAGCATGTCGAGAGCTTCCGCGCCGCGCACTTCGCCGACCACGATGCGATCCGGGCGCATTCGGAGACTATTGCGCAACAGTTCTCTTTGCGGCACCTCGCCCTTCCCTTCGATGTTGGGCGGCCGTGTCTCCAACCGCACGACGTGCGGTTGTTGCAACTGCAATTCGGCGGAGTCTTCAATGGTGACGATGCGTTCCGTCGCGGGTATGAAACCCGACAGGACATTCAGCATGGTGGTTTTGCCGGCGCCGGTGCCGCCCGATATGACGGCGTTGAGTCTTCCCAGTACGATGGCCCTCAATGTATCGGCCACCGGTTCGGTCAAGGTCCCGAACTTGAGCAGATCCGCAATGCCCAGCCGCTCGACGGCAAAACGCCGGATCGACAAAACCGGTCCATCGATGGCCAACGGCGGAATGATGGCGTTCACACGAGATCCGTCGGCAAGACGGGCGTCCACCATCGGCGAGGATTCGTCGACGCGGCGCCCAACGGCCGACACGATCCGGTCGATGATATTCATGAGGTGAGCATCGTCATGAAAAGTAATGGTCGTGGGTTCGATCTTTCCGCGGCGCTCCACATACACGGATTTGGCGCCGTTCACGAGTATGTCGGAAACGGTGGGATCGCTCAGCAAGGGCTCGAGAGGCCCAAGGCCCAGCACCTCGTCCTCGATGCGCCGCGCCAGCAGCTGACGCTGCGGGAGCGCCAGCGGCGCCCCCATTTCCGTAAACAAGCGTTGTGTGATCTCGCGAATTTGAGCACGACCCTTGTTCTTATCGAGCGCGGCGAGCATCGTGAGATCGGCGATCTCGAGAAGTTTATCGTAGATCTTTTTTTTCCACTCCTGCTCCAGGTGCGAGAGCGTTCGCACGCGATCGACGCCAGCCTCGGCGTCGGCCTCAATACCCAATCGATCCTTCAACGTCGTGCTCATAGTCGTACTCAATTGCGTAAGAATGATGGCAGTACGCGCTGCAGGAGGCCCGGACGCTGGGTTTTTTCACCCATCATTTGGGCCACGATGTTCAAGAGAGATGTCGTGATCGGCGCGTTACGATCGGCCTCGTACAGCGGAACGCCGGAATCGCTGCTCTCGAGCGCCTGCTGATAGTGGTTGGGAATTACGGCGGCGACATCGACGCTGAGCGCGTGCGTGATATCGCCTATTTGGAGAAGGGAATTCTTGGATACACGGTTGACGAGCACCTTCAGCCGCTGCGGCTGAACCCCGAGCTCGTCGCGAAGGATTCGAATCAACCGGGAGGCATTTCGAACGTGCAGCGTGGATTGCTGCAATACGATGTAAATCTCTGCGGCGATGCCGAAGGCCGTCGCGGTGAGATTGTCAATCGCGTGTGGGAGGTCGATCACAACGTCTTGGTTGTGGGCGGCCAGCAATCCCACGAATGCCGACAATCGATCGGATGGCAAGTCTTTGCTGAGAACCGCGTGCTGCGTCGTTGACGTATACAGCAGGAGACCGCTTTCGTGCCGGGCGCCGAATCCGCTCAACGCGTCCCCATCCAGAGTGCTCACCTCATCGAGAGCCTCGAGCAGGCCGCGCTGCGAACGCAAGTTGAGGTGGTGCGCGGTGGGTGAAAAGTTGAGGTCCAAGTCAACCAATGCGGTGCGCCGCCGGGCATGCTTGGCCAACATGTGTGCGATGTTAGCCGCAATGAATGAACTTCCCGCACCGCCCGCGGCGCTGACGAACGCGTGGATCGTGCCGCGTCCCTTGGTTGCGCGTGCGCGCAGTTCGGCGCACACCTGCTGTACGCTTGACAGCAAGTCGGACTTGGCAACCGGCTCCGGCAGAAAATCGCGGGCGCCAGACCGAATGGCCAGTCGTGTCGCTTGTCCGTCGCCGCCGGGACCGACGACGATCAACACGGGTCGCCCCTCAGGCGGCCGGGCCGCCCACGCCGACAATTCAGCGGTGCGCTTGGCTTCGAAGTGCAGAAGGACGATATCCGGCGTGAAATCGACTCCCTCGAGCGGATCGAGGTGGCCGTTGGTGATGACGTGCCCGCAGATCTCGAGTCCGGCCGACCCCTGCAGATGCACCTTGAGCGTTTCGACCGCAGCGCCAGATCGGCCGACAATCAGCACACGGGTCAGCATGGGGTTAATACCGTGGCGGCGCCGCTCACCGTCAGCCCCAGGCTCTCGGCAGGGAGAGTTGCCGTGAAGGCCGGCGATGTGATGTTCAAGTTCAGTCCCGGAATGAAGAGAGGAATTTGGTAGCTCGATGCGCCGCTCGCTATGCCGACCCGCACGTATTTGACGGCGGCGACGGCGGGAGCACCGCCGAGCGATGCGCCGCTGGCGTCCAGATACTGCAAGTCGACATTGCCGCCATTGCCAACGGTGGCACCGTTGAAACCCGCCAGACCCGCAAAGTTCACCGCAGGCGCGATCACGGGATCGTTGATGGGACACACGGCAGCGAGCCGCGCGGCACGCCGCGTACCTTCATTCAAGGCTGCCAGAGTATAGGTTAACCGGCCGAATTCAAGGCAGCCGAAAATGACGGTGAGGAGCACGGCTCCCACGATGGCGAACTCGACCGTGGCCACACCCCGCATTTTCTTCATAACGCCTTCATGGTCGTGGAAATCTTCAATCTATAAGCGGTCGATAGGGAACCACCCATAAAAAACGTGGGGATGGCACTACCACCGAAAAGCGAGGTGTAAGGGTAGTCGGCGGCGACCGTGATGGTCCCGGCAGCGGTGTCTTCGGACATCGTAATGTTCGTGCCAATGAGCCCCGGAAGAATGGCGGGCGGAGTACCCCCGATGTTGCCGAAGACCGCGAGATTCGTCCCCTCGGTGACCAACGTGCTCCACTGCGTACCCGTGACCATGCCCCCTCCCGAACCACTCAACGCCTTTCCGGCCATATAGCGGGCCGCGTTGCGCACGCCATCGTTGAGGGCGCTGTACTCGGTCATGAGGCGCCCGAATTCGAAGGTGCCGAACATCAGCAGGAGGATCACCGGCGCCGAGATCGCGAACTCCACCATCGCCAGCCCGCGCTGCCGACGGAGCGCACCCAATGGACCGTATCGAGCGTATCGAGCACTCATGAATCCGTACTCCCGGCACTCTTGTAAAGTTCTATGCGATGGGGTCCGACGGCGCCGACTCCCACTCCCGGGCTCCCGTCAGCTTCACAACCCGAGGTGATTTGAGCATAGATGGTGTTGTTTCCCGCACCCTGGCCCACCGCCTGAAGCAGAAACACACAGGCGAAACCCTTGACATCAACCGTGTTTCTACCGTTGGCGAGGCCGGTACAATCGCCTAGGGGCACGGCGAGGACGCGACGCTGAGCCATCGCCGGCGGCACCGCCGTGTCGTAGCTCGCCGATGTCATGCCGGTATAGTTGCCATAATTGAATGTCAGCGACGCGGCCTGATTCGCGGCAGGAGTAATGGTCGTGATATCAGTAGTACCCTGCAGGATGTCCCCGTTCGCATTCTGGGTCAGTGATGTCTGATGAGCGGCGCTATTGATGGGATCCGGCGGATACTGGGTGGACGTCAAACCGGCGCTATATTGGTTGAACCGGGTATTGATACCCTGTGAAACCGGACCGACTTGAACGCCCGGCTGGGTAGGCACCGTAGTACTGACTGAGGCGCAATTGGCGTAGTCGCCGCCAAGATTGTGTCTGACTATGTCCCCCCCGTTGCCGCCGAGGGAGAGCAGCCCGTAATTTCCGGGCCCAATCGTGCTGGTGCTGCCCGCCGACAGGTTGAGACCGAGGACCTGACCGACGCTAAAGTTGAACAGCGGCGCCGTCCCCGCCGTGGCGTCCGCACAAACAAACACGGGCACGATGTTGCACGCCGTCACCAGAGGCGGACTCGGGCCTGCGACCGCGCTGCCCGCGACGTTCATGGAATTGATGCCCAAGACCGCAACCAGACTCATCTGGGTGATAAACCCGGTGACCGATGTGCGCACATAGGGGCCTACCGCACCGGGCGTGAACGGGTTGAGGGTGGCCGAAAACTCGGTCGTCAACGTCACATTTGCCCTCTGCAGTTCCCCAAATGGAGGCAAATTCGCCAAGAAGTTAGCCCTTGCGTCTGCGGTTGCCAGCACAGTCGAGGACGAGGCGTCCAACTGTTTGGCAGCGGCCAGCGCTGCCGCATCCAAGGCACTCTGCAGCCGGGATTTGTTCAAGAGGACATGCGAGGTATCCAGCGCCAAGCCGGCCATGGCGATGAGGGCCAGCATCCCGATCACCGCCAATACCAGCGTCGCTCCGCGTTCGCGCCGGCGTACCATGGCTACTGCCCGCCAATGTTGACGATTATCGGCTTCGACACTTCCTTACGATCGACCGCCTGCGTCCGCATGGTCGTCAGGGCGAGGTTGATCATGTCGGGGTCGGCGCCCTCGACCGCCGCCGAACTCGGCCGGGTGAGTGTGGTGGGGTCGTAGACCTGGTTCTCGGTCATCAACCGCACCGAGCGTCCGTAGTCGGCTTGAAGCGCCGACGGCGGCATGCAGCCCGCCAACGAGAACCCACTCAACAGTGCAATCAGCGCAATTCGTCTCATGACACATCCTTCCTCGTTGGCGACCATTAGTTGCATGGGTTACTTGGCGGCATTATCGGTCGACGCAACGGACTTTTTGGGTCCGTCGTGCTCCATCCGACCGCGAAAGAAGAAATCAACATCCGTGGGTTCCACATAGGCATCCGTGGGTAACCGGACCTTTCCCGGCGGTAACGGCCGCGCCAGCCGTGGAGTGACCAAAATCACGAGTTCGGTTTCGCCCTTCTGATAGCTCTGGCTCCGGAACAGGGCACCGAGTACCGGGATCGAGCCGAGCCCCGGGAACCTGGTAACCAAACTGGACGTGGTTTCGCTCAGAAGCCCGGCCAGACCGATGGTCTGGCCGTCGCTCAGTTCGACCACGCCGGTTGCACTGCGCTCCGTGAGTGACGGAATGGTAAAGCTATTCGATGTGCCAGGAACGGCGATGGTCACCGTATTGTTCGACGCCAGCTCGCTGACGCTGACATTTAGCGTGAGGTTGATATGTCCGCTGTTCAGCACTACGGGCAGGAATTTCACGGCCACACCGAATTGCTTGAATTCGATCGTTACGCTGTTCAGTCCCTGCGGCACCGGAATCGGAAATTCCCCGCCGGACAAAAATTTAGCTTCCTGTCCGCTCAGCGTCGTCAGCGTGGGATCTGCAAGAATGCGCGCCAACCCCTGTTCTTTGGCAACATCCAACGCCAGGTTGAACAGAAAGTTTTTGTCCAAAAAGCTGGCAAACAAGCCCTGATTCGTAATCGACTGGGTTTTCGGAAGGAATTCGGTAATCGCGGGACCCCAAGGTTGGGCAGGAACTCCGGAAGCGGTCGGAGTCTGGAACACCGGAAGCTTGACGCCGCCGGGAGCGAACAGTGCCGGCGGAAGACTTGCACCGCCGTTGACGCCCCCCACGGTGAAGTTACCCAGACCGCGTGCGATGGAGTTGAACTGCGCATCCATCGATCTTACCTCGCTCCGCGCGATTTCCGCGACTTTCACTTCGAGCATCACCTGTTGCGCGCCGCCCACCTGCAGCAGGTTGATCACCTCGCTTGCGTGCTTCGATCCGCCTCCTTGATTGGATTCCCCGCTCTGCTTGCCGCCCTGACCTCCGCCTTGACCCTGTGCCAAAAAGGTCGATGCGATGCGCGTCGCCGCATTCATGGCTTCAACGTCGCTCACGCGGCCCGACAATACGATCGAGCGTTGCGAGGCCCTCACCTCAATGGGTTGACCCGGTAAGAGTTCAGCGAACTTGCGCTTCATGCTGTCCAGATCTTGCTGCACTTCGACATTGATCGCGCCGATGAGATGATTGCCGTTGTCCCACAGCAAGACGTTCGTCGTTCCGAGATCTTTTCCAAGCACATAGAGTTCAGTCGGCGAAATGACCACGATGTCGGCCACTTCCGGGTTCGCGACCGACACCCGATTCGCCGGCGTTATTACCGTAACCACGCGCGATTGGTACAGAGGAACGACCAAATCGATGCTCGCGCCGCCGGCCAACAGGGGCGGTTGGGTAATTGCCTTCTGCGCGACTGGTGGTCGCAGCGGCGTTTGCGTTTGCGAAAATACCGCTCCGTTGCACAGCAGGCTCGATGCCGCGAGCATCATCGCCGCCGCGTGAAATATTTTTCTCGGTTGACTCATGACGCCTCTTGATTCCTTATCATTGTTCCTATGCTCCCTAGCACGACATGTCACTGATGAGGTGCGTCGTGATTGACTGAGGTTCCGCGAATGACCGTAATAGATGGGTCTTTTACCGGCGCGGCAACTTTGACCACCTTCACCGGGGCCTCCTTGCGCCGCGCGTCACTTTCATCCAGTGGATTGCGCAAGGCTAGCTGAATCGAACCCTGGGCCTTGCCCTTGAGGAGCGTCTCGCCTTCGGTGGGCGTCAATTCGAGCGTGACGGCGCGCACCACCACCGGTTCGTTGGAATTGGAAGAGGCCGTTTGATCGACGGCAAGCACCTTGACGTTGCTCAGGATGGTCTCAGCGGCAATGGCGCCGGTGCGGTCATTATGGGTCGCCACCACATCGACGTGATTGCCCGGCAGCAAGAATCCCGCCACTCCGACCACGTCGTCGACGCGCACCGTGATCGCGCGCTTGTCCGGCGACACCATCGCCGCCATGGTGCCTTCTCCCTCCTTGGCGAACATGGGAGCCATCAACATCTGGCCCGCCGGAACATTCACCGTGGTGACTTTTCCCTCGATGTCCTTGATGTCATGAAAGGTGCCGGCCGGTTCCTGTCCGGGCATCACCACCATGCTGGATACATGCCGAGCCTCGATTTTCGTACCGAGCTGCAAGTTCATTGCCGCCGTCAGGATATTCGTCATGGCGACGGGCGAAACAGGCACCGCGCGAGCCGTTATCCATTTGTTCGCCATATACGCCGCGCCGCCGGCCAGAAGCAGCGAAGTTGCCATGAGAACCGGTCCTCTACCTCGAGCCAAGAATCACCTCTTCATCGCGGCGTCGCCGCGGTTGTCGTCGGGTAAGAAATAGCTTCCCCAGGCCCATCGAAGATCGTCAATGTCGATCTGAGTGCCTCGTTCATCGTAGGTAGATTTGTCGAAGGCCATGGATATCAGATCGCGCGGATGACAGGCCAGCAGCGGCCGACTCGAGCTGGGGTACAGTTTGGTCAGCACGTAGTTGAGCAGGTGTGGGTCAAAGTCCAAGCGCATAGCCGCGCAGACAGACATCCACACTCGGGTGTAGATCTCGACCGACAGCGGCCCCAGTTCAATCTTGTATCCGAGACGACGGAGCACGGCGTCATCCGCGAGCTCCGCAGGTTCGAGATTGGTGGAAAAGACGGTGATCGCGTCGCAGGGAATGGTGAAACGCGCGTCCGGTCCCGCAGCCAGGTGATCAATCTGCTGCTCGAGCGGTACGATCCAACGATCGAACAATCGTTGCGGCAGAAAGCGCTGCCGACCGAGGTCGTCGATCACCAGGAGGCCGCCATTGGCCTTCATTTGCAGCGGCGCACTGAATTCAGCCGTCTCCGCATTGTAATGCACGTCCAGCATGTCTTCGGTGAGCTCGCCGCCCACGATGATCAAGGGGCGCTCGCACAGCGCGAACCGGGCGTCAAATCCCTGCGCCATCAACCAGCGGCTGTGCCCTTCGAGCAGGTCGATCCGATCGTGCACGGCGGCATCGAATACCCGGATGATCTTGTTGTTCACCACGACGGCGTGCGGAATCAAGACTTCGCCCGACAGCGCGGCGATCAAACGGGATGCGATGTAAGTCTTGCCGCTGCCGGCGGGCCCGTGGATGAAAATCGCCCGGCCGGATGCCATGGCAACCCCAAGGCGATCGCAGAGTTCCTCTGCCATGATGATGTCGCGATAGGCGTGGCTCACTTTCGCACGCGCCAGCCCACGCCGAGGAACGGTCTGGGCGCGTGCCACCTGCTCGTAATTACCGATCGGAACGGGCGCCGGCCCCAGGTATCCGCAGATCTTGAACGCCTCTTGAGCGCCCTGACGACCGCGATCGGTGAGCGTCAGCCGCACTTCCTTATCGAAGCTGGCGCGTGCCTGCAGCTGCAGGCGGCTTTCCTGCCGCAAAAACTGAACGATGGGCTCGATGACCGGACCTAAGAGACCCAATCGGTCGCACAGGCTCGCAAGTGTCAGCGAGCCGGCGCGCAGCAAATGCTTCAGGGCCAGATCCGCCAGCAGCTCAGGCGTCAGGCCTGTGGATTCGAGGCTCGTCGGTCTCGGCGCCAGTGTGGTCAAGCGAGTCAAGACCGGACCGATCACGTCGGCCACCGCGGTCGCATTTGCGCCAGATTCGAAGTTCTCTACAGCCATGCCGCCAACTCCTCGACGCTCATTCCCTGGAGCAGGCACGCCGTCACGCCGCCGACTGCGATTGGCAGTGCGAACGGCAACCGATCGCGCCGTGCGAGCCGTGCAGCAACGAAAGCCGAGATAGCACCCGCTGCGATACCTTCTTGTACGACAGCGCCGGCGTATGCGCGTATTGCGCGCCAGATCAAATAGCCGAGGGCGCAGAGCCCGCCCGCCAGCAACGAAAGCACGACGGCATAGACAACGCCCCTCGGGCTCGTAAAGAACCCCACGACGGCCATGAGCTTGACGTCTCCCGCACCCATTGCGCGCAGCGCATAAAGAGGCATGAAGCAGCCAAGCCCGAGAACCGCTGCAAGAAATCCGGATAGCAGGCCGTGGGCGCCGTTCGCCACCAGCTGAAAAACGCCGGCCATGATGAGGCCGAGTACGATCAGTTTGTTGGGAATGCGATGACTGCGAAGATCAGTATAGGCAGCAGCGGTCAGGATTCCGGACAGTGGCAACACCATGGCCGAATCGGACAGAACAAATAGCGAACTCTGAAGCGGCAGTGACATGGCGAGATATGTCGGTCAGGCGGCCGTAACGCCGGTCGCGAGTTCTTTGATTCGAGTTGAGATGGCGGTTCCCAACGTGGAAAACACGGTTGTACCCGCGGGTACGACCAAGGCACCGGCAATCGCACATTCGACCGTGCTCAGCTTGCGCCCGCGCCCGGGTTCATCATCGATAAGCGAATGGATAAAATCCGGCATTTCGATTCCTAGCAGCAAATGTAAGACTTGGGTGCCCCGATGAGAAACGACCGATTCACAATTCGCGTGACGCACTCATGCCCCATCGCCAAAAAGTCGCCGGTACGGGAAACCGCAGGCAGCGGTCGGACCGACCAAGGGCTGTCCCGCGGTATCCCTTACCGCCCGTTTGGCCACTTAGGAGGCGACGTCGTCTCCGAGGGTATTGATTCGGCTGGAGACCTGTGTCCCCAAATACGTGAACGCCACGACTGCGCCCGCGGCGACCAGGGCCCCGGCAATCGCGTACTCGACCATCGTCAAGCCTTCCTCGTCCTTCAAAAAATTCGCAATAAGCTGTTTCATTTTCCGTTACCTCAAATCTGAAAACTGGAGTGTGAACGTCATTCCCTATTCCCCTAAGCTCCATCGCTAAAAGTCGCGGTATGGGAGGACCGCAGGCCGCAATCGAGCCTAGCAAGCGCTGTCCTGCGGCCTCCTTTACCGCCGGTTTGGCCACTTAGGAGGCGACGTCGTTTCCGAGGGTATTGATTCGGCTGGAGACCTGTGTCCCCAAATACGTGAACGCCACGACCGCGCCCGCAGCGACCAGGGCCCCGGCAATCGCGTACTCGACCATCGTCAAGCCTTCCTCGTCTTTCAAAAAATTTGCTACAAACTGTTTCATTCTGCTACCTCAAATCTGAAAACTGGAGTGGTGAACGTCATTCCCCTATAGCTCCAAAAGTCGGTATGGGAGGACGGCAGGCAGCAATCGAGCCTACCAAGCGCTGTCCTGCGGCCTCCTTTACCGACGATTTGGCCACTTAGGAGGCGACGTCGTTTCCGAGGATATTGATTCGGCTGGAGACCTGTGTCCCCAAATACGTGAACGCCACGACTGCGCCCGCGGCAACCAGGGCGCCGGCAATCGCGTATTCGACCATCGTCAAGCCTTCCTCGTCCTTCAAAAAATTCGCAATAAACTGTTTCATTTCCGCTACCTCAAATGTGGAGTTGTGAACGTCATTCCCTTTTCACTTCGCCAGTCACCAGACTCATGAGCTGGCACTAAGAGTAAAGATGCAACGTGAGTAGGCCATCTCCTCCAGAGTAGTGCGGGTACATTTGTGCGCCAAGGCAGCACATTTGTGCATTTTTTACAGAAGTCGTTGAAAAATGAGACATAGATCGTGCGGCACTGATTGTCGCCGGGGCGGTGAAGGCCTTATTCTAAGAGTCGCACCTAATATTTCTGGACTTGGCCTTAAGGGTTTTACTTAAGAACAAGGACGTTTGTGCAGATCACCCTCAGCATAGTTTGGATTTCATGCTCGCCCGGCAATTCCGCGACGGAATTGCTCAAAGAATGCGAGCGTGCCTGCGTTGTCCGCAGATGCGTTCCCAGTCGCGCCCTAGCCACCCTCACCGGTGCCCCTCCGACGGTTGCAATCTTTGATTATGGCGACCCGAATGCGGCGGATTTGCACTTGCTGCAGAGCGTCAAGCGGCAATACCCGGCCCTACCGATTCTGATGCTCACGGACACCCACAGCGAGGAACTGGCCGTGTGGGCGATGCGGACCCGCGTCTGGAATTACTTGGTCAAACCCCTTCCGCTGCGTGAATTGAAAACAAATTTGGAACAACTGGCGAAGCTGGCGCCGCGTCAGGATCGTGGCGGCCGAGAAATCCTTCGCCCGGCAACCATACTCCCCACGCCAAACCGCGAGGCAGACTCGCATGGCGGACGGGCGGTACTCCAGCGAATTGTCGATGATATTCGGCGCGATTCTTCGTCTGGGCCTGGTGCGGCCCATCTGGCGCAGACCTGCGGCATGAGCCGATACACTTTCAGCCGCACTTTCAGGGAAAACTTCGGCATCACTTACCGGGACTTCGTGATGCGAAAGCGGCTCGAAACAGCCTGCAAGATGTTGGAGCAGCCAGGCTCGTCAGTGACGTCGGTCGCGCACTCGGTCGGATTCGCGGACGCGTCCTATTTTGCCCGGGTTTTCAAACGTCATATTCACAAGAGCCCCAGAGAATTTGCGCAAGATGCGCGAGCTTGGCAGCAAATCAATCGGTTGCCAGGGACGATTAGAGCGTGACGAACGCTACATTCGTCTTGGCAGCAGCGTTCGGCATTCAACTGCTCGTGTTCGGTCTGGGATTTCTCATCGAGCGAATGAAGCCGGCACAGGCGCCGGATACGCCGGGGTTTATTTTGAATCTGGGTTACCTGGTCCCCTTAAGTCTTATCAACGGGGCACTAAAGCCAGCCTGCGCCGCGGGCAGCACACTCATAGTCAACGCATTGGGCGGCGGCCTTCTCGAACTGCCGTCGTCGGGGATTGGGTTACTCGTCAGCATTCCTTGTTATACGTTGGCGATGGATGGAGGCGAGTACCTGTTCCATCGGGCGCAGCATCGGATTCCGGCGCTCTGGGCCCTTCACTCGCTGCATCACAGCGATCCGGCGGTGAACGTCTCCACAACTCCGCGACATTTCTGGGGCGACTCCTTTCTAAAAGCCATAACTATTTACTCTCTGGTCGGTCTCTTGTTCAAGACCAATCCGGCCGTGGTGGGCGCATATGTACTTTTTGGATTTTACAACTACTTCCTGCACTTGAATGTTCGCGTCGGATTCGGGCGTTGGTCCACCTGGTTGAACAGCCCGCAGACCCATCGCCTACATCACTCGTATCTGCCCGAGCATCGTGACTGCAACTTTGCCCAGTTCTTCCCGGTGTTCGATCTACTCGGCGGCACTTATCGGCAGGCCAAGAGCAATGAGTATCCACCGACGGGATTGGACAGCGCGGAAATTCCTTACAAGGTGCATGGAATGCTTCTGTGGCCCTGGCGTCGGCAATTACACCTCCCACACAATGTTGCAAACCGGGCCCCGGACGATCACCTGAGCGCGGTGTCGTGATACGCAACAACACTTTTGCCAGCGCGCTTCGTATCGGCTCAACGGCCATACTGGTGTTGGCGTACGGATTGATGGCGTATGCCTGCTACCGAAAATTCACGGACTCCGGCTCGATCAATATGCTTGGCCTATTTGCGATCAACACCGTGTTCATCGCGATGTTCATTATGCGGCGCGACGCCACTTCCATATCGACGTCCCCGGGTGTTTGGCTGATCGCATTCGGCGGGACACTTCTGCCGCTTCTCATGCGTCCCAATGGCGGCGGCCCCTTCACGCCGGTGGGCAACGCGATCCAACTGGTCGGTATATTGGGGATCCTCGCCTCGATATTGTCGCTGCGGCGTAGTTTCGGAATCGTGCCGGCGAATCGCGGCATCCGCACTCAGGGCCTTTACAACCTCGTCCGCCATCCCTTGTACGCAACCGAACTACTCGCCCTAATGGGCTCCGCCATCGCAAATCCCAGCGTGTGGAACGTGAGCCTGTGGTTTTGCGATATGGCGCTTCAGCTCGCACGAGCGTTCGCGGAGGAGCGGCTTCTCAGCGAAGATCCCAGTTACTTGCAATACCGGTCGCGGGTCAAATACCGGCTAATACCGCGGATTATCTGACTCAATTATCGACTGGAACTGCGCAAGCTAACCACAAACACACAAAACACGGCGTACCTGCACGATGGGCCGCGCCCGCTCATTTGAGTCAAACTTGAAGATTTCCAAAGAACCATAAGCGACATGACAGACCCACCGTTTCAAATGGCGTTGAACGAGCAAAGGGATGTCTCGCCGCGCCAACCGCGCAGTTCATTGCTGGTGATTTCCTGCGGGCTGATGATTGCCGTCCAAGTGGGTTTTGCGGCTCTGTTGTGGATGCAAGGCCACTGGCTCGTCGGTAGTTCCGATGGGCTCGTCGGATTTGACTTCTCGTGCTTCTGGGGGGCTGCCAAGCTCGTGCTCGAAGGCAAGGCGTCAAGCGCCTACGACTGGAACACACTGCACGCCTTGTTGAATCACGAATTCGCCTTCGATCAGTTACGAGACCCGCCGGCTCTTCCGTTTTTTTATCCGCCGGCATTCTTGCTTGCTGTTACACCGCTCGCGCTACTGTCTTTTCCTAACGCGCTGCTCGTATGGACGGTAACGACGTTGTCGGCCTATCTCCTGGCGATCCGCGCAGTCTTGCCCGGAGCTACGGCGATGATCACGGCACTGGCCACGCCCATCGTGGTCACTGTCATGTGGGTAGGACAGAATGGGCTCCTGACGGCGGCCTTGTTTTGCGGGGCGCTTGCATTGCTCGATCGGCGTCCGTTGGTGAGTGGGGTCCTTATCGCTTTATTGGCCTACAAGCCGCACTTTGGCGTTCTGATTCCATTGGTTCTCGCCGCGACCGGTCGGTGGCGAGTATTCGCCAGCGCAGTGGCGACGGTCATCGTGCTCGCGGTGATTTCCGGATTACTGTTGGGTTGGGATATCTTCCAATTTTGGATCGGCGCAATGGTATCGGCGAGTCACCGTCACCTGGTGGCGGGTTCTACACCGTGGTTCAAGCTACAAAGTATCTATGGCTTCCTTCGCGCCGCGGGTTTGCGAGGCAGCGTGGCTTGGACGGTCCATATGGTCGTTGCCGTCAGCGCTTCGGCGGCGACGGTTTGGATCTGGCGCAGCCGGGCATCATATCCGCTCAAAGCCGCAACCCTGGTGACCGCGGCAATGATCGTCCCGCCCTATATGGCGATTTATGACTTGACGCTTTTGGCCGTTCCCGTCGCCTTCCTTGTGCTCGATGGCTTGGCGAACGGCTTCCGGCGCTGGGAATCGCCGCTGCTATTGATATTGGCGCTCGTCGTCATGTTCGACTTGATCTTGGTGTTTCCCTGGCTCCACGAACCGGTCGGACCCATCATGTGTGCCGCCTCGGCGGCCATGATCGCCGTGCACCTCGCGAGCGCAAGAGCGGCCACCATGCCAGATTTCAAATTTAAGTTGGATTAAATACGCCGATGCAAGAGCCCGTAAACCTTAAAGATGCACCTTGCTGGATCGCAACCCTTGTCATATTGGTTGCAGACGTCTTGTGGGGCGTAGTCGGAGGCTGGAAGGTGCAACTCAATGGACTCGGGATTCATCTGTTCATTGTAGCGTTCATGTTGTCAATCCTTTCGATTCGTCGCTTTCGGGAGGAACCGAGAGTCAGTTACACGATTCGCTTGATGACGCTACTGATCATATTTTCGAATGCAAGCGCCGTATTGAGTTACCTGATCGTCAGCACGAACGCTCCGTTGATAGACAACGCCTTGTCCTCCTGGGATAAGGCAATGGGTTTTGGCTGGCGATCGTTCTTTGCATGGATGCAGAATCACTTGCTCTTGCGGCAGTTGCTGCAATACGCGTACGCGAGCCTGCTCCCACAGCTCATATGTATGGTGCTCTTTCTCGGCTTCACAGCCCGTTTTTCCAAGCTCGTTACATTCATCGAACTCCTTGTGGTGTCCGGTTTGACCACCGTCTTGCTCTCGGGGCTGTTTCCCGCCGCAGGGGCCTGGAAGTTCTACGGCATCGGTTCCCAAGTGAATATGCAGATGATTTCGCATTTCGAGCCATTGCGAGACGGAACTCTTCGCACCATAAATCTACTCGATATGCAGGGGCTCATCTCCATTCCGTCCTTTCACACAGTCGTGGCGATTCTGATTGCGTTCTCGATGTGGAGAACACCTGTCGCATACATATTCCTTTTTCTTGATATGGCAACGATATTCTCCACGCCGATCGAAGGCGGGCACTACTTCGTAGACATTCTCGCGGGAGCGTTGCTGGCCGTGGCGACGATCCTCGTCAACGCATCGCGTGCCCGAATGACCAATCCTCGCGTGGCGGTCTTGAATCAGATCTAACCGATGGCGTTTTGCACGTCGCATTGCCGTCATGGAAAGAACAAATTAATAGCAACTCTATTTTGAGACGGCGCTTTAGTTTCACGCTAGACACAAAAAGCCTTCTCTACATTTCGTTTTTTGCTTCTGGGATATCCGCGATCATTTATCAGCTGGTATGGCAGCGCGATCTGTTCCGACTGTTTGGCGTCAATATCGAATCCGTAACTGCCGTCATCACCGCTTTCATGGTCGGTCTCGGTTGCGGCGGTTTGCTAGGTAGCTGGTTATCCCGCCGCCAATCCACCGCCCCGCTGTTGGTCTTCGCATTGATGGAGGCGACGATTGCAGGGTTTGGCCTCGCATCCCTGCGCGTATTCGATTGGATCGGATCTCTTGTCGGGAGTAGCCCGCTGTCGATCAGAACACTCGCTACCATTGCCGTCCTATTGGTCCCCACATGCTGCATGGGAGCCACGTTACCGCTGCTGGTCGGTCACGCGGTCAGAAAGTCCGTCAATGTCGGTGTATCCACCGGACGTCTTTATTACGTCAACACACTCGGCGCCGCCATCGGCTGTCTTCTCGCCGCGATCTGTGTGTTCCCTTTTTTGGGTCTAACCGCCGCGCTCCGGATTGCGGCGTCTATGAACATCGTGGCTTGCTGCGGAGCTGGGATCGCCTACATGCGGACCAGAACCGATGAAGAAGTTGAACGCGTCTTGGAATCCCCCATCACCAGAATGTTACCAAGTCCGCGACAAGGTCAGTCTGTCGCCTATCCCATGGCGATGATTCTTGCCGGGTTCAGCGGATTCGTGTCGCTGTCATACGAGATTTTCTTTTTGCATGTGGCCTCCTTCGCCAGCGGCGGGAACTCCGTGGTGCTCACGCTCGTACTGGGTGCGATACTGCTTGGAATCGCATCCGGCGCACGTGAAGCAAGCGACCGGGCAAAGATCAGCGGCGCGAAGTCCACGGGATTCATCGGCGCCCTGACCTGGGCGAGTGTCATCGGCTTGATCGTTCTGCCGATCATGGCACATGGCGACATCGTAAAGACCAGTCTCGTGTTCGCGTTGCTGCCGATGGCGATTCTAATTGCAAAGGGATTGGGTGAGGTATTTCCGCTCCTCGCGCATCTGGCGATTCCACCGGATGGGAAAGCGGGATTCCGGGTCGGTATCGTCTATACGATGAATATCGTTGGCTCGGCTCTCGGAACATTATTGACCGGCTTCGTCCTTTCACAATCGCTTGGCCTGCGAGGACTCGCGACGCTGCTCGCGTCCTTCACGCTATGCCTCACCTTTTTGCTCGCGGTGTCGAGCGGGCCGCTGCGACGCCGCCCAAGCGCCTTCGTAGCGGCGGGCCTACTTTCGGCATTGGTGTTGATGGGGTTGCAGGAGAAACTGACGACGCACCTATTTGAAAGTATGCTGGCCGGAGTCGATCCCACATATGCTGGAAAAGCGACCGACGTCATCGAGAATCGCAGCGGCATCGTTGTCGCCAATGAGCACGGAACAGTGTATGGCGGCGGCGTATATGACGGCGCATTCAACATCGATCCTTATAGAGATGTAAATGGCGTCATCCGGCCTTACAGTTTGAGCCTGTTTCATGCCAATCCCAAAGAGGTACTGATGATCGGGCTTGCGTCCGGCTCCTGGGCGCAGGTAATCGTAAATAATCCGTACGTCAGCCATTTGACGGTGATCGAGATCGATCCTGCCTATCTTTCGCTGATCCGCCGCACGCCGATTGTCGAATCGTTCCTCATGAATTCTAAAGTCACCGTCATTTTAGATGATGGTCACCGATGGCTGGAGACCCACCCCGGAGATAGATTCGACGCTATACTCTCAAACACGACCTATCACTTTCGGACTTATTCCTCCAATTTGCTGTCGGTCGAATTTGACCGAATGATTCAACGACATCTCAACCCAGGCGGGGTTTACCTGTTCAATGCAACCGGATCGATACGTGCGCAGCGAACGGGTTGCCTGTCGTTCAAATTTGGATTTCGCGTCCTCAACAACGTCATGGTGAGCGACAGTCCATTTGATCTCGACGTTGCCCGGTGGCGCCGTGTCCTCACCGCTTACGCGATCGACGGAAGGCGCATGTTTCCGACGGACAGCCCGGCGCAGGCCGAATCATTCAATCGCTTTGTCGCCATGCCGTCAGAGTCTGATGACAAGGCGATCGTTCTGGCCGATCGGCGCATGGAACGCTGCGAGAGCATTCTGCGAAGAACCCCGGAGCTGCCTTTGATCACCGATGACAATATGGGAACCGAGTGGCGCTATCCGCTTCTCCACCGGGAATAGTCTGAGCGTCGACCCCATCTATTCGCAGTATCAGACGCGGCGGCGGCCTCCCCGGAATTACGCCGCCGCCGCACTGCAACTCGCATGCGCGTACGCGGGGAAGAGGGATTCAGGCGGCTTGAGGACCCCGCCTCGATGTCCGGGGTTGGGGACCCGGGAGCCCCAAGTGCTTTAGAATTTCAATTGAATCAAACAATATACAATCGCCCAGAACACGAACGAAACCAGCAGTATATTGATGCACCACACCATCCGCAAAACCAGCGGCCGAAAATTGTACCGGCGAAAGAGAGTTCCGAACCGCTTGACGGGGTAAAACAGTGGATGTTCCATGGCTGCCACACACGTGTTTCCGGGAAAACTCAATGGAATTCAGGGCGCGTCAACCGCACGCTCGATGACGAAACAAATCAGGTCGCTGGTGGATCGAAATCAGAGCGAATAGGCGCTTTCCTAGAGGATCATGAACGCGCTACAGTGTTTTTGCAACGCTATGGGTCTGCTGCTGCGGCGCCATCCGAGAAATCGACTGCTCACCCGGCGGTCACGAGATGGGTTGAAGGTTCGTCTCGTAACCTGTGGAGTAAACATATTTACCTGGACAGGGTGATGGCGATCATTCGGCGTGGGACTGTGTCGCGGTACTATCGACGCCGTTAGGGGGGAAGGGAGACTGTGCATGTACTGGCGGGCAGTGATTGCTTCAATGTTTCTAATGGGCGCGAGCGTGGCGTCGACAGCACACGCCAGTGAAGTAACTACTTATGGAGCCGGGCTTAAGTCCTGCGTAGCGTATCTGGACGCCAGACAGCAGCAAAACACGGACGAGGTAGCGTTCGTAGAATGGTTGAGCGGTTATGCGTCTGGCGTGAACTCGACTTCAAATCACACGAACAACATTCTTGGAGACGCAAACCTCAAAGAAGCGGTGTACCGGCTTGGCAACTACTGCCGCGCGCATCCGGTTACGCCTGTCGCTGTGGCATTGGACGTGTTGGTGATAGGCGCGAGGTCGACCAGGGCAAGGCAAACCGCCGAGGTAACGGCTTATGGAACCGGGGTTAAGTCCTGCGCGGTGTATCTGTACGCCAGAGAGCAGAGCAATGCGGACGAGGCTGCTTTCGTAGATTGGTTCGGCGGATACTTATCTGGAGTGAATGCCATATCACTGACCACGAACAACATTCTGGGAAACTCAGGTCTCACGGCTGCGATCTACTGGATTGACGACTACTGCCGCGCGAATCCACGTGCGCGTTTCGCCGAGGCGGTAGATGCGCGTGTGGCTCCGAATCGCCGCGAACAATAGGCGTCCGGATTCGATATGCCGCTCCGCGCGACACTCGCCGCTACACGCGCCGTGCGGCTGCCGCGGACAGGCACCGCTGCGCGGGCAGATGACGCTCGCCGGCGAGTCGAGCGCCTCGGCGATCCACTCGATGTTGAGCACCTGCGAGGCGGCGCGAATGCCGGCGGCGGCCTCGTCCGGAATCACGCCGTCGCCGCCGCCGCCGCGCCGGCAGGCCTCGGCCACCGCCGCGACCATCTCTTCGCCGTCGAAGCCCTGGGCGTCGAGCGCCGGCAGCAGGTCCACGCCCACGGAGAGCACGTGCATTTCGGAGTGCGGCTGTTCCGGCGCGACACGCGTCGCGTGATGCTGACCGAACCGGGTGCTGTCGCTTGCTGTTCCCCCTATAACAGCAAGTCACTCATATCGATGATCGCAGCGAAATAGTCACTGTCGACCACGTCTTGGCTTACGCCATTGACATGGATGAGCGCCGGACGGCATGACATACCCTTCGGCCGGCTAATCGCATCGATCTTTGCTTGAACTTCGGGAATGATGGAGTCAGCGATCTCATTCTTAGTAAACTTTATTTCGCAGACGTATAGAGTCCCGTATTTCATCTGGATCATGTAATCGATCTGGCAACCTGCCTGCCGGACGGTTCGCCTTTGATAAAATGGATTTTCGTTTACAATTTCTTCGGGGTTGACCCCCAAGAGCCGATGGAGCTGAGTTCGGCTGTTGAGCACTAGATTTTCAAACTGCAAGCCCATGATCGTGTTCCACTCGGGCAGCGATGTGAGTGACTTCAGTGCATAACTGTGCCGTGCGATCTTGCCCAAATTGGCCTTGATATATTTCAGATAGAATCGCACATAATTATCTTTCAACCTGAATTGACTGATCTTGGCATCGTCGCCGCTTTTCAGGTTCCAGGTATAGTCTCTGGCAATGAACCCAGCGAGTCCAAGTTCCCATAGGTACTCCGAAATGCGGCCACTCTGATCGCCGCTGAGCGCGCGCTCGATTTCCCCTATTACCTTTCTTCCGGAACATAGTGTTTCGGCAATTTTTTTGTAAAATTCGCTATCACGTAGAAATATGTCGGAGAATATTTGCTCGAACTCTTCGACCAAGAAGCCGCCGTGCGTGAAGCAAAGCCGCTTGATGTTATCTTCGGCGCTGAGCTTCGGATTGATCTCCTCAAGGTATTTTGGAATACCGCCGGTAACCGACAGCAACTTGAATTTCTCGTAGGCGGAAATATCGCTCGGCCAGAACCGGCTGCAATCGGATAGGGGCAGCTCTTCGAGCGTGAGTGTGTAGGAAATACGACCGACGAATCCGGTGCTGCTCAAAAGGTTTTCTTCGATCCAAGATGACGCCGAACCACAGACAACAAAAACCAAGTTGTCGTTGTTTTTCAGTCGCTGATCCCAGCTGTTTTGTATTTTTCCAAGAAATGTCGGATCTTTAGATCCCATCCAAGAGATTTCATCGAAGAATAGCAATACCTTGCCCGACTGCACGCGTTCGGCCACGGCCCATAAGGCATCGCTCCAATCCTGATACTGAGCCGGAGCAGTGTGAAATTGCCGGGCGATCTGGCGGCAAAATTCCTCTAACTGATGCTCGGCGGTCGTGTTTTTTTCCGGTGGCAGTCCCGCAAACACGTAATAGTGGTCAAATTGCTTGGCAAACTCCTGGATCAGTCGGCTCTTACCGACCCGGCGGCGGCCCTTCACAATGACGAACGACGCCGATTTCTTCCGCGTCGTTTCAACAAGCCGGTTGAGCTCCGCTTGCCGGCCGACAAATTTAGACATGGCTCACCGTGGAAGTGTAAATCGACATTTGTCGATCGTGACTTCCATACTAGCTCTTATTTACGGAGTGGTAAATAGACAAATGTTAATTTGCACTTCCGAGAGTGGACGCCCGCAGGCCTCATTGACCAGATGCGCGTCGAAAAACTGGGCAATACGGGAATGCAATTCCAACCCCTCAGATGCATCCAATATGGCCGCGTTGACATATCCCGTGTGGGACTGGCCTTCCTCGACTTCGAGGTGGGTCGACACTCCGGTCTGCAGACCGCTACACGCAGCCCTGCGGCTGCCGCGGACAGGAGCAGCTGCGCGGGCAGATGACGCTCGCGGGTGAGTCGAGTGCCTCGGCGATCCATTCGATGTTCAGCACCTGCGAGGCCGCGCGAATGCCGGCGGCGGCTTGCTCCGGAATCACACCATCGCCGCCGCCGCGACCATCTCTTCGCCGTCGAAGCCCTGGGCATCGCTTCGGTCGACATTACAGCTACTTCTTGGTGCCGAGATCGGCAGTGAAGCCAATCGGGCGGCGCTTGGGTGCCGGAGGGTTCATGAGATGCCGGATGGCCGAGAGGATCACGGCGATCGCTTCATCGTGCTTGGCGAGTTTTTTGTCCAACCGTGCTTCGAGCTGCGCGAATTGCCCTGCCAATTCTTTGTTCGAGCTGAGCAGCTCACGCAGTTGTACGAAGGCGCGCACGACGTAGACGCCCATCGTAACGGCGCGCGGTGAGTTGAGAACGTTGGCTGCCTGGATGGCGCCGTGCTCGGTGAAGGCGAAAGGGCGGTAGCGGCGCCCACCCCAACTTGAGATCGCAAATTGCGATTTCAAGTTCTCAATCTCCTGAGCCGTGAGCTGGAACATGAAGTCCGCGGGGAAGCGCTCGGCGTTGCGCTTGACGGCTTCGTTCAGGCGGCCGGTGCTGACGCCGTAGATCGCGGCCAACTCGCGATCGAGGATGACGCGCTGGCCACGCAGCACGAGGATGGCACGCCCGATGTCCTCGGTCGGGACCGGGGCGTCAGGATTCGCCACAGCGGCGATACTGGCTTGTCGATACGGATTCCATGCTGAGCGTCCGTGCAAAACGATGCTGGGCGGGTTAGGGTCACCATGCTCTCCCTCATAGGCTAACCGGTTGCATGAGATGGGCAAAGAGAGGCAAGCAGCGTATTCGTATTGAAATGTCAGGCGGATCCTGCTCCGCTGACGTGCCCCTCCTTACACGCAGCCCTGCGGCTGCCGCGGACAGGCGCCGCTGCGCGGGCAGATGACGCTCGCGGGCGAGTCGAGCGCTTCGGCGATCCACTCGATGTTGAGCACCTGCGAGGCGGCGCGAATGCCGGCGGCGGCCTCGTCCGGAATCACGCCGTCGCCGCCGCCGCGCCGGCAGGCCTCGGCCACCGCCGCGACCATCTCTTCGCCGTCGAAGCCCTGCGCATCGAGCGCCGGCAGCAGGTCCACGCCCACGGAGAGCACGTGCATTTCGTCGAGTGCGTCGCGGGTCAGCAGCGAATGGCAGCAGTACAACCGGGCGCGCTTGCCATCCTGCATCACCGAGATCTGCGATTTCGGTTTCTGCATCGGGGGCGCCGCCGGCGTCGCGTGCAATAGGCGAAACACGGCCCATCGCGGGCAGGGGTCGGACACCAGGCTCATATTGCCCCAGGGCAAAGGGATGCCGTTGCCGCGATACACCGCGCGCAGGTAGCCCGGCGCGTACGCGTCGAAGAAATGCCAATGCCGATACGGCGAGACAGCGGTCATGCGGCGCATGACCAGCGCGGGCGTCACTCCCACTTTGTGGCAGGCGGCAACGTTGTGGGCCTCGCGAATCAGAAAGCGCCGAAACGGAACGCGCGGGCACAGCAGCGCGCCGGCAAAAAAACTGCATTCGAAATCGCGCCAGGCATAGAGCACGTCTTGAGCGCCCATACCGGCGGCTGAGCCGCACGATTCGCCGTCCCCGGAGTGAATGGCGCTGTGCGGCGAAATGGCGCCGTCGCCGTTGTGCAAAATCTTGTGACCGATGAAGAACGCCAGTTCGTATTTCAGCCGTTCCTCTTGCTTGCGCAAGCGCTTGTTGATCAGCACCGTTCCGGGTGATTCGAATTGAGATCGCACCAAGGCCCCGCTCGGCTTGCGGGCGTCGCCGTCGAACCATTGCACGTCCAGAGCGTGCCGTTTGCAGATCGCCATCACGGCGTCCAGGGTGAGCGGCATCTCACGCCCGCCGCACTCCTCGGCTGCGCGTTCGATGTCGGGAAAATTGTTGTGGCGCGTTTCCTGCCAGACGCGAATCAATAATTGCGCGAATTGCCGGCCGGTGGTGCCGGTCTGCGACAGGAGCTCCGGCAATGCGTTCTGCAGCAGCTCGTGCGAGAACAGAAATGCCGGTTCCAAGGGCATGGCCTCGAGACCCCCTCGTTCGCGCTGTGCCGGAGCGGCTTCGACCTCGGTGTTTTCGTCGAGAAACCAGCGTGCGTCCTTGCTGAAAATGCCCGCCAGCATGTCCAGCATGTCGGCCGAGGGCATGCGTTTGCCGGTCTCCACCATGCTGAGATAGGACACGGACGGGGCCCCCGCCGCGTCGATTTGGACGCAGCGGGCGGACAGTTCATCGAGGGTGAGGCCATTGCGCTTGCGCAGGGAGCGCAGCTTGGTCCCTAGAAAATGCCCCTGTCGGATCAATGTTCCCATGCGCTTCGCGCAACTCTTAACGGGGTCGATGCGACCCCGTCCGTTAGTGCTCGCTGCGCGAGCATTAGACCGCTGGTTGTCATTAGGCAGCCCCTGTGTGAAATTCACACTGTCAAATTTCTAATGTGTAAATCCGCCCGATCCATACTTTAAGCTTCTCCGATCCCGAGACGCAAGCTCGCATTTTTTCGTGCAATAAGGAGAATTGAATTGAGCGACCAAACCAACGACCGCTGGAGCGGCATCCAGCGTCCCTACAGCACGGCCGACGTGGCGCGTCTGCGCGGCTCCGTGCATATCGAACATTCGCTGGCGCGATTGGGCGCGGAAAAATTCTGGCGCCAGCTGCACAGCGAGCCCGTGATCGCGGGCTTGGGCTGCATGACCGGAAATCAGGCCATTCAGACGGTGCAAGCCGGCCTCAAGGCCATTTACTGCTCAGGGTGGCAAGTCGCCGGTGATGCCAATACCGCCGGCGAAGTGTATCCGGACCAGAGTCTGTATCCGGTCGACTCGGTGCCGAAAATGGTCGAGCGCATCAACAATGCGCTGCTGCGCACCGACCAGATTCATCACATGGACGGCAAATCCGGCACCGACTGGCTGGTTCCCATCATCGCCGACGCCGAAGCCGGTTTCGGCGGCAATCTCAATGCCTTCGAGCTGACCAAGGCCTTGATCCGCGCCGGCGCGGCGGCCGTGCACTTCGAAGATCAGTTGTCGTCCGCCAAGAAATGCGGACACTTGGGCGGCAAGGTGCTGGTCTCGACCGGCGAAGCGATCAACAAGCTGGTGGCGGCGCGTCTTGCAGCCGACGTGCTCGGCGTGCCGACCGTAATCATCGCCCGCACCGACGCCGACGCGGCGGACTTGCTCCTCACCGACCATGATCCGCGCGACGCGCGCTTCCTCACGGGCCAGCGCTCGAGCGAGGGATTCTTCTACGTGAAGGCCGGGATCGAGCAAGCCATCGATCGAGGGCTGTCCTATGCCCCGTACGCCGATCTGCTGTGGTGCGAGACGTCCAAGCCCGACATGGCCGAAGCGCGGCGTTTCGCGGCCGCCATTCACGCCAAATTCCCCGGTAAATTGCTGGCCTATAACTGCTCGCCGTCGTTCAACTGGCAGGCCAAGCTCGACGCCGCGGCGATGAAGCGATGGCGCGAAGAGCTGGCCGCGCTCGGCTACCGCTTTCAATTCATCACCCTCGCCGGCTGGCACGCCTTGAATCTGTCCATGTTCGAACTGGCCAGTGCGTATCGCGCAGACGGCATGCTCGGCTACTCGCAGCTGCAGCAGCGCGAGTTCAGCCAGGAAAGCTTGGGCTACAGGGCCACCAAGCATCAGGCCTTCGTCGGCACCGGCTATTTCGATGCGGTGCAGACCGCGATCAGCGCGGGCGCACATTCCACCGGCGCGATGGCCGGCAGCACCGAGACGGAGCAATTCATCACGCCTGAGAAGCCGGCGCACGAGCGCGCGTTGGCATAGCGGGCTTGGTGCTTGCGCTCATGAGTGCCGCCGTCATTTCCGCCGCGACGCAAGAAGGGGTCACGGCAAAGGATCACGCCGCGCTGATCGCCGAACACTTTCGCCAGTACAACGAGGAGTTCGGCCGAATCACGCGGTGCGCGGCGCTGAACTTCCTCGCGGAGGATTGGCAGGGCGCGCAGCTCGATGCGGTGGCCCGCATCGAGCTGTATGAGCTCCGCGTAGCACGCTGCGTGGCGGCGATCGCAAGCGAGCTGCAATCGAAGCGCACCGATGTCCCGCTGTGGATCGATATCAAACGCGCCTACGAAAGCGTCGTCGCGCGGCGGCCCGACAGCGATTTTTACCGCACGTTCTTCAATTCGGTCACCCGCGATTTGTTCGGTACGGTCGGCGTCAATCCGGAAGTCGAGTTCTGCGCGACCAGCGTGGGCCGCGCTTCAGGCGCGGTGCCGATCCGCGTCTATCGCGTAGGCGGATCGCTGCCGACGGCCGTGCGGGAGATCCTCACCGATTTACCGTTCGGCGCGGCGATCGGCGAAACGGACGCGGCGGTGCATCGGATCAGCGCCGAAATCGGCCGATATTTCCAAACAGGACGGGCCACGGGCCACCCTGAGTCCATTGAATTGATCGAACCCGTTTTCTATCGAGGCATGCACGCCTTCGTCGTCGGCCGGCTGATCGGCGACGGTTCGCTCACACCCTTGGTTTTGGCCTTCACCAACTCGCCCAAGGGGGTGCAGATCGAGTCCGTCATGCTGTCCCGCGCCGACGTGGGATCGCTGTTCGGCTATACGCGCTCCTACTTTCATGTGGATCTGCCGGTGGTCAGCGCGGCCATCACTCTGCTGCGCTCCTTCATGCCGCGCAAGCCCATCGACGAGCTCTACACGGTGCTTGGCCGCGCCAAGCAGGGCAAGACCGAACGCTATTTCGCGTTGCAAAGGCACTTGGACAAATCCATCGACAGTTTCGTGCATGCGCCGGGAGATCGTGGCCTGGTGATGATCGTATTCACCCTGCCCTCCCACGACCTGGTGTTCAAAGTGATCCGTGATCGCTTCGGCGCGCCCAAGACCAGCACGCGCGAGGACGTCATCGAGCGCTACCAGTTCGTGTTCCGGCACGACCGCGCCGGCCGCCTGGTCGACGCCCAGGAATTCAAACGCCTGCGCCTGCCGAGATCGCGCTTCATGCCCGCTCTGGCCGATGAGCTCCTGACCGAGGCAAGCGAAAGCTGCCGAATCGAAGGCGACGATTTGATCGTCGAGCACTGCTACATCGAGCGCCGCTTGCGGCCGCTCAATTTATTCTTGCGCGAAGCCGACCCCGCCGCCGCCGAATCGGCCATCATCGACTACGGCAACGCCCTGCGCGATCTGACCGCAAGCAATGTGTTTCCCGGCGACCTGCTGCTGAAGAATTTCGGCGTGACCAGTCACGGCCGCGTGATCTTCTACGACTACGACGAGATTTGTCTCGTGTCTGACTGCGTGTTTCGCGACCTGCCTCAAGCCACCTGCGAGGAAGAGGAAACCAGCGCCGAGCCCTGGTTCCACTGCGGGCCGCACGACGTATTTCCGGAGCAGTGGCTGCCCTTTCTTTCCATACCGCCGGCATTGAGCGCCGTGTTCACGCAGCACCACGCGGATCTGCTGACGGCGGCATGGTGGCGCGGGCAACAGGTTGCGTGAGCAAGCAAGATGATCATTCACTGTCCCGCGGGCAGTTGCTCATGGAGGCAGGCGTTTTCGCGGTCGCGGGATGACCGTGGCCGACGAAGGCGCTGGGATAGACCGGAGCAGTCGGTTTACGGCATCAGTTGCAGAACGCCGGTGGTCGCGACATCGACCGCCGCGGTCTACGCCGCCCTGCTCAAGACATGTAAGCCGCGCAACGTCGGCATTTACGGGTGTGGCGTTGGCTTAATCTTTTACTGCTCGACCTCCTGTTCAAACGCTGTCCGGTAATACCCTTCGGCGTCCGCGACTTCCTGGTCATCCAGGTCCGAAAACTCTCCGCGACGCTTGTTCGCCGAGAGTTTGCCGCCGTTTTGATGAATCATGGCCAGGAGTAAATTCAGACGCCTGTCGGGCAAGTCCAGCGTTTCGCGCAACGCAGTTTTCGCGCGTTCCATGCGATCCAAGTGATCGAGTTCCCGCACCAGCGTAACGTCGGCGCATTCGCGTGTCACGCGCATTAAATAGAGTGTTTCTTGCGTCAGGTCCGGATACCGGAACAATGGCTCGATGAGTTGCGGGTTGTGCAAGCGCATTTCGTGTGTCATGGGGTCAAAGTCATAGTTCGCTAGTTCGCGAATAGGTTTCGAATGATGCTCAAGGGCCTCGTTGTATTCCTTTAGCCGTTTCAAGATGATCGCAGATACTGGAAAGATGAAACCGGCCGGCGTCAGGCCGTCGCGAACGTAAATGTCATGGATCAAATAACGGGAAATGCGTCCGTTACCGTCCTCGAAAGGATGAATGTAAACGAAACCGAACGAGAGCACGGCCGCACGAATCACAGGATGTAGTCCTTTGCAACGCAAGCCTGCAGGTAGCAACGCCTCCAGCAATTCCACGGCCAATTGCGGCGGTGGACAAGGGTAAGCCACAAGGGGATCGCCGTAGCCCAGCCGGTCGCTACCGACGAAATTCTGAATGTTGCGCATTCCGGGGCTGATGCGGCCTTTTGGATCGACGATCGTGGCCTGAAGGTCCACCAAAGCCTCGTATGACAATGCCTCTGCCAGTGGTTTACTGCCAGCGTTACGCAGCACTTGTACAAATCGTTCGGTACGCTTGGGACTTGGGGTTTCCGATTCGATTTCGTTAGTAGAGCGGGTTTCCATCAGATACAGCCACGCAGTGGCGCGCGCGAACAAGCTGGGATCGTAATGTTTCTGCAGGTTCTTCAAATCCGCGGAAGGATTCCAGCTCAGGTGTTGCGCCAGCGCGGGCTTTTTCTCGATCACGGGACAAAAAGCCGCAGAACCCAGCAAGTTGTCGTGAATGCGCCAGCGCGAATTCGGCGTATTGGAACTGCACAAATAACGCTCGCCATCCAATACGGGCTCGTATCGACCGTATAAATCCACACCGATATCCAAAGACTGACCGGTCAGAAACTCGAATAAAAATCCGGATTTTCGGGTGTATTTGCCGGATGGCTTTTTCGCGATGTAACGAGCAAGTTCGCCGCTATCGGTATGGCGGAATAAATGCCACAGCAACGGCAGGTTGATCCCTTCGTGTTTCAGGGCAAATTCGAGATGCCCCTCCAATGTCTCGCCCGGCCAAGCTGCCTGCGGCCAGGCCCGCGTTCGAACTCCAGCCTCTTCTTTCCAACCAGAGGTACTCGCCACGTAAGAGGCGTGTGGTAGGGGGACTGTGGGCAGAGCATACTGGCGCTGTAGCCATGCATAGCCAATGGGGTCCTTGAGGGGCATGTAGGCTCATTTAAAACGTTTACTGGAGCACTGAATAGCACAGAAAACGCTTACAGATCCACTAAAACGTTTACAAACCGCCCCTCTGTCCTTCAAAACGTTTACCGCTAGTCGCGCGCCGATGGCGATTTTTCGACTGCCGTGCGCGACGGGTACAGCAGCCTCCTATGCCATTGGAAGAGGCTTGGGGTTGCACGCAAACCCGCACGGAGCTATCGTTTTTTGCATTAGCGACACTTACGTAACGACCGAGGCTGAGATCTGGAGCCGGGCCATCCGTCCCGAGATCGGCGACCTTTCTACTGAGGCGGCGCGCGAGTGGTTACGCCTGCGGCTTTCGGAGGCGGATGCCGAGCGAGTGCGCGAGCTATCGAGCAAGGCCAATGCCGGCACTCTCACCGCCGACGAGGACCGCGAGCTGGAGCAGTACCTTGTGCTTTCTAAAACTGTCGAGGGGCGCAACATGGCTGCCATCGCTCAAGGTCGCGAGGCGAGCAATGCCTAAGTCGATCCCCACG
>WNFT01000504.1_pt1 | contig 32358 bp, 22 predicted proteins | sample 5400191 | NCBI WGS metagenome assembly WNFT01 (sample SAMN13153359, study PRJNA577476) | soil metagenome | isolation source: 80 cm saprolite under Madrone tree | place: USA:California | collected 2016-06-14 | reverse complement strand
GAACGCTTTAAATGCTTGTGAAAATCCCTCGATGATGCATCTGCGGCAAATGCAGCAGAAGGGGCTGGACTGATGGCACAGCACGAGTGAACACCGTTGGCTGGCGCAGCGGCTGATCCTTCATTGCTGCAGGGCGCTAGCGAGCCGTTCGGGCAACAATCAGGCGTCGGCACGCATTCAGCGAAGGCGAATGCAGGCAAGCCCGCGAAGAACAGGCTTGTGAGCAAAATCGTCAGGCTGAAGATACGGCGCAACATGATCCGTGAATTTAAGCGTCAGTTATCGATTGATGGACCGTTAAAACACACATTCGTTCACAAGTATACCGAGGATCGGAGCCGAATATTGCAAAACGGCGCTCAATTCGAGCCACAACCAGCCATCAACCCCGACCGATTGCGCTGCTCTTGAATGGGCGGGCAGGCCACAGATCCGTAGGAACAAAACACGCAGCAATCCCCCGCCTTCGGCTTGAGCAACGTTTTGCAATGGGTGCACTCGTAGAAATGCTGGCATGCATCCGTGGGCATCATCTCCTGCCGTTCATGGCCGCAGCTTGGGCAGGTCAGCACGGACTCCAGAATAACCGCGCTCACGGCTTGGCGACGAGTTTCGAGGGGAAGCCCGCCTCCGTCGTCGCCTGAGTGAGTCGTGCAGAAGTGGTCTTATCCGGGTCGAATGTCACCGTGGCCGTCTTCTTCTCGAAGTCGACCGACGCCGAACTTACGCCGGGCACACGCTCGAGCGCTTTTTTGACCACGATGGGACACGTGCCGCAGGTCATATTCGCAACAGTCAAGGTAGCGGTCTGCGGAGGAGCGGCGAAGGCAACGCCCGTGGTGAGCAATATGCCGAGGAGAGGCAAAGAACCGGAAGTGAACGGACGCATGATGATTTTCCTAGGTGAACAATAACGGGGCATACCACGGGAATGCGATGAGCGCCGCGAGTCCCAGGACGACGACCCAAAATATCTGTCGTTGCCGGTGTTGTAGCCGCGGATTCGCACAAGCCTCCCCCGGCGCACACTGAGCGGGATCGATATACAGCTGACGATATGCGAGCCCTATGAAAACGACCGTCACGCCGATGAAGATCGGCCGATAGGGTTCGAGCGCCGTCAGTCGGCCGATCCAAGCGCCACTGATACCAAGTGTCAGCAATACCAACGGCGCGACGCAGCAAAGCGAGCCGATGATGGCCGCCAATACGCTGGCCCACAATTGCTTGGTTGCGGTTTGCATGGGGTGTAGCCTACACCATGTACTAAGGTACGGAGTCAAGTATGACTGGCGCGAAGCTCACAATTGGTCACATTGCCCAAGCCGCGGGCGTACATGTCGAGACCGTGCGGTACTATCAGCGTCGAGGACTCGTAAGCCTGCCCCCAAAACGCGTCCGCGGATTTCGGTACTACGCGCCGGAAACCGCAAGTCGAGTGCGCTTCATTAAGCGGGCGCAAGCGCTCGGGATGTCACTCAAAGAAGTGCAGCGGCTGTTAAGGCTCGATGCCAAGGGAGCTTGCAAAGAAACCCGCTCGCTCGCGGTGGCGAAATTGGCTCTCATCGAACAAAAGCTTTTGGACTTGGCCAAGCTGCGCGATGTGCTACGCGGACTGGTCGCGGAGTGCGACAAACCTCACGGTGCAGCATGTCCGATTATTGAGCAATTGGAGGCCTCACCCCGACCCGCAGTGCATCCGGACCGGTAGCGGCACTCCTTGGCGCGAACGCTGCGACCTCGGCGCCCCGAGTCATTTGAGTTCGAAGCCACCAGAAAACGCGCGCCGACAAGGCCCCTCACGGCATCGTGCACATATTAGAATGCCCCATCGCTTCAACGGGGTATGTAATGTCGGAACTCAAGTCGGCGCTAAAACAGATCTTCGGCTTCGATCACTTTCGCGCCGGACAGGAAGCGGTGGTGCGCGACGCCCTGGCGGGCCGCGATGTTCTGGCCCTGATGCCCACCGGCGGAGGAAAATCCCTGTGTTTTCAGCTACCGGCGCTGCTGCAACCGGGCGTTACCCTGGTCGTCTCGCCGTTGATCGCCCTGATGCAGGATCAGGTACGTCAGCTGCAGGATGGCGACATCGCCGCGAGCTTCATCAATTCCAGCCTGGAGCCCATCGAAGTGTCTCGTCGCACTGCGGCGCTGCTGCGCGGCGACTACAAGCTTTTCTATTTGGCGCCGGAACGGCTGCTGCTCTCCGCGTTTCTCGATGGCCCCCTGCGCTCCTTGAGCGAAACGCAAGGAATCAACGCCTTTGTCATCGATGAGGCCCACTGCGTCTCGGAGTGGGGTCATGATTTTCGGCGCGAGTATCGTCAGCTGTCCCTGTTGCGCCGCCGTCATCCGCAGGTCCCTGTGCTGGCCTTCACGGCCACGGCCACCCAGCGAGTGCAGACGGACATCGTCGCACAACTCGCGTTGCGCAATCCGGCGATACACGTCTCCAGTTTCAATCGGGCGAATCTTTTCTACCGAGTGCACGCCAAGAGTAAACAGACTTATGCGGAATTGTTGGCACAGATCCGCGGCGGCGGCGCCGGCATCGTCTACTGTCTGTCGCGGCGGCGCGTCGACGAACTGGCGCTGCAGCTGCGCGGCGACGGAGTCCGCGTACGCCCGTATCACGCGGGGCTCGATGCCGCCGCCAGGCGCGACAATCAAGAAGCCTTCATTCGGGACGATATCCAAGTGATCATCGCAACCATCGCCTTCGGGATGGGCATCAACAAGCCCGATGTGCGGTGGGTCGTGCACTACGATCTGCCGAAAACTCTGGAAGGCTACTATCAAGAGTCCGGCCGCGCCGGACGTGACGGGGATCCCGCGCGCTGCACTCTATATTTCGGCGCCGCCGATATCCGCACCTCGGAATTCCTGATCCAACAGAAGATCGATCCCGATACGGGCGCGGCCCTCGAAGACGAACAGCGCGTCGCGCGCCAGCAGCTGCGTCAAGTCCTGAGCTATGCCGAGTCGACCGAATGCCGCAGAGCGATCCAATTGCGCTACTTCGGCGAGACTTTCTCGGGCCCGTGCGGCGCCTGCGACAATTGTTGCGAGCCGCGAACGCTGCAGGACTGGAGCATGGAAGCCCGGCAATTCATGTCCTGCATCGCGCGCCTGGCGCAGCGCGGACAGCGCTTCGGGGCTGCCCAGATCATCGACATCCTGCGCGGCGCGCGCTCCGAGCGAGTGCTTTCGCGCGGGCATGACACGTTGAGCGTTTACGGCATCGGTAAACAGCGATCGATCGACGAATGGCGCGGCGTCGCCCGTGCCCTGCTCCATCAAGGGCTCATCGAGGAAACTCAGGACGGTTATCCGGTGCTGTCGCTCAATGCGCAGAGCCGGCTGGTGCTGCGCGAGGAACTGACCGTACACATCGCGGCGGCGCTAAAACCAAAACGCGTGCGCTCGTCGGGCACCGCAGGCGCCGGCGATGGTACCTCGGCGAATCGGTCGGGGGCCTCCGCGCCGGAAGGCAGCGCGCTGTTCGAACGCCTGCGCGCCCTGCGCAAGCATTTGGCGGACGCCCATGGAGTGCCTCCCTACGTCGTGTTCCACGATGCCACGCTGCGCGAAATGGTCGAGCGCCGACCCCTCACCTTGAACCAGTTCGCCGACCTACCCGGCGTGGGCCAAGCCAAGCTTGCGCGCTACGGCGACCAGTTCATCGCGGCTATAGTCGAGCACTCCTCGCAGACCGCCTGAGTGTCCGCCGGACAAGCTCGAGCCGCGCTCAATCGCCCTGCTTGTAGACCGTGCCCTCTTTCATCACGAAGCGAACGTGCTCGAGTTCGCGGATGTCGGCGAGCGGATCGCCGTCCACCGCGATGATATCCGCCGACTTGCCGGCGGCGATGGCTCCGAACAGTTCCGGGTGGCCGATGAGATCCGCGGCGTTCACCGTGGCCGATTGAATCGCCTGCATCGGCGTCATTCCGTACTTCACCATGAACGCGAATTGCCGTGCGTTGATCCCGTGCGGGCATACACCGGCATCGGTGCCGAACGTCATCTTGACGCCGGCGCGAACCGCTTTGGTGAAGTTGCGGCGTTGGGCCTCCGCCAAATCGCGGTCGTGCTGCAGAAAGTCGGCCGGCGTGTTCGGAGCCGACTGGATGCACTCTTCGTCGTAAATGTCCATGTCCAGATAGGTACCGTGCTGCTTGGCGAGCGCAATGCCTTCATCGTCGATGAGCGTGGCATGCTCGACCGACGCGACCCCCGCCCGGATCGCGTTCTTGATGCCTTCGGTCGCATGCGCGTGCGCTTCGACGCGCAAACCGAAATTGCCGGCCTCTTCGACGGCGGCGCGCAGTTCCTCGGGCGTAAACTCGATGGACTTCGGGTTGCTGCCATGGGTGAGAACGGCACCCGTGGACAGGACCTTGATGTGATCGGAGCCGCGGTGCGCGAGCTCGCGAATCTTTTGCCTTACTTCCCAGGGACTGTTCGCCTCCCCGTAGCGCAGATCCAACGGCAGCTGAATATCCGGCGATAAGCCCGTCATCGCGCCGGCGCCCTGGCTGATGGTGATGTACGCGCCCGCCACATACATGCGCGGGCCGATGATGATGCCTCGCGCGATCGCATCGCGCATCGCCACATCGTTGAAGGCACGGTAGACGCCGACGTCGCGCACCGTCGTGAAGCCGGCGAGCAGCGTGACGCTCGCGTTCGGGATGGCCAGGTACGCCGTTTCCGCCGCGCTTCTTTGCAGGACATTGAGAGGTTCCGCGTCGACAAGATCGGCCAGGTGGGTATGACAATCGACCAGCCCGGGCAGAACGGTCATCTTCGACAGATCGATGACTTTGGCCCCGTCCGGTATGACCAGGTTCGCACCGACGGCTTCGATTTTCATGCCGCGAATGAGAATGATCTGGTTCGCGAGCACACGTCCCGCTTGCACATCGATGAACTTGCCGGCACGGACGGCGGTGACGGGCGCCGGGGCACCGGCGGGGGCCTGCACACCTACGCACAGCGCCGGCAGCAAGGACAGCCAAAGCGTCACGGATGAAATTTTCTGGTACACAATCGTCCCTCGGGAAAGATCCGAATTTCTAGGTATCAAGACGAGAAACGCAACGGCGCGTTTCCGCGGAAACGTTAGAACGACCCGCCGGTGGATGGCCCGACGTTCCCGCGGAAACGCGCTCGGCAATGATACCTATTATTCGAGCGTTCAAGTAGCGCGGGCGCGCGGTTCTGCCCCGTGAGGCATTCGAATGCCGGCATTTCGAAGGCTCGCGAGGCCAGCGCCGGCCAAGTGGCCCCCAGCGGTATGGCGAACGCCCCGAGATTCTGCGGAAGATTGCCGTTACGATAAGGGGCTCCTCCGCCAAAGGACTTACGATGAACGATCTCTCTGCATTTCCCATCACTAAGAAATGGCCCGCCCGGCATCCCGACCGGCTGCAGCTCTATTCCCTGCCGACCCCCAATGGCGTCAAGGTCTCGATCATGCTTGAAGAGACCGGCCTGCCCTACGAGCCGCATCTCGTGAGCTTCGATACCAACGATCAGATGACCCCTGAGTTTCTATCGCTCAATCCGAACAACAAGATCCCGGCCATCCTCGATCCCAATGGGCCGGGCGGCAAGCCGTTTCCCCTGTTCGAATCCGGCGCGATCCTCATGTACCTGGCCGATAAAACCGGGCAGTTCTTGCCGCCGGATCCGGCCGGCCGCTATGAGACCATTCAATGGCTCATGTTCCAGATGGCCGGCGTTGGACCGATGTTCGGCCAGGTCGGCTTCTTCCATAAATTTGCCGGCAAGGACTACGAGGACAAGCGCCCGCGGGACCGCTACGTCGCGGAGTCAAAGCGCCTGCTGGGGGTATTGAACCGGCGACTGGCGGATCGCGCCTGGATCGCGGGCGACAGCTACTCGATTGCCGATGTGGCTACCTTCCCTTGGGTTCGCAACCTCGTCGGCTTCTACGAAGCCGGGGATCTCGTGGGCATCAAGGATTTTCCGCACGTCACGCGCGCACTGCAGTCTTTCCTGACACGTCCGGCCGTGATCAAAGGCATCGATATCCCGAAGAGAGCCGGGTAGCACCCTAACCGATGCGCCGCAGCCGGCGATTGAGCGCGTCGACCAGTTCCTTGAGCTCTTCGATATGCAGCGCGGCACCGCAGACGCCGAACACCAGTGCACCCACGATGACTGTCCCCAGGAGCGCACTGAGTTTGCTCAGAAACGTCTGCGTTTCCCAGTCAGCCAGCAACCAGTGGGACGAGGCGGCGCAGACAGCCACCAGGGCCGTCGACGCCGCCGCAACTTTTCCCAGCATCAGGAGCATGCGGCGCGACTCGAGACCTTGAAGGTGCCTGCGCATCAGCGCGTACAGCAGCAGGAAATTGACGGTCGCGATACAGCCGGTGGAAAAGGCCAGTCCGCGATGCCCCCATCCCAACCGGAAGGTGAATATCCAGTTGAACAGCAGATTGAGCGCCACTGCCAGGAAGCTCACGAGCATCGGAGTCTTGCGCTTGTCGAGGGCATAGAACGCATTCACCAATACCTTGAGCGCTGCGTATCCGGCGAGGCCAATGGCATAGAACCGCAGCGCACCGGCGGCCTGCGCCGCCTGAAAGGCATTGAATTTCCCGTGCTGATAAAGTACCGAAATGATCGGCTCGGCGAGCATGATGAGTCCGACCGTCGATGGGATCGTGAGGAGGAACGCCAAACGCATGGCGCGGGACAGCTCGGCGCGAAACGCAGTCATTTGACCGGCCACCACCAGTCTTGAAAGCAGCGGCAAGGTCACGGTACCCAGCGCGACGCCAAACAGACCCAAAGGCAGCTGCATCAACCGAAACGCGATCGAGAGCCAGAAAATCGGTCCGTCGCCGAGCGTCGACGCAAACATCGAATTGATCAGAACATTGAATTGCGTGGTGCTGGCGGCGATCACCGAGGGACCCATCAGCAGCAAGATCGCCTTCACGCCGGCGTCGCGCCATCGAAAATCAGGGTGGAAACGGTACCCGAGCCGTGCCAGCGACGGCAGCTGCACGGCGAGCTGCAGCGCGCCGCCGAAAACCGTGGCGACGGCCAACCCGACCAGTGCGCGTGGACCGAAGTGAGGGTCGATCCAGAAGCCGAGCGTCACCCCCCCGACGATGGAGCCTATATTGAAGAAGCTCGATGCCATCGCCGGCAAGCCGAAGAGGCTCTTGGAATTGAGCATCCCCATGACCAAGGCGGCGAGCGACACCAGGAGAATGAACGGAAACATGATGCGGGTCAGTTGTGCGGTCAGGGCCGCCTTTTCCGGGTCGAAGCCCGGCGCCAATGTCGCCACCAACGGCTCCGAAAACACCATCCCGGCGATGCACAACAGGCCAAGCACCACGGCCGTCAGCGTGGCTACCTTGTTCGCGAGGCGCCACGCGGCGTCATCGCCCCCGCGGGCGATGGTCTTGCTGAACGTAGTAACGAATGCCGTCGACAGCGCGCCTTCGGCGAACAGATCGCGCAGCAGGTTCGGAATGCGAAACGCAGCCGTAAAGGCGTCCATCGCGCCGCCGCCGCCGAACAGGGCGGCAAAGATCTGCTCGCGCGCGAGCCCGAGCAGACGGCTGCACATCACCGCGATACCGATAATCCCCGCCGCTTTGGTATTCAGCTTCTCGGTTGGGTCATCCGGAGCGACGGGGGGAAGCGATGACCGATCATTCATGGGGCGCAGCTTACCTAAGACCGCTCCTCACGTCGTGGCGAACATGCCCGCGACGGTCACCGCCATCACCGCGGTGGCGATCCATCCGAGTCGGCGCAATCGCGGCCGGATGACGAATTTGCCCATGATGTCTTCGCGCGACGCCAGGAGCATCATGATCGCCATGATGGGGACCGCGATGACCCCGTTGATCTGCGCGCTCCATACCAGCGCCCGCATCGGGTCCAAATGCGTGAAATTCAACGCCACGCCGCCGACCGTCGCAATGGCGATGATGCCGTAGAATTCCAGCGCTTGATGCACCTTCATATCCAGACCCGACTGCCAATCGAAGCTTTCCGACACCGCATAAGCGGCCGAACCCGCCAGGACCGGAACGGCAAGCATTCCCGTACCGATTACCCCTAAGCTGAACAACAGGAACGTGGTCTGTCCGCCAAGCGGCCGCAGCGCTTCGGCGGCCTGGGCGGACGTCTGAATGTCGACCACGCCCGCCGCATGCAGCGTAGCCGCCGTGCTCAGGATGATGAAGAATGCAATCAGGTTTGAAAAACCCATGCCGATGTAAGTGTCCCAGCGTATGCGCCGCAAGTGCTGGCGTGCCACCTCCGCGGCGTGCGGCAGCAAGGATCCCCCGCCGTTGCGGGCGGTGACTGCGCGCAAGTCCTCCATCTCTTGTGCCGCCTGCCAAAAGAACAAATACGGGCTGATCGTGGTGCCAAAAACCGCGACGATCATGGAGATGGTGTCGTGATCGAAGACCAGCCGTGGCATGACCAGCTCGGACGTGACCACCCCCCAATGGACATGAACGGTGAATACCACGGCAACGTAGGATAGGAGCGCGAGAGTGAGCCACTTCAGATACCGCACGTAGTCCGCGTAGCGCAGAAAGACTTGCAATCCCAGGCACAACACGCCGAAAGCCACGGAATATAAGTGCGCCGAGCCCCCGAGCAGCAGGCGCAGCGCCTCGCCCATCGCCGCAATGTCGGCGGCGATGTTGATCGTGTTGGCAACCAGCAATAGACCGACGATGCCGTACAGCACGGAACGCGGGAAAACCGATTTGACGTTCGCCGCCAGACCCCGGCCCGTGATGCAGCCGAGGCGAGCACTGACCATTTGAATGCTGACCATCAAGGGATAGGTGAACAGAACGGTCCATAACATGCTGTACCCGAACTGCGCACCGGCCTGAGAATACGTGGCAATACCGCTCGGATCGTCATCGGCGGCGCCCGTGATGAGCCCCGGACCCAATTGCTTCACCCGCGGATCTTCGGTAATGCTCTTGAGCAGCTTGACCATCGCCATACTCCAAAAACGGAATGAGTCCCACGTGGGGAGGAGGCGGCGGAAACCGGAGGATCAAATAGGGCAGGAACCGAGTCCCTTCGAGCCATTTGCGCCTTCCGCATGCGGCGGGACGGCGCTTCGGAGGAACCTAAAGCGTTGTCGACGCCAATGCGCGGGTGCCGCTCGGGCGGCACTCACCACCACTCGTACATCTACTCACAAGGACGACCTGTGCAACTTAAACTTTTGGGAAGATAGGCCGGTGCAGCGGTGGTGTAAAGGAAAAAATGGCCGAAAGGCAAACGCGCACCGGCGCCGGGACGCGTTTTTGCGGATGCCCATGAAAGACAGAACCGCCGCGGTCAACGCGGCGTGGCGCTAGCCTACGGCCGCAGCCTTGGCCTTTGCCACCTCGGCGATGACATCGTCCGCGACCTGTCGCGGGACAGGATCGTAGTGCGAGAACTCCATGGTGTAGGAAGCACGGCCGCTGGTCATTCCGCGCAACTGTCCGATGTAGCCGAACATCTCCGACAGCGGCACGTTCGCGACGACGGCAATGTTGGTGCCGCGCTCCAGCTGATCCAGGATCGCGCCGCGGCGGCGATTGATGTCGCCGATCACATCGCCCAGGTAGTCGCCGGGCGTCACCGTCTCGACCTTCATGACCGGCTCGAGGAGAATCGGTCCGGCCTTGCGAATGGCCTCGCGGAAGCAGGCCTTGGCGGCGATTTCGAAGGTGAGCGCGTTGGAATCGACGTCGTGGAAACTGCCGTCGATCAGCGTCGCGCGGAAATCCACCGTCGGATAGTGGGCGAGCACCCCGTCTTCTTTCTGAATCTTCAGGCCCTTCTCGACCGACGGCACGAACTCCCTGGGTACCGACCCGCCGACCGTTTCATCGACGAACTCGAATCCCGCGCCGCGTTCCAACGGCTCGAAAACGATCCACACTTCGGCGAACTGGCCGGAACCGCCGGTCTGCTTCTTGTGGATGTACTGTTCGGTCAGCTTCTTGGTGAAGGTCTCGCGATACGCGACCTGCGGCTCGCCCATGGTGCCTTCGACGCCGAATTCCGTGCGCATGCGGTCCAGCGTGACTTCCAGATGCAATTCGCCCATGCCGCGCAGGATGGTTTGACCCGTTTCGCGGTCGGTTTCCAAGTGCAGCGAGGGATCGGCGCGGACCATTTTGCCGAGCGCGGCTCCGAATTTTTCCTGTTCCGCCTTGACCTTCGACTTCACCGACACGCTGATGACGGGGTCCGGAAAACGCATGCGCTCGAGAACTACCGGGTTGGCGGCATCGCACAAGGTGTCGCCGGTCTCGGTGTCCGCCAGGGACACGAGCGCGATGATGTCGCCCGCGCGGGCTTCTTCCACGGGATTGGCTTCCTTGGCGAACATTTCGACCATGCGGCCGATCTTTTCGCGCTTGCCGCGGGTGGAATTCTGAACCGAGGCACCCTTGGTCAACACGCCCGAATAGACGCGGATGAAGGTGAGCGCGCCATAGATGTCATTGATGACTTTGAAGGCCAGAGCCGAGAAGGGCTCGTCGTCCGAGCACTTGCGCTCGCCGATGGGCTCGCCGTCCGCGTCCACCGTTTTGATCGACGCCACGTCGGTCGGGGCCGGCATGTAATCGACGACCGCGTCGAGTACCTGCTGCACTCCCTTGTTTTTGTACGACGAACCGCACAGCACCACGGTGAACGCGGAGTTCACGGTTCCCTTACGCAGCGCGCGGCGCAGCACGTCGGCCGACGGAACGGTCCCGTGCGTGAGGAAGGCCTCCATGGCCTCATCGTCCTGTTCGAGGCAGGTATCGACCAATTCGGTGCGGTACTTGAAGACATCGCCCAGAAGCTTGCGATCGCTCGGCGTAGTGATGTGCAACTTGTCGGCGAGGTCGGGGGTCACCTCGAGGCTATGCCATTGAGCGTCCTTGTCGTCCGAGTCCCAGACCAGGGCCTTCATCTCGACCAGATCGACCATGCCCTTGAAATTTTCTTCCGATCCGATCGGAATCTGCACGGGCAGCGGGCGCGCGCCCAGGCGCTTCTTGATCATGTCCACGCAGCGCAGGAAATTCGCGCCGCTTCGATCCATCTTGTTGACATAACAAATGCGCGGAACGCCGTAGTTGTCGGCCAGGCGCCAGTTGGTTTCCGATTGCGGCTCGACGCCCGCCACTCCGTCAAACACCACGACGGCGCCGTCGAGGACGCGCAGGGATCGATTGACCTCGATGGTGAAATCGACGTGTCCCGGAGTGTCGATGAGATTGATCTTCTTATCGCGCCAGAACGCGGACACGGCCGCGCTCTGAATGGTGATGCCGCGCTTCTGTTCCTGCTCGAGATAGTCGGTGGTCGTCGAGGTCTTCAGATCCTTGGTATCGTGAATGTCGATGATGGTGTGCTTACGCCCCGTGTAATACAGGATGCGCTCGGTCGTCGTCGTCTTGCCGGCGTCGACGTGGGCGATAATGCCGATATTGCGAATATCGGAAAGGGGCGTTGTGCGGGGCATGGCGAAGTTCCGTAAAAAGAGTGAGTAGGCCGCGGTAGGCCGGCGTCAAAACCACGCAGTTTGACACGCCGTTCTGGGTATGTCGAGAACTCGGCCTTGACGTGCCATTTCGCCCAGCCGAGGCCTCACGCGGCGCCGGGCGAGCGCCGTCGCTCGGGCCTGCTCGCCTCGCCGGCTACTTGACCGCGCCTCGCCGGCTACTTGACGGTATATCCTCGGCCCTCGAGGCAGGCCGCTTGCGCTCGAAAGTAGTCCGAACGCTTGCCGGGCGCCGCCGCCCCTGTCGCCTGCGTGGGATCGAATCCCGTCTGGCCGGCCGCCCAGCGATGGCACTCGAACTTGTCCTTGCCCTGCTGCTCCTCGGTCTGGCCGCTCTTCGGGTACACGATCAGCGTCCCCGATGTCGCCGGCGACGATGCCGCAGCCTCGCCTTGAATCTCGGGCGGCGGACTCACCGTTTCGTACTGGCTGACCGCGGGGTCCCACCGATAGTAGACGTTGTCCGCATAGTAGTAGGGAACCCCTTCCCACCAAACGGTCGAGTAATACAAGGGCAGAGTCGCAAAATACAAACCCAATCCGACGCCCCCCCAAGCCCAGGGACCGTACCAGCCGCCTCCCCAACCATAATAGCCGCCCCGCCAGCCGTAGCCGCCGTAGTACCCACCATAGCCACCGCCGTAGCCGCCGCGATAGCCGCCGCCGTAGCCACCGTGATAGCCGCCGCCGTAGCCGCCGCGATAGCCGCCGCCGTAGCCGCCGCCGTAGCCGCCGCCATGGGCGACCCCACCACCATGGCCGCCACCATGCTGCGCGAACGTGGGCGCGCTCAGCGCCAGTGCGGCGACGGTGCCGCAGACCATCAAAGACAGCGTACGGAGGGCCGAGGGGGTTTTCATTACGTCACCAATGGCCTGTCGATGGCCTTAAGTTCAATGAACACCATTATAAGGACTTCTATAAAGACTTCGTTTATTTGACTTCACAGTTTCCGCGCAGTTCAACGAAATCCCGGCCCCATGCCTGTACCGCCGTCACGCGGAGCTTCAAACCCGCTCGGCTCATTCGGGTACTCACTCTCGGTAAACAGCGTTCTTGGGCAAGGCACTCCGGAGGTTGGTATGCGAGTCAGTCGCGGTATCCTAAGTTTGACGGTTGCATTGGCGGTCGCCCCCGTCGGAATCGGCTTTGCTCACGGCGGCGGATCCATGGGCGGAGGGGGCGTCACCGGCTCCGCGGCCGGTTCACGGTCGAGCTCGCCAGAGAACGCGGCGAAGGCTGCTTACAACTCCGGCGTGCGCTCCATCAAGGAGGCGAAGGAGTACGACTCCGACGCCGCCAAGGCTTCCAATCCTCAGAAGAGCGCCAAAGCGCTGGACAAGGCTCATCAGTACTATTCCAAGGCACTGGAACAGTTCATCGATGCAGTCTCCCAACAGCCCAAGATGTACCAGGCATGGAATTACATCGGCTTTGCCAACCGCCATCTGGGTAACTATGACGCCGCGCTATCGGCATACGCCAAGGCGCTCGAGCTCAATCCCGCCTATCCGGAAGCCATCGAGTACCGCGGAGAAGCCTATCTCGGTCTGAATAAGATCGACGAAGCGAAGGAGGCGTACATGACCTTGTTTCGAGAGTCCCGCGGCCTCGCCGACGAACTCATGACGGCGATGCGCCGGTGGACCGACGCCCGGCGCACGGATGCTCAAGGTCTGGCTCCCGATGTCATCGAGGCATTCTCCAAATGGGTGGACGAGAGAGCCGGAATCGCCGCGCAAACCGCGTCACTCGCCCTCGGCGCGCAGGCTGCGTGGAAATAGCCGGCATCGCTGCCTAAGCTCACGGATCGCTGCTCAATATCCGCAAGCGCTTCATCATCGTAATGGCATGCGCGGCGGTGGCTGCCGCGCGTGGTGCGGATACGTTGCCGAGCCCGGCCTATGAATGGCGCTTGCCGCCCGGTTTCCCGCGTCCGGCGGTGCCGGCCGACAATCCAATGTCTTCCGCCAAAGTAGAATTGGGGCGCCGGCTATTTCACGAAACGCATCTGTCGTCGACCGGCCGGTACGCCTGCGCCAGTTGCCATCGACCCGAACTGGCTTTCACCGACGGCAGGCCACGCGCCCTGGGCGCCACCGGCGAGTCGGTGAAGCACAGCGCCATGAGTCTCGCCAACGTGGCTTACAACCCGGCCTTCACCTGGAGCGACTCGAGAGTCCATTCGCTGGAGTCGCAAATGCGGCAGCCGCTGTTCAACCGGCATCCGGTGGAGATGGGCCTCACGGGCAGCGGGCGCGCCGCCGTCGAGGCCGTGTCTGCCGACGCCGCGTACCGCAGCCGGTTCGCCGCGGCATTTCCGGACGACGCCGCACCGATTTCCATGGCCAACATCATCAAGGCGATCGCCGCTTTCGAGCGCACTCTGATCTCCGGCCGCTCGCCATTCGATCGTTATGTGTACGACGATGATCAAACGGCGCTGTCTGACTCGGAAAAGCGCGGCATGGCGCTCTTTTTCTCGCCGCGCGCGGGCTGCGCGCAATGTCATTCCGGGATCAATTTTTCCGGACCCCTGACTTACGACGGACACGAGACGCAAGGCGCCTCGTTCGCCGACACCGGCCTGTACGATGAGGACGGACGGGGAAGCTACCCGGCGAACGACCAGGGCCTGATCGAGGTCACCCATCGTGCGGCGGACATGGGAAGATTTCGCGTGCCCACATTGCGCAACGTGGCGCTGACCGCGCCGTATATGCATGACGGAAGTGTGGCGAGCCTGGAGCAGGTGATCGATCACTACGCGCGCGGCGGACACGAGAGTCCGCGCCGGGACTCGCGCATCCGGCCGCTATTTCTGTCGCAGACCGAACGCGCCGATTTGGCTGCTTTTCTGCGGAGCTTGACCGACCCCGAATTCGTCGCCGACCCGCGGTTTAGATGACGACGCGGAGCTCTGTTCGCTTCGGTCGAGACCCGGCATACTGCGCTTCCGATATCAACAAAGTCATGGGGATCCCAAGCATGCGTGCACCGTGCAGCGTACTCGCGCTCATCGCCGTAACCCTACAGACCGCGCTGGCGGCCGGCCCGCAGGCTCTGCCCACGGCCAAGGCTGAAAATGTCGGCATGTCCACCGAACGTCTCACCCGCCTCAGCGAGGGCATGAAGAGTCTCGTGGATCAGGGCCGTCTCGCCGGCGTCGTGACCATGGTCGCGCGCCGCGGCAAGGTGATCGAGCTCGAGGCCATCGGCAAGCGGGACATCGCCGCCAATCTCCCCATGCAAAAGGACAGCATTTTCCGCATCTATTCCATGACCAAGCCGATTACCGGCGTCGCCATGATGATGTTGTTCGAAGAGGGGAAGTGGCAGCTCAACGATCCGGTTGCCAAATATATACCGGAGTTTGCCGACCTCAAGGTGTACGGCACCGATGCGAACGGCAACGTGGTCATGAAGGATCAGGTTCACCCCGTGACCATGCGCGAGCTGATGTCGCACACCGGAGGTTTCACCTATGGATTTATCAGCAACACGCCGGTCGATAAATTACAGCGCGAGGCCGATATCCTCAACGTCAACAACACGCTGGAGGAGATGATCAAGCGCGTCGCCAAACTGCCCTTGAACGCGCAACCCGGCAGCGAATGGCACTACAGCATTTCCGTCGACATTCAGGGCTACATCGTACAAAAGCTCTCCGGCATGCCGTTCGAGGAATTCCTGGAGAAGCGCATATTCAAGCCGCTCAGCATGGTTGATACCGGCTTCTACGTTCCGGCGGACAAGCTCAAGCGCCTGGCGGAATTCTACAGTTACGGAAAGGACGGCCGGCTGGAAGTGGTGCGGGGCGGGCTCAATCACGACTTCTCCGCCAAGCCTGCGCTCTCTTCCGGCGGCGGCGGCCTGGTATCGACCGCAGCGGATTACATGCGCTTCTGCCAGATGCTGCTGAACGGCGGCAAGCTGGATGGCGTGCGCCTTCTCTCGCCGCGCAGCGTCGAACTGATGCGCACCAACGTGCTGCCGCCGGCCATGCCGACGCTCTCACCCGGGTCGGGATTCGGATTGGACTTCGCGGTGTACAGCGACGTTGTCGCCGCGGGCGGCTACTACGGCAAGGGCACCTATTACTGGGGCGGCGCGGCCGGTACCTGGTTCTGGATCGATCCCACCGACGAGTTGATCGTCATCGGAATGATTCAGCAGGTCGCAGGTACCGGCGCGGCCGCCGTGGCCGGCGTTCCCGACGTGCGTGGCCTGTCCCACGCCTATGTATATCAGGCCATCGCCGATTGATGCTCATGCCGATCATTGCACCCTCTACCTGCGAATCGGGATTTCGATATAGCTATCATTGTGCCAGCGGATTTTGACGGGAACTTTGCCGTCGTCGATGGACTCCTCGCTCACGTCGCCTCCCGTGCCGTAGTTGATCTCTCGATCCGGCCGCTTGTTGACGCCGAGAACCATCACCAGACGACTGCCCTGCTGAAGCAGCCGGCTGGTCATCCGCTCGCTCCTGAACGAGAGCTCCTGGCGCTCGCCCGCCTTGAGCAGGTGACGATGAACGCGGTCTCGCGCATAGCTGGCGCGGAATTCATAGGCGGGACTGAACAAGCGGACATAATCGCCGCCGGCCGTGCGCTCGAAAAGAATGATGTTCAGATCCACGTCCATCTTGTTCACGGTGAAATCCAGCCGGCCGGAGAACAGACCGTTGAACTCCGTCGGCTTCGCCAGCGGCTCGCTCACGAACAGCACGTCGTTGTGGGTTGCGATACTCCTGCTGATGAGATCGGTCGAGGGCGTCCAGGCGGCGTCCTTGCGATCGGCCAAGTTCACCGTCTGCAGGATGAATGCGGCTTTCGGATTCCTGCGCTGGGTGAGCCGGTGGCCTTCGCCTGACACAGTTGCGTCCAGGTAGAATTTCAGCGACCCCTTGGTCATGGCTTCGAGCGTCGGCGCGTGGCGCCACTCGTTGGCGCCCATGACTTCGTAGTTGACTTGGGCTTTGAGCAGAGGCGGTATGGCAGCGCCCTTGAAGACGTGGTTGAACCACTGATAACGCAGCTCACGAAGGTCAACGAGCGCGGCCGAATCCACTTGATAGTTCTGCAGCGTGGCCAATGCCCCTTTCTGCATCACGGCGTCATCGTAGGGACCGATAACCAGCGTATGGTCGGCATGCGGGTTGTATCGATGATGCTGCGTGAAATAATACAGCGCGCCCAATTCGCTTCCGGAATAGTAGCCCGTCATCGTCAGCACCGGAATATTGATGTGTGCGAACTGTTCCAGGTAAGGGACCATCTCCTGCCAGTACCGGTCGTAGCTCGGGTGATTCAGCCAGCGGATGAATATAGGATTGGGTTTTCCGTACAGGCGGCCCATGTCTCGGTATCGGCTTCCGCTGACGTACCACTTCTGATCGAGGGCGTGCCACAGGGCATCATCGTAATAGCTGCTTTCGTCGGACGTTTTCGTGTTGGTCACGTAGGAAGACCACCGGTACCCGGAGTTCTGGAAGATGCTGCCTCCCATGGGAACGTCGATTCCGGGAGCGGTGGTTGCCGATGTCGCGATGGCTTTGAGCGCGGGCGGCAGTCGCTTGGCGGCCGCCCACGAGGTAAAGCCGCTGTAGGCATCGCCGTACATGCCCACGCGGCCGTCACTCCAGGGTTGCTTGGCAATCCAATCGATGACCGCTCGCGCATCGTCACCGTCGTGCTGATAGGGAACGACCTGGCGGGGACTGTCATGCGTACCCCGGGTGTAGGCGACTACTCCCACATAGCCGTGCGCCGCGCACTCCTTGGCGTAGTTCCGTGAATCGTAGATCGTGAACTCCAGCAGCGCGGGAAGCGGTTTGGAGATGGTTTGGGGACGAACCAGCAGCGCGGCAATGCTCACCCCGTCCGGAGTCTTGATCAGGACTTGGTCGTCGACCGCGTAGCGCCGTCGATCGTCCTCCTCGTTGAGCGAGACGACCAGGGGACCGAAGCTCCGATAGGCATCAAAGGACAGGTACGCCCGAATCAGCGCCACCGCTTCCGATTGTCCAATGCTGTCGTCGGCCCGCTGCTGATCGAACAACTTCTGCAGAGCGTAACGAAACACCGCCGGAGATGTCCCGAGCCATTGTGTGACGGCGTAGGCGTCCTGGTCGTTGAGCCGGGGAACCACGTCTTGATACGCTTGAGTGAATGCTTGCGTGAAGGGCACCTGACTCTCCGCTTCCGTTGCCTTGGCGCGTGCGTACATGTCGTAAATCACGTCACGGCCGACCGGCCGGCCGGCGTCCAAGCGCTGCCGCCGATCGCGCAGCGTCTGCCGCGATTCGTAGGCAGCCGAATAGTTGCCCGCCACCAATTGAAGCGCGGACAAATTCGCGAGATAGCGGTCCGGATCGGGATCTTGATAGACGGGAACGAGCCGCGCAGCCAAATCGCGCATGGCCGCGGCCGCCGCGGGATCGTCCACGGAAGCCGGCGTACGAAATTCGAAAACCGGCCCGACGGCCCAAACCCTCGAGGAAGCAAAGACCAAGAGCAAGAAGAGACAGCTCGCCGTCCACTGGGCAATCCCTCTTCCCGCCGGTTTTGACGCCCTTTTCATCCGTGGCTCCCAGTCAAGGTCGCTGCTCTTTTGCGAGCCCCAGGAGACTTGATGAGATGCAGGACGCGCGTGAACAGGGGGTGCGCTTGAGCAGGTCCGCCGATGTGGATGACGCCGGTGTGCTGTAGTTCGTTGGTGAAGACGTCGATGACCAGTTCGAGCACGTCGTCGGCGAGCAGACCGAATGTGCCGTCGATGAGTACCCAGGGCGGCTTTTGCAGCAAGATGCGCGCGACGGCGAGGCAAAGCTGCTCATCTCGGCTCAATTCCCGATCCCAACGCTGGGTCTTGTCGAGCAACGGTGCGAGGCGTTCGAGGCCGAGCCGGTAGAGCGCGCGCGCGAAATCGCCCTCGGCGAAACTGTCGGCCTTCAAAGGATAGGCCAGTACTTCGCGCAAGGTTCCCCGGGGCATGTAGGGCGTACCGCCCGGCAGGTAAAATATCTGTTCGCCCGCCGGGCGCGTGATGCGCCCGGCGCCCCAGGGCCATAGTCCCGCCAGCGCGCGAAACAGCTGCGTCTTGCCGGTTCCCGGCGCGCCCAGGATGAGGACCCGTTCCCCGGCCTTCACGACCACTTTCGTTTCCTTGAGCATGTCGGCATTCGCTGCAGATACGATCTCGAGGCCCTCGATTGAAATCTCGCCGGGATCCCCCTCGGTGTAGACGATGCGGCTTCCGAATCCGCCCGGCTCTTGGCTCCTGATCAGCGCATGGCGGAAATTTGCGACTCGAAGCAACGTGGCGCGCCAGTCGGCAATGGCGCTGAAGTTGTCTATGAACCATCGCAGCGACGACTGCGCCTGGCTGAACGCACCCGCCGCCATCATGAGGCCGCCGAAGGAAACCTTGCCGCTGAAATACAGTGGCGCCGCAACGAGTATGGGAGCCACTATCGTGACCCAGCCAAAGCCGGCGGTGACCCAGGTGAGATTGGCGTGACCCCTGACGATGCGGCGCGTCGCAGCGAGCACATTGCCAAGATGAAGCTCGATCCGGCGCTTCTCATCCGCCTCACCCTCCGCCAACGAAATGTCATCGACGTGCTCGTTGACTCGCACCAGCGAAAAGCGCAGATCGGCCTCGCGCGCGTAGCGTTCCGCGTTGCGGGTGATGAGACCTCGACCGACCCGGTAGCTGAGAAGCGAGCCTGCGCTCGCATAGATGATCGCCGCCCACACCATGAAGCCTGGGACCGTATAGTCCCGGTCGCTGACGCGGAAAATGAAGTCGTTCGACAGAACCCAGAGCACGCCTGCGAAAGTAAGGAACAATATCAAGGCCTGGAGCAATCCGACGCCGAGATCGGCCGACAGCTCGCAGAGCTTGCGCGCGTCTTCATGGATGCGTTGGTCCGGGTTGACGCCCATGGTTCCCGCATTGGCAAGCCAAAACGCGCGGCGCGGCAGCATCCAGTCGCGAAGGAGGCCGAGTACCAGCCCCTCACGCAGCTTGAGTTCCAAGGTTTCGACCAGCCATCGCTGCGCCACATTGAGAGCGAGGAGAAATCCTGCGATCACGAAGAAGACGCCGAGCTGGAACAGGAAGTCCCGCAGGTCACGCCGCGATAAAGCATCGTAGAACGGCTTGTTCCAGCCGTTGAGGCGAATTTGACCGTAGGCGGTGGCCGCGAGGACGAGTATCAATGCGGCAAGCACCAATGTGAGCACCTTGCGCACCGGCGAGCCGAAGATCGTGCGGGTGACGAGTCCGATCTGCCGCGCGACGCCCAAATGAGCGCTCTCGCCCTCAGGAGTAGTGCCGGGGATTTCTGTCGAGTGTTCCATTACCTTGCCGAGCACTCTGCCACGCTTTGCCCAAAGGATACCACCCAATCCGCGGCGCAGATCCCAACCTCGACGCCTTTCACGATGTGGTGCAGATAACTTCCGCGGGTGTACGAAGCACGGTCACGGAATCCTCGTCGAAGTTCGCATACGCGCTGCCGTCGACGGTCACGCTGCGCAGGGGCGTCGCCAGCGGCGGGCGTAGAACGATCTTGGCCCCAATTCCGCCTTCGATGCCGAAGCGCAGCGTGGCCGAGTCGATCCTTCGCAGCGAATAGCTCAAGGTACCGTAAAGAGTCGGCATCCGGTTCACCTGCACGCCGGAACCTTCGATCCATTCGGGCGCCAGGCCCGCCGCCAGTACCAGGGATGAATCGGCTTCGCGTTCGTAGGCAAGGAGGCTCCGCACCGCAAGCACATATTCGCCGGCAATCCAGGTGTGCGGCAGATCGCCGACGTGGGCCGGAGCCTTGTGGTCCCGCCATGCGATCTCCGGCCACTGATTCCAGGGCTGCGGGCGGCGATCCGACAAGAAGAAACGCAGTAGTTCCAGCGCCGCATCGCGCCGACCCAATCGCACCAGGGCGCCGATGATGCGAATTTCGTAGGGTGTGTAGCTCGGTGAGGGCACGGCGCCGCTGCGCTTTGCGCGCCAGTCGGCGAGATACTTGTCGAAGGTCTGATCGACCGCCGCGCGGTCGAGACCGTCGGGCACATCAAACAAGTAAATGGCATTTGCGGTGGCGGTGGGATCGAAATCGGCCCACTCGATGCTGCCTGGAATGAAGTCCAACTTCCGCTGCGCGCGGGTAGCCTCGATCGAAGCGAACAGCGAAGCCGCAAAGCGCTCGCTCAAGCTGCGCCAGCTTTGCGCGGAGGTCTCGCGGCCGGCCGCTCTGGCGAGGTCGGCGGCATCGCGCAATCCTCGCAGCGCCCAGAAATCGTCCCAGTAAGAGTGCACGGGCTGCGCCAGGTAACCCTCATGGCTCACCGATATCGGCAGCAGTCCATCCTTTCCCAGCAACTTTTCGATGCATCCGACCGCCCTGTCGATGAATGTCCACGATTCCGTGAGAAACGCTTCATCCGATGTGAATCGATGGTAGTCGGCGATCAACGCCAGCAGTTCGCCATGGCTGTCGTGCTCGACCAGCCAATCGGTCCCCTCAATGTCGACGCAACAAGGCACGAAGCCGTCGGCGCGCTGATGCGGCGCATACCAGCGGATGAACTCCCGTACTTCCTGCGCGTGTCCCATGCGCAGCAGGGCCGCGCTCATCATGGCGCCGTCACGTATCCAAGAACGCGTGTAGCGCCGGGGACCCGGCTGCAGAGCCGGACCTGCGCGGGTCACCAGAATGTGCGCCGTCGCCGTGAGCGCCGCGTGTACGGCGTCCGTCATCCAGCCATTGCCGGTCCATTGGGCCCATGGAAGCCTCGTGCTCCACTCGAATGCCGGCTCTGCGATCGAACTCGCCGCCGCGGCCGGCTGACAGCTCAGAACGATTTCCGCCATCCCATGAGCTCGGGCCGGCAATTCAAAGCCGAACGCGCCCGTGGCGAAACCGAAGGAGTCATGCGTGTCCGCATTGGCGGGGAGCACACCGGAAGCCAGGTGCGCCGTCATGAATCCTTCATCGAAGCGCAGCGCTCCGAATCCCTTGGGTGCGGCCGCTCCTGCGGCAATCGAAGGCACGATCAAGTGACTCTCATTGACGAGCACCGCGCCATCGCGCCATGCCAGATCGTGGATCCTGCTGACGCCGCCCAAGTTGCGGAAACTTTGCCACGGCGGCGTCACTTGAAACGGACGCAGCAGCACGAACAGGCGGGCGGAAAATTCCCGATCCATGAGATTCTCGAATCGATAATGCACGCGCGAGGAACCGCTCAGAGTGCTCTCCGCCTGCATGCGCAGACGCCAATCGGCGGTTTCCCAAACCACGGACGGCACCGGCATCCATTCGGCCAGGAGTTCCTGTCGCGACGCCAAGTCCGTCCAGGTGAAGAGCCGGCCCGGGGTCCATATCATGGGTTCGATCGAAAACGACCCCTGGTCGACCTCGACCATGCCGTCTTCATTCATCAACGCGCAATGAACGCCGCCGGCGGTGCCGAAGGGTGTCCATACGCTCTGTTCATTGTGCAGCCAACGCGGATGCCAGCCGCGCGCTTCGCCCTTTGCGACATTGTTCCAGAAGGCATGGATGGAACGCGAGAACTCGAACGATTGCACCCGCAGAGCCGCGCCCGCCGATGGCTCATCGAGCTCCAGGCGAAGAAATCGGGTCTTGAGCCCGGGTAGATACACGTAGCTCCGTTTGCCGCCCGCCTGCTTTGCGGTGTACACGGTCTTCCAGCGAATGCCGCTGTTCGAGCTTCGGACACGAAAGCCGCTCGCCGGCGCCCGGTCGAGCCATTCGACGATCAAACCTCCCATGATACGGGGCTCGATCGAATCGATCACGATCCATGGCCGCGCATCGTCCGGCCGGGGTTTCCAGCCGGAGCCCTGCAACGCGGCGGGCGCTTGGAAATCCGGCATTGCGCTCGATGCACTGGCCTTCGGAGCCTCGGCCGGAGTGCAATCCTCAATCTCAACGCCGGCGATCCAGACCGTGCCCTTCCCGCCCTCACCCGCGACGATGGCAAACTCCATCGAACTCAAGTCCGAGAGGCGGCCGCCGCTCGACGGGCCCCAGGCAAAATCGATGTCGCGGCTGTCCACCCTCATTCGCGTCCAGCGCTGGGGAAGCCGCAGGTCCTTTTGCACATGCCGCCACACGTTCTGACCCGTGGCGTCGACCAGCTTCAGCTCCAGATGATTCACCGCGCCGCGGCCGCGCAGGCGAAAGCTCACTGCATATTCCTCCGGCATCCTTTGCTTCAGCGCACGGCGCGCGACCACGAAGCCTCCGCCCCCTTTGAAATCGAAATCCATTCGCAGCGCAGGCAGGCTTCCTACGGGCACCGAAGAGAGCTCGAGTTCCGCATTGCCTGAAACAATGGGTTGCCATTCGGACGGAATCGCCGAATCGGCGGATTTTTCTTGGCTCATTGATGTCGAGTGCGTGTTCCCAAGGAAGACAGTCCGAAATATGCCATGATTTGCGCGGGCGGTCCGCGCGGCGCAAAAACTCTCAAACGGCTCAGCTACCGACCGAATTGGGATCCCGCCAGACTCGTTCGAAGGGTAACCGCCAGGCATGAGGAGCGATGAGCTGGTGGATCGCATTCGGCCCCCACGATCCGGGGTCGTAGAGACGCACCGGCGGGGATAACTCCAAGAGGTTCGTCGACACCTCCCAGAGCCGCTCGATCCCCTCCGCGCTCGTGAACAGCGTGTGGTCGCCGCGCATGGCATCCAAGACCAAGCGCTCGTACGCCTCGAGCACATCGGCGATGTGGCTGGTATCGTGCATGGCGAATTGCATGCTCAGTTTATCCAGCCGCATGCCGGGGCCGGGGCGCTTGCCGTAAAACGACAGCGACATTTTTGCAGCATCCGCCAAATCGAATGTCAGGTGATCCGGCCCCTGCGCGCTGACGCCGGATCCGGCAGGGAACATGCTCTTCGGCGGCTCTCGAAACGCGATCGAAATGATCCGCTGCCCCTGGGCAAGCCGCTTGCCCGTGCGCAGGTAGAACGGTATGCCGGCCCAGCGCCAGTTGTCGATGAAGCATCTGAGCGCAATGAAGGTCTCCGTATCCGAATCGCCGGACACCCCCTCTTCCGACCGGTATCCCGTGTACTGTCCGCGGATGACATCGGACGGCTTGATCGGCAACATGCTGCGAAAAACCTTGTTCTTCTCCTCGCTGATGGGGTTGGGCTCCAGGGAGGTCGGCGCCTCCATGGCCATGAAGCCAAGAATCTGGAACAAGTGGGTTACCACCATGTCTCGATAGGCACCGGTCTGCTCGTAGAAGCCGGAGCGCTTGCCGAGACCCAGGGTCTCCGGCACGTCGATCTGTACGTGGTCGATGAAATTGCGGTTCCAGATCGGCTCGAACAATCCATTGGCGAAGCGAAAAGCCAGAATGTTCTGCGCCGCTTCCTTGCCGAGGAAGTGATCGATTCGGAAGATCTGGTCCTCGTCGAAAACCTCGTGCAGTCTGGCGTTCAGCGTAACCGCGCTCGCCAAGTCGGTGCCGAACGGCTTTTCCATGATGATCCGGGAGCGCTCGACCAAGCCGGCTTCTCCCAGCAAGCGTACCGCGGACAACGCCGCGTTCGGCGGCACGCTGAGGTAGTGAAGCCGGCGACTCTCGCCGTTGAAGGCCCGCTCCGCCTCGATTACCGCCGCCTTGAGGGCATCGGCGCCGCGGGCCATCGGCACGTATTGCAAGCTGTTCGCAAAGTCTGCCCAGGCCGCTTCCTCGACCTTGCGCGTCGAGAACTCGGCGAGCGCTGCGCGCGCGATCTTGCGGAAATCCTCAGCGCTGAGATCGTCCAGGGATGTCCCAATGATCCGGCAGCCGGGGATGAACCCCGAACTCCACAGATGATACATGCCGGGCAACAATTTGCGACGAGCAAGATCGCCGGTCGCACCCACGAGAACGACGACTTGCGGAAACTGGGGACCTACGCCGGGATGTATCTTTGTCACCATTCACATCCTATATGCCGGAGGGCCGCCAAGTCGAGCCGGCACGCTGCGGATCGGCAACCAAGGCGAGCCACCCTGGCAAGCGGGAGTTCAGCCCAGGTCGACCTCGCGCTTCGACGCCGAGCGCGTGCCCGCCTTCGGCGCGTTGCTTCTGCCGTGATAGGAGTAGACCAGCGAGAACTTCACCGCGACGCTGCGGTTCTTGCCGGCCGAGTGCAGGGTATTGCAATGAAAGAACACCGCATCGCCCGGCGCGAGCCGCGGCGACTCGGCGGCGCGGATGACCTCGGCGTTGTCCGCTCGATCGGCGCGGAAGAACCTCGCTGCGTCGAACCGATCGGCATCGAACACCATCCGGTGTGAACCCGGCACGAACCAGAGCGCGCCATTATTGGTCTCCTCCCGGCCGAGCGCGAGCCATACCGAGACGAGATCCTCGCGCTCGAACGACCAATAGCGAATGTCGCGATGCCAGTTGGTCAGACTTCCGTAAAGCGGATGCTTGGTCATCAGGCAATTGTGATGGGTCCGCGACATCAGCACGCCTTCACCGAAATACTCTTTCATCCATTCGCGCAGCGCAGGCGCCGTGCCCCATCGGGCGAACACGGGGTCGCGAGCATAGGCGTCGAGCAGCCGGCGCACGGTCTCGCCGCCGGCCGCCGTACGCGACGGCGGTGCACCGGGATATTGAAGATCGGCTTCGAATTCGAGCGGGTCCGCGCGGAGGGCAAGTTGTGTCCGCGCGGCTTCGTTGAGCTTCGTGAGTTCGTCGACCGGCACGAACCGCGGGACGACGACATAACCCCTGTCACGCAGCTGTTCGATTTGCTCCTGCCAAACCGGACGCGCTGGCATCGCCCTACTCATGCGCGAGCCTCCGGACTCCCATCTCGCGCAGGGCGTCGGCGACGGCGGACACGGCCTGTGTCATGGTGTCGGCGCCGATCGCGCCGATACAGCCGATGCGGAAGGTATCGACGGCCGTCAGCTTACCCGGATACAGAATGAATCCGCGGCCGCGCACCCGGCGATAGAAGTCGGTGAAGTCGTACTTGGAATCGGGCGGAGAGTGAAACGTGACGATGACGGGAGCCTGCAAGGCGTCCGGCAGGAATGTCTTGAAGCCCAACGCCCGCATGCCGGATACCAGCGCGGCGCAGTTCTCCGTGTAGCGCGCCAGCCGGGCCGCCGGGCCGCCCTGCGCCTGGTATTGGTCGATGGCGGCGCGTAGGGCGGCCACGACATGGGTCGGCGGCGTGAACCGCCACTGCCCTGTCTTCTGCATGTACTGCCACTGGTCGAGCAAGTCCATGGCGAGCGAACCACTGTTGCCGGCGGAGCCCTGCAGGGTCGTCCGCCGGGCGATGACGAAACCCATGCCAGGCACGCCCTCGAGACATTTCCCCGACGCCGCAATGAGAGCGTCGAAGCGGATGGTCCGAGCGTCGATGGGTATGGCTCCGTAGGAGCTCATCGCATCGACGATCAGGCCGCGGCCGTGATTCGCGACGATCGCCGCGATTTCCGGCAGCGGATTCAGGATTCCCGTCCCGGTCTCGCAGTGCACTTGAGCGACATGGGAGATCGAGGTATCCGCGGTCAACGCGGCGTCGATCCGCGCCGGGTCAGCCGGCTCGTCCTCGGCGTGCGGCAGCACGACCGCTTCGCGGCCCAGATAGCTTAAGATCCGCACGATACGCTTGCAGTAGCTGCCATTCTCGGGCACGAGCACCTTCCCGCCCTTGGGAACGAGCGTGCCGAGCCCCGCTTCGACGCTGAACGTCCCGCTGCCCTGCAGCGGGACACAGACATGGTCGTCTTGCGCGTTGACGATGGCAGCGAGATCACGGCACACCGATGCGGTCAATTCGTTGAAGGCGCTGTCCCACGATCCCCAGTCCGAGAGCATCGCCAACTTGGTCTCCTTAGAGGTCGTCAGAGGGCCTGGCGTCAGCAGTATCGGGTCGGACATGACATCCTCATTTGGCAGGGAGTCGGTTTGCCGGGGCTTTGCGCCGGCTCGACACGGGGTCCTTGAGACGGCTGGGCTGCAGCGCTCCCGCGCGTTCGAGGACGGGATAAGCGGCCGAACACAGGTGCGAGTGCACACGCTTGAGATCGCGCAGAATGTCCAAATCCAGCGAGTACGACTCGATCGTTTCCGGCGTTCCCTCCCGCAGGCGCACCAGGTAGCGTTCTGCAGCGGCAAATTCCTTCTCGCGCAACTGCGCTTTTGCCGCGACCAGCTGGCGGGCGACGTTCATGTCGCCCGACATGAAAATTCCCACCGCGAGCTTGAGGCTATCGATGACTTGCCGGTGAAACTCGACCAGATCAGCCTCACCCTCCTTCGAGAACGTGATGCCGCGCCTGATTTTCTTGGACGCAAGGTCCATCAGATTCTTGTCGATGATGTCGCCGACGTGCTCGAGGTTGATCGAGAACGAAACGATCTCCATTGCACGATAGCCGTCGCGGTCATCGAGGGCGTCGCGTGTCAGGCGCGTGACGTACAGTTTCACCGCCTCATTGAGGCTGTCGACGGCGTCGTCCATGTTGCTGATCTCGGCGACCAGTTTGCGGTCATTGGTCAGCAGCGCCGTCATCGCCTGCCGCAGCATGGTTTCGACCAGGTCGCCCATCCGCAGGACCTCGCGGGCGGCGCAGACCAGCGCGACGGCGGGAGCGCCGGAGGCGGAGGCGTCGAGATAGACCGGAGTGCCCGGGTCCGCGGACTTCTGCTGGTCGGGCAACCAGCGTGTGAGTTGTTTGGCCAAGAGATCGAGAGGGCCGATGAAGACCAGCGCCAGCAGTATGTTGAAGGCGGTGTGAAAATCGGCGGCCAGGCGCGCGGGATTCGGCTCGTACCGCTGGAGTGTGTCCGCGATCGGATGCAGAAACGGGAGTACCAGCGCGCAGCCGACGAGGCGCGTCAGGAGATTGCCGATCGGAAGCCGCCGGCTGGCCAGGTTCCCCCGTTGACTGGTCTCGATCAGCGGGTTGAGAGCGCTGCCGACGTTCGCGCCGAGCACCATGGCGAGCACCGCTGTCGGGGGGATGATGTGGGCGGCCCCGAGCGACATGACGACCAGCACGACCGCCACGCTCGAGTGTACCGCCCAGGTCAGGGCTGCCACGACCACCAAGCACAGAAACGGCTGATTCGTGATCGCGCCCAGCAGTGCGCGCGAGATGGGCACGCTTTCCGTCGTCACCAGAGCGCCGAGAAAGATGTGCAGCGCCAGCAGCATCAACCCGATCCCGATGACGGCCCGCCCCAGATCGCGCGTCCGGGTTCTGCCGCCGCGCTTGAAGGCGATCACACCGGTCAGCAGCAGGACGGGCGTCACGACGGCGATGTTGAACGACAGAATCTGTACGACCAGCGTGGTGCCCACGTTGGCGCCGAGCATGACGGCGAGCGCGGGAACCAGATCCAAAGTGCCGCCGGTAACGAACGAGGCGGCCATCAAGCCCGTCGCCGTGCTGCTCTGGAGAAGGGCCGTGACGAAGGCACCCGCCAGAAATGCGCGAAACCTGTTGTGCAGGGCAATTCCAAGCAGACGCCGGAGATCGGCGCCGAAGGCGCGCACGACGCCGCTGTGGACCATGTGCAGTCCCCAGAGGAGCAGCGCGACTCCGCCCATCAGGTCAAGAATGACTGTGCTGCCCATGCTGGTTCGTGCTCTATGCTGCGATTCGCATCGATTACCAAGGCAGAGAATACGTCTTGGTGTTGCAGAAGCTCTTCATGGACTCCAGTACGCCCTCCTTATAGCCGAGCCCGGAGTCCTTGATGCCTCCGAACGGCGTCATCTCCAGGCGGTAGCCCGGGACCTCGCGCACGTTCACGCTGCCGACATGCAGCTCCCGGATGAAGCGGGTGATCAGGTCGATGCGGTTGGTGCAGAGCGACGAGGATAGGCCGTAGGCGGTTCCGTTCGAGATGCTGATCGCCTCCTCCACGGTCTTGAAGCGAATGACCGGCGAGACGGGGCCGAAAGTCTCATGCCGCACGACCCTCATAGTCGGTGTGACCCGGTCGAGCACGGTCGGTGAATACAGCGCGCCGCGGCGGACGTTGCCGATCAGCAGTCTGGCGCCACCCGCCACTGCTTCGTTCACCACCGCCTCGAATCGCTTCGCCGACGGCTCGTCGATCACCGTGCCCATATCCATCGTGGGATCGAACGGATCGCCGTACTTGACGGCACGCGTCTTCTCCACGAGCAGTTCGACGAAACGGTCGGCCACGCTCTCCTGAACCAACATGCGCTTGACGGCGGTGCATCGCTGGCCCGAGTTCTTGTAGGAACCGCTCGCCGCCAGTGCGGCCGCCTCTTCGAGGTCCGCATCCTCGAGCACGATGATCGGATCGTTTCCGCCCAATTCCAGCACCTGGCGTTTATATACCGCCTTGGCGGCAATGTACTTGCCCACCGGCACGCCGCCGGTGAAGGTGACGAGATCAACGTCCTCGTTGGTCAGCAGTTCATCGGCGATCTCAGCGGGATCGCCCGTCAGCACCGAAAGCATTTCCGGGGGCAGCCCCGCTTCATAAAAAATGTCCGCGAGGGCAAACGCGGTCAGCGGAGTCTTCTCGCTGGGCTTGAGCACGACACGGTTGTTGGTGGCCACCGCGGGCGCCACCTTGTGGATCACTTGATTCAGTGGATGGTTGAACGGAGTGATCGCGGAGATTGCGCCGAGCAGCGGCTCCCTCATGGTGTAGACCTTGCGGCTCTTTCCATGGGCGGTGAGATCGCACGAGAACACTTCGCCATCGTCGACCAGTGATTGGTTGGCGGCGAATAGCAGAACATCGGAGGCACGTCCGACCTCGTACTCGGAATCCTTGAGACAGAGGCCCGACTCGAGCGTGATCAGGCGCGCGAGATCGGCGCGCTTCGAAGCGATGATGGCGCCCGCCTTCATGAGGATCTGGTAGCGGTCGTGGCGCGTGAGAGTGGACCTGAAGCCGCGCGCGATCCGCAGCGCGCGTTTGACATCGTCGAGGGTGGCTTTGGGAACGGTACCGGCGAGCGCGCCGCTATACGGGTGATGAACCTCGATGACCCGGTCACGCGATACCTTCTCGCCTGCGATTCGCAGCGACTCGCGAATCAGCTCGCGCGGTGCGGACGGGATGGCGCCGGCGGACATCGCATGCTCCTATGAGGGTCGAGTCACGAGGTTCAGCCCGAGGTCGAAGGCATCGAAGTTGCGCCAACGGCGGGCTTCAGGCTGTTTGCTCACGCTGCGATTGACGAGCAGCGGTACCTTCTGTTCGGACAAGCCGCCATGTGAGCGCAACGGAACGTCGAGCCCGGACAGGTCGTGCCGATCGCGGCTCGTGCCGATGACCGTGTCCAGCCGAGACACAACCACGAGGTCGCCGATACGGTCCGACGGCAGCTCGAACTTCGCCGCAGCTTCGGCACGCGTCAGAACCATTTCGATTCCGCGAAGCGCCGCGATCCGCTCCGCTGCCGCGCGCTGGGCCGCCGGTTCCGGCAGGTACACCAGCGCGAAGGAGCCGAGGGCGCCGTGATGCACGACATACGGGTCGGTGATCGGCAGGATCACCCGCGCTTTGGACGCGCCGAGCCAGGCATCGAGGGTGTCCTGCAAGTAAATCACGTTGGGCTGACCATCGTCGCCGTGCTTGGCGTTCATACCGTGATCGGCGGTAAGGACGATCGTGGCCCCCAGCGCGTCGAGCCGCGCGAGATTGCGGTCGATCATCGCGTAAAAATCGTTCGCCACGGGCGTCCCGGGCGCGGCCTTGTGCTGGATGTAGTCGGTCGTGGACAGGTACAAGAGGTCAGGCCGCTCGCGCTCCATCAGCTTCACGCCCGCCACGAAGACGAATTCCGACAGCTCCGCGCTGTACACGGATGGAACAGGCATGCCGACGCGGCCCTGCACGTTCTCTATGCCGTTCTCCGCCAAGGTGGCCTGGTCGGCCTTCTCGGAGGAGAAGCAAATACCCGTCATCCGGTGACCCAGGAGTTTGCGCAGCTTGTCCTTCGCCGTAATCACGGCGACCTTCGCACCGGCGTTGGAAAACGCCGCCAGGATGGTTCCGACCCGCAGATGGCGCGGGTCGTTCATCATCACTTCCTCTCCGCTCTCGGGGTCGAAGAAGTAGTTGCCGCAGATCCCGTGCACCGAGGGGGGCACACCGGTGACGATCGACAGATTGTTGGGGTTGGTGAAGCTCGGCATGACGCAGTCGGCGATCAGACTGGTCCCTGCGCCTGCGAGCAGCCGGCCGAGAAAGGGGGCCGCTCCCGCTGCCACGGCGGCCGTGATGTACTCGTACTGGCAGCCGTCCACGCAGACGACGACCAGCGGACGGTCCATCCAGCGGTAGGTTCGGCCGTTTACAGTGATGTCGGTCGGCACGTTCTCTACTCCGATGTCGCCGCAGCCCAAAGCACCCTGCAGCGGTGGCCGAGGGTCATTTTGCGCTCGCGACCGCGGCCGCCCTGTGCATTCGGGCGCGGCTCTCCGACGCATGTTGGCGCAGCAAGTGACCGGCCCGGGCGCCATCGCGTGCGGCGACAGCCTCCACCACGGCTCTGTGCTCGGTGTTGGACACCGCGAACCCGCCGCCGTCCTGAAGCCCGCGAAGGCGGAACAGCAGCAGCCCTTTCGTCAGCAGCCGGTAGCTTTCGGTGAGACGGGCATTTCCGGCGAAGTCGACGAGCATGTCGTGAAACGTCAAATTCAGCGCATGATAGGTCTTGATATCCTGCTTGGCCGTCGCCTCGTCCATGTCGGCGAGGACTGCCTCGAGACCGCGAAGCTGCTCCGGCGTGGCGCGCTCGGCGACCCGCCGGCCGATCAACTGGTCGAGCGCTTCGCGGACGTCGTAGATTTCGTCCGCTTCAGCGACCGATATTTCACGGACGAAGACGCCGCGATTCTTCTCGGAGCGTACCAGCCGGGATTCCTCGAGAGCCCGCAAGGCTTCCCGTATCGGACCGCGGCTCGTCCCGAATCGCGCCGCCAGTTCGCTCTCATTGATGCGTTGGCCGATGGCGAGATCTCCACGCAGGATCAATTGCTCGATCTCGACCTGCACCAGCGCCGGCAGCGAGTTCGACTGCACCAGTTGGAGTGTGGTGGGAGCGGCGGCCTGGGGCATCGGCGTGTTCGATTGCTGAGGAGTAGCGACGCTAACATAACTGCAGATTGTTGACAATAATCAGTCTACAGTATTTCCTTACCCGGACACAGACTGGGTTGAAACATCGTCGATCGGCAGTGTCGACCGCAGACCAGACCCTCTCGGGATGGCGGCCATGAGGGAAGCACCCGGGCAGGTTGCGCTAACGCCGGTAACGTTCCAGTCCTTGAGGGAGCCCAGCCACGGCTCGTAGTTCTTCCACTGATCGAGCCCTTCGCGATAAATAGGCTGGCGCACCTGCTCCGAGCTTGCGGTGCGGACGCTGCGCTCGGTGCGGTGGAACTCAAGACACGCCGGCTCGAAGGGCAGTTCACAGAACTCGAGGATCCGCCGGACGCTGCCCTCGAGATCGTCGACCACGTCCTCGTGGTAGACGCACAGCACCCGGCCCGGCAGCACCGCTTCCCAGTGCTCCATGAGCTCGAGGTAGGTGCGGTAGTAGCGGGCGATGTCCTCGACGCTATACGCGAACTCCTGGCCGCGCGCGTACAGCTGCTTGAGATTCCCGAAGCAGCACGCCATCGGCTCGCGCCGCGCGTCGATGATCTTCGCGTTCGGCAGCATCAGGTGGATGAGACCAATGTGCCGGAA
>WNFT01001340.1_pt1 | contig 32469 bp, 28 predicted proteins | sample 5400191 | NCBI WGS metagenome assembly WNFT01 (sample SAMN13153359, study PRJNA577476) | soil metagenome | isolation source: 80 cm saprolite under Madrone tree | place: USA:California | collected 2016-06-14 | reverse complement strand
AACCGGCGGAACAGAAAGTTTACTCGCAGCTTTTCGAAAAATACGACGGCAGGAAAGTTGTCGATGATACGAACGAGTATCTCGAGAACTACGTGCGTTTGGTCCGCCTCATCGGAAAATCATTTCCAAATACCGGCATTGAAATTTTGCTCCACAACCTGGCCGATCCGGCGCATTCGCTCATCGTCCTGGAGAATAATGTGACCGGCAGACATCTGCGCGATGGCACGACGAATTTGCTCATCGACCTGAAGAAACGCCAGCTTCAGAACGAAGATAAACTCAACTACGAGCTGAATATCGGGTCCCGGAGATTTAAGTGCACGACGATCCCGATCGTCCGTAAGGAGTTTGGTGTGGTCGGCGCGATCTGCATCAACATTGATGCAAATTACCTGACCGAGGAGGTGATGAAGGATCATGAACGAATCGAAACGTGGTTCAAAAACTTTTTGCGCACCGATATGCAGGTCGACGAAAATATTCTAAGCAAGGACGATTACGCGAAGGCGTTGAAGGGCAAACGCCATTTCAAAGACGAGTCCTTTTAATCACAGCACAGGCCTTTTTGCTAGCGTCTTTGTAACTATGCAACGTTTCGTTCACGTCCTCACCGGCGCATTGGCACTAGTCGCGATGATCACACCCCTTGCACACGCAGAGCCGCCGCCGAACCCTCACACCGTCCTCGCGGAAGTAGGCAAGGTCGTTTCCGCCAACGGAATCGACCAGGCGAAGGCAGTGGAGATCGGCGGCATTCGCCAGTGGATCACCGTGCGCGGACGCGATCGACACAATCCAATCCTGTTGGTGCTCCACGGTGGTCCCGCCGCGCCGGATCTGCCTAATCGTTATCTGTTCGAGGGACCTTGGATCGACTATTTCACCGTTGTCGAATGGGACCAGCGTGGTGCTGGCAAAACTTACGAACTGAATGCCCCAGAGACGGTCGCACCTACCATGCATGCCGATCGGATAGTGCAGGATGCGGAGGAGCTAGTCGGCTATCTACGCAGGACGTATGGCATCAAGAAGATTTTTGCGCTAGGCCATTCATGGGGCACGATTCTCGGTCTCAAGCTGGCGGAGCGGCGGCCCGACTGGCTTTACGCCTACATCGGCGTCGGGCAAATCATTAACGTGCGTGAGGGCGAGCGGATCGACTACGATTGGGTGCTGAACACGGCGCGCAAAGCGGGCGATGACCAGGCGATGAAAGAGCTCGAGGGCATCGCACCATATCCCGAACCGAATGGTTCGCTGCCGCTGGAAAAGATGAACGTGGAGCGGAAATGGTCTGTGCATTACGGCGGGCTGACGCACGGGCGCCACAGCTACGACTACTGGGAAAACGCGGAGAAGCTCTCCCCGGATTATTCCGACACGGACTTCAAGGCAATCGATGCAGGGAGTGCCTTCTCGCTCCATAAACTTCTGCCCGACATGGCCGTGACCGATTTCAGCAGCCTCACACGGCTGGGCTGCCCGCTCTTGATCTTCGCCGGTCGCTACGACTACACCACGCCGTCGGAGCCGGTGCGGCGCTGGTTCGAGCGGATCGAGGCGCCAAGCAAGTGCTGGGTCTGGTTCGAGAACTCAGCGCACATGATGTACGCCGAGGAGCCCGGTCGCGTGCTGATGCACCTGGTGCAAGACGCGCTGCCGTTCGCCGCCACGGCACGTGATCAATCTCCGTCCACTGCTCAACCGTGAAATCGTAGGCGCACGCAGCTAATCCGCTGCGCGACAGTATAACAAGTACGAAACTGACGGTCTATTCTGGCGAGGCGTGCACCTTGGCCTGGTATTCCGGTTTCTTGTGATATTCCACTAGCCGGAACCCCCAACCAATCAGGGTCGAAAGATCTTTTGTGCTCGCCTTCTTCTCATTGAGAAATTTGCCGATCTTCGCTTTCAATTCATGTTGCTGATCGGTCGTGTCTAGGGTTTCGAAAATTTCCATCGATAACAGCCAGTCCTTCGGATGTTCGGCCTGCTGTGTTTCCCAAATTTCGCCAAGCCGCTCGTAACCGGTTCTGCTCTCACGGATCTTGCGAACCTGCGCGTAAAGATTTTCGAGGCGCTTGCGCTTCGCATCTGATGGAACTTTAATCGTGCGCTCCTTCGGCACGAGCGCGACCTGATTATAAGCATCCTTATCGGCTGCACCGTTGAACACCGAAGTGATCCGCTCACCGACGGCCATGTCGTATGTTCCCCAATCGGGATTGAACAAAACGCGGTCGCCGTATTTCGCACGGCAATTCGAGAAAGTGACAAGCAACAGTTTGCCGTCGCGGCGAAGTATCTTGTCGATCTTTCCTTCCACGGTAACGCCGCTTTCGAATTCGAGCTTCGCCTTCTTGCCTTCGGCGATCCCAGTTTCTTTCCATTTGCCGATCGGCGACCCGAATCCTTCCTTATGATAATCGATTCCGTGTCCGGGCAGTTCTTTCTCCTTGAACGCGAGCGCAGTCTTTCCGGTCGTCCGCAAATAAATGGGCTGTCCCTTTTCGTCCGTGACCACTTCGGTGAATATACCGCTGACTTGCAGCCCAGATGAGTATTCGCAGGTCGCGACGTTGTTGCACTCAATCGCCTTGTGGATGCCTTCGAGTCCGCCGACCTGATAGGCCATCTTGCTGGCAAATTCTTCGAGCACATCCGCGAGATGTTTGAAATCGTGACAGACAAAAAGCTGTGGCTGTTTCGTCGTGATATCGAACGGCGTATTCGCCGCGTCGACGGAGTAGGGGATCTTCTTCACGGCCGGTTCGAGGCACGAAACCGATTCGCCAATCGATGACAGCAATCCCGCGCCGTAAATTTTCGGATTCTCCAGCGCGCCGATGAGTCCGTACTCGACCGTCCACCAATGCAAGCGCGAGAGCAGCGCCATCTCGGAAGGTTCACCCAAAGTTTTCTGCCGATGTTCAACCAGCTTCGTGGCCTCTTCGACTTCTTTCGGATCGCTGTTCGGTTGCTCCTTCAAGATCGATAGGTGTCGGATCGCTTGGTAGAGCTCGAAATCTTTCTTCGACGACATCGCCTTCGCGCCCACTTCGCCGAAGCGCTGGAGATACCTTGAGTATTCACGATCGACAATGATCGGCGCATGTCCGGCCGCTTCGTGCACAATGTCCGGCGCCGGCGTGTATTCAATGTGATGGATTTGCCGCATGTCGCACGCGATGACGAGGACCTTGTAAGCTTGGAATTCCATGAACGCCGCCGGCGGAATAAATCCATCCACCGCCACCGCACCCCATTCGATCTTTGCGAGAATGTCATTCATCTCCTGGATGCGCGGGATGCGTTCGAACGAAATGCCGGTATCGAGCAACCCCTGGAAATAAACTTTGTGCGCGTACTCCTTCAGGAAAAAAACGTTCTGCCGCATGATGAATCGCCATACGGCGTGGTCGACCGGCGTGTAATCGTCATAGCGCTGATCGACGGCGAACTGCAAAAGATGCTTTGGCGTGGCGGCGACCGCCGCATTATCGAAGCTGATACCGCTAGTAGCTTTCATTCACATCCTCTCGCTGGATAAAATATGACTCGTTTGCCGAGCGAGCAAGGGGATTAGGCAAAGGCGGTTTACCGAAACGCTCGCCCGTGCGCGTATTCTCAGTTTGCGTGAGATCGATTGGTCAATCGCCCCTGCCTATTCGTGCACGCACGACTCGTCTCGCGACCCAAATTATGGCCGCCAAGGCGATCGCCCAAGGCGCGAGGAATGCAATCGCCACCCCGATCATCCGCAAGCTCCACATGATCGCACCGGCGCTTTGCCCCAGAGTGCGCCGCAGCGTCGCAAACAATCCGGTCTCCTGCGAGACGATGTTGCCCTGGGTGTAGACTTGGATCGACAAATCGGCCGGCGCGTTCGCTTCGTCGACTTGCACGCCGGTGCGGTCTTGCCGCTGCACGCTGACGTTCTCAACTTTCCCGAGCGCATCGAGCGATTGCATCAGTGCCGAGTAATTTTTCATCGGCACGCGCAGTGACACGTTTGCGAACTCGCGGCCATCTGGGTCGCGACTGAACGATGAACTGCGCACGCGCCCATTTTGTTTTTCGGTCAGGCTCCGGAGCTCCTTGGTCTTCTCATCTATCGCCGATGTGCGGATGCGAAGACTTGTTTGTTGAATCGCTTGTTCCTGTTCCTCCCGCGAAATCGTGATGTTCAGTTCCACCTTGTCGCGCTTTGTCTTTGCGTTTTCCGACATGCCGGCGCCCCCCTGCGCGACGCGCTCGGTTTGCGCCTGAAAATTCTCGGTACGTCCCATCATTTTCACGCGCGCGATTTGTGCGTCGCTTTCCTCCGGTGCAATCAACGTGTTCACTCGCGCCGAAACGCGACCGGTATTGTCGCGATCGAGCTGTGCGCTTGTGATTTGCACCTTCGGCGACGCGAGCGCTTTGATCTCGTTGTAAACTTTCTCGACTTCGGGCGCGTAGAGTGCGAGCTGCGCTCGTTCCTTCAACAGGAACGCGGCTGGCACCTCCATGTCTTTCTCGGTGAGCTGGATCGTCACGGTTGCGAACTGCACCTGTGAATCCCAATACTTCAACTCGCCTTGCATCTGCTCGATCTGCTCGCGCACACGCCCCAGTTCCCTTTCGACCTGGAGCAGGTCGTTGATGTCGTCGCTTTTCTTTTTCAACATGTCGATCAAACGTTGTTCCATTACGCGTGCATTCTTTAGGCGCGAGTCGGTATCGAAGTAAGCCTTCGTGATGTCTTCGGTCCCGAGTGTTTGGTTTTTCAACTCGCCCAAGTCGCGAATCCTCTGCGCAAACCGATCGAGATTTTCAGGAACCACTTTGACGACAACTGTTCCGCGCAGTTTTCCGTTCGCCTGCTTTTCCGAATTCGTAGTCTCGACGTAGCCGCGCTCTTCGTTTGCGAATGCGGTGATCTTTTGAACTGCGGCGTCAAAACTGACAATTTCCAATTCAACCTGCGCATTTCGGATGAGTTTGCGATTGGCTAACGCCGACGCCTGGGCCTCAACAGGAGTCGGTTCCACTTTTTCGGCGGTCGAAACGTTTGATTCGGTGACCCTCGTGCGTTCGACTTCAGCGCGCTCTTGTTTCTTATCTTTTGCTTCTGTTTGAGGTGCCGCAGGGGCAGCCGCAACTTGGCTACGCGCGAAGGTTTTCCCCGGGGCGAGCTGATCAGTCTCATTGTCTCGGCGATCCCCGGATTTGCTTAACGCGCTAACTTCATTGGACGATGGCAGTAGCAGCTGAGTTGGTTGCGCGGCGAATTGTTCCTCCGCAGCGTACTCGCGATTGCGAGGCATAGTTGTGCCTTCGCCGGTAATTATCCGTCCGACTTGCACGAGCGCGAGCAACATGGCCGCAACGGCGGTGATTTGTGTCACGCGAAGCCGCATAAGATCGACAATCAACTTCGCGATGCTGCCGCTCCGTTGCGGAACGCGATTGTGAAATCCGGCGACCATGCGTTGTTCGAAAGCCGCATCCGGTTTTTCTTTCGTGAATTTTTCTTCCAGAATTTGGTTAATAATCTTGTTCTCCTGGTGTAATTGCCGGCACGTCGCGCATTCGACGAGATGATTGCCAAACGCGTGGCGTTCCTCTTCGGAAAGCTGATCATGTGCATCGGCAGCGAGCCAGTTATCGATTTCGTTGTGAATAGTTGGCATATCGTTACTCGAGTGAAACGAGTGCAGGTCGGAGTTCTTTGCGCATGGAAGCGAGAGCGCGGCCGAGGATTCCACGCAACGAACCGTTGCTAAGACCGAGTGTGTTTTCGATTGTCCGATAATCCATCTCTTCGAAATAGCGGAGCGTAAGCGCGCTGCGATGAAGTTCGGGTAACGCGGCGAGCGCGAAATGTAATTGTCGATCTAACGCGGTTGTATCGGTCGCTTCGGATTCAATCGGTTCGGTCATTTCGACGGAAATTGGAACGGTCCGCCGTTTCCGAAAAACGTCGTGAGCGCGATGCCGCGCGATCATACAAAGCCAGGCCGGAAATTTTTCCGGATTGCGCACGCGCCAGCGCGATTTCCAGGCCTTGACGAGTGCGTCTTGCACGGCGTCTTCCGCTTCCTCGCGGTTTTGCAAAATGCCGTAAGCAATGGCAAAGAGTGCACGGCTATGTCTGCGAATTATCATTGCGAAAGCTTCTCGATCGCCGTGAATGGCCGCCCGATACATTTCTCGCTCATTGGCATCCATTATGGTGCGATCTAAAGCCTAGACGCTCGAGGTCGCGATTCCGCGCGAAATATTTTAGAGAATTTGCGGCGAGGGCGCGTAAAACAGCACGCGAGGCGCGTGCGCTCCCAGATCAGAAAATGATCACGGTGTTTCCGACGCTCACTAGATCTTTCACTCGGGCGGCGTCCCAGTTTGCCAATCGAATGCAACCGTGGCTCGCCGCGCGGCCTATGGTTTCAGGGTTGTTGGTCCCGTGAATGCCAATACCAGGTTTGTTCAAACCCATCCAGAGAACGCCGACGAGATTGTTCGGGCCGGGCGGAAGATTGTAATAATTCTCGGTCCGAACGCCGTAATTGAGCATGCCTTCATCGTAGCGAAACCACGGCCAAATCGTCGCGCCGAGAATTTTCCAGGTCCCAACCGGCGCGGGTAACGTTTTCGAGCCGGGGGTAATCGGAAACACACAGACAAGTTGATTGTTGTCGAAGACCTCCAACAGATGTTCTTTCGTATCGACGAAGGTTTTACGGGCAGCGAACGCCGGATTTTCAGGTACTTTTCCTTCGGTGAATTTTTCAACCTCGAATGGCAAAACATTCGGCACCTTGAGAGCTTCCCCTGGCTGCAGATGTTCCCAGTTTTTTCCCGGATTTAGTTTCTGAATGTAAGACTCCGCTGAATGGTAACGCTCGGCGATGAATTCGAGCGCGGAGGTGTAGGGCAGCCACTTTAATTTTGCTTCCTCGGCATGACTGCTAGGAACATTTCCGATGAATTTCAGATCTTCTTCCCTGATCGTGTAGGTTGTGTACGTCACCGGCACCTGATCGAGCAACCAGGAATCGACCGCGCCAGTCTTGGGCATGGCGTGCGCGTGCTTATATGAAATGAGCGCTTTGCGGAAAAATTCGCCCATCCTTCCATCGATTTTGCCCGGTCCGAAATCGCAGTTGTCGAGGAAAATCTGAAGTCGCGTCGCGGTCTCCTCGTCGTAGTTCGGCAACGCGACCGGATAAACTCTCGGCGGAGGTGTCGTGCTCTCCTGCGCGAAAGCAAAGATCGACATCGTAACGAAGGGCAGCGCGACAAAAAAAGACTTCATCGAATCAAGTAATGTGCTGCGAAATCGAGTTGCGCAAACATCTGCCGCAGTTCCACGCAAAATTAAAGAGTGATCGATTGACTCATTCGCTCCGCCCGCTCGGCTCTCTCATCCGTCGCTCGGCTCCGCCGCTCCATTCCTCGACCTCGCTCAGTGTAACAAGGCAATGCTAGCGCGCATCGCCTTTGGGGAACATAACTTTTTCTGGCGCGGCGTTAAGAGCCGCGAGCAATTTTGGAATGAGGCGGCTCTTGGTCGACCCAGCTTCGCGCGGCGCGACGAGATAACGCACGATGGCGTCGATCCAGGTCACTTCGTCGACGCGAAAAATGACCCGCGGATACGCGCGGACTTCGAGTTCATCGACCGGCGTGCGGGCGAGGAGGTCGCGGTAGACGCCGACGCGTTCCATCATTTCCTCGCCGAGTTCTTCCTCGACGATTTTTTGCATTGTTCTTGCGACGAACTCCAAATCACTTTGATAAGCGATTTGAAATTTAATTTCGTTCCAGATGTAAGGAAAGAGCGGCCACGAATAGTTGTAAACGATCGAGTCGAGCACTTTCTCATTTGGGAATCTGATCGTGCGACCGCTCGGGTGATCGCCGGAAATATATTGACCTCCGAATTCCCACAGTGTCGTGTCGAGATAACCGACGTCGATCACATCGCCGGTAGCATCGTCGATCTTGATACGATCGCCGACCCGGAACGGTTGGCGGATGAGAATATAGATCCAGGCAATGAAACTCTTCATTGGTGTTTGCACGGCCAGCCCAATGATAATCGATCCCACACCGAGCGCAGTGAGCGCGGCGTACCAATTCACAAAAATTATCGAGACGGCAACGAGCGCGATCAGGAGCGCAACGAGTAAATGTTCGACTCGCTGGAGGGTGAAACGGATAGCGGCGTCTTCGATTCGACCGAGCGCATAAACTGAAATTGCTTTTGCAATGGCAAGTACAACAACAATTAGCGCCACGGCGCGGATAATTCGACGTGTAAGATCGAAATGCGATGGCGAAAGCGGGATCAGCTTCGAACCGAGAAAAAAATAAAGAATCCCACAGCCGATCAGCAGAAGCGCATGCGTCACAAACCAGAATTTGTCTGTTCCTCGCGCCTTGACTTTTTCGCCAGGCTTTTTTTCGCCTGTGGTTCGAGCTAGCTCTTTGCGGACTTCCGGTTTTTCGGAAATTTGTTGTGCGGTCTCGGGCATCAATTATTAATCGCATTAGTGCGGAACGATGAGCGCCACCTTCTCTGCTGTAGGGAAGGCCGTATCGGCCGCAAATTTTGAGAGCCGCGGTCGATTGTGCCTGCCACCAGGGTTTGGCCGCTACGCCGTCTTGACCCAACACCGAAGCACTTCGGCAACGCTCCAGGCTTGTGCGATGCAACCCCCCTCAGCGTGCGGTTCGTTCGCGTCAAACACTTCGCTGACTGTGCCAAGTCCAGCCTCACCCAAATGCTGCGGAAGCTCCTGCAGGAATTTTCGCGCATTCGCTTTGTCGTTTGGATGAAGCTTTAGCCAGGCGTCGACGAACGGCCCGATCAACCATGCCCATACCGTGCCTTGGTGATAAGCACCGTCGCGCGAACGCAGGTCGCCCGAATAGATTGGCTTATATTCGGGATCGTCGGGCGCAAGCGAGCGCAGCCCGACCGGTGTGAGCAATTTATTTTCCACTACGTCGATAACCGATTTCCAACGCTCCTGATCGAGCACCGGGTGATCGAGCGAAATTGCGAAGAGCTGGTTCGGCCGACAGGAGACATCGTGTGTCCCGTTTTGTCCGTTGCAATCGACTACATCATAAAGGTATCCACCCTTAGCGTACCAGAAGCGTTGGTTAAATGAATTGCGCGCGCGCGCCGCTTGCTCTTCATAACGCTGCGGAGACACGGCCTCTCCGCTTTGCCGAAGCCAATCCGCAAGCAAACGAAGGGCGTTGTACCAAAGTGCATTAATCTCGACCGCTTTACCGCACCGCGGCGTGACAACCCAATCGTCCATTTTCGCATCCATCCAGGTCAGCGCGTAGCCCTTCTCACCTTGCGCGAGCAGGCCATCAGCTGGATCAACGTGAATATTGAACTTCGTTCCACGCAGGTGGTGCTCGACGATGTCGATCAAAATTGGGAGCAGAAGTCTAAGCGTAATGCGATCGTCTGTTTGTTCGAGATAGCGATTGAACGCGTGGAAGAACCAGAGCGTCGCGTCAGCGGTATTATATCTCCCTTCTTTCTCCTCATCGGGAAACATGTTTGGAATCAAACCGTCCCAGACGTAATGCGCGAACGTCCGAAGGATGTAACCGGCTTCAAGGCAGCGTCCCGTAGTTAGGGTAAGACCCTCGAGGCTGATCATCGTATCGCGTCCCCAGTCGGTGAACCAATGGTAGCCGGCGATGATGGTGCGCACTTCGTCGCCGGCCGCATGAGCGCGGGCCGCTTCTTCAAATCGCCCCGCCGGCGTGATCACAAATTGATCGGCGGCAAAAATCAATTCGGCGGCGACACCATCTTGAGCTTCCGGCTTAGCCTCGACAATAAGCCGCGCTCGGCGTTCGCGCTCAGCCGAGAGCACGTCGGCGGGGCTCAACACGTCGATGATGTCCCACGGTTCAGTCGAGCCAACCAATGTCGCCGTGCTCTGCTCGTTAAGATCGACGCGAAAAAATCCGGGGCTCCAGAGCTGGCCTTCGTGTGCGTAACCGCGCTGTTGCTCGGTGCGATAGACGACTTGATGAATCTTTGCTGGCGCGATGGTAAAAGTGGAACCGCGACCGCAGATTCGCATCCGAAGCGGCGGTAGCTTTCGCCGTGCCGCGGCGATTTCGTAACGATCATCGACGGCAGTGAGTTTGTAAGGCGCAGCCAATCCTGTATTCACCGGTGACTCATGATGTCGAAAGTGAAAAGCGGGCCGCAGTTCGAATCGGGGCGGCGCTTTCCCTGCAATCACTTGGTAGCTTACGTGCACCGTATTTTGTAAATGGGGAAGCAGAACGCGTTTTTCGAGCACGAGATCACGGACGTGGTAGATCCAGACCGGGAGGCCGTCCTCAAGGCGGAATTCGCGCAGAAAGTCTGCGCTCTGCAAATCAAGCTGTCCTCCAGCGCGCTCTTCTGCGCCAAGCGAAACGACGTCATCGTCGGTGAAGTATAGAAATTCCGAAACATGGCTCCACATCACCATGCGCCCAAGCGGTGCAGGCAAAGCGGCGATGAGCAATCCATGATAGCGCCGCGTAATCGCTCCCGAGATGGTTCCGGACGCGTAGCCGCCTAATCCGTTTGTGACGAGCCACTCGCGATTGAGCAAGATCTCGCGCGACATTTTCGCCCCATCCCACGGCATTGCGCGCACAACGGTCGGCTTGTGTGTGCTGTCCATGATCTGGCAGACGCGGCTTAGAAGCGGCGTCGTTTTGGTTTCCGCCGCGGAGCTTTTTCCCGCACGAGACGCAACGCTACGGCCGCTTCAGCAGGCAGAAGCCATTGCTCTTGCGTCACAACCGGGACCGCGCCCGGACCGCCGTAGCGGAGAGATTCACTTGTCCAGAGGGTCTCCCACTCAAAGCCAAGTGGAGGCGCGAGCAAAGGCTCTGGCGAAGGAATCAGAAATTGTCGTCTTCCGAGATTCACCACGAGCAACCGATCATCGGCGTCATTTGCCAAATATCGCAGGACAAAGCTGGCAGGACCCAGCACGGCGCCATCAATGCCCCCAACGTTTTGTTCGCGAAAGCGCGAATCCTCACGGCGAAGCTTCAAAAGATCGATATGCAAATCATACAGGTTCCTGTTTTTTTCCCGCTCCGAAAAATCAAGCTTGCAATGAGCAAACACGGCCGGATCGGAAGGAACCGGAAGTTGTTTCTGCGCTTCTTCGGTGGCCTGCGATGGAAATTGCGAGAGGAAACCGAACCGTTACGGATCGCCTCGCGCATATCACTGTCTCCCACGTCCGTGAAAAATACGAAGGGTTTGGATGTGCCAAACTCCTGGCCTTGAAAAAGCAACGGTGTCCATGGCCCAAGCAAGAGCAGGGCGGTCATCGCGCGATAACGACCCGGCGAACTCTCGAAGCGCAACCCTTGGCCCCGCGGCGCATTGGAGACATGATCGTGATTTTCAAGAAACGCGACAAAAGTCTCCGGCGGCAGGCCAAACGTTGGCGTGCCACGTTGCGATTCCTGCCAGGAATAGGGTTGGCCTTGGTAAAGATAGCCATACTTCGCCGCAGAGATGAACTCCTGCGGCGCACCGTGATAATCGGTGTAATATGCTTCGTTTCGCCCGGTCAAGGCAACGTATGCGCAGTGATGGAAATCGTCATTCCACAAACCATCGAGATCGTCGCCGCCTTCGTTGCGCGGGCGCACCATTTTGGCTTCCTGCGGCTCGTTCTCAGCGATCAGAATGATTGAGCGCGAACCAGCGGCTTTCCGTGCGGCGCGTCCCACTGCACCAATGATGTATTCGTCAGATGGGTCATGCACATCTTGTGTTGCGTCGAAGCGGAAACCGTCAAAATGAAATTCCTCGACCCAGTAGCGTCCATTGGTAATGAAAAACTCGCGGACCGGAACTGAGTTCGGACCGTCAAAGTTAATCGACTCGCCCCAGTCGTTCTCGTACTGAGCGGTGAAATAATGATCGGAAAAGACGCGAACATAATTTCCGTCTGGGCCGAAGTGGTTGTAAACAACATCGAGAATTACACCGAGGCTTAACGAGTGCGCATGATCGATGAAATTGCGTAGATCGTCTGGCGTACCATACAAATGTGATGGCGCGAAAAAATCGACGCCGTCATAACCCCAACCAAAGTTTCCAGGAAAATCGGCGATCGGCATCATTTCGATGACAGTAATTCCGATCCGGGCCAGCTCTGGCAATTGCTCCGCCGCGGACCGCCAGGTGCCTTCACGTGTAAACGTGCCGATGTGCATTTCGTAAATCACCTGGCCTTTCATCTTCAAGCCCGACCACGCTCCGTCCGTCCATTGAAAGGTTTTCGGATCGATAACGCACGATGAGCCATGCGGCCCGTCCGATTGAAACCGCGATGCTGGATCGGGGTGAAAATGTTCGGCGTTATCAACACGAAACCGATATCGCGTGTCCGCCCCAGCTTGGACCGAAGCGGAAAAGTATCCGCCATCCTCAGTTTGCAGCGGATGAAACGTTCGCTTCGCATTCTTCTCCGCGCTTTCTTCGAGAACAACATCGACATGTTTCGCTTTCGGCGCCCAAATGCGGAAGTGTATTTCGTTTGCACCGATCAATTCCGCTCCGATCGGATAGCGGCGAAGTGGTCGGGGATCGGTCACCCAACGCTTTTGCCCATCAGCCGTGTGACGGCTATAGGTTTCGATGATTTCTCGTTTTCTGTGCAACATCGATAATCAAGAACATGCGGGGCGCTGGGTCAGGAAGCAACCGAAGAGGCAGTGCGAAGCTCCGCATGGTCTCGAATTGGACCAATTCGACCCATCGTTCCGGGTGTGGGTACTATCGGTGAGCAATTATTTGGCACCGGGTGGGATCGAAAATGACCGTAGCCCAAACCAGCTAGACCTCGGTGGTTCCCCAGAATTTGCGGAACGCACTTGGCCAGCTGCGATCTACCACGCTTTTTCGTGCGTAAACGCTCATTCGCTTTCGCAGACTGGGATCGACGACCAGCGCACGAACAGCGCGCGTGAAATCATCGACATCATGTGACTTGGTGATCAGACCGTTCTCATTGTCCTCTACCAACTCTTTGGGCCCGCCGGAGTCGGAAACAACGACCGGAACGCCGGAAGCCTGCGCTTCGATGACGACGTTGCCAAAAGTGTCCGTAGTACTCGGAAAAGCAAAGACATCAGCCGAAGCATAGGCGGTGGCGAGTTCGACGCCGGTCAGATACCCAGTAAAAACTGCATCGGGTAACGTCTCAGAAAGGGCTTGGGAATAAGGCCCGTGGCCGACGACGAAAAGTTGGACCGGTAAACCTTCGTCGCGCAATCGCCGGTAGGCGTTTGCCAGCACGTCGAGATCTTTTTCTCGTGATACCCGGCCGACGTAAAGCAGCCGTACCTGACCGTTGCTCGCTTCAAATTTCTCCCAAAACGCCGGCTCCCGTCGTGCTGGGGTAAACAGCTCCGTATCGAGACCGCGAGGAAAAATCTTCAACTTCTCAGGATCAAAACCCCGATCAATCCAGCTTTGGCGGTATTCTTCCGAGTTGACGAATACGGTATCGAGTTGTCCATAAAACCAGTGCATGTAGTGCCAGGTAGCACTCTCCAAAAAACTGTCTTCTGTAAGAATGCGAATGTATTGCGGGAAATCAGTGTGATAGATCCCGCTTGTTTGGAGATTAAGCATCTTGGCGGCGAGTAGCGCCGTCAGGCCGATCGGTCCGGGCGTGCTGATGATGATCTCGGTAAACTTTTCTCGCTGAATATAATCGAGCATCCGAAGAATCGGCGGGAAACTCAGTTTTTGCAGCTCGTATTCGGGCAACTCGAATTCGCCGATCGGCTTGAAATTCTTGATCGGAATGTTGTCGATGTTCAGCTCGCCGCGCGAAGTTACCACGATCAATTCTTTCCCAGCGGCTGCTCCAGCGGCGGTCATTTTGCGAATCGTAGTGGCCACCCCGTTTACATCGTCCAGTGTGTCGGTGAACCATGCACGCTTGCAATTTTGAAGCGCGACCGGAATTTCGCCGGTCAGCTCTTTGAAAATGCCGCGTAGCCATTTTCGCGAGGGCGCCTGGCTGTGAAAACCGTAGATGTACGGCGTAAGGATCACCAGGATCGGTGCGATCGCGCTGAGGGCCTGCATGCTCTCGACCATGTTGCCGCTACTGATTTGCTGAACGAATTTTTCGAAAAACCGAAACATGAGCTGCTCGGCAACCATGTTCGCCATGAAAAACGTGCGGCGCTCCGGTTCGCTGACTTCGTTCAATTGCTCGGCGAGTTTCGCCTTTACTTCAGGTCGGGAAAAATAACCGGAAAGCTCCTTCCAGATCGACATGTTTGCGGGTTTAAACAGTTCGAAGATTTTTCCAGACAAGACAGCCTGTCCGGCCAAGCTCGCTTTTTCTGCGAGCGTGAATTCCGTTGGGTCCCGACCTTCCATGAATCGCGAAAACATTTTTTCCAGCAACGCGGCGCTCGGGCCGAGCTTTTCGTGAAAACGATCGTGAATGAAACAAGCGACCGTATTGTAGAAGCCGTGCGAAAGGGCGAGGGGAGTCCCACCCTGGCCTCGGGCAGAGCAGTTGCCGTTGCGGATCTGCGCGAGAAATTTTGCCGCTGACTCTGCGGGTGGCGTTTTGGTATAGGCGGAAGCGAGAAATTGTCCGCCATGATCATCCGAGCCGCCGACGAAAATCTTTTTCCACGGCTCCGCGTGCGTTGGCGCCAGGTTATGGCGATTTGCGAAACTGTCGATCTTGTCCGGCGTCAACTGCTCGAAAAGAGTTTGAGCAAGGTCGCTTAGAAGAGCGTCGCGCAGACCGTTGATTCCCTCAAAGTGTTTGAAAAGAAGAATCAGCCGCTCGATGTGGGAGGCTTCAAGTTTGCCGTTAACGCTGTAAAGAGGATGCGCAACCGCGTGCGCGATTTGCGCCGTTTGGAGATAACGCTGCAGCTCAAAAATATTATCGCGGACGCCTTCGATTTCACGGTGTTGCTGTTCTGAGATTCCCCAGACAAGGATGTGTAACTTACACGGATCTTGCGGAAAATAAGTTGTAACCTGTTCACTAATAAAAACCTGTGGCAGATCCACAATTTGGAGACCGCCTTCGATCGTATCGTGGTCAGTAATCGTGACGTAATCCATCCCAGCCTCCAGCAACTGTCGATGCAGCTCCTTGGGATCGGAATAGCTGTCGGGAAAATCGAAACGACGGAACAACCATTCCTCCGAGCGCGCGCTGTAGCGCGAGTGAACGTGTAAATCACACTTGCTCATTCTTCAGCTGCGGCCGGCCATTAATCTCTGCTCTGCGACCCAGTCCCGATAAGTTGTTGGCGTTCTCGTTTCATCGATTTTATCTATCAATCGCAAAATCTGTCGCCAAACCGCGGGATGAGAATAATCAGGCGGATGAATACTTAGCCGCAAGAGAGGATTATTCTCCAAAAAGCGGGACAGTCCGGCATTCCAAGCGCAGCTGACGGCGCGCCGCCACCTAGTTCGAACGCTATACACCATTGATCTTGCGGAGAACTCTTCGCCTGAGCGGAGATCACGCACTGTGCGCAACCGCGTCGTGTATTCCAATTCAGCATCGCGCGCGGCACGTTCGCCCTCTCTGCTGAGGAGCCAGGCGGGCGCGGCAAAACCTCGCGGGCTCAATCCGCTTGCACGGAATTCATCGCGCGCATTCGTGATTCGCCGCAAGGCCTCCTCATAACCGAGGTCGTAAAACTCTCCTTCGTGATTCGTATACAATCTCGTCAGAAACTTGTCGCGGAAGCTTTCATTGGGACACCGAGGACGTTCATGAAAATAACCATGGATGACAATTTCATGACCGTCTGCTTCCAGATTCTTCAGCCACCCGATGAATTGTCGATCTTTTGTCGCCAACCCTTGATGATGATAATCGGGGATAACGAGAAGAGAACAGACGCGGACACCGCGGCGAGATAATTCTGAAATGATTTTGCTCGCGACATCCCAGTTGGAAGGAGCGACATCGTGCAGAGAGACAACGATGAAGTCTCTCGTAGCGGCTGTCGTTGCGACCAACGGCACGAATTGAGTGGCGACGACTGAAGTCATGTTTACAAATTTTCAACAGCACACTTCCCAGCGACAAGTGTAAAAAGCGCAAGGGCGCGCTACCCTCCCATAAGAATAATCGCACGAAACTCTCCACCCGTCACCGGCATGACGGAGAGACGCGATTGGCGCACAAGCTGAATTTTCTTTAGACCGGCAGCGCTCTTGATTTGGTGAAGCGTGACCGGTCGCCGTAGAGGTTTGGTTGGTGCAAGGTCCACGGCACTCCAATCGCCTTCCCTGGCAGTTGGGTCTGGGTAAGCTCCACGCGTAACTTTGGCAATACCGACAACGGCCTTTTCGGCACCGCTGTGATAGAAGAGCACTTCATCGCCCCTTTTCATCCTGCGCAGATTGTTTCGCGCAGTGTAATTTCGAACGCCCGTCCAGTTGGTCTCCCCCTCGGCAGTAAAGTCCGACCACGAGTAAGAGGACGGTTCTTGTTTTACCAGCCAGAAATTTTTCATGATCGAAATAAGTATCCGCGTCCCGCGCATTCGACAACTGCACGCGTGTGATTCACAATCGATCTGATGCCGCGCCTGCCATTCATCACGTTTGAGGGATCGGAGGGATGCGGAAAATCTACTCAGGTGCAAAGACTCGCAGCGCGCCTCAAACGGGCGGGTGTTCTCTATCTCGTGACGCGCGAGCCTGGCGGGACTCCTATCGGCGAAACAATTCGCGAGCTTCTCCAGTTTGCGCCGCATGGCGGCGGCATGACACCTCAAACAGAGCTGCTTTTGTTTGAAGCAAGTCGGAGCCAGCTCGTTCGCGAAACGATCAAACCAGCTCTCGAGAGCGGCCTTTGTGTAATCGCCGATCGGTTTTTTGATTCGACTACGGTTTACCAGGGCGTGGCACGAAAACTAGATCAACAAATTGTCGAACGACTGAACGCGTTCGCGGTCGGTGATTTCGTTCCCGACATTACTTTCGTGCTGGATGTCGACGCAGAAACTGCGCGCTCGCGGCTGAAACGTACGGTGCGCAGACCGGACCGGATGGAACAGGAATCAACGGAATTTTATGATCGGGTTCGAACAGGCTACCGCGAACTTGCAATCCGCGACCCGCATCGGATCATTTTGATAGACGGGGCGCGACCGGCCGATGAGGTGGAGAATGAGATTTGGGAAATGATCTCTAATCGATTCCCTCAGCTTGGATCGAAAATCGAAAATCGAAAATCGAAAATCTAGATGGCTTTCTCGAGCACAATGGCGCTTGGATATCTGCGACGGGCTCATAAACAAGATCGGCTCGCGCACGCCTATTTGATTTCGGGACCGCCCGGCAGCGGAAAGCAGTTGCTCGCGGCAGAACTGGCCAGTCTCGTGAACGGAACGAAGGCGACTGACGTTTTCTCCTCGAAGGCTCGAGAGATTTTCGTTGCCCAGCCTGAATCGAAGTCCCGCCGCATCGTCATAGAGCAGATCCGCAATATTGAGCATGCGCTGCAGATGCGTGCCTCACGTGGCCGACATAAAGTAGCGATCATCTCTGATGCTGATCGACTTCAGCCACAGGCCGCCAATGCATTTCTTAAAACGCTGGAAGAACCGCCGAAAGATTCGTTGTTGCTGCTTCTGAGTGCGTTGCCCGAAGCGTTGCCGGACACAATTGTTTCCCGGTGCATCGCGATCCCACTTGCGCTAAACGACGAGGACAAAAATAAACCGGAAGAAGAAGAGGTTGTAGAATTGCTTCAGGAGGCTACGCGTGAGCAGAGCTGGAGTATTCAACATGCGTATCGACTGGCTCAGGCGTTTCAGCGTCTGCTCCGCGCCGTTCGGGAACAAATTAAAAGTGAAACAGATCAGGCATTAAAACAGGAGGAAACGCGCTATAAGAATTCGACTGACGGCGTCTGGCTCGAAGAACGGGAAGGATACTACAAGGCGCTCACCGAAAGTCTTTATCTACAACGGCGCGCCGGATTGATTGAGACCTTATTCGCCTGGTGGACTGACGTTCTTCGATCCAGCAGCGGCGTCGATCGCAGAGAATTGCCCGATGCGCGAAAAGAAAGCAGTGCGCTCGCCAAGCGTTTTCCTACGACGGAGGTCCTGCGCAAGATCCAGCGGTTGGAAGAACTGCGTGATCAGCTCAGCCGCAATATCCAGGAAGCGCTTGCGATCGAGGTTGCGTTTTTGGGAATCTTCGCTGGCTGAAAGTATGACTCGCCGCTCTCATTGTATTTGATCAGAAAGAAGAGGCGGGTATGAGGTTCGAGAATCAAGTTGCCATTGTGACTGGAGCGGGGCGGGGGATTGGGCGCGCAATCGCGGTGCGCTTTGCAAACGAAGGCGCGCGCGTGGCGTGTGTGAGCCTGACAAAAGTAAATGCCAAAAATGCCGCCGATGAAATCAACTCGATGCGCGCGGACGCGGCGAAAGCTTACACGGTGGATGTTGCCAATCACGACGCGGTACAAAAGGTGGGCGGGAAGATTTTGGAAGATTTCGGCAAGATCGACATCCTGGTGAACAACGCGGGTGTGACACGCGATGGGCTTGTCATGCGTATGTCGAGCGAAGATTGGGACGCGGTCATCAACACGAACTTGCGCGGCGCGTTTAGTTTTACCCAATCGATCGTGCGCTCTATGATCAAACAGCGCGGCGGCCGTATCATTAACATCAGCTCGGTGATCGGGCTGATTGGAAATGCGGGGCAAACAAATTACGCGGCGAGTAAGGCCGGCCTGATCGGTTTCACCAAATCGCTGGCGCGCGAATTGGCCAGCCGCAACATCACCGTGAATGCGGTGGCGCCGGGATTCGTCACGACTGACATGACTGCTGGGCTCTCGCATGAAATCAAAAACACGATTCAATCGAAAATTTCGCTTGGCAGAACCGGCACGCCCGAAGACATCGCCAGCGCTGTGGCGTTTCTTGCATCGGCGGAGGCAAATTACATCACTGGCCAAGTGCTTTGCGTGGATGGCGGAACCGTGATGTGATTTTCCAGATTGTAGGGGAAGCTGTCAGCTTCCCCACGACGCTGCGCGTGAGAACGCGCGCCCTCTACACGACTCGCAGCATGATCGTAATACGCCCATCGGCCAAAAGAAGATCGCCGGCTGAGACGCGACATTCGTAAACTGCATTGGCGGCGTCTCCGAACAAGCGGTGCGCGCAAATCTGGAGCGGCGACGCGACGTCATCCAGACATATCACTCGCAAACGCGCATCCCGCAGAGCGGCCAGGTAACCAGGTGGCGCCGTCATGCCTGCCGAGCGGGCTCGCAATCCGCCGTGCACTGCAACGGCTTGCGCCGCGTATTCAAAAGCATGCAAGGCCGATAACCGTCCATCGCGACGCAATGGATTAGCCGGATCGCGATGCGTATTACTGATGCTGGTAATCGATCGATCGTCCCACTCGGTTACGCTATCCAGTAGGCACATCAGACCGGAATGTGGGATGAGCGTGCGGATTTCCGGTTTGTTAATCGGGGTATTGCTAACCGTTTTGTGATCTTTCACGCCAGTTCCGAAAGCGTTCGGAATTAATCCCAGAACGGGTAGAAGTTAAACCAGTTGTAAGGCGCAAGGCGCGCGTAGTGCTCTAACCGCTCGACATAGCGTTGCATCCAATTCCGGATGTCCTCCGCGCGGTGATCGCGGTTTAGGATTACCTCATCGGCGAAATGCTCGAAGTAAATTTCGTAGCGCTTTCCGCCGCGGTAGAGGCCGAAAAAGAGGATAACAGGGCAATGCATCATGGCGGCGATCAGGATCGGGCCGGCCGGAAATGTAGCCGGCCCACCAAAGAATTGACATTGCGTTGTCTTGTCGCCGCTCGAGACGCGATCGCCCAACATGCCAACGAGGAAGCCCGCATCTAGGCTCTCTTTGACCCTCAGCAAAGTATCCGGTCGATGCGGCACGATTACCGTGCTCGCTATCTTGTGATTAAGCGCATCGAGAAAGCGAGTAATATTTTGGTTGTGCGCAATGTCCATCAACACCTTGAGCGGAAAGTCCTGCTGCGTTACTCCGAGCGTGCGCAACACCTCGAAGCTACCGAAATGCGAGCCCAAAAGGATGCAGCCTTTGCCGCTTTCGATTCGCCGGTGCAGGATTTCCTTCTCATGAAGCGCCACGTCAAAGTGCTCGAACTCGCCCATTAACAGATAAACACGATCTAAAATCGTAGCGGCGAAACAATGAAAATGGCGGAAGACATGCCACCAGTGAGCCAAACGACCGCGCACGCGTTTTAAATATTCGTACGATACCCGCCGGGCCGCACGAGCGCTGATCACGAAATAAAGCGTAATTGGGTACAGCAGAAGCCTTGCCCCCGGGCGTCCGATGTGCACCGCGATCCAAGCGATTAGCCGCAACGACGTGGGTGTGCCGCGCTCGGGCAAGGCCGTCCAACGATGCGCGTGCAAGGCTTTAGCGGACGTCATTTGTGGTGGCGGTATTTTGCCCGCAAATAGCACCGGTGAAGAAATGCGGATAGATCTCGCGAATGCTATCGATGTCCGGCACCACTTCGGCACGTTCAAAGCCTGCGCGCGTAAATGCGTGACGCCAGTGATCTGCAGTCAGAAAGCCCGGATTCGGCCGAATTTCGGGATCTGTTTGGACCTCCGTAAAGCTCTCCAGAATCTGAAACATAAGTTCAGGGTAGATCGGTTGGTTGACATAGGGCCGCAGGCATTCGCCGATCACGAGCCAGCCATCGCCGGTCAGAGCAGAGCGAGCCTGATTCAAGCTAAACAAAAGATTCTTGGAGACATGCAGCACGTTGACGGCGAATACGAGATCGAACTCGCCCCGAGCGACGCCTTGAGTATCCCACGGCAAATTAACGTCGAGCGCGGCCCATTCTAGCGCCAGATCAGGATACTGCTTTGCCAGGTCGCGTTGAGCGCGCCGCCGGAAGAATGCATTCGGTTCTGTAATGAGGTATCGTTCGATTTGCGGCAGAAGCCCGCATTGATCAAACCAGCGAACCAAGGTTTCACTGGCGCTGCCGGCGCCGGCGCCGATTTCTAAAATCCGCAGCCTAGGTCGAGCGGACAGGCGATCAGCGGCGAGGATCGCACTGACCCAGTTATTCACCGCGTAAGTTAAGTTGTCATTGTGAAAATACTTCAACCACAGCGGTATTCCTTGGGGTCCGAATAGGCTGTGATCGCCACTCTCCTCGCCGCTGGCGACGGCTGGATAGAGGCTTGCTGCGTGATCCAATAAATCCAAAGTCGCTGCATTGGCGGGATGAAGACTAAGCCCCACTGCACGCAAGCGCTCGAGCTCGGGTTGCCACGGCGCTCGTTGCAGATGATAAGAGCGGGCGTCACCGTTGGCACGGGCCTCTACGCAGCCGGTCTCGACCAGGCGCTCCAGAATCCAACCCAAGGCGAAACTAAAACCCGGCCGAAAAGAAAGCACGCGACAAAGCTCATTCGCCGATCGCCACTCTCCGAGTTGACCCATCACATCCAACCGGCGCAACAGATCGATAGCTAGATCGATGCTATACCGCTCCATCAGTTCGATGCTTTGATACAAGGGTTCGCTAAACACCGATGGCGGGTAACCTTTGAGCCAATGCGCCAAGCGCGGATCGCTCGGCCTAGCTATAAATATAGGCGCCTCAGATGATGCCGCGTTCACGAGGTCAGCTTGCATCGCAACAAACCTCAAGTCGACCTTCAACTACCACTCGGTCTTCGACGCGACAGCAAAAATTGACTTCGCGTTCAGTGTCCTGACTCGCAAACAGACAGATAGTGAATGGCTGCTCAGGCCTCAACGGCACGAGAAACTTGACTGCTCGTATGACAGTAAGGTGAGAATCTTTGCGCCACTCGGTCAAAGCTGCGACGATTTCATCGAGGATCACGACGCCAGGCACGATAGGAGTGCCAGGGAAATGCCCGGGCAAGCTGGGATGATCAGGGCCGATCGCGCGGCAAACTTCAAAGTTCAAACGGCGAAGTTTCACCCATGCCCTCAAATCCAGCAACTGGGCGACCAGAGCACCCAACGTGCTATTTGTTCATTCGTTTCAGAATCGGCTTCACGGACGCCTTTGCTATTTCTTAGCGAGCGCCTCGAGGCGTTCACGAGATTTGCCAACAACGTGCGTGGAGGAGAATCCGAACTGTTCGCAATAGGCCGCAAACGCTCTGGCGGCTTCCGCCGGGTCAAAGCCAAACTGCGATAGATCATACCGATGATTGCCATATTGCTCCCGCGGCTGTCTGGCGAGTACGGCGCGCATTCGCTGTTCCGCTTCAGGTGAGAGCAGCCATCCAAAATGTTGATAGATGCGTCGAATAGCGGCTATGGGATCGCGACGGATCTCGAGGAAATCGAGGTCGCAAATGCGTTTGCGCGGCAATCGATCGCGTTCCTGCAAAAACGTATCAAGCGTTTGTGACCAATACTGGATCGCGTCGCGGCAAACCATAAACGGATCCACCGCGTCGCTAAAGACACGGCGGAGGATCGTAATCAAACTTGATACCGAAGCCATTGCCTCGAGCGGCGCCCGATGAGTCTGCACGAAGAGTGCATCGGGATAGACGGAAAGGAGAGTTGGCAGGGCAGACATGTGTGTAGGGGCTTTTAGAATCCAGCGCCGCGCGCCTCGGCGGAACTGTAGATGTTGCAGGAACCGACGATGATATTCGTATGCCGGCAGCAAATCTTGGCGGAAGAACCAAGCCCGATAGGAGGGCACATAATACATCGTATCAAACTGATCACTCATGAAGCTGGGAGTCATGAGGCCGACACACTCCTGCGGGAGCTCCGCGCCTACGGCGTGCACGTGGCGAAATGTGGGCGCCAGCCAGTTGAGGCAGTTACACCTTTGAGTCGCGCGCTGAATTCGTCGTCGCTCATTGTCGCCTGTAGGTGGGGACGGCGTCATCACCTCCCAAGTGAGCGGAACTCGATGTTCAGGGTCGGCAGCGAGCAAGGTGTGCAAGAGAGTGGTGCCGCTGCGAGGTAGGCCCACGATAAAGAGTGGTTCGCGGATTTCCTCCTGCGCAATACCACGGTAAAGCTGCCGATCCCGTTCCATCATCAAACGCGAACACAACGTGTGCAAGAGGTCGCTCCGAAGGGCGATTCTTCCAATCAAGTTAAGTCGAGACTCGCGCTGGCAGGACTCAAGGAGCCGAGAGATGGCCTCGAAAAAATCGCCGCCGCCAAAATCATCGAGATCGCAGCGGCGCTTCGCGGTCTCGATCAAATTAACTGCAAGAAGTGGGGTGCGCTGAATTCGGGTTTTCTCCAGCAACGCGCCCCATCTATTTAGAAGCCGCACAGGCAAGAGAGGTCGAGTCTGTTCGAGGGTAGTCGTGGAGGTGGTCATTCGATTAACGCTATTGATCAACATCCTGCCGGGTTTCGCGATGGGTGGCTATAAGACTTTAGGACAATGCCATGCCGCGTGCAGTAACTGTCAAGCAGGGAAACGTGGAGTTGAAGGCGGTTGCGCGTCGCGCGCAATCGCTCCATCGTGCGAGTATGAAAACGGAGAAAGCCACATTCGGTGCGGGATGCTTTTGGGGCGTGGAAGAAACCTTCCGAAAATTGAAAGGCGTAGTCTCGACAGCCGCTGGCTACGCAGGCGGTGCAAAAGAGAATCCGACCTACGAAGATGTTTGCACGGACGAGACCGGGCACGCCGAAGTGGTGGAAATCGAATTCGATCCATCGGAACTGAAATACGAAGAATTACTCGATGTTTTCTGGTCGAACCACAATCCAACGACCTTGAATCGGCAAGGTCCCGACGTCGGGATGCAATATCGCTCGGTGATTTTTTATCATTCGCCCGAGCAAAAGATGGCAGCAGACGCTTCCAGGGAAAAGATCGACAAAAGCGGGCGTTTTCACCTGTCGGTCGTAACGCAAGTCGAACCGGCGCCCAGGTTTTGGCGCGCGGAAGACTATCATCAGCGCTATCTCCAGAAGCGTGGCCAGGCGCACTGCGCGATTTGAATCCAATTGCGCATGAGTCGCGAAGTGGTTCGCACGAAGAATCTTGCCGCCGACGCGGCGGATTTTATTCTTGATCAAGCACACAAAGCGATCGACGAGCGGAATGAATTTCGGATCGCACTTTCCGGGGGAAATACTCCCCGGCCAGTTTACGCAAGGCTCGCAACGATCGGGCGCGATCTGCCATGGGAGCGGATTCGGATCACGTTTGGAGATGAGCGTTGCGTCTCACCGGATGACCCGCAGAGCAATTTCCGCATGGCACGCGAAACTCTCTTCGTTCCCGCCGCGATTCCCGAAGAATCGATCGCGCGCATGCGTGGTGAAATCGATCCGCAAATCGCGGCCTTGGAATATGAAGATCTTCTCGACCTATCAGCGAAGCAGCGCGGGGAACACATTTATCGACATGATCTGATTCTGCTCGGATTGGGCGGCGATGGGCACACCGCGTCTCTGTTTCCGGATACCGCCGGCCTCGACGAAACGAGGCGGCGAGTAATCGCGAATTTTGTGCCGAAACTTAGTTCGTGGCGACTGACATTCACCTTTCCCCTCATCAATCATGCGCGCCAGATCTGCTTCCTGGTGAACGCAACAAAAAATGCTGACTTGGTCGAGCGCGTTCTACGAGGCGATCCGCAACTGCCCGCATCGCGCGTCGTACCTACTGTTGGCAAGGTGACCTGGATTCTTGGCTTGCCGTCTTGAAAGCTCATTAGCTGAACGGACGGAATTTAAATTTGTCATCGCTGGCGCGATGCCGCCATCGACCCGGACACAAAGCTTAACGACTCAAAAAGTTTTGACAATCCAACGCTTCAATATTGTTCGCCTTCGTCTTCTTTTGAAGGTATGACGCGATCGTCAATGGCGTAGGCATGAAGCATCACCGCGATTAAGTAGAAAAAAAAGAGACCGGCGCCGAAGCCCGCAGAGGCGATTGCGGCCAGAAACACGAAAATCCCGGCCGGAACCGCGCCAGCCATCCACAAGAAACCTGCAAGTCTGTGCCCTTTATAGATATGCCCTAGCCCGGGGATAATACTTAACAACACCGCCATCGCATCGCTCGCCTTCCCTTCCGCCGTCTCCGTGGCGCCCCGCGTCCAATCACATCGATCGCAGCTCGTCGCGTCCTTCGGCAATAAATGTCCGCAATACGGACACGGCATTTTGTCGGCGCTGACTTCCTGCCGTTGGGTTGGCGCGTCAGTGTATTCCAAACTTCCTCCTAACGATCAAGGCAACCTCACAAGACGCATTGAATTCGTCAAGCAAACTTATGAAGGCCGGGATAGTAATCAGCGGTGCAAATTTCTTAAGGGTGGTTCAAATTATCGCTGATGGCATCACTCATCCAAATAGTCCGATGCTTGGACAAATATTTGCGCATTCGCGAAATTGAGGATTGGCCAAATGCGTTAAACGGTTTGCAGATAGAAAATTCGGATCGGGTCACAAAAATTGGCGCAGCGGTGGATGTCTCCACGCGCGTCTTGATGGAGGGCGCAAAGAGAGATGTCGATCTTTTGCTTCTGCATCACGGATTGCTCTGGTCCGGATTGCAACCGGTGACCGGTGCGTTATATCGACAATTAAAGCTCGCGCTGGAAAACGACATCGCGCTTTACAGCGCGCACCTTCCTCTCGACATCCATCCGAAGGTTGGCAACAACGCGCAACTGGCAACGACAATTGGATTGAGATCGACAGCGCCATTTTTTAAAGAGAAAGGGCAGTTTATTGGCTTGAAAGCGCGCGCTTCGCTGCCACGAGAAAAGCTCATCCGCAAATTGCGCAGAGCGCTGGCCGGCCCCGTGAAGACGTTCAACTTCGGCCCGAAGAAGACGCATACGATCGGCATCATTACCGGCGGCGCTGGTTCGGAGATTCACCGCATTGCTGGAGAAAAGATCGACACCTTCATTACGGGCGAAGCGCCGCATTGGGCCGCTGTCGCCGCCGAAGAGCTTGGGATTAACCTTTTGCTCGGCGGCCATTACGCCACCGAAACCTTCGGCGTAAAAGCCCTCGCCGCACATTTGTCCAAACGGTTCAAGATTTCATGGACATTCATCGATTGTCCAACTGGGCTTTGACGTCGAACTCAATCGCGAAAGCTTTTGCCAACGCAACGCGGGCGATGTCAGGCCTTCTTGTTAGATTTGGCAACAGTTGTGCCCAGTTGCTGCCCGCGAGCGGCGGTACGCTGTGCGTCAGCCCCGCGACCCCACTAATAGAATTTGTAATCGAAAACTTGCCAGCTGTCCGTCTCGCTCGTGAGAACAATAGCTTCCGCTGCAACGCCTTTACGTTCAAATGATGTCTTGAAGAGAATCAGCTGGTATTGGCCGAGCGCTTGCGACGAAAAATGGCCGCACATGTGCGGGCAGAGCGCTCTTATCCTTGCTTCAGCGACGTGGTTAGCGAATCGAGCAGCTCTGACCCGCTGGCCGACGCTCGGCCTGTCGCAAGGTCGCACTCTTTTTTTTGCTTTCGGAAATCCTGGGACACTGTTCTTTGTTCGCCGATGACTGCGGTGGAGAATCGGCGAGTGAGTACGCGCGCGACGGGAGTCGTCGCCATCGCCATTCTGTGCAGTCGTGTGCTCGGTTTGATCCGGGAGATGGTGTTTGCCGGTCTCTTTGGCGCGGGAAAAAATCTCGACGCGTTCCTAATGGCATTTCGACTGCCAAATCTGCTGCGTGATTTGTTCGCTGAGGGCGCGCTTTCAACGGCCTTCATTACGACGTTTTCGAAGAAGATCGCCGTTGAGGGCGACGAAGCGGCGTGGCGATTGGCGAACAAAGTTGCGACGCTCACGGCGGTTTTCATGAGCGCAGTGACGCTGCTCGGCATCATATTCGCGCCGCAGCTTGTCGATCTTTTGACATGGGGGAGTTGGTCGCCGGATAAAACGGCGCTGACGATTTTGCTCACGCGAGTCATGTGGCCGTTCATGCTGCTCGTGTCGCTGGCAGCGCTCGTGATGGGAATTCTCAATGCGAAACACGTCTTCGGCCCACCGGCCATGGCGTCGAGTTATTTTAATCTTGGTTCAATTATCGGCGGCGTGGCAATCGGCTGGTGGCTCGATCCCCATTTCGGCGCGCGTTCGCTCGTGGGCTTGGCAATTGGGACGCTCATCGGCGGCGCGTGGCAGTTAACGGGGCAATTCCCTTCGCTGTGGCGCGTCGGCTACAAGTATCGCGCCGATTTTCAATGGCGCGACCAAGGTGTGCGCACGGTGCTTGAGCTGATGGGACCTGCCGTGATTGCCGCCAGTGCTGTGCAGGTGAATGTGCTCATCAACAGCGGATTTGCGGCGAGTCTCGGCAACGGACCGGTGAGCTGGTTAAACATTGCGTTTCGCCTGATGCAGTTGCCACTCGGAATTTTCGGTGTCGCCATCGGCACGGTTACACTTCCGTTGGTATCGAAAAGCGCGGCAGTTGGAAACATAGACGAATTCCGCGCGATTCTTGCTCGCGGAATGCGGCTCGCGTTTTTGCTCACCATTCCCTCGGCGATTGGGCTCGCAATGCTTGCATCGCCGATCATCAGCGTCATCTACGAGCACGGGCGATTCACCGCCGAAATGACGCGGCAGACTGCCGGCGCACTCCAATTTTACGCGATTGGCCTCGTTTCGTATGCAGTGTTAAAAGTGCTGACCCCGGCGTTTTACGCGATCGGCCAACGCAACACGCCAATGATCGTGAGCTTTCTCGCGATTGGCGCGAATCTTTTTCTCAATTGGCTTTTTACGTTCCGGCTTGGCTTGGGACATCGCGGCCTCGCGTTTTCGACAAGCCTCGTTGCGACGATCAATTTTCTTTTGCTTTATGCTCTGATGCGGCGCCACACGCGCAGGCTGGAAACGCGCCAGATGCTAATCGGCATCGGAAAAATTTGTCTGGCCGGCGGATTGCTGGCGTTGGTTTGCTGGGCCGCGAATCACTGGTGGCTCGATGCGTGGGCGCGTCTGCGCTTTCTCCAAAAGCTAGGCGGACTACTTGTTGCGATCACGTTTGGTGCAGTGACGTTTTTTGGCAGCGCATTTTTGCTGCGTGTGCCTGAAGTGCAGGATCTCCTCGATCTTCTCCGGCGACGGATCGGTCGCTGAAACCACGGAGCGCAGTTCCAACCGGCGAGGGCGCTTGAGAAAGCGCTTTTTTTATTATCGAAGTGCTTGATCCAGATCCCCGACTAGATCGTCGGCATTCTCGAGACCGATCGACAACCGCAAAAGATTCTCCGGAGAAGTCGTTCCCATACCTTCAATCGATGCGCGATGCTCGATCAAGCTTTCCACGCCGCCCAAACTGGTCGCGCGAATGAAGATTTTCGTTCTTTCTGCGACGGACATCGCCGCCTTGGGTCCACCTTTGACCTGGAAGGAGAGCATTCCACCGAACATCGACATCTGGCGCTTGGCGATTTCGTGTCCCGGATGGAAATCCAATCCTGGATAATGCACACATTCGACTTGTGAATGTCGGATCAGAAAAGCCGCGACCTTCATCGCGTTTTCCGAATGCGCGCGCATCCGCCACGGCAGCGTGCGCATTCCCCGCAAAATCAGCCAGCAATCGAAAGGCGAGGGGACCGCGCCGCCGCAATATTGAATGCTACGAATACGCTGGAAGAATTCCATGTCGATCTTTGCGACGACAATTCCACCAGCCACGTCGCAATGGCCGCCGAAGTATTTTGTCGTGGAATGCAGAATCAGGTCGGCGCCGAGATCGAACGGGCGCTGCAACACCGGAGCCCATGTATTGTCGCAAACACAGAGCACTCCGGCGTCGTGAACGATCTGCATGACCGCTGCAATGTCGACGATCTTTAGGAGCGGATTTGAGGGCGTTTCCATCCAGGCGAGTTTTGTTTTCTTCCGAAGCGCCTTTTTGACGGCAGCCAGGTCGCTCATGTCGATGAAATCGGCTTCCAGTCCCCAGCGCAGAAATATTTCGCGAAGCAATCGCGACGTGCCGTAATAAGCATCGACATGCGCAAGAACATGATCTCCGGGCCTCATCGCTTGGAAAATGGCCATAGTTGCGCCCGTTCCTGAACCAAATGCCGCAGCTCCCGCGCCGCCTTCGAGCGCGCTAATTCCTTGTTCCAGCGCCTGACGATTTGGATTGTTGTTGCGCGTGTACATGAACCCGCGCGAGTAGCCTCCTTCGACATCGCGCTCGAACGTCGTGGATAGGTGAATAGGTGCGGACACAGCACCGGTCGCGAGGTCGATGGTGTGTCCGGCGTGAACGGCTACAGTTTCAATTTTCATCTCGACTGATTTTTAAAGGGAACGCTACGGATTCCAAAGGTGATTGTCGATCTCAAGCAATGGTTTCGATTTGACGGCTCGATTTGGCCAGCGCAAATAGCAACTGCATTTCGCACTCGGATGTCCTAACTTCCGAATTCCTTCACATGACTATCTACGACGATGACGTGTTTCGAATGGCCTGTGCTCAATTCCAGGTCATTGCCGATTATCTGAGCATCGACAAGAACCATCGCGATCGTCTCATGTATCCGAAACGTGCCATTGCCGTGACGTTGCCAGTGCACATGGATGATGGCAGCACAAAAACTTTTCAGGGTTATCGCGTGCAGCATCACTTGACGCTTGGCCCGACCAAGGGCGGGACGCGCTTCGCCCCGTCATTGTCGATGGGTGAGACGGCCGCGCTGGCCATGTGGATGAGCTGGAAATGCGCGCTCGCCAATCTACCCTACGGCGGGGCGAAAGGCGGTGTTGCAGTGGAACCAGCCAAATTATCGCGCACCGAACTCGAGGCCATCTCGCGGCGTTACATGCAGGAAATGATTCCGTTCGTCGGCCCGCACACTGACATCATGGGCCCAGACATGGGAACGAACGAACAGATTATGGCGTGGTTCATGGATACGTACTCTGTTTATCAAGGTTATGCCGTAAGTGAAATTGTCACCGGCAAACCGGTTTCTATTGGCGGGACGGAAGGCCGGCGCGAAGCCACCGGTCGCGGTGTGGTTTACTTGATTGAGCGCGCCATGAACATGTTGAAAATGGATCCGGCAAAGTCCACCGCGATTGTGCAAGGCTTCGGCAATGTTGGTTCGGTCGCGGCTTTGTCTCTCGCACTGCAAAGCGGCGTTAAAATCGTCGGCATCAGCGATGCGCATGTCGCGCTTTACAACCCAAAAGGAATCGATATCCAGGCGGCGGAGCAACATGTCCTAAAAAAAGGACACCTGCGGGCCTTTACCGGTGGCGATCATGTCGATCCAAAAGAACTACTCACCATGAAATGCGATGTGCTTGTTCCAGCGGCAGTGGACCGTGTCATTACGGGAAAAAATGCTGGGAAATTACAGTGCCGCATTCTTGCCGAAGCCGCGAATGGTCCGACGACACCGGAAGCGGATCTGATTCTGGAGAAGCGCTGGGATGAGATCTTTGTTATCCCGGACATTCTATGCAATGCCGGCGGAGTGATCGTTTCCTATTTTGAATGGGTGCAAGGTCTGCAGAGCTTCCGTTGGAGCGAAACGGATGTGACCGACAAACTCTTCCGCATCCTTGAACATTCTTTTATCAAGGTGATCAAACGCGCGAAAGAACATAAGATTTCTCATCGCACTGCAGCCATGGCAATCGGTGTCGAGCGCGTCCTTAAAGCCAAGATGATGCGCGGCTTGTTTCCATGAGCCGCGATGAAGTTTTCCCATTGCGAAGAGCAGCGAGACGATCGACACCTCGACATTTTGATCGATGAAGAGAATGGTCTCCGAATCATCGTCTCGCGGCTGGGGGCGGAATTAATCAGTCTTGCGAGAATCAATGAAGCCGGTGAATGGACTGGCTTTCTTTATAGAGATAACGAGGTGTCAGCGCCGACTCGGGGATGGGCAAATCACGCCACCGTGATGGGTTATTATCTGCATCGACTCAAAAACGGACGCAGTTTGTACCGCGGTCGCGAGATCAAGGGCGGAACACATGGCTTTCTACGCTCTAAGATCTGGCATTTTGTCGAATCTACGATGGATGAGAGCGCATCGCTAAAATATCGAATCACGCCGCAGAATTTTTCGCAGGCTGAATACCCGCTGAAAGTTAGCCTGGATTTAACCTATCAGATCGACATCGACAAAGTGAGCGTTCTCTTCGAGTTTCGAAATGAGGAGCCTGATTTGACCGCCCATGTCGCATTTGGGTTGCATCCAGGATTCGCTGCGACTTCGTTCGAAAGCTTTCGTTTGCAAATGCCTCCTGGTTGTTACCGCCGGCATTTTTCGCCAGACAACTATCTCTCAGGCGAAACCCGAGATATTGATTTTTCTGGCGGGGAAATGCCGTTTCCCAGAAATGAATTGCCAGGATCCTGCATCCTGGAGCTTGTCGATGTGCCGATGCGCGAATTTTGCTACGTCGATCCGCCCAGCGGACGCTGGGTCACTGTCGATCTAACCGGCGTGTCGTACCTGACATTGTGGTCCGATGGCGGACCGTTTCTTTGCATGGAACCGTGTTGGGGACTGACCGATCATCACGAACAACGCGCTTTTGAAGATAAGGAAGGCATCCAAACAATTTCGCCCGGCGGCAAATTGCGCACCTCTTTCAGCATGACTCCGCAACTTGCCTCCTGCGATTAAGCAATTATCCGTTGGCTCCTCATCGCATGTGTACATAAAGACACCGAATAACACTTGATGGCCGCCAACGACATTCTCCTTTGGGATCAGGTCATCCAGGCGGATCAATTTGTCCTTTTTGCGCTTTTGCCTTCGACTACCTGATTCTCCGGCTGGCGCATCTTCTTTGTTCTTCGGTGCACTCACTTTGGCCTCTTGTTATCAGCATCCATGCCAAGTCTAATGAAACATCCTTCGGATAAGAATGTTCCCTTCATTTGTCATTAAATGAGAGGCGGTTACGCAACATATCTTTTGCAAGGAAAGAAAATCGGCATTACAGCCGGATAGAATATCCGGGTTCATTCTAAGGCCGCATCGGCTATTTTCTGCACCAATGATGCTTTACTTTTGTGCCACCTTTCGAAGGTGGCGTGCCAGCGTCGCGCGAGAAATATCGAGCAACTTCGCCGCGCGTCGCTGATTGCGACTTGCTTGCTCATAAACAAACCGGACGTGCCTTTTTACCGCATTCGCCAGCGAAAGATCGATGCCAGCCTCATGCTGCTCGTTGTTACCTGAGGGTGTGACGGCGAGTTGTTCGTTCGGGTGTCGATCTCGACCTGCCTCCAGGTCGGGAGGAAAAATGACATGCTCGGGAAGAATAACCGACCCAGTGCAAAACAGCGTCATCGCGCGCACCGTGTGACTCAACTCACGAAGGTTTCCGCGCCACGCATG
>WNFT01002845.1_pt1 | contig 32470 bp, 30 predicted proteins | sample 5400191 | NCBI WGS metagenome assembly WNFT01 (sample SAMN13153359, study PRJNA577476) | soil metagenome | isolation source: 80 cm saprolite under Madrone tree | place: USA:California | collected 2016-06-14 | reverse complement strand
TCGTTCCCGTTACTAAATCAGAAGTCACTATTGGACGCGGTTCGCGAACTATCACAGTTGACTTGCCTTTAAAAGGAGATCCGGAAGTGAGTCGGGTGCATGCAATCCTCACGCGCGAAAACGATGGCCGCTACTGGCTCGTGTCGAAGGGCCGCAACCCAACCGTTATTGCCGGCCGCGAATTGCCGCGCGAAGAGCGCACCGAAGTGCTGCCCGATCAAAAAATCGCCATCTGCAACTTCATTATCAGGATCCAGCCGAGGTAGTCGGTCTCTATCACTGGGCCTGGGGTAAAGCCTAGATACTAAAGCGGGACAAATGCATCCTTGGTAGTATGCAGCGATATGCGGTCCGGAGGACTTCTGAGATGAATGAGAACGAATTGACAGCCCTGAGGGATGAAAATAAGAAATTGAAGAGTGAGCTAGCTGAGGTCAACGCAGTGACTAATCAATATCTTCAGAACGTCGCCCATCAATTAACCGCACCGCTGGGAGCAATAAAATGGAGCATCGAGGGTCTGAGGGACGAGCGAGTGCCGTTGAGTCGTAAGAATAACCTGCTAAGGTCTATCTACTCTCAAGCCACTATACTTGTCCATCTTATTAAGAATTTTGCCTTGATGTCGAATCTCGAAGCCGATTACGAACTCGGTCAGTTTCGGGAGAAGCCTGAACCGATTGACGTAATGAAGCTAGCCATCAACCTAGCAAATGACTTTCAACCACAAGGCCTTGAGGCTGGTCTGAAGGTTATCGTTGATAGCGACTCATTTCATAAGATATTCGCCAATCAACGGCTTTGGATAGAGAAGAATCTTGTTGCACAAGCAATGTCTAATATCTTAGAGAACGCGGTAAAATATGCTGACCTTAAGTCAACCATTAACGTATCAGTGCGCGCCGACAGTAAGATCGTTGGCATCATGATTGACAGCAAAGGAATCCCGATTTCCGATCAGGAGAAGGCTCACATCTTCGAACGACGGTTTCGAGGTACAGCAGCCAGACAGAAAGTCGCAGCGGGAACAGGTATTGGGCTTTATCTTGCATCGCGGGTGATGCAATTCCATGGCGGTAGCGTAGCCGTTGAAACCCAAGGCAGATTGTCTCGTTTCATCTTGATCTTTCCTCGGGATCGGCTGAAGTAAGAGAACGCATGCATACAATTCTATTTGTAGACGACGAGCCTGTTTCGACAGAGGCACTACGCCTGTTACTAGAGGCCAAGGGCTTTGACTGTGTCAGTCTGACGGACATGAGTGCTGCGATGGACTTCCTTAGACAGTGGGAAGTGTCAGTGCTAGTGTCAGACATAATGATGCCCAGCGGTGATGCCTTCCCCGAAATTGACTCGTCCGAAACCGGCCTTCATTTCATGTTGATGGTTCGGGAGCAATTTCCGGAAGTCAGAGTGATCTGCTTGTCTGTCATTGGGGACCAAACAAAGATCCTAAAACTAAAGAGGCAAGGGGCGTTGTACCTGCGAAAGGGGGAGACTACCTTAGACACGGCTGCGCGTCTCATTGAGTCCAAGGCAACGGGAAACACGAACTACTGAGAATAGTGAACAAATGAAAATTCTACTAGTAGAAGACGACGTGTTCTTCGCGCAAGCAATCACAGAGTATTTAGCCGACAATGGCATAGACACGCTTACAACAAAGAGCACACAAGATGCTCTGAGCGAGAACCTCATCGAATACGACGCCGCCGTCATTGATGTCATGTTACCCAATGACCCCGCACTATCAGGGATTTCCTCAGAGGAATCCAGGGCGGGTTACCTTGCGGGCGTTGCGCTAGCAAGGCGTTTACGAATCAAGAAATCAGATTTTCCCATTATTCTTTTGTCGGCTGGCGTCGGTGGCGGTGAGGCCCGCCAATGGGCAAGAGATCAGGGCCACCCATTCGTCTTGAAGGACGAGAAACCCACTCGGCTTCTGAGCGCGCTGGCCGACCTTGGATTAGCACCCAAATTAGAGCGTCCTCGTGCGTTCATTGTTCACGGGCATGACGAAGCCCTGTTGGCGGAACTGAAAGACTACCTGCAAAACACACTGAAGTGGCCGGAACCTATTGTACTGCGCGATCAGCCTAATAACGGCAAGACTCTCATAGAGAAGTTTGAAGAGCATGCGGGATTTGCTGATTGGGTCTTTGTTCTTATTTCACCCGACGACCGTGCTTTCGACCCTAAGACCAACGACGACAAACGTAGAGCCAGACAAAATGTGATTTTCGAATTTGGTTTCTTCTACGGCCTCTTGGGTCGCAAAGAGGGTCGGGTGATTGCCTTGAAGAAGGGAGACGTTCAACTGCCTTCAGATATTCAAGGCATAGTTTGGATAGATGTTTCCGCAGGCGTGCGAGCGGCGGGCGAGGAAATACGCAAAGAAGTAGTATCGAAAGGGCTTGCTAAATGACAGCTTACTCGCGTTTATTCCAGCCGAGGACAAAACCACTTCATCACGACACTTCGGCGGCGACGTTTTCTAATGCCTTCCTGCGACTGCCGATTGAGGAGGCGGATCGAGTTCGGCGAGGAGTTGGTTTAGACGCGTCTTGTAAGGCCGGTCCGTGGTCATCGCATCGAACGAATCGGCGAGTGTGACAATCTTGGCGCCGAGGGGAATTTGCTCATCGGTAAGTCCATCGGGATAGCCGCGACCGTCCATGCGTTCGTGGTGATACTTTGCCATCAACGGAATGTCGGCATAGGGATGGTGAATGGGCGACAGGATCTCAAAGCCGGCCGCCGGATGGCGATTGAGTTCGCTTGATTGCTTGGCATCGATGCGATAAGGCGCGTTGATGATGTCGCGCTCGACCACGAGCTTGCCAACGTCGTGCAGGTAGCCGGCGATGGCCATGCCTTCCACTTCTTCCTCACCGAAACCCAGCTCGCGCGCAATGATCTCGCTGTACTTGCCGACGCGTTCGGAATGCCCTTGCGTGTATTTGTCCTTGATGTCGATGGCCGCGGCAAAGGCGCGCACCGTGTCGCGATAGATGGCGCGCAGGTCTTCATAGAGCCGGCGATTTTCCACCGCTTGCTGCTTCACTTCTCCGAGCAGGCGATGCGTGTGAACGCCTACGCCGATGTGACGGACCATGGATTTGATAACTTCCAGATCGTCGGCCGTGAACGGATCGCCGCTGGCTTTGCCGCCAAGCAGCACTAAACCGGTCAGCTCACCGCGCACGGCCATGGGAATGATTAATTCGATTCCCTGCTGAGTGAGTTCAGTCGCGTAGCGATGAAAAAAAATCGGCGAGGATTCCGCTGTAGTCCCAAGTGACTCTTCGACCCATCCGCTACCGCGGACGGTACTGACCTCATGTTCCACGTCGCTCCTCTGACTTTGGACGTTGGACTTTGGACTTTGGACCAACCCCAACACTTCAACCACTCCATCGGTAACGCTCAGAAACGTCTCGCGGTCTGCGTCTTCGACATCAAACTGCGGTTGATAATCTTCACCCAGACCCCAAACGGCGAGCAGGTTTGTGCTCTTGTCCTCTGGCAGCAGATGAGTAGGACACTCAATGATGGCGCCGCGCCGGATTGCAAGTGTGCCGAGCAGCAGATGCAGCGAGGTGCGCACCATCTCCATGAAGTCGCCGGTGTCCGCAACCTCCTGGCCCAGGTCAGCGAGCGCGCCAAACGAGTGAATAAGTTTTTGGGTGTTCGACTCCATAAATACAGAGGTCAGAGAACAGAGGTCAGAGATCAGAAGTCAGAGATCAAGAATCAGAATGCCTGACTACGATAGCAGTTCAACTATAACTTGAAACAACTTCAGAATCTAACTGACTTTCGACCTCTGACTTCCGACCTCTGACTTCTGACCTCTGACTTCTGACCTCTGACCTCTGACTTCCGACCTCTGACTTCCGACCTCTGACTTCCGACCTCCGACCTCTACCTCCGACCTCCGGCTAATGTCCCATTGCCTTGGTACTGGCAGACAGGGTGGTGAGCGCTTCCTCTTCATCTTTAGCGAGCACGACGTGCCGCGTCAGCCCGAGCATTTCGAATAATTGCGCCGTCTCGTTGTTTACGTCGGAGAACACGACCAGCGCGCCGCTCTTTTCCGCAATGTCGATAATCCCGAGCAGGATGGAGATGCCGATACTGTTAACCAGCTCTGTATCGCTGAAATCGATGACCAGCGCGCGCGCGCCCGAATCAAGCTGCTTTTTGCACTCGCGCTCGATGCGTTCGCCGGTGAGCTTGTTCAGATAGTCGCTGGCGTAAACGATGGCAGTGGTGCCGACGATGTGCGAGCGCACGTTTGACTTGAAATCTGCCACGAGCTAGTTCCTCTTTAGTAGCATAGACTTTAGTCTGAGTCCTAGTGGCATAGTCTGTGCTTCCCCACCGCACACATACTAAAGTTTCTGCTACTACGATCTCACGTATTTCACCATGCGCAAGCTGGTGCCTTCGTCAACGCGTTCAAACTCAACTTCGTCCATCAACGTCTTAATCAACTTCAGTCCCCAGCCGCGTCGCTGGTCCAAAACGTCTGCTGTCTTTTTCGCTCCGGCGCTTGCCCCTGCTTTCGCTTCAAAATTCTCAGGCAAGATGCCGCGACTCGAAATAGTAATCACTAATTTATCATCTTCGACTCTAAAACGCTGATAAATTTTTCGATCGGGACTCAGGCTGTGTTCTGACGCATTGATGCAGGCTTCGACGGTGGCTGTCTTTATCTGATTAATAGCCTCGGGACGAAAATTGAGACGCCGGGCTATCTGTTCGGCGGTTGCGGCTGCCAGCAACTCGTTGTCGGCGCCCATCGGCAAAATGAAAACAAATTCGCTGTCGGTAGCTGCGGACGATTTGATGACGCTGTCGGAAAGTTGCGCGGTCAGCAATTCAAACTGAGCACGACTCGATGCATACGCATTGTGCTCGCGTAGTTTTTCAGTCGCTCCGGCCGAGAAGCCTTCATTCGCAATTAACCACAACTGAACGCGCAGGAAACCCGATCGCTTCGCCAGATTCTCAAGTCGATTACACCAGGCCTCAACAACATCGACGCCTGCTTCAAGTTTGCTGTCGATTTTTGCTGCCAGCCAAACGATCTCGTTTTCACTCGTGTAGCCCGTACCATCAAAAGCGTGCGCAACGACGCAGCTCTCTTCATCAAATTGTTTCAGCTCGGCGCTGAAAGCCACACCGTGGGCTGTGTGAAAGACTTGCGGCAGTTTCACCGTTTGCGGATCGATTTCCAGTCGCGCCGCAACCTCTTCCGCGGGCGCGCCTTTGTAGTCAGCAGCGAAGACAGCGTGGTCGAAAAGAGCGCCGGCGACGCGTTGATGGTTGAACTTTTGCAGCACGTCTCGCAATGGCAGGCTCGCAATCCGCCGGTAATGACGAGCAATAGTTTGCGGGGCGCGCTTCAAAGCCGCTGACATCAGGTCCGCAACAACCAGAGCCCGCGGCTCGCGCAGTGCGTCAAGACGGAAACGGCTGCGCACGAAATCTCGCCACGCGTGCGACCCGCGCTGTGTATCTACCGACTCACCATCCCAGTTAACAATTTCCTGGATGTGCAACCGCCGCAGGATCTCTTCCACATGCGCAGGCTCTAAATTGAGACGTTTGGCCCAGGCCACGAACGATGAGGTGCGCTGTCCTGCCGGCAAACTTTCAGAAAGCAGGCGAATCAATGCGCGCCGGTCGACGGCGTCGGGCGCCACCTGCTCAAGCAGTGAAGTAAAATAATGATGCAGCCGCCCGCCTAACAACTCATCAACATACAACCGCTCGCAATCAAAATATGAATTGAGCGCCAGATGCTTCTCGCGAGCTGCCTGTAGCAGCGCGTTGATAAGAAACGGGCTCGCTTCGAGCTGCTGCGCAATTAGGTCGCGACATTCATCGCTTATTGCGACGCCTTCCCGGCGCGCCACCGACGCGACCAGTTTGCGCGCATCCGCTTCAGCAAGCGGTTCAAGGCGAACTTTTTCCAGCTTGCCGGAATCAACACCGGCTTGTTCAACTTCCCGAACGATCTCGCGACGCAAACCAGCCAGCACGAAGGGCGAGCCGGCAAGTGCCTTAATTAACTCGTTCGCAAACGGAACGCGCTCGGTGTCGTAGTTGGCAAATTTGACGGCGTCAAAGAGCACGTAAGGTCTTGGATTTGCCGCCGGCACTCGCCGAGCAGCGTTAAGGCAGAAACGAACCAACTCGCGTTCGTCCTCACTGAATCTTTGCTTGTTGTATGCGTTAACGAGTTCTTCAATCCAATCCAGATCAACGACGGGCGCAAGCTGGACCAGATCATTCATCGTCAACGACGCTTGGGCGATCGACGGTTCGTTGCGGCGAAAAGCGATGTACTGCGCCAGAAACGCATTGAGGAATTCAATGGCGGCACTGACGGCGGTGGTTTCGTTTGCAGGCAGCGAGAAGTAGATGGGAACTACATCGCCCTGAGCGTTGAATAACTCGTCATACGACTGGCGCAGCAGCTCAGAAACTCCGGCGAGCGGGGCCAGCAGAATAAGCAGTCCCGCAGCCTCGCGCCCAGCTTCCGCGTGCGAGGCGTGGGAGACAAGGCGCTCGAGTTCGGCAGTCCTGCCAACAAACTCTGCGCGCTTGACGCGGCCAAGAATGCGCCGCAATTGCTCTGGGCTGGAACTCATTTGTTAGCTGGTGCGCCGGTCACATTTTCAACGTAAAACTCAATGCGGTTTTTCCCCTGACTCTTGGCGTTGTAGAGCGCTCGGTCTGCGGCAGAGATCACTTTCTCGGCCGTATCGATATCCCTGGCAAACGTGGATATGCCAACACTGATACTGACGACGCCCAGGGGCTGGGTCTTGCCATAGGGATAATCCGTTTCCGCCACGCGTTGCCGCATGCGCTCGGCGATCACGCCTGCTTCGGTAAGCGAAGTTTGCGGCAACAGAATGCAAAACTCTTCGCCACCATAGCGGCAGGCGATATCAGCGGAACGCAGCGCAGCCTTCAGACCATGCGCCGTGATCTTCAAGGCGGCGTCACCCGCTTGATGTCCGTTGAGATCGTTGTATTTTTTGAAGTCGTCAATGTCGATCATTAAACAGCTCATCGAATAGTTGTAGCGGGTCGAACGGTTCAGTTCTTCAGTCAAGCGCTCTTCCAGATAGCGGCGATTGAGCAGTCCAGTGAGCGGATCGGTTATAGACATCAGTTGGAACTGAGTGGCGCGGTCCTGCCATTCAGCGCGTTCGAGTGCAATCGCGATCTGCGGACCGACAAGATCGAGCAGACTCAAATCCACATCATTGAAAGGTTCGCCGGTCATTTTGTCCGTCAGATTAAGCACGCCAATCTTTCGCCCGCGCATGGTTATCGGATAACTGATAAACGAACCTGTCTTGTAGTCGCGTCTTCCCTGAGCGACGAACAGACCTATGCTCGCTGCATTGGCGACAACCATTGGCCGCCCGGATTCGACTACCTGACCGGCAATGCCCTCGCCGAGCCGGGGGCGGCCGACTTCCTCTCTCGGTATCGACAGCCCAATCGCCGCCCGCAAAACAAGTTCGTTTGCGTCTTCGTCGAGGACCATCAGCGAAGCGCGTTCGGCGCGCAGCAGGCTTTTCGCATGCGTCAATATCGCTACATAAGTCTGTTCCGGTTCATTGGAGCTAATGCGTTCGAGAAAGTGTTTCAACGATTCAGCAAGATCAGAACGATGTTGCAACTCATCGCGCAGGCGATTCACTTCACGTTCAAGATCCGGTTGCGTTGCTGCGGCCGGCACGCTATCGCTGGCTGTTGTTACCGTGACTACTGCTGTCGGTTCGAGTGCCGGCTCTGTTTTTATTTCCTTGGGTAATTCGAGCGGCGCTGCAGGTCCGGACTCGGAAAGACCGCGCGCAGCTTTCTCGAGACTTGCCGACAACTGTGTCAGCCGCTGCGGTTCAGAAAAGATCACATTGTCAAACGGTGAGCGATCGAGTAAGTCGTTAAATTCACCTTCGCGAAAGCGATCGGCCAGCGAACGATAGTCAGCACTCCTAACGAAAGCGCGCCCGCCGATGGCCGCGAGGTTGGGTTCACCAGCAATCTCAATCGGCATAGTGAAGCACTCAAGCCCGGCGTGACATTTATAATGGACCACGGAGCCCGCGCTCATTGCGCGCCGGTGTGCATCGCCACAGTATGGATCGCAAAGACCAACGTACTCGGGCGATGATTGAAATGCGTGACAGATCGAATTGTTGTTTGAAGCCGCCACCGCCGGAGGCTGTCGCCCGTCAACGAGCAGTAACGAAAGTCCGAGTGAGCTTGCCAATTTCTCCTGCACCTCGAGCCAGCCCGCCGGCGCATCCTCGGGATGTTCCTGAATTATCTCTTGCGCGCGCTCGTCGCCGGACACAGATTTGTTCATTACCGCTCGCTTGGCACCAGACTCTTTTTTGCGACGTGGCATTGGATTAACTCCGACCGTCTCAACGCAAACCGAGCACGAGAGCTCTTGTTTCAGTATAGGTTCCTGATTTCCGCCTACAAAACAGCCCCTCAATTAAGACAGCGGGCAAACAGCAACAGCCGAACCATGCTTAATAGAACAACTTGCCCTATTGATAAACGACTAATAGCAAACGCTTTTCATGCGCCTGGGGCGTTGCATATCGGGGTTTTTGCAGGAATTTTTGGGGATTATTGGCTGATGACTCGCTGGGCGGCATCGAGTCCCGGGGCGGCGCCCGGCGCGACCTTTTCAATGTCGGGCTGGTCAGTGCTGATGCGAATGCAAGCGGAAAAGTGGTTTGGCTTGATCTCAACCAACGGTGGCACCACCTGTTTGCACGCCTCGATCATGTACGGGCAGCGAGTATGAAAACGGCATCCCGGCGGCGGATTGATTGGCGATGGCACGTCGCCTTCGAGGACGATTCGCTGGCGGGTTGCTTCAACCACCGGATCCGGCACCGGCACCGCAGAGATGAGCGCCTTCGTGTAAGGCATTAACGGATCGGCGTAGATAGCTTTGGCGTCCGCTATTTCAACCAGTTTTCCCAAATACATTACCGCCACCCGATCGGAAACGTGGCGAATGGCGCGCAGGTCGTGAGAAATGAACAGGTAGGTCAGATTCTTTTGCCGCTGGAGGTTTGCCAGAAGATTCATGATCTGCGCCTGAATGGAAACGTCGAGCGCCGAGATCGGCTCATCCGCGACAATGAACTCAGGATCAACTGCCAGGGCGCGCGCGATGCCAATGCGCTGTCGCTGACCACCTGAAAATTCGTGTGGATAACGTTTCGTAAACCGCTTGCTGAGGCCCACCGTTTCCAACAATTCCTGTACTCGTTGTTCCGCTTCCCTGCCGCGCGCAATGCGAAATGTATCTAAAGGTTCGCCAACGATTTGACCGACAGTCATGCGCGGGTTAAGCGAAGCGTAAGGATCCTGAAAAATAATCTGAAGGTGGCGGCGATGTTTGCGTAGTTCGCGGGTGGAAAGATGGGCCAGATCGCGATTGCGAAAAAGCACCTGCCCGGATGTCGGTTCGACAAGCCTCAGGATTGCGCGGCCGAGAGTCGACTTGCCACAACCGGATTCACCGACCAGGCCAAGCGTCTCACCGGCGTAAATGTCAATCGTGACGCCGTCAACTGCTTTCACGCTCGTATCGCCTGCTATGGGAAAGTGAACCTTCAAATCTCGGATGGCGATCAACGGATCGCCGTGCCCGCTTTCGATTGGCGGTGGCATTTGCGCAAATCCATCGAGATTTGTTTCCGGGGTGCTCATGTTTTTGATCGTAGCTGGCTATATGCAGTTCAGAGTTCAAGCTTTAGCTTGTGTCTTGCGAAGCAGCAATCTAAAGATTGGACTCTGAACTCCGTACCTTTACCTCTGCGCGTGACTCTTCGTAAACTTCATGGGCGAAATGGCACAACGAACAATGGTCAGCCGTTAACTGTACAAACGGGGGAAATTCGCGATGACAAATTTCCTGGACGCGATCGCAACGCGCCGCAAAGGGACAGCCAGGCGGCAAGTGTGCTACGTCCGGAGGCAAACCCGGAATCTGGTATAGCTCGCCCTGTTCCGCGGTCGGATCTGGAACTGAGCGAAGCAAACCCTTGGTATAAGGGTTTCCCGGCGTTGCAAACAACTCTTTTGTCGGCGCCTGCTCAAAAATCTTTCCCGCATACATAACCAGCAAATGGTCGGTCATACCCGCTACGATGCCCAGGTCGTGAGTGATCAGGATCACACTGGTGCCGGTCGCCTGTTTCAGTGTCTTTATCAACTCGAGAATCTGCGCCTGAATGGTAACGTCAAGCGCGGTGGTAGGCTCGTCGGCAATCAGCAATTCCGGTTCGCAGGAAAGCGCCATGGCAATCATCACGCGCTGGCGCATGCCGCCCGAGAATTCGTGCGGATAGTTATTAGCCCGGGCACGTGCGTCGGGAATGCCGACAGTCTCAAGCATCTTGATCGCGTGCTCGTAAGCTTGTCGTTTCGTGTGCCCAAAATGCAGTCGCGTCATCTCCATCAACTGGCGCGACACCTTCATGAACGGATTCAGCGAGGTCATCGGATCCTGAAAGATCATGGCGATACGACGGCCCCGAATGTGGCGGATTGCTTCGTCATTCAAGCCCAGTAGATTCTGTCCATCGAAGATGACTTCGCCGGAAACGATTTTGCCGGGCGGCGTGGGTATCAAGCGGATGATGGAAAGATTTGTAACGGACTTGCCTGAGCCTGACTCGCCGACTATGCCCAGTGTTTCACCTCGCTTCAGTTGAAAGCTGATCCCGTCAACGGCCTTTACGATCCCGTCTTCGGTATCGAAGTAGGTGCGCAGGTCGGTGACTTCCAGAAGATTTCCGTTAGTGCTTGTCATCTCAGCTGTTATTCATTCCCAGTTCGATAAGTACCCAGCGCTACTTCATGCCCTCTTTCGTCTGTTCATTCGATCTCACATTTGAAATCTCAAATCTCAAAATCATACCTTCCGCATTTGTGGATCCAGCGCATCGCGCAGTCCATCGCCGAGAAAGTTTAGCGAGAAAAGCGTAACCGCCATCGTGGCGCCTGGAAATAACAGCTGCCACGGAAAGATTGCCAGATTCTGAATTCCATCCGCTGCCAGGCTGCCCCATGAAGCTAGTGGCGGCTGCACACCAAGTCCCAGAAAAGAAAGAAACGCTTCGCTAAGCATCACGGATGGAATGGTCAGTGTTGCATAGACAATGACCGGTCCCAACGCGTTCGGCACCAGATGACGAAAGATTATCCGCGTTGTCGAGACTCCGGTAGCGCGAGCCGCCAGCACAAACTCCTGATTCTTCAAAGAAAGAATTTGGCCCCGAACGATACGCGCCATCGTTAGCCAGGAAACGGCTCCGAGCGCAACAAACAACAAAAACAGTTGGCCAGTCGGGGTACTGCTGCGAAACATCGCGAGCAGGACGATGACCAGGATGATGTAGGGTAACGAATAAAGAACATCGACCAGACGCATCATCATGGTATCGACGCGGCCGCCGAGGTACCCGGCAACAGCGCCGTACGCAACGCCGATCAAAAGCGAGACGATCGTGGAAATGACTCCAACCATCAGCGAGATTCGGCCACCTAACAGCACTCTCGCCAGCATGTCTCTACCCGAATTGTCCGTGCCCATGGGATGCGCCCACGAAAATGATCCATCGGCACTCCTGAATGGTGGCAATGACCTGATCAGATTGGCATCACTGGGAATGTAATCGTAGGTGTAACCGGTGGTAGCTTTGATTATCCATGGACCAACAATCGCGCCGGCGGTTATCAGGATCACGACGATGAGGCCAAACACCGCGAGTTTATTTTTCAGTAAGCGGCGCCAGGCGTCCCGCCATAACGATGTGCCAACGACGAGCTCGCCCTCTTCCGCGGAGATTACTTCCGCTTCGGCCACGGCCATCTCGGGCGCCACATGGATTGGATCCCCGTGCGGCCCGGGTCGCTCTTCCGTTTTGGGTAGATCTTGTTTCATCAATCAATAGCGGATGCGCGGATCGAGATACGCGTATGCGATATCGACCAGCAGATTCATCAAAAGCAATGTAATAGAAATGAAAGCGACGATGCCGAGAATCAAAGGCTCGTCGCGATTCAACGACGCCTGAATGAAATAGTTTCCCAGCCCGGGCAGTGCGAAAATTCTTTCAACCACCACCGTGCCGGTAAGTAGAAGCGCAAGGGCTGGACCGGTAAACGACACCACTGGCATTATCCCGCCGCGCAATGCGTGGCGAATTACGACTGCTTTTTCCGATAAACCTTTCGAGCGCGCGGTGCGAATATAATCCGAACGCAAAACTTCCAACATTCCCGCACGCGTGAGGCGCGCGATGTAAGCCATATAGATTGCCGAAAGCGTTAGCACAGGCAAGACGATGCCCCGGCTAATTAAGCCGGACCAACGAGCGGGTGGAAACCAATAGAGATTAAGCGAGAGTCCGAGGACCAGAAGGGGACCAAGCACGAAATTGGGGATTGAAATCCCGATCATTGCCAGGGCCATAGAGAGGTAGTCCCAGGCAGAGTTCTGTTTCAGCGCCGCCACCGATCCGATAAAAACACCGACGCTCAATGCCAACAAGTATGCGAGAAATCCTATTCCTGCGGAAACCGGCAGCGAACGAACGATAATGGCATTTACCGATTGGCCTTCGTACTTCAGCGAAGTGCCAAAGTCCAGACGCACGATGTGACTCATGGTGCGGCCATACTGAACGTACCATGGCTTATTCAGGCCATACTTCTCGCGGATGTTGTGCTCGATGGACTTCGGGATTTTTTTTTCGCCTGAATAAAAATTGCCGGGCGCAAGACGGATCAAACCCCAGGTGAGAGTGATCACGACAAAAATGGTGGGGATTGTAATCAGCAGCCGGCGGATGATGAAACGTAGCATTAGTTGGTTGTAGGACAGACATTCTTGTCTGTCCCGCTGCACTACAGACAGGCAGCAATGCCTGTCTTGCTAACCCTGACAGGCAGGACTGCCTGCCCTTCTAATCAGCAGTCGAAGGCGTCGAGTAATCCCACTTTGCGCTATCGCGTTCAATGTAAACAAACTTCCAGGCGAAAAGTGATCCGGCGTTGGGATACATCCCCTTCACATAGGGTTTCTTTAGCCAATTCACCGCGCCCGTTTCGACGGGAATGATTGGTTGCGACTCAAGCATGTAGTTCTCAGCCTTTGACATCAATTCATACCGCTTCGCCTGATCGGGCGTTCGATTGGCCTCGTTCAACATGTCCACATACTTCTTGTCCCACCAACCCGTGGAGTTATCGTTCTCGTTTGTGTAGTAGAGACTCAGGAAGGTGAATGGGTCCAGGTAATCAGCCGACCACGCGCCAAATGAAAATCCCTTGTAATCCAGTTTCGATCTTGCGTCGACGAAGGTCTTGAATTCCATTGCGCGCACGGGGACGGTAATTCCGAGGTTCTGTTTCCACTGTGCCTGCATGTACTCAGCCATGATCTTATTTGACGTTGCCGTCGGGAACAGATACTCGACCTGATTCACTGGAAACTTGGGACACTGGTAACTTCCGTCGCCCTTTTTCGTAACCGCATAGCCGGCTTCCGCGAGTAACTGCCTTGCCTTCTCGGCATCAAACTTCGAACCCTGCGGCAAAGGATAGCCGTGAAAAATTCCGTACGGCGTAATTCCCGGCAGCGGCTTGGTAATCTTCCGCCACTTGATCCAGGTTTCTTTATCAATCGCCAGATCAAAAGCCTTGCGAACGCGCAGGTCGTCCATGGGCGGTTTCGTTGTATTAATGTTGATGTAGATAGTTACCGCCTCTGGCGCGTCCATCCAGTCCTTCTTGCCGCGCACAAAATCGACCCAAGCATTCAGCACTGCGTGATTGTAAAGGGCATCGACTTCGCCGACCTTGTAGAGATTCAGAGCCGTCGGCAAATCGGCAGTAGGAAAGAATTGTATTTCGTCAAGGTGAACGCTTGCGGCATCCCAATACATCGGGTCGCGTTCCACCGTAAGAATGTTATAGGGCTTCCATTCTTTCAATCGGAATGGACCACAAGTCATGATGTGTCCCGGTTGCGCCCAGAGTTCCTTGTATTGTTCGAATGCTTTCTTAGGGACGAGCCGGAAAAACTGATTAGCTAATAAACCCTTAAAGAACGGCGCCGACTGACTTAAGGAAATACGCACGATGTAATCGTCTACGGCTTCAACGCCAATGTCTTTCCCCGCGATCTTAACAAACTCCTTGCCCGCCACTGCTGCCTGTAGTTTCGGATCCTGCGCCAGCAATTTGTTTCGCGACTTCTCGTCTCCAGGAAGCGTCAGCCGGGTAGGCGAATGCATGAACTGGTGAAAAGGCGTATCCGCGTCGGGCACTTTCTCTTTTTCTGTCGGTTTGTATTCGCTCGCAGGCGCGACTGGCCGCTCACTAAGTGGCGGCGGTACTTCCGACGCCGGGGCGAAACCGCTCTCCAGTAGAAACTTGTCAGTTTGCGGGTCGTGAACGAATACGGCGCCGGAGTTGTAACCCTGGGCATACTTTATATAAAAGCCGAGACTTGCACCGCGGGCGAGAGTTTCAGGCGCCAAACTTCTGCGGAAACTCCACACTATGTCGTTAGCGTTAATTGGATCGCCGTTTGACCAGCGCGCGTTTTTCCTTATGTGGAAAGTGAATTCAGAAGAATCGTTGTTTTCATCCCAGCGTTCTGCCAGCGCCGGAATCGGATCCATCGTCTTCGGATCATATTCGACCAGACCTTCATAGAGTGCCATTAGGATTCGCGCTTCGGGCAGGCCAGTGGTCTTTTGCGGATCAAGACTCTCAGGCTCGTCGCCCGTGATGTAGCGCAGGACGTTGCCGGGGGCTGGAGCTATTCTGCCGAAGAATTCTTCGTTGCTCGCCATGGCTCGGCAGGAGATTGACCCGACCGCGACCGAGACAAGCACGAGCGCTGCGAGTATTTGTCTGTAGTAACGACCAGCCATCGTTTTCCGAAGCAACCGATTGATTAAGGGGAATGTCAGACGAAAGTTAACACGCCAAAAACGCATTATCAAGATCCTTGTTACGACCGATTGCTTTGTTTAATGTGGGGGAGACGCAGGCGGCTTCCAGTTTCCATCTATTCGCACTTTTTTTAATGACGGCGTGTCGAGGACGTTGGCGTCAAATCCGCTAACGTAGGGTTTGACCAGCGCATACGACGAGGCGAAATAGATTGGCATGGAACTCAAATCATTTAGTGCTTGCGCTTCAGTATCGATCGCAGGAAGCGAAGTTGGGGTCCTCCCGAACACAACGGCTGACTTGTTTGTCACAGAACTTTCAATGCCCTGCTTGTTTAATCGTTCTGCTTCCCTTCCAACGGTTGTGGCTGGATAACTTTCGCCGAACAACGTACGAATATTCGTAAGTTCATCCGTCGTTTGCATCACAATTCCGCGTCGCACTACATCAAAGTCTCCAGTTCGAATCGCAGTCTCATAGTCGTCCCAGTTTCTTACGACTAACTCGGCCTGAATATTCAGCACACTGCGCCACATCGCCACGATCGCCTGGGCCACGACGCGCTGCTGCTCGTTTCGATTGATCAGCAGGCGCACGACCGGAAAGTTTTTGCCGTCAGGAAAACCCGCTTCGGCCAGTAACTGCTGCGCCCGGCGCTCATCCTTCTCCAACAGGTCGGATTTACCCACTACGACCTGGGGCGTTTCAGTCTGACTTTGAGGCAGGAACCGTTTTGCCGGCTCAGTCGCGCCGCCTGTTTCATCGGCACTGATGCGATCGCGATCGATCGCAACGGCAAGCGCCTCGCGAACCCGAACGTCGTCAAAAGGCGGACGCGCAGTGTTGAAAGTGTAATAGGTCAAGGCGCCAAACGTCGCCCGCCGAAAATCTGCGTAGGGCGCGAGTAGTTTGATAGCGAGTGGTTCGAGCGCGGCATTCGTTACTGCATCGACCTGGCCGGAGCGATAGGCCGCCAGCGCCGATTCCGTGTCGCGAGCACCGACAAACTCGACGCTTTGGAGGGTGACCTGTTGCTTGTCCCAATAGTTTTCGGCACGCGCCAGCACAACCCGGTCGTTGTCGGTTTTTGCAACTGAGAAAGCCCCATTGGAAAGCAACTCACTGGCGGACAACTTACCCAGCGGAGTCTCGCTGCCTAGTTTTACTGGACGAAAGACAGGATGGGCCACCAGCGCGGGAAAGTTCATGTCCGGTTGTCGCAATCGCACTCGCAACACGCGGTCTGACAGCGCTTCAGCGCCAAAGGCACCGGGGGATTTCTGACTGGACGTTTCTTCAGTGGAGTTTGTGTTTGCCGGCGCTGGCTGCGCTGTTCGCGACGGCAACGCCACCGGTTCCTTTTCTGCGCCTTCAATGTTCGCTAGCAAATCCGTGTGCGGAGCAAGCTCGCCAAGTTTCAAAGTCCGCTGCCACGAACTGACAAAATCCTGTGCGGTCACCACTGCGCCATTAGACCAGCGAGCATCGTCGCGCAAATAAAAAGTCCAGACGCGCCCGCCATTTGACGCTTCCCATCTGGTGGCAACGGCGGGCACGGGCGTCAACGTTCGCGGATCGTAATCAGTTAGTCCTTCAAAGATTGCGCGCACCAAGTCCGTGTCAGGAGGCGCAGCCGCAAACGCTGGATCAAAAGTCTGCGGCAGTCCACCATCGCTCCACCTGAACTGTTGCGCGCCGGGCACTGCGACGCGCCCGTAATAAGGCTCGACCTTTTCATTGAGAAAACAGCCGGCATGACTAAAAGCCAGCGTTACAAGAAGAGTGGTTGCCAAAAATGCGCGAATGGCTTGTCTTCGCGGCAGCATGTTTCTGATTAAAGGCATCAATGTAAATTGCAGCCGCCTGTGCAATGCTGTTGCAGCTGCTGATGCAGTTTAGAGTACAAGCTTTAGCTTGCGGTCGGAAATTGGCAGCCTAAAGGCTGGACTCTGAACCTCTAGTGCGTTGCTGTCCATCCAAATTCAAATCTTGTAGTAGCGCATCGTAGACTTTTTCTGTCTGCTGCCGCGTATCGTCAAAACCGTCGGAAGTATCAATCAGGTAATCGGCAAACTTCATCTTCTCTTCACCGCGATACCGTTTGGGCTGACCGCTTCCCACTCCCGCATCAATTCATCCTGACGCGCAATAATGTAGGGATGAAGTATTGAGTTAAGCGTGGCGCGCCGCCCGGGATCGCTGAAGACCAGATTGCCGAGTTTTGTTCGATCAAGTGCACCGTCGGATTGCAAGACTCCTGCGCCAAATTCAGCGACTACCTTTTCAAGCGCGACCGATGTTGGCGCGACGACTTCCCGCGCAGTCGCGTCGGCGTCGAGCAAATGACAACCAAGCTCAGCGAGCACGCCGGCAACAAACGATTTGCCTACACCAATCGATCCTGTTAGTCCCACGCGCAACATGATCAGCAAGCAGTGAACAGCAAACAGTGAACAGCAAACAGTGAACAGCAAACAGTAGACAGCAAACAGTAGACAGCAAGCACTCATTTGGAGAGCTTTGTAAAACAGCACACTTTTAACTTTGGAAATCAGTTCAAGCTGATTTCTGGCTGTTTACTGTTTACTGTTTGCTGTTGACTAGTACAGCAAACAGTAAACAGCAAACAGTAGACAGCAAACAGTAGACAGCAAGCACTCATTTGGAGAGCTTTGTAAAACAGCACACTTTTAACTTTGGGAATCAGTTCAAGCTGATTTCTGGCTGTTTACTGTTTACTGTTTGCTGTTGACTAGTCCACTGTTTGCTGTTTGCTCACCTTAATCCTCTCCGCAACCGGGCCGCTAGCAGCGTATTCCGCATCAATATCGCGACGGTCAGCAGACCAACGCCGCCCGGCACAGGCGTACGGCGCCCGGCGACGGCGTCCGCCTCCGCCGGATTTACGTCGCCCACGAGGGTGTAGCCGCGCTTGGAAATTGCTTCAATTCGCTTTTCTGCTTCGGCGCCGAATAATTTTCTCGCCGTCGCTTCATCAGTCACGTTGTTCATGCCGACGTCGATGACGGTCGCTCCCGGCTTGATGTGTTCGCCGCCAATGAACCCGGGACGACCAATCGCAACTATCAAAAGATCTGCTTCGCGCGTGACTGCCGCCAAGTCGCGCGTGCGCGAGTGACAGATGGTAACCGTTGCGTCTCTTTGCAAAAGCAGTTGTGCCATCGGCCTCCCTACGATTTGGCTACGGCCAACTACGCAGGCGCTGGTTCCTGCTATTGGGATTCCCGATCGATCCAGTAACTCAATCACACCTGCGGGCGTACAGGGCGCGAACGCTGGCTTGCCCAGTGCTAATCGTCCAACGTTTAGGGGATGAAAGCCGTCAACGTCCTTTTGCGGATCGACCGCTTCGATGACTCTGTCTGCGTCGATTTCCGCAGGCAGCGGCAGTTGGACCAGGATACCGTCAACGTCACCGCGCTCGTTGAGCGAAGCGATAAGATCCAGCAGCTCAATGAAGTCTGTGCGCGCCGGCAGCCCGTGATGTTCCGACCTGATGCCAACTTCTTCACTGGCTTTTATCTTGTTCCGTACGTAGACCGCCGAGGCTGGATCATCGCCGACCAGCACTGCTGCAAGACAAGGCTTGACCTGATGGTCTTTCCATAGTCGCTGCACCTCGCGCGCAGTTTCCAGTTTGATCTGCGCTGCGACTGCGGCCCCGTCGAGCAGTTGCGCGCGGCGGGCGGTGTTGGTCGTGGATTGCGACATGTTCTAAAAGTTAGTCCCTTTAACAAGCGTAGAACTTTCGTGCTAGGTTACACCGAGATTGCTTTTATTAGTTAGCCGGGATCAACAAACATAATGAAAACGTTCGGGTCTGTCATTCTTACGCTTTGCTTCGTTTCGCTCATTGTCATTTCAGGTTGTCGTCATCAACGCACACATTCGGCAACGGAAAAGCATTACGATTTGAAGGGCAAGGTGGTGCTGGTTGAGAAGGACCAGCATCTGGTCACCGTCGCGCATGAAGATATCAAAGACTATATGCCGGCGATGACGATGCCGTTCGCGGTCGGTGAAGACTGGTGGTGGATTTTCGAACTGCCGCTGGTTCCCGGCGATCATATTAACGCAACGCTCATGGTGGACGGCGCAAAGTCATGGCTCGAGGACGTGGTAATCGCGAAAGAGGGTTCTGATAGTGGAGCGCCGGTAAGCGGTGAGGGCATTGGTTCGCGGCGATCGATCATGAACTGCAAAAGGAACCTGAGCTTTACGCGAAAACGCATCTGCTCAGCATTAGTTTTGATCCTGAATACGACACGCCAAAGGTGCTGCGCAGTTATGGAGCAGCTTTTACTGGCAGATATTCAGATGAGACGTTCGCACATTGGGAATTCGCTTCCGGCAGCACGGACGAGGTGAAAGGAATCGCGCAATATTTCGGGATGCGCTATTACCTGGATGCAGACTCAGGGAACCAGCAAGTTATCCACTCGCTGAGGACTGCTGTGATCGGTCCTGACAGCAAGGTCATCAAAGTGTACCGCGGCAATGATTGGAAGCCTGATGAAATTGTGAGTGATCTGCGGGCTGCGGCCGAAACAAAAGGCCCACCGCAAATGAAGATGGACCACATGACTCACAAACACAAAATGTAAGCTCGCCGACTGACGCGCGGATGCTGTAAGAGGCTTTGCACAAAAAGTACTTAAAGCCTAGTTGGAGCGCAGCGGCAGGAGGACGCAGATTGCGGCTTGCCGCCGCACAGTGCGGAAAGGCTCGGCCTTTCCGGAAGCGATCTCTCCATCTTTTCCTGAGGCTGAGCCTCAGGAAAAAGCCATTAAGGCGAACTCAGCGGAAAGCCAGAGGCATTCCAGACCTCCAGATCGAAAAGCCTGAAAAGTTTGGGGGTTATGATAAGGGGGTGTTAGCACTGACTGGCTGGGTCGCGCCATCAATTAGGCGCTGCCTTTGATCTTCTTCACTTCTTCAGTGAGCACCGGCACAGCTTCAAAAAGATCGCCGACAATTCCGTAATCGGCAATGTCGAAAATTGGTGCTTCCGGATCTTTGTTGATGGCGACGATCGTGCCGGAGTTTTTCATGCCGACCAAATGCTGAATCGCGCCCGAGATTCCCAGCGCGATATAGAGTTTCGGCGCCACGGTTTGTCCCGACGATCCTATTTGCCGATCGATTGGCAGCCACTCGGCATCGCAGATTGGACGCGATGCTGCTAAATCTCCCCCAAGCGCGGCTGCGAGTTTTTCCGCGAGCGCCAGATTGTCTTTACTCTTGATGCCGCGCCCGACGGCAACAATGATGTCAGCCTTACTCAAGTCGACTGCTTGTTTGACTTCCTGAAATGGAGCTTCCGGCGTCATGCGAATATTACCTACGTCGACGGGTTTTTCCTCTATCTCCGCGCCGCTTCCCTTCCGCGCCTGGTCCGGCCTGAATGCTCCTGATTGAAACGTTGCAAAGACCGGCGCTGCGCCGTCAGAAACAACATCAGCATCAAGCTTGCCGAGGAAGATGCGACGCGTGAACGTCAGCGCGCTGCCCGATGCCTGCGCGCGAATGCAGTCGCTGATTAATGCCTTTTCGAAACGCGCGGCGAGCTTCGGCGCGAAGTCGCGAACCAAATACGTGTGCGGCAAGACAACAAGCTGCGGATCGAGTTCACGCACCACGCGCTCCATCGCGTCCGCGTAACCGTCGGGCGTGTACTGGGCCAATTTTTCGTTCTTTGCCTGGATGACTTTGGCTAGATCGTAAGCTGCGATCTCCTTGGCCAGCGCCGAAACGTCAGCACCCGGGATAACTGCCGTCACCGGCTGCTGTAACTGAGATGCGAGACTCTGCGCACCAGCAATCGCTTCCAGCGAGGTCTTGTTAAGCACGCCGTCGCGGTGTTCAATGAAAACTAAGATGCCGTTACTCATAAGTTTTGTAGCATAGACTTCAGGAAGCTCTGATTAAGACGGACCATGAACAGTTTGTATGAAGCGCGCGAAGCGCGGCGTCAGCATAAAGTCTCGCGCTTCTCCGCCAAAAGACACAGGCTTAAGCCTGTGCTACTCAAATCACCCGCGCCTCGTTGTGGAGTTTCTCAGCCAGTGCAACTGCGCCTGTTTTCGCATCGCCGTTGCCAAGCAACTGCGTCTGTTTCGTTTTTTGCGGCAGATAAATCTTTTCGATGCGTTGGTGCGTGGGGCGATCTACCACTTCGGCAGGCGGTGTGACTTCCTTAATTTCTTTTTTCTTTGCAGCCATAATGCCCTTGAGTGTTGCATAACGAATCTGGCTAATCCCCGATTGAATCGTCAATAACGCGGGTAACGGCATCGAGTACCACTGGTACCAGCCACTTTCGAGCTCCCGCTTGACGCGCAATTTGTCAGCGGAAGCGTCAACTTCAATGGCGATGGTCGCGTGTGGCATGCCCAGCAGCTCGGCCATGATTACGCCGGTTTGTCCGTAGCCGTAATCATCAGACTGCAATCCAGTAAGGACCAAATCTGGGTTTTCTTCTCGGATTGCGGCGACAAGCGCGGTCGCCGCGGCATAAGGCGAAAGCTGGCCCAGGTTGTCGCCAACGACATGAATCGCGCGATCGGCACCGCGCGCCAGCGCGTCTTTGATCACACTCTTCACGCGCTGCGGTCCCATCGAACAGACAACCACTTCGCCGCCGAGCTTTTCCTTGACGCGCAACGCTTCTTCCAATGCGTAGCCGTCTGATTCGCTGACCTCGAAAGAAAGATCGCCTTCCTCGATCCAGGTAGCTTCTTTATTGATTCGCAGGATCGCGTCTTTGTTCGCGACCTGCTTCATCATGACTACGATCTTCATTGGGATTCTCTTGTCTTTAGTCAGTTGTCAGTGGTCAGTTGCACGTTACTGAACCGAGCCACTGACCACTGACAACTACTACTGACTATCCTTCATAACGCTTAAACAACAGCGCCGCGTTCGTGCCGCCGAAGCCAAAGCTATTCGACAGCGCATACTCAACCTCCGCTTCGCGCGGAAGATTTGGCACATAATCGAGATCGCATTCGGGATCTGGATTCACATAATTGATCGTCGGTGGCAACACTTTGCGATGAATACTCAAGACTGAAAATACGCCTTCGATACCGCCGGCCGCGCCCAGCAGATGGCCGGTCATCGACTTTGTTGAGCTAACCGCAAGCTTGTACGCGTGCTCGCCAAAAGCTTTCTTGATAGCCAGTGTTTCAAACTTGTCGTTATAAGGAGTCGACGTGCCATGAGCATTAATGTATCCGACTTGCTCCGGTTTGATTCCGGCGTCCTTCATCGTTTTCGTCATGACGCGAATTGCACCTGACCCAGTTTCATCAGGCATCGTCAAGTGAAACGCATCCGCCGTCATGCCATAACCAACCAACTCTGCGTAGATGCGGGCGCCGCGCCGCTTCGCAAATTCCAGTTCCTCCAAAATCATGATCCCGGCGCCCTCGCCGATAACAAAACCGTCGCGGTCGCGCTCAAACGGTCGCGACGCGTGCTGCGGATCGTCGTTGCGCGTTGATAACGCTCGCATAGAAGCAAAACCAGCCACGCTCATCGGCGTGATGGCCGACTCTGCGCCGCCGCAGATCATGATGTCGGCATCGCCGCGCTGAATGATTTTAAAGCTATCGCCAATGGCGTGTGCCCCGGCGGAACAGGCAGTGGCCGTGGCGGAGTTAGGTCCCTTCGCTCCATAACGAATTGAAACCTGGCCTGCCGCTAAATTGACGATGGCGGAAACGATAAAGAAAGGCGAAACGCGATCAGGGCCTCCATCGAGCAGCTTTGAGTGTTCGCGCTCGATGGCCCAGAAATCACCGATGCCGCTGCTGATGTAGGTGCCCGCTTGTTCCGCAACATCGTCGGGAAACCTGCCCGCCTCGTTCAGAGCCAGGCCACTGTCGGCCATGGCTTCCACGGCTGCAGCGATGGCGTAACGAATAAAGGCGCCCATCTTGCGCGCCTCTTTCTTTGCTATGTATTTGAGTGGATCGAAGTCTTTAACTTCGGCGGCAAACTTGACCGAAAACTTTTCGGTGTCGAATTTCTTAATGTAGTCCACACCGCTCTGACCGTTCATCAGGGCGGACCACGTTGATTCAACTGAATTGCCGACGGGCGTTATCAAACCCAGTCCGGTAACAACTACACGACGTGCCAAATCAAGACTCCTTGAAAGATAGTGAAAAGTGAATAGTAAAGAGTGAAGAGGCTGCGCTGAGCCGCTTTGCCTTTTCACTTTTCACTTTTCACGGTCAATTACTTCTTGTGCTGGTCGATGTAGTTGTATGCGTCGCGGACACTTTGAATCTTTTCCGCGTCCTCGTCTGGAATTTCGATGCCAAACTCTTCTTCAAAGCGCATCACCAGTTCCACTGTGTCCAGCGAGTCCGCACCCAGGTCATCAATAAAGCGGGCATTCGGTGTTACTTCGTTTTCATCAACGCCTAACTCGTCGACGATGATTTGTTTGACCTTATTCTCGATCTCTTGATCGGGCATTTCTTTTTGCTCCTATTGTGATGAAATATCTTTCCCAATTTAAGCAACGCCGAGGTTTGCGCTCGCTGCTTTCAAACTCGCAGCATCCTCGACATTGAAACACTTCATTTCCCGACTTATTTGCCGCATTAAGCCGGACAGTACTTTCCCCGGGCCCACTTCGACGAAGGTGTCAACACCTTCCTGAATCAACAATTGCATCGACTCGAGCCAGCGTACCGGCGCTGAGACCTGACGAACCACCGAATCTCGAGCTGCGTCCGCCTCCCTGTTTGCTGCGGCGTCCACGTTGGTCACCAGCCGCACGGATAGATCGTGAAAACTAACGCTTTCCAGGTCAAAAGCCAAACGTTCCTGGGCGGGCAACATTAACGCGCAATGAAACGGCGCACTTACGTTCAACTTCACAACGCGTTTCGCGCCGGCTGCCGTGAGCAACTCGCTCGCCCGCTCAATCGCTTCCGTGTTGCCGGCGATGACCACTTGATTCTGCGAATTAATGTTCGCAGGCGCGCAAACCTGACCCTGCTGCGCTTCTACGCATGCGGCCTCGATGTCTTTCAGTTCGGCGCCCATCACTGCTGCCATCGCGCCCACGCCTGGCGGGACCGCCTCCTGCATGTAGCGTCCGCGCGACCGAACTGTTCGAATCGCATCACTAAGTGACAAGGAGTTTGCCGCGACTAAAGCCGAATATTCGCCCAAGCTGTGTCCAGCAACGTAGTCGGCCGCCGGAAAACCTTCCGACTGGATTACGCGAAGCACTGCAACCGAGACGGCCAGGATTGCCGGCTGTGTATTCTCGGTTAGTTGCAACTCCTCGACTGAGCCTTCGAAACAAAGTCGCGAAATCGAAAAGTGTAGCGCGTCGTCCGCCTCTTCAAAGATCCGTCCGGCTACGGCAAAATTCTCTGCCAGGTTCTTACCCATTCCGGGGTATTGCGAACCTTGTCCCGGAAAATTGTACGCCAATGCCATAAAAGTAAATCGTAAATAGTAAATCGTAAATCGTAAATAGTCGAATTATGGGTACGCTTAATCAATCCGTGGTGTTCGATCGGGCTGGAAGTTTTGCTCCATTTACGATTCACGATTTACGATTTACGGCCTTCGGCAATGCCATCACCAACGAATCAATACTGCGCCCCAGGTAACACCGCCGCCAAACGAAGCCAGCAAAACAATGTCATCTTTCTGAATGCGACCGGCTTCGACGCATTCATCCAGGCCGATGGGAATCGATGCCGATGACGTGTTGCCGTGCATCGCGATGTTGGAATAAACGCGATCGACGTCCACATCTAATTTACCCGCAACCGCGTCCGTAATTCTCTGGTTTGCCTGGTGCGGTATGAAGAGCTTGACATCATTGGTGCTCAAGCCAGCTTCTTCCAATACTTCGCGAGAGATTTCGGCCATCGAGCGTACCGCGACTTTGAAAAGCTCGTTGCCTTTCATCTTAAAGAAATGATCGCCGGCGGCGAGGGTTTCAGCACTAGCCGGCCGGCGCGTGCCGCCACCAGGCGAATAGAGTTGTTCTTCGTATCTACCGTCGGATCGAATGCGCGCCGCCAGAATTCCGTGGTTATTATCGACCGCTCCCAGCACAGCCGCGCCCGCGCCATCTCCAAACAAAACGCAGGTTTGCCGGTCAGTATAATCGACGTATTGCGTCAGAATCTCCGCACCGATGACGAGTGCGTACTTTGATTGTCCAGTACGAATCATCGCGTCCGCTACCGTCAATCCGTAAAGAAAACCAGAGCAAGCAGCAACCAGATCCATCGCCGCTGCTTTGTTCGCGCCAAGTTCAGCCTGAATTATGCAGCCGGTGGAAGGAAGAATTTGATCGGGCGTAACGGTGGCGCAAAGAATCAGATCAATATCCGCCGGCTTGAGACCGGCGCGCTCAATTGCCTGGCGCGCAGCCTTCACGGCAAAAAGCGATGTGTATTCCCCGGGCGCGGCTTTCCGTCGTTGCTTGATTCCGGTGCGCGTCGTGATCCAATCGTCCGACGTCTCCACCATCTTTTCCAGATCGGCGTTCGTCAGTATTCCTTCCGGATATGAATGGCCGGTTCCAAGTATGCCGGCGCGAATATCTGCCATTAATCCCTCTGCTTTTATTATTATTGGTCGGTAATACTATCCACTAGCTACTAAAAAAGCCAAGCTATTAAGAATTCGGGTAGCGACCCAATTTCAGTCTTCTCTGTGTAACGTACAGAGGTTAATTCGCTTCAAACCGATGCTTGCAGTGCATTGGTTTCGGCAATTCCCTTTTCAATCCGCTCACTGGCGCGATTTTCCGAAAATTCTTTTACGGCACGAATTGCATTTCGAATGGCCCGCGCATTCGAGCTGCCGTGTCCAATCACTACAATCTTGCGCACGCCTAAAAGCGGCGCTCCGCCATGTTCCGAGTAATCGAGTTGTTTCTTAATGTTGCGAAAGGCGGGTTTTGCGAGCATGGCTCCAGCCTTCGTTACTGCTGACGCAGTCAGTTCCCGTTTGATCATCCAGAGCATCGCATCTGTCAGGCCTTCAGAAAGCTTCAGCATGACGTTGCCGGTAAAACCGTCCGTCACAATTACGTCAACGGCGCCGGAGAAAACATCGCGACCTTCCACGTTGCCCATAAAATTCAGACTGCTCATTTCCCGCAGCAACGGAAACGCTTCTTTGGTCAGGTCGTTGCCCTTCGCTTCCTCTTCGCCAATGCTCATCAGCCCAACAACCGGGCTTTTAGTTCCAAGAACCGCACGCGAATAAGCATCCCCCATGATTGCAAACTGGACCAGGTGCTCTGCTTTGCATTCAGCATTAGCGCCGACGTCGAGCAGCAAAGTCGGTTTCGGTGATCTGGTGGGTATCAGTGCCGCCAGGGCTGGCCGGTCAACCCCCGGCAGCATGCCAATCACCATTTTTGCGGTAGCCATCGCGGCGCCGGTGTTGCCGGCGGAAACAAAACCGTCCGCACACCCGTCGGTAACTAGTCTACATCCCACTCGCAAAGAGCTTTTCTTTTTCCGCCTGACGGATGTCGCCACTGGCTCGCCCATGCCAATAACTTCTGCGGCTTCGACCAACTCAATGCCGCGATCACCATCGCCACGCCAGCCACAGCGGCGCAACTCAGGCACAAGTTTTTCCGGCTGGCCCACTAGAATTACGGTGAGGCCGAAGTCGCGCGCAGCCGCGAGCGCACCATCGATCTCGGCATGCGGCGCGTGGTCGCTGCCCATCGCGTCGAGAACGACTTTTCCCGTCAAGCGGGACTCATCCTTCGACTGAGTTCGCACGGACGATACTTTTTATCGAGTTAGGATTGTTCTACCTGCACCACTTGCCGGCCCTTGTAGTGTCCACACTTTGGGCAGACGCGGTGTTGCAGCCGGGGTTCCTGGCAGTTTGGACAGAGGGTCGTTTGCGGCGCCGTCAGCGCATCATGAGCGCGTCGCTTGCCGCGGCGTGCTTTTGAATGTCTTCGTTTTGGATTTGGCATAAATGCTCCGTTGGTAAATGGTCAATCGTAAATGGTGAATGGTCCAACGCTGTATGACGTCTATTTACCATTCACTATTTACCATTCACCAGTTCCTTCAATCCCGCCCAACGCGGATCGATTGCGGCAGTTTCGCAATCACAAGCAGTCACGTTCCGATCGACACCGCAATTCGGGCAAATTCCGTGACAGTTTTGCTGACACAGCACTTGATCCGGCGCCGCCAGCAGCAGTTCTTCTTTTACCAATGAATCAACGTCAATAACTTCGCCATCGAAAACCGAGAGATTCAAGTCATCTTCAGAAAGCTCGACGGCGTGCTGTGCCTCATAATCCGCCGTCGTCACATACTCGCGGCTGAATTTCACCGCGACGGTCGAATCTAATGGTTTCAAACAGCGGTCACATTCGAGTTGCAAGTGACCGTTAATCTTGCCCGCCACTTTTACGCGGCGCCCATCCCGCCGAATTCGGCCCTGAACACAAGGTTGAGGATCAAGCAACTGGATGCGATCGTCCTCAAGACTCAATTCCCCGGGCTGATACTGATGATCAAAATCCTTCCCGGACTCGGCCAGACTGGCAACTTCGATTTGCATGACCACCACTCTGTTGCGACCGTCCACTCTGTTGCGACCGTCGCATTTCGGCGGTCCACAAGCAAAAGGCCATTATAACTGCGGGGGCTGTTGTGTCAACGAGGGGTAACCAGAGATCCGCGCGCTACCCTCACAAAAGTGCAACCGGGTGGTACGGCTATGCCGCCCGATGTGCGGCGGTGGCTATGCCCCGCCGAAAGAAGCCAGATTATTTGCCGGGCTATGCCCTGGTCTGGCCTTGGTCTGGATTGGATCAGACGCGGCCGCATTAAGGGCGTAGCCCAAAAACATGGAAAGGCACCTCTACGGCGGGGCATAGCCGGCGCCGCACATCCGGGGGCAAAGCCCAGACTTAGTAGCTCATGACTTCTGACGCAAACCCGACCCATGCGCCTATTCAGCCTTCGCAGGTGAATCCGGAACGTCAAGTGCCCGCTCAACTTTCTCAGTCAACCGCTCCAGCCTGTTTTCCAATGCCGAGATTCTCTCCAGCAGGTGCTCTTCGCTTGAAGCCGCTACGTCTGCCAAATCGTAACGTGCCCCCAGCGGCTCGACGATGATCATCAGCCTGGTGCCGCAGCGCGCGCAAAACTCCTGACCCAGGGAATTTGCCGCCAGGCATTTTTGACAGTAATGACTAGGCTTAGTACTCATAAAAGCCACGTCCGGTTTTCTTTCCCAACCAACCTGCATCAACATACTGCTTCAGCAGCGGGCAGGCGCGATACTTAGGGTCGCCAAAACCATCGGACAAAACATTCAGGATCGCCAGACAGACATCAAGTCCAATAAAGTCGGCCAGGGTCAAGGGTCCCATCGGATGGTTCATTCCCAGTTTCATTATGCCGTCGATGCTTTCGCGCGTGGCAACGCCTTCGTAAAGAGCAAAAATCGCTTCGTTGATCATCGGCATCAGGACGCGATTTGAAATGAAGCCGGGTGAATCGTGACAGTCAAGCGCCGTCTTGCCAAGTTTTTCCGACAACTCTCGAACCCGTTGGTAAGTTTCATCCGAGGTAGCAAGACCGCGAATTACTTCCACGAGCTTCATGACCGGAACCGGGTTCATAAAGTGCATACCTACTACTTTGTCTGGCCGCTTTGTGACTGCGCCCAACTTCGTGATCGAAATTGAAGAAGTGTTCGAAGCCAGGATAGTATCCGGCGGCGTTATGCGATCGAGAGTTTTGAAGACTTCAGTTTTAACTTCGAGATTTTCGGTTACCGCCTCGATGACAAGCACCGCTTCACTCATAGCTTCGAGTTCCGTCGTAGTCTTGATACGACCCAGAACTGATTGCTTTTCTTCATTAGTCAGCCGTTCCTTGTCAACATCGCGTTGCAGGTTGCGATCGATGGCCTTCATGCCGCGCTCAAGAAACTCAGCGGTGACATCACGCATCACGACGTCATAGCCGGCGCGCGCAGCCACCTGCGCAATGCCGTTGCCCATCGTTCCTGATCCCACGATGCCGATGACTTCAGTCATGATTCATCCACAGATTTCGCAGATTACACCGATTATCAGGATCACAAATAAACAGCTGCATTGTTTCTGCGTAATCTGTGTAATCTGCGGATGCCTATCTTTCCACCGCCATCGCGACCGCATTACCGCCGCCGAGGCAAAGCGAAATCACACCGCGATGCGCATCACGACGCTTCAATTCGTAAAGCATCGTCGTCAACAGTCGGGAACCCGATTGGCCAATGGCATGGCCGAGCGCCACCGCGCCGCCATTAACATTCAAGCGTGTTGGATCAAGTCCCAACTCTTTCGTGATCGCGACAGCTTGCACCGAGAAAGCCTCGTTCAACTCGATCAGATCAACGTCGCCAAGCGACCAGCCCGCTTTTTTCAAAACCTTCTTAATTGCTTCAACCGGGGCCATCATCACCAATGCCGGCTCAATACCTGAAGTTGCCTGCGCCACTATGCGCGCCAGCGGCTCAACACCAAGCGACCGCGCCCGCTCCTGCGAAGTAACCACTACAGCCGACGCGCCATCGTTTACGCCCGGCGCATTTCCGGCAGTTACGGTTCCGCCTTCCTTCTTAAACGCCGGCTTCAGTTTGCCAAGTGCCTCAAGCGAAGTGTCTTCGCGAACAGTCTCATCGGTATCAAAGATCAGTGGCGCGCCTCGCTTCTGCGGAATCTCAACCGGCACGATCTCATCTTTGAATTTTCCCGCGTTGATTGCAGCCGCAGCTTTACGATGAGAGTTGAGCGCGTACTCGTCCTGTTGGGCACGGCTGACAGCAAACTTTTCCGACACCACTTCGCCGGTGCAGCCCATGTGGTAGTCGTTGTAAGCGTCCCAAAGACCGTCATTAATCATTGCGTCGACCAGCACGCCGTTTCCGAGACGATAGCCCACCCGCGCTTTGGGAATCAGATACGGCGCGTTCGACATCGATTCCATGCCGCCGGCCACCACGATATCCGTATCGCCAAGTTGAATACCCTGCGCCGCCAGCATCGCAGCTTTGAGACCAGAGCCGCAGACTTTATTCACAGTCACAGCCGATACAGCCGGCAACATGCCGCCGCGCAAAGCGGCCTGACGCGCAGGGTTCTGGCCCAGGCCGGCCTGGATAACACAACCCATGATCACTTCGTCTACATCTTCGGGCGCGACGCCCGCGCGCTTAACACTTTCACGCACCACAATCGCCCCAAGTTCGGTTGCGGAAAAGCTTTTAAGTGAACCCAGAAGCTTTCCCACCGGTGTGCGCACGGCACTGATTATCACGGCTTGTCGAGTTTCGCTCATTAATACTCCTGAAAGATTGATTGCTTGTAGGATTACTATTTAGACCAGAGGGTGTCAAGCAAGGCATGTCGTTGAAAGCGCGACTCAAGTTCAGAGTACAACCTTCAGGTTGCTGCGCTCAGAGATACGCAAGCTAAAGCTTGTACTCTGAACTCCCGGCCCTTAACGAAAGTAGTCTAATTGAAAAGCCGCGCAATCGAATGTTAGACTCCGCGTTGCTATTCAACCTTCAACACGAAACTCCAAAAGCGAAGCATGCAGGCTCTAATACTTGCCGGCGGTAAAGGCACGCGGCTGCGGCCCTTGACCGTCTACACTCCCAAACCGATTGTGCCAATCTGCAATCGGCCGTTTTTGCTTTATCAGATCGACACGCTGCGACGGGCCGGTATTACCGACATCACGCTCTCGCTTTCGTATCAACCGAACAAGATCGAACAGTTGCTCGGCGACGGCTCTGATTACGGCGTGAACCTGAAATATACCGTTGAGCCGCAACCAATGGGCACGGCCGGCGCTTACAAGTTTGCCGAGGACCTTATTCGCGAACCCACGGTCGTATTCAACGGCGACATTCTGACAGACCTCGATCTGAAGACCGTCATTCGCGAACACACGGAACACGATGCGACGGCAACCATCGTCTTAACTCCGGTTGAAAATCCATCGGCTTACGGTCTGGTTGAAACAGAAGACGGCCGCGTGCATCGCTTCCTGGAAAAACCAAAGGCCGACGAGATTACCTGCAATACGATCAACGCCGGCACTTACATTCTTGAGCCAAGAGTCTTGGATCTAATTCCCGCGGGTGAGAATCACTCGTTCGAGTACGGCTTGTTTCCCGAACTGCTCAAACGCAAAGAGACTTTCTTCGCACATATTCCGCAGCGCACTTACTGGATCGATATCGGCACGCCTGAGCGCTACCTGCAAGCTCACCACGATTTGCTCGGAAATCGCGTGGCGCGCATTCACATCAAAGAGCGCCGCGGCGACTTTGACTCGGCAACCGCTGCCGAGATCGATGAACTTTCAATCATAGGTAATGAGTGTCAGATCAAGCCCGGCGCGCAAATTATTAATTCGGTTCTCGGCCAGGGTTGTTTTGTCGAGGAGCGTGCCCGCGTCGAGAATTCTGTCATCTGGCCGCACACGAGGCTGGGCACGGCGGCCGAAGTAACCGGTGCAATTGTCGGGCGCGGGTGTCACATTGGCCGTTCGGCCGTGGTTGGACCAGGCTCAGTCCTTGGCGATAAAACTTCACTTACCGATTACACCATCACCGGAGACATTCACGAGTGACCGCGCCACTGGCTGCAATCAAGTTCGGCACGGACGGCTGGCGAGCGGTTATCGCGCGCGACTACACGTTTGAAAATGTGGAACGCGTGGCGCAGGCTTATGCTGATTTCTTGCTCGCGGATAAAAAGCAATCCTTAGTCGAAGGACTCGTTGACGTGGGACAGATAAGCAAGCTGGAAGCGGAAGAAGGTTTGTTCACAAAAGTAATAGGCCAATCGGGTATGACCGTCGCTTCCTGTCAGAAATGTTTGCACAGCGCGCGGCTGAAGTACTCGCCGGAAATGGTATTAAAATTTCACTTTTCAACGAAGCCGCGCCTACGCCCTTAATTTCCTGGGCAGTCAAGGAGCTAAACGCGCAGGGTGGTGTAGTCATTACTGCTTCGCACAATCCTCCCGACTTCAACGGTTTCAAAATCAAAGCGCCGTGGGGCGGCAGTGCGTCGCCAACGACAACCGCGGCGGTTGAGAAACTGATCGATGCGCAACAACCAAAGCGTAAGGAGCTCGCTAACAAACAGAGTGAATTATTGGCGCCGGCGATAGAGAGTTATCGTGCGCAGATTGCTTCCTACATCGATTTGGATCGTTTGCGCAAAGTGAAGGCTTCGATAGTTGTCGATCCAATGCATGGATCAGCGGGCACTTGGGTTGAAAGTTTTCTCAATGGCGGTGAGCTGAAGGTTGAAACCATTCGCGGCCATCGCGATCCGCTCTTCGGCGGGGTTAACCCCGAGCCCATTGATAAAAATC
>WNFT01000508.1_pt1 | contig 32521 bp, 24 predicted proteins | sample 5400191 | NCBI WGS metagenome assembly WNFT01 (sample SAMN13153359, study PRJNA577476) | soil metagenome | isolation source: 80 cm saprolite under Madrone tree | place: USA:California | collected 2016-06-14 | reverse complement strand
TGAAGCGGCGAATGCCGTAAAAATGGCGAAAGAGTTCGTAGGTGCCGTCGATGAGATGAACGATCATGGAGCCAGAGGTCAGAGGTCAGAGGTCAGAAGTCAGAGGTCAGAAGTCAGAAGTCAGAAGTCAGAAGTCAGAAGTCAGAAGTCAGAAGTCAGAAGTCAGAAGTCAGAAGTCAGAAGTCAGAAGTCAGCAAAGCATGAACCTTTTTCCGTGTCTTCACAATACAATTCAACACCAGACTCCCGATTCTCCATTCTCGATTCTCGATTTTACGACTCGCGCCGAACGCTGACCTCTGACTTCTGACCTCTGACTTCTGAACCTCTGACTTCTGACCTCTGACCTCTGACCTCTGATTCAGCGCGATCGATATTCTCAACCGGGAAATTCAGTATCGTGAAATTTGCCGGCGTATGGTTCGGTTTTGGATAGACTAAAATCACTGCGCCACCCGCAATGTTCAATTGCAACAGACCCATCGGGGCTCAGCGCGAAAATAATTCATATGTAAAGTATCAGCGGACAACACAAAGGGCACGATCGTGACCGTGCCCTTCGAAGCTACCATGATGATCAGCTTAGCCTCCAGCTTGCGCGAGGGCTTACTGTTTTGACGGAGCAGCAGCCGATTTGCCGTTACGGCTTGTTACTAACCGGCGTCGACTTCGGGCTCTGGCTCATACCGCGATTGAGCATCATCTTGACTTCCACGCGCCGATTCTGCGCGCGGCCGGCGGCCGTCGTGTTGTCGGCTACCGCTGCTGTTTTGCCGTAACCCATCGGCGTCACAAAACGGCGCAACGGAATCTTATGATTCACGGCGAGGTACTGGATCACCGCATCCGCGCGCGCGCGGCTCAGGCGGAAGTTCTTTGCCTCGCTACCGGTGGAATCAGTGTGACCGGCAACCTCGATTGAGTAAGCTTTGGCAGTCGCGGCTTTCGCTGCAAATTCGTCAAGCTGTTGCTTCGCTTCAGGTGAGAGCACTGCGCTATTCACGCGAAAAGTTACAGCGGCTTGCTCCTGCACATCGTATTCATCGAGATCGTTAATACGGGTGTTCGCCGCTGTCGCCTCGTTTCGTGCTTCGGCCGCAACCGCGTAGAGTTCGTCCATCTGTCCCGCGATGCGTTGCTGGTTTTCCTCAACTGGAGTTACGCGCGTATCAGACGTAATCGCGGCCCGCATGTCCGACTCGTCAAACCTTATCTTGTCGGCCACCAGCTGTCCCTGCGAATCGCCGCGCCCTTCAACTTCCACAATCAGCCCGCGCAGGATTTCCGTAACCGGATACTTCTTGCCGCTGCGAAGAAAGCCGCCATTAGCTTTAACGCTGGTGCGATCGGTTATCAGTACTTGATAGTCGGTGCGATTGCGGTCGCGGATTCTGAAGGTCTCGCCCTCGCGTGCGATGACCACTCCCTTGAACTTCAACTTCGCGCCATTCGGAATTGATTGTATGTTTCGTTCAACTGCAGTGGTTTGGGGGGGTGTAACTTGTCCATAAACCAGCGGGGTTATGGCTAACAACAAGGCCAACCCGCAAATTAGTTTATGTAGTCGAGAATTCTCATTAGTCCTCATATTCACTCCTTCAAAATTATTAGGGTTCAATCAAACTATCCGGTGCAATTTGGCCGGTACCAGCGGGAGAGAGAAACGAACCAGTAATTATCACCTATTTAGGGGAAAGTAATTATCACCTATTTAGGGGAAAGTTTTGTTGCAAACCAAAGATGGTTAAGTAGTATTTGCTGGAATAGAAGAAAAAGTATGGAACCAGCCAGCTTTACGTCGCCCAGCGGCTTTGCATGAAAGTTGAAATTGATGCTGCGAGAAGATTTTCAAGGATCGGCACTGACTTCCAGCCTGCGGAGCAGCTGAGTTCGTCTCGTCGCTGCGCGACTTTTTGTGCAAAGCGTCGCCCAGCATCTACTTTACATCACTTACCGCCTACAGATGATTGCGCCAATTCAGTAAACCTGGCGCTGTTGAACTTTTTCTTTCGTACTCAGCGCAAACCGCGGTTCGACTTTAGCGTCGCCCGAGACCAACGAGACGACATGCTCTCCCACTACCGGGCCATGCTTGAATCCATGTCCGGAACCGCCGCCAACGAGCCAGGTGTTTTCAAATGCTGGATGACGGTCGATCAGGAAGTCGCCGTTTGAAGTATTTTCATACTGGCAAACGCGCGTTTCAGGCACCGGCGCATCTGCCAATGCCGGCACTCGTCGGGCAAGATACCGGCGTAACCGCATCACGCTCTCTTCCAAAACGATCCTTTCGCCAGTATCCGGATCAAATGGTGGTCCGTGTTCGTCGATCGCAATCTTGACTCCGCGGTTCTCAAGATTGGGAATGCCATACACAAGATCGTTAAAGTCGATCCACGCCGGCATTTTATCCGGCAGAAAAAGATCGTCGCCCGCGGGAACGCCCAGGAAGAAGACCTCCTGCCTGGTGACGTGAATCAACTCAGCGAGCAGTTCGGGAAAGAGCTTTGGCAACCATGGACCACACGCGAAAACAAATTTGTCAGCGGTGATCCTGACGCCCTCAGTTGTTTCAATTGATGCAAGTCTCGCTTCTTCGCTCAGCGGTGGTCGGATTGCTGCTTGAAGGTAAGTAACACCGAACGACTGCGCCGCCGCGACCAGCGCTTGCACTGCCTGGCGAGCCAACAGCACGCCACTGTCGAGCTCCAGCATTCCCCAGGCGACCGGCCCAAGGTTAAGTTGTGGGTAACGCCGGCTGAGTACTTCGCGCTCGAGCCGCTCAAACTTCACCTTGTTTTCCTGGAAAGTTTTGCGCGTAGCTTCGCAGTAAGGATCGTTGTCTCGGGCCAGCCACAAGACGCCGGTAGGCTGAAAGAGTTGTGGCCGGTTGATTGCAGCAAACAGTTGCCGCCACAGGTCAGACGAGCGCTGCGCCATGCGCGTGTAGATCACATCAGGCCCGTAACCCAGTCGCAGGATGCGCGATTCGCCGCCTGAACTTGCACGACTATTCCCTGGTCCATACGCGTCCACTAAGAGAACGTCGACACCGGCTCGCCTCAGTTGATACGCTGTCCACGCGCCAAAAACGCCAGCCCCCACGACCGCAACCTCGGCTGTGTAATCTTTGGTCATATCATTTGGCTTTGCATCAAATATAACCGGTGGGCTACGGCTATGCCGCCTGATGTGCGTCGGTGGCTCTGCCCCGCCGTAGAGATGCCTTTTCACTTTTGGGCTACGCCCTTGGTCCGGCCTGTGGCCCAATAAAATCCGAAGGGCTAAGCCCGAACCACGGGCACAGCCCGGGAATAATCTAGCTGCTGTCGGCGGGGCATAGCCACCGCCGCACATCAGGCGGCAAAGCCGAACCTGACATGGCCTATGACCTTTGAGGCAAAGCTCATAACGATAGTAATCGGCTGAAGAAAAGGCCGGCACATCGCAACTCATCCGCTCAGTTTGATATCCCAACGGCGGCTTTTACTTTGGGCCCTCACCGATCACCGTGAACTTGATATCGTCTGCGCTTTCAGAAAGTTTGACATCGTTGCCGTTATACGCCACAACCTCGCAAGTGTAGGAGCCTGGCGACAATGGCTTTTCCAGAACATAGGACGATCCGTCCACTCGCTTGTTGATGTAGTCGTATTCGGTTTGCGCGCCGGTTGAGCTGTCAGCGTGGATACTAAATTTGTAATACGCCGCGTCAGGGTATGCATCCCATTTCACTTCGATATTGCTGCCGCTGATTTTTGCGCCTGCTTTGGGCCCGATCAATTTCAGATCGCTCTTGAAAAGATTTGTATCAGGGGCAAAGAAAGTCTGATCCTCTTCGAGCTTATATTTTGCCGCGCCCACAATGCCCGAAGTGGCGAACACGTAGTAAGGCGTGTTAAAGACTTTCGCGGTTAAACCTTCGTAAATTCCAGGAGGCACATTCTTAATCAGATACTCGCCGTTAGCGTCGGTTTTGGTAGTAAAAGTTTCGCCGCTACAGCCGCCGATAAACCGGCTGAATTTTTGGCACAGCTTCACCTCGATATCGCCGACTGGCTTTTCGTTGAAAAACACCTTGCCCTGGACATTCGCCTTGCCGGGAGCCGGCTTCTCTTTTTCCACTCCAGTTGCTGAGTGAATCACGTCGTCAGCATCGGTTTTAGACGATGAGGACACGTTGGTATTGGAGTTGTCAGTGCGAGCAGAGTTTGTGTTTCGAGAATTCTTGCAAGCAAGCACCACTACCGCCAAAAGAAAAATCGCAATCACCGCTTCCCTACTGCTGTGGGACATGAGTTTCTCCTTCTCCTTCGATTTGTTGTTAACAAGCGCCGCGGAGTGAGGATAGCGTAGCCGTGCAATGCTGGGAAGAAGGTTTTTTGTGGCCGCAGGGGTAATTTAAGAACCGGCAGCAGTGTATTGTGAGATCCACCAGGTGTTGCCGGCAGTGTCTTTCAATCCGGCCGATCGCTCTTGATACGGCTTGTCTTCGGGCTGGGCAACGGAGGTGGCCCCTAGTTTCAGCGCCCGCGCGTAAGTCTCATCGACATCTTCGACGTAGACGTAGATTGATGCCTTTGTACCGCTCACGTGCGCGGGAAGATCGCCGGCTTCGATCACGATTACCGAATCGCCCACACGCCCTTCATAGTGAAACGAGTGTTCACTAAACTCGTGCCGTTCTAATTCCACCGCGCCGAAAACCTGTTGCACAAAGTCAGGCAGGTCGAGGCCGCCGTAAAGATAAGGCCGCACTGCGCCAAAGCCGTGGCGTATGTGTTTCGTGCTATCGGTCATCTCTTTCTGGCGCATTTCGACGGATGTTCGTCGCCAAAGGCTAATCAACGAATCTGCTCTTTTTGACTAATCTCGTTAGCGGCCTCGGGAATTTCTTCTGCCGGCTTTTCGCCAAGCACCACCCGAACGATGTGAGTTTGCCCGTCGTCGCTCAGGGAAATCTCGTCGTTCGTTAGCATCTGTCCATCAAGCTCGACGCTGGCTACGCCGTGGCTGATTGCCAACGGATTTTCAACCTTGATCCGATACGTAGTCTTCTCACGCCGGTAAGTGATTTCAAACTCGCGCCACCAACGCGGCACGCACGGATCGATGCGCAGGCACGCGCCTTCCAATTTGAATCCAAGGATCGATTCCAGCCCGGCGCGATACATCCATCCGGCTGAACCCGTATACCATGTCCAACCGCCACGGCCGGTGTGCGGCGGCACTGCATAAACATCGCCGACGGCAACATAAGGTTCCACTTTGTATTTGTGCAAACCTGCGCGCGTCGACGAATGGTTGACCGGATTCAGCAGCGAAAAAAGTTCGCCGGCTCGTTCACCATCGCCAAGCATCGCAAAGGCAATCAGTGTCCAAAGCGCAGCATGCGTGTATTGTCCGCCGTTCTCGCGTACGCCCGGCACGTAACCTTTGATGTAACCGGGATCGAGTTTGCTTTTGTCGAAGGGCGGCGTAAAGAGAACGACAAGCCCATCGCCGCGCCGGATCAAATACTCTTCAACAGCCGCCATGGCGCGCACTGCGCGATAACTTTCCGCGCCGCCGGAAATAACTGACCACGACTGCACAATCGAATCGATGCGGCATTCATCGTTCTGCGCTGAACCCAGCGGCGTGCCGTCATCGAAGAAGGCGCGGCGATACCAGTCGCCGTCCCAACCGCTTTCAGCCAGTGCCTTCCTGAGGCTTTCGAGATGTTCGCGGTATTGACCGCCGCGCGTGCTCTCGTTGCGCGCATCGCAATAAGGCGCAAAAGCAGCCAGCGTCGTATAGAGAAACCAACCAACCCAGACACTTTCGCCCTCACCCAGGTGGCCCACCCGATTCATGCCATCGTTCCAATCGCCCGAACCCATCAGCGGCAAACCGTGCTTGCCTACAGTCAAACTGCGATCGAGTGCGCGCGCACAGTGTTCAAACACCGATGCCGATTCGGCCGAAACTTCCGGCTGCATGTAAAGTTCCTGCTCTTCCGGTTTCAGCAATGGCTGCTCGAGGAATGAAACGCTTTCATCGAGCACGGACAAGTCGCCGGTAACCTTCAGATAAAAAGCAGTAACAAAAGGCAGCCATAAAAGATCGTCGGAAAACCGCGTGCGCACGCCGCGGCCACTCGGCGGATGCCACCAGTGTTGCACGTCGCCTTCCTTGAATTGCCGGCTGCTCGCCCTGACAATTTGTTCGCGCGCCACCGCTGGACTGCTATAAACCAGCGCCATCACGTCCTGTAATTGATCGCGAAAGCCAAAGGCGCCGCCCGATTGATAAAACGCAGTGCGCGCCCAGATACGACAGGACAATGTTTGATAAAGCAGCCAACGATTGAGCATCGTGTCGAGGGCGTCGTCGGGCGTTTTCACTTCAACTGTACCCAGCAATTTGTCCCAGTGGCTGACCACGCCCTCGAACGCATCGTTAACAGCGCCAAAGTTTGTAAACTTCGTTACCAGCTCCTGCGCTTCTGCTTTTGATTCCGCTTCACCCAAAATAAACATGACTTCGCGGGCCTCATGCGGCGCCAGTTCGATTGTTGTTTGCAACGCAGCACAAGGATCGAGTCCAGCGCCGTCGCGGCCCGCAAGTGCGGTGCGACGCAAAGCGGCTGGTTGGTCAGGTGCACCGTTGCGTCCAAGAAATTCTTTGCGGTCGCAAGTGGCGCTGGTCAGGGCTTCGTTGGTTGCCACAAACGTGACGCGCGTGGCGAATTCATTATTGAAAGGATTCTGCGCGAATATGGTCCCGGCCTGCTTATCGATTTCGGTTATGACATACGGTGCGGTACTCGAGCGCTGCACGCCCAGCACCAGCTCGCTGTATGAAGTCACGGTTATTTTTCTTTTGCGCGCAGTGCGGTTGCGCAAACGCAGCAGCGATATTTTCACCGGACCATCGAGGGGAACGAACAGCAGAAACTCCTGGGAAATGCCGTGGCTGACGTGTTCGAAAACTGTGTAGCCCTGACCGTGCCGGACTATATAAGGCTCCCCTTCGCGAATCGGCAACGGCGTCGTGGACCAAACCGAGCCTGTTTCCTCATCGCGTAAGTAAACGATTTCGCCGGGCGTATCGCTGACTGCATCATTGGACCATGGCGTCAGCCGGTTCTCGCGGCTATTGACGGACCAGGTGTAGCCACCGCCCGTCTCGGTTACCTGAAAACCAAAATCGTTTTTGTTCGCGATAACGTTAGACCACGGCGCGGGCGTCCACTGGTCCGCGCCGAGCAGCGTCACATACTCGCGCCCGCCCTGATGAAATCCGCCGAGACCGTTGAAGAAACTCAATTCCGGCGGCGGCACGGTGGCTTCGGGATAGGTTTGCGAAGGCGAGCGCGCGACGAAGGCGGGCGGCAATGGTTCTTCTACCTGTGGCCGCTCCAATTGATCCTCAAGCGAGCCGCGCTCACAAACAAACACGGCGCGGGCGACCGCGTGGAGCAGAATGCGATCAGCTTCGGGCATGTGATCCGCGCGCCGCATGTAAACGCCGCCCGGCTTGTCCTGAAGACCACCAAGCCCGCTGGTGCGAACCATCGTCTCCAGTTCCTTCTGTAGTGATTGCAAATAAGTAGTCGGATTGTCGTTTAGAATTACCAGATCGATTTTCAGTCCTTTGTAATGCAGGTATTCGTGGCCCCGCAGGATCATGCGCACCGTAGGCAGATCCTCAGCTTTATCAATCCGCACCACCAGGATCGGCAGGTCGCCACTGATTCCATAAGCCCACAAACTCGATTGCGCTTTCGTGTTCAGCGCGAGCACATGCGGGCGCGGCCTCAGCGACGGATCGGAATAAACAATGCGCGCGGCCAGACGTTGAAACAGGTGCGCCTCTTCCGCGTCGATGTTCAGGTGACTCATTTCCACCTGGGCCTTGGTCCATGCAAGCCGCAGCTCACGATCAAACGTATTCGGATCGTGATACTTGTCGGCCAGCGTTACTGCTTCTTCGCGCGACCGTGCCACGATGGTGCTGAACGAGCAACGCACAGTTTCATTTGGGCGCACGCGCACGCGACGGCGTAAACTGAAAACCGGATCGAGCACCGCGCCCACTGTGTTTGAAAGTGGACGGTCTTCCATGACGGCGATGGGATTGGCGGGCGTGTGGCCGCGGCCGAGAAAGCGGCCGCGGTCGGTTTCATATTGGGTGGTTCCTACCAGCTCGCCATCGGCCACCACGACGTGTACGCCCCAGATTGGTTCTTCATCACTAGAGCGGCGGCGGCGATGGGCCAGGATCGCATTTTCACCAGCAAAGAATTCAGTCTCAATGAAAAGATTACTGAACGCCGGATGGGCCAGGTCGGCTTGCGGCGAGGCCAGTACGACTTCCGCGTAGCTTGTAAGTTCAATCTCGCGCGTCCGCGTCGAATTGTTTGTTAACGAAACGCGGCGCACCTCGGCATTGTCTTCCGCTGAAACAACAATCTCCATGTGCGTGATCAGGCCGGCGTCGTTGCGCCAGAAGTCAGCCTTGTCTTCCGAGAAGGCGACTTCATACTTTTGCGGGCGCTTTTGAATGGGTTGATGACTGGCCGACCAAACGGCGCCGCTGCGCACGTCACGCAGATAAATAAATGTGCCCCAGTTGTCGCGCGTCACATCTTCGCGCCAACGGGTCACGGCATTCGGCCCACAACTGGAATAACCCGCGCCCGCCGTCGTCAGCATGACGTTGTAGGTGCCGTTTGAAAGTAGTTGCGTGCGCGGTGTTTCGAGATTGGCCGTGTCGTAAACACGCGTGATCATTCCCGGGAATGATTGAATGACATGGCCGGTCAATACTTCTTCCGCGCGCGGGTGCATGGCCGGCACGCCGACTGGCACGCGCTCCTGCAACAGCAATTCGGTCGCTTGCACCACCGGGTCGGCGTGAAAACGTCTTTCCATGCGGTCGTCCTGGATCACATTGCTCAATGAGATGAGGCTCATGCCCTGGTGATGCGTCATGAAGGCGCGAATCAAAACGTATGACTGTCCCTGTGGCAAGCGCTCGGCGGTGTAGTCGATCGATTCATAAAAACCAAAAGCGCCGAGCGCGCCCGTCTGCTCGAGCCGGCGCAGATTGTCCATGGCCGCGCGCGGATTAATCTCCGCAGCGAGCAAGGTTGCATAAGGCGAGACCACCAGGTCTTCAATAAGCCCGCGCTTTAAACCAAGGCCGGGAACGCCGAATGGTCCATATTGATAGTTCAGTTGCAAATCGCGGACATTGTAGGCCGCTTCAGAAATGCCCCAGGGGACGCCGCGCTCCTGACCATATTCGATTTGACGCTTTACTACGGTGCGATAAGTTTCGTCGAGCAGTGTGCCGTTGTAGTTGCGCATCACCAGCAACGGCATCAGGTATTCAAACATGGTGCCGGTCCAGGAAATGAGGGCGCGGCCGCCGTCAACAGAAGTAAGCTGGCGGCCCATGCGAAACCAATGTTCCTGCGACACGTCCCCCTTGGCAATCGCCACAAAACTGGCAACACGGGCCTCGGACGCAAGCAAATCGTAGAAGGAATTGTCAGCACGTTGTGCCGAGACGTTATAACCGATCGTGAAAACCTTGCGCTCGGGATCAAGAAGAAACTTGAAATCCATCTCCTCGATAACGCGATCGCAGTTTGCAGCCAGACGGCTGAGTCGCGAGAGAACGTCTCCAGCTACGGCTGCCGCTTGTTCCAGAGCCTGAATGAGTGGAGAAGCTTCCGCTGCATCTCCGTTACTGCGCAGAGCTGCAAGTTCAACGAGCGCGTTGTCGCAAAGCTCCGGTATGGCCCCCAGGGTCGGCACTCCCCTAAGCAGCATGGCGAGCGACTTGGCGTCACTGTTTTCATCTGCAAATTCCGCCGACATTTCAGGGGGTAACTGAGGGATAAAACTAGTCCAGCCGCAGAGCGTATCGGCATCGCGCCGGCAGGAACGGACCTGATGATCGAACGCAGCTAGCCACCAGCGCAGCTCTTTGAAGTTAATTTCTCCATGTTCGTGTGCCAGCGCATTAACAATGTCTTCAATCTCAGAAATCCGTCGCCGCAAAGCTTCAAACAGACTTGTCCAACTCGCCAAATCCCGGGTGGCATCGGTGACAAGTAGTTTGCGGCAAGCCTCGATCTCATCGCGCAACTGACTGACAGTGACCACGTCGGTGCGTTGCCGCACACTGCCCAGCTTGGTCGCTTCAAACGAAATTGCGTCAACGGTGTCGTGCAGGCCGGCAATGATGCGCTCATCGAAAAGTTTCGTGTCGGGCAGCTCGATACAGGCCTGCTTCACCGCGATTAGGTGGCCAGCCAGATTTCCGCTGTCGACCGTTGAGATGTATTGCGGGTGCAGCGGTTCAAGCGTTTTAGTGTCATACCAATTAAACAGATGACCGTGAAATTTGCCGAGTCTCGCGATGGTGCTAAACGTCAACTCCTGGCGCTCAACGAACTCGAGTGAACCGACGTAGCCAAGATCGTGCGCCGCTGAAGTTGTAAGTAACAGCAACCCTATGTTCGTCGGCGAAGTGCGATGCGCGATGACCGGAGTTGGATCTTCCTGAAAATTATCCGGCGGCAGCCAATGATCTTCCGGGCCGACAAAGGCTTCGAAGAAGCGCCAGGTGCGCCGCGCGATTGTGCGCGCGAGCTTCGTATCTTCGGCGTTTAGCAGCTTGCGTTCCTTCGGCCGCGGCTTGCTAAGCCACCAGGCAATGAGCGGCGCCGTGATCCAGGTGAGACCGACGGCGCCCGCAACCGGCAGCGCCGCCGGGTGAACAATCAAAGTCAGCGCGACAACCAGCAAAGTGAGCAGCTCAGCGGGCCACATGAAACGAAGCATTGAGCTGAGATCGTTACGCGCGCTTCTCTCTGCGTCAGCAGCGGTGACCCACTCGAGCAGTTTCTTTCGCGAAATGAGCTTTCGGTAAATCGTGCGCAGAATTGCATCGCTCATCAGGTAAGCCTGATGCGGCAGGAGCAGCGCCGACAGGAAAACTTGCGCAGTATTTGTGCGCACGTCGCCCCACACGCTCCAAAAGTGACTGGTCCAGGGAACGCCACGCGGGTGAATCAGCAGGCTGGTGGTGACATGAAGATAGACCGGGAAGGCGATTGTAACCAGCACGAATAGACTCCAGATCCACGCCGAGCCCGGAAAGATGGTCCAAGAGGCAAGCAGCCAGAGAAACAGCGAAGGCGCCACCAAACTGCGGCGCAGATTGTCGAGAATCTTCCAGCGCGAAATCAGCGGCAACGGGTTTCGCGTCTTGTGTCGCGTAGCATCGGGGACGGAGGGAAATAGCCAGCGAAGAATTTGCCAATCGCCGCGCGTCCAGCGATGCTGGCGTTTAGCATAGCTGTCATAAACTGCAGGGTAGTCGTCGAGCAATTCGATGTCAGTCGTCAGTGCCGCACGCGCGAAGAGAGACTCAAATAGATCGTGACTCAACAAAGAATTTTCCGGGACGCGGTCCGCGAGTGCGGCTTCAAACGCGTCCACGTCATACAGGCCTTTGCCGGTGAAGTTCCCTTCGCAAAAAAGATCCTGATAGACGTCCGAAACCGCTGTGGTGTAGGGATCGATTCCGGTGTTGCCGGAAAAAATGCGCGCAAACCGCGAACGTGAGGCGCTTTCGAGCGAGATGCTGACGCGTGGCTGAAGAATGGAGTAACCACGCGTAACTCTTCGGGTTTCTGGATCGAGCACCGGCCGGTTAAGCGGATGCACAGCCGCTCCGATCAGCTTGCGCGCCACATCGCGTGGCAGCTGAGTGTCGGAATCAAGCGTTATCACGTAGCGGACCTGCGACAGCAGCGCCTCATCCGCAGTTCTAACAATGAAACTCGTATCGCGCGCGCCGCGCAGCAGCCGGTTAAACTCTTGCAGCTTTCCGCGTTTACGTTCCCAGCCCATCCAGCGGTCTTCGCCTGGGTTCCAAACACGGCGGCGATGAAAAAGGTAGAAACGCGGCGATTCATCTGTGTGGTAGCGACGATTTAGTTCGTCAATACCGTTCCCGGCCGCTTCGAGCAGTAAAAGATCGGCTGGGGCTTGTTCAGAATCAGCGTCCGGGAAATCACCGAGCAACGCGAAATAAATATGCGGGTCCTCGTTGGCGAGGTAGTGCACTTCAAGTCGTCCGAGCAGCTCTTTAACCTGCGCTTCGGTTGAAAAGATGGTGGGCACTACGACCATCGTTGTGGCTTCAGCGGGAATGCCTAACGACGTTTCCATCTTTCCAAGCAGGCGAGGCTCAAAAAGGTGAGTAACGTCCCAGTTGATAACTGTAAGGGCAATATCGCTGGCCGGAATCAAAGCGATGAGGGTCGCAATTATGAGTAGCAGCCAGCCGGCGCCGGCCATGCTGAGCGTCGCGACGAGCACAGTCAGGATTAGGCCTGTTAATAAGAACAACGTGCCGAGGTAAGCGCTAGTCGCGTGGCGCAGCACGTATCGTCGCAGCCCTTCAGCCGGTCCCGGACGATAGGAAAATTGGGCCTCGAGCTGTGGCAGTCCCTCATCGACAAGGTAATAGCCAACATGCGATGCAGGCGAGACGACTTCATCGGCCTCGCCAATGCGCGTCCTGGCTGCCAGTTTCACCGCTGCGCGCGCCACTACCAGCTCGTCCGCAAGCGCGCTTTTGCTGATCCGCTCAATCACATGGCGATAACGATCGCGCGCGGCAAAATCCATTTTCAAATATGCGCCGGCCGGATCCTGGCCCAGCAACGGTTCGATTAAACTGACGCTTTCAAAAAAGTCGCGCCAGTCCAACGTCGACAGCAGGCGCATGCTGGTGATGATGTTGCCTACGGTCACCTGCGTGGCCGCCTGCCGTTGATGCTCGGCATGAATGACCTGCTCGATGTTGGTGTTCCACCGCGCCAGTTGTGATTCCAGCCATTCGGTCACGGGCATCACGGCCGGGTCCTGCTCGCGCAACCGTTGCGTGATTTGGACCACGAACGTATGTGGGATTTTTTCGCGCTTACCTAATCGTTCAGCGATTAACGGCACCAGCGCGTCAGGCTGGCGCGCCGCAGTCTCCAACAGGCGATCGGCGAGTTTGTCGGCGCGCTCGCGCTCTTCACGGGCACCCACGATCATCGTGGCAAGCCGGCGCAGGTTCTCGACCAGCGCCAGACGCAAAGTGATGGCGACGGCCCACAATTCACCGATAGATAGCGGATCGACTGACTGATAAGCGGCGATGAAGCGGCGCAGCGTGTTGGTATCGAGCCGGCAATCAGTGTGCGCGATCAGCGCGACGGCAACCGCATAGATGCGCGGATAATTTTTCAGTTCACCGGCGGCGAGCTTTGGTAGTTCGTAGTAATAACTCTTCGGCAGGTCTTCGCGGATCTCGCGCAGTTGCTCTTCTACGATATGAAAATTATCGACTAACCATTCTGCTGCCGGTGAGATGCCGCGGCCTTTGCCAATGGCTTCAACCAGCGAACGATAGGCGGCCACCAGCTTGCGTCCGTTATCTTCCAGCCGCGGCAGCAGTTGCGCTCGCCCCTTCTTCCGGATCGTCTTATGTTCTGTGGCGAGAACCTTCGCATATTGTTCCAGGCGCTCGACGCTGAAAATCTCCGCGCTTAACGGTTGCTCATCCTCATAGCGAGAGGCTTTCGCAATCCTTTCAGAAAGTGATCCCAGGAATTCACTCATCGGTGTTTGAAAACACTACCTGCCATTCTCGGCGGCCCCCATCGGCCCCAAAACACAGCATTCAAAGACTGGCGATTTGAAGACCCTCAGAATATCACGATTTTGAAGGCGTGCTTTAGGCGCGGGACAAACATCAACGCAAACTAACAGTTTGCACTACGCGGGCGGTGATATGCGGCCTCTGGCACGTGTAGTATTCTCTGTCGCACATCAATGCCAACCGCGCGAAAATCTAACCCAAAACAACCCGTTCGCCCGTCTGCCCGATGGCGCGCCCTGGCGCTGCTATCTTTCGCAGAACTGTTGGGGATGTCGCTATGGTTCAGCGCCTCGGCGGTGATACCGGCCCTGCGCAATGAATGGCATTTGGGCGAGACCGCCGCGAGTTGGTTGACGATTTCAGTACAACTCGGATTTGTGTTTGGCACACTGCTGAGCGCCTTCCTCAACCTGCCAGACCTTATTAGTGTTCGTTACGTGTTTGCTGTTTCCGCTTTAGGCGGCGCGCTCGGGAATGCTGCCTTCGGCGCTTACGCGCATGGCCCACAGATGGGAATAGGGCTGCGCTTTCTGACAGGAATGTTTCTCGCCGGTGTCTACCCGCCCGGAATGAAAATCATGGCTACCTGGTTCCAACGTGGCCGCGGCATGGCGCTGGGCGTGCTGGTTGGCGCTTTAACGTTAGGCAAAGCTACGCCATATCTGGTGAACGGGCTTGGCAGTGCGGATTGGCGCGTCAACGTCTTCTTCATTTCGTTACTCGCCATCTTTGGCGGTTTGATAGTTCTCCTTTTCGTTGAGGATGGACCATATGCGCCACCGCCTGCACAATTCGATTGGAAACAAGCTTTTGCGATCTTCAGCAATCGCGGTGTTCGTTTGGCGAGCTTGGGTTACTTCGGCCACATGTGGGAACTGTACGCGATGTGGGCCTGGATACCGGTGATGATTCGTGCCAGTCTCGCTGCGCGAAATACTCCGATGGCGTTTGCCGGGCAAACCACATCGGAGCTTGCCGAGTTTTCATCGTTTCTGATTATCGGCTGCGGCGCGCTGGGCTGTGTTGGCGGCGGGCTGCTCGCGGATCGAGTGGGTCGAACGGCGGTGACTTCCTGGGCCATGGCAATCAGCGGCACGTGTTGTTTGTTGGTTGGGTTTCTTTTCGGCGCAAACCCGTTTCTGCTGTTAGCTGTCTCTGCTATTTGGGGCGTGACTGTGATTGCCGACTCGCCACAGTTTTCCGCCTGCATTACCGAACTGGGCGATCGCCAATACATCGGCACGGCTTTGACTATTCAAACCAGTTTGGGTTTTCTGCTTACCAGCTTTTCGATTCAATTGGTTCCCTTCTTTGTAAAGCTCGTCGGCTGGCGTTATGCGTTCGCAATACTCGCGCCGGGACCATTTCTGGGTATGCTGGCGATGCTTAGATTGCGCGGTTTACCTGAAGCTGTGAAGATTGCGCATGGGAAGAGATGAATTTGGCCGCGGATGAACGCGGATAGTCGCGGATCAAATCAGAAAACAAAGAGGGTCAGTCAAGAAGTAGTTTTTCTCAGATTCGTGTTATCCGCGTTAATCCGCGGCCAAAAAAATGCTTACAGAACTCAAGGCAAGAACCCGCAAGATCATTCGCCTGCTAAAGAAGGCTTACCCGGACGCGAAGTGTTCACTGAATCACTCGAATGCTTTCGAGTTGTTGATTGCGACGATCCTGTCGGCGCAATGCACAGACGCGCGGGTGAATATTGTTACGCAGGATCTCTTTCGCAAGCACCGCAAGCCGGAGGACTATTTGAAAGCTTCCGAAAAGGAACTCCAGCGCGACATACGCACTACCGGTTTTTTTCGCAATAAGACAAAGTCGATTCAGGGCACAGCAAAAGTTTTAACTGAACAGTACGGCGGAAACGTTCCTCATACGATTGAGGAGTTGCTTGAACTGCCGGGCGTGGCGCGGAAGACTGCAAACGTCGTGTTGGGCAATGCATTCGGCATCAGCTCGGGCGTGGTTGTCGATACACATGTGACGAGGCTGTCACACCGGCTGGGGTTGTCGAATGAAAAGACCGCGGAAAAAATTGAAAACGATCTGATCGTGCTGGTACCGAAGAAAGATTGGGTCATCTTTTCTCATCTACTAATCGCGCACGGACGAACAATTTGCAAAGCGCGCAATCCTTTATGCGACCAGTGCGTGATCGAAAAACTTTGTCCTTCGTCTTATCTAAAGACTGGCGTCATGCCGGGTAACTAGCCTCTTTGACTCCTCGTCTGGCAGATAGTCGCATTCGCCGTTAGAATGAGCGCCGTTCCCTGATTCTGAAGCCTCGGACAACTTCTACCGCCACGCATGCCAGCCACGAACCGGTTGCCGCTAGTCTTGCGAAGTCTCAACTTTTTCGGCCAAAAACGGCCGATTCATAGGGGGAAATGCGCGTGAGCTATCGTTTCCCCTGGTATCGTCTGTCTGACGAGCATCTGCTCGATCTGCGCATCTGCGACCTGGCCCTCAAGATCAAGGGCTCGTTTCTCGAGCCTCACATCAAGCGACTCTACAGCGAACTCAACGATCGCGGCATTCGCTTCAAGCCACACGTTTGGCTGTCCGAAGAATGGTTTTCGCCGGACGGCGTTCCCGGAATCGCCATCCCCTTTTATCTGGCCCATCCGCGGCTGATGAAACTCGAGCGCAAACAGATGCTGGAAGCCGAGGGGGGAACGGACAACGAGTGCCTGCGCATTTTACGTCATGAAGCCGGTCATGCACTCGATACCGCATTTCGGCTTCACTTCAAAGGGCGCTGGCGTGAATTGTTCGGATCGTTTGCGCAACGCTATCCCGACTTCTACAAACCAAAACCCAAAAGTCGAAACTATGTGCTGCACCTGCGCGCCTGGTATGCGCAGGCGCATCCAGCGGAAGACTTCGCAGAAACGTTTGCCGTGTGGCTGACTCCACGTTCGCGCTGGCGCCGCCGCTACAAGGGATGGCCGGCCCTGCACAAACTCGAATACATCGACGATCTGATGACCGAACTCGCCGGTACGAAACCACGCAATCGAGCGCGCACAAAGGTAGAACCTCTTTCAGAAATACGCATCACCCTGCGTGAACACTACCGGCGCAAGCGTGAACGTTACGATTTTGATTGGCCCGCCGTTTACGATCGTGATTTGCGGCGGATTTTTTCAGACGATCCGCGACATCGTGCAAAACCAACCGCCGCCAGTTTTATCCGTAGCGTGCGCCGGGAAGTGCGGCAAATCGTTGCCGATGGCACCGGAGTGCATCAGTACACCATTGATCACGTAATCGAAAACATGATCGATCGCTGTAAAGATTTGAAGCTGCGTGTCGCTATACCGGCCCGCGAAGCGCGCCGCCGTTTGATGATTGTCTTGACAGTTCAGGTCATGAACGTCCTGCATTCGGGTTATCATCGCATCGCCGTATGACTTCTAAATCTAAAAAGAAGAAGGATATCTTCGAGCCGAAGAAGAAGCTGCGCATAATTGTCCTGGTCCATCAGGACCTGGTGCCGCCTGATTCTCTAGATGGACTGAACGATAAAGAAAAGATCGAGATCAAAACCGAGTACGACGTAATCTCGACGCTGAAGAAGATGGGGCACGAAGTTTATGCGGTCGGCCTCTACAATCAGCTAAACGCAATTGGCGATGCGTTGCTCGAGCACAAGCCTCATATTGCTTTCAATTTGCTTGAAGAGTTTCATGGCTATCCGCTTTACGATCAGCATGTGGTTAGTTATCTCGAGCTGATGAAACAAGCCTACACCGGTTGCAACCCGCGCGGTTTGACCTTGGCCCACGACAAAGCCCTCACTAAAATGATTCTTAGTTATCACCGCATTCAGGTGCCGAATTTTGCGGTGTTTCCCATGAATCGAAAAGTCCGGCGGCCAAAGCGTCTGAAGTTTCCCCTGCTGGTAAAGTCGATCAGCGAGGAGGGGTCGGTGGGCATCGCGCAGGCTTCTGTTGTTCACGACGATGACAAACTGACGCAACGCGTCGAGTTTATCCATCGCCAAAACAAGACCGCGGCCATTGCCGAGCAATACATAAAAGGGCGCGAGATTTATGTAGGCGTTATCGGGAACACGAACATCCAGACCTACTCGCCCTGGGAGTTGGTGATGGAAAAGCTGCCCGAGGGCGCGGAAAACATTGCCACTTTGAAAGTGAAGTGGGATCCCGCTTACCAGGAACGCGTGGGAGTTGCCACGCGCGCCGCCGAACTCACGCCCGAGCAACACAAGGTGCTCGAACGTTTGTCCAAACGCATCTACCGTTACATGTTTTTGAGCGGTTATGCCCGGCTGGATTATCGTCTTACTGAAGAAGGCCAGTTCTATCTGCTGGAGGCCAATCCCAATCCGCAAATTGCCGAAAACGAAGACTTCGCCGATTCAGCCGCGCACAGCGGGCTTCCTTACGATCAATTGCTCCAGAAGATCATGACCGTGGGAATGAATTACCAGGCAGCCACTCAGCCGACATAGCGTAAAGCAAACTGTTAGTTTGCGGTGGTTGGCTTGCAATCTCGCCTCGCGCTTTGCGGAACTCGCCCTCAATTCATCCTCTTTTTAAATTATCAAATCCCAACGACAACGCAAATTAACAGTTGCGTTACGTTACGATCGAGCAGGAGCTTGTCCCATTGACGCTCGCACTCACACTATTATTCGCGCTTAATCTTCGCCGAATGCTCTCGCGTGTCTCGTGAGAATGGTTCACATTGACTGATTGTGCTCTTCGATCAGACAAATACAACCCAATCACTTGCACATCGCCTCGTTGCTAAAATATTTTTCTGCCTTCTTTTGGGTCGCAGTGTTACGTGCGTTTGTGATTCGTCACGAAACAGTCACATTGCCGCTTGTTCAATCATTTTCGGCCCACTATTATGCTTTTGCCCTCCCGAAGTAGCTCCTCAGCAGAGAAGTTGCGGCAATAATAATTTAAGGAGAAGTTCCCCTTTGTTTTCTAAACGACTGTTCCCCTATGCGCTAGCGGCCTGCTTTACGCTCGGCATGGTTGCTCAAACCGCTTTCGCACAAAATGCAGACATCCGCCTGCAACAGCTAGCCAGAGCAAATGACATCTCAACTCTTCCCGTTGCCGACGACGAGCCCCTAATTATTTCGCAGGCGTCCGCTGAGGACATCAAGGCTTCACTGCCGGCTGCGTCGCCCATAGGAAATCGCTTTCAGCAGTTGATGACTGCCGCGATAGATGAGCGGCTCGGTGCTCGCTATCTTTGGGGAGCTACTGGTCCCTCAGCCTTCGATTGTTCGGGTTTTGTCTGGAGCATCTTCAAGTCAGCGGGCGTCGATTTTGAGCGCGGCAGCGCACGCACCCTGTGGAGTCGTTTCACGGCGCCGGCGCCGGCCGATCAATATAAATTCGGCACGCTCGTCTTTTTCAGTAACCTCGCGCACGTCGGTGTGGTCGCTGATGAGCATGGCTTCTATCACGCGTCGCGTCACCACGGCGTTGTTTATTCTCCTTTTAATGATTACTGGCTAGCGCGCATCGACGGCTTCCGCCAGGTACCGATGCTTGTTACTGCCACTACTGATTAATAAAACCACTTGGTCTCAACGAAAACGCCGGCGACCCCTTCTCGGGTGCCGGCGTTTTTGATTGACTAGTCTCCGCGAACTTACTTCTCGGCGCTAGAGGAAACAAAGCCTGCCCGGTGTTCATCTTCTCGGGCTTCCCAAACGACCACAATCTTATCTATTGCTACGAAACATATCTTTCCGTCGTTGTCCTTGAGATGAAGCACGCCATCTTCAACTTTCAATACCTCACCACGCAGACTCGACGCGCCGCCGCAATAGACATCCAGCTTCTTTCCGATAAAACCAGCTAAAAACCGTTCCACGTCTTTCTTCTTTCTTCAAAAAAAGACAGGCTGGGACGCCTGTCCTACCTGGAGTCGCATTATTTTCCGTTGCCGTTTTTGAAAGTAATCTTCACGAGCGGCAGCACATCAGGATCGTCCTGCTGCGCGCGTTCAAACTTCAGCAGATCGTAGTAGGCGCAACGCGCGGTGGTGGGAAACTCGCGACAGGTGCCGGGTCGCGCATGATAGATGGTGCATTTGCGCGTCTCCTGATCCAGAAACATGCAGGCCTGGCCAAACATCTTATCCGCGCGGCGGCGAAGTATTCGTTCCTTGTTCCACGTCTTGGTAAAGCGGGTAGTTGCTACTTCCGGAGTAACGCCAAAGTGCGCTGCCAAGCGTCTCACGTCGCGAGGCGTTACCTTAACGCGATCATAGATTGAACAGCAGTAGGCGACGCATTTATCGCAATCGTAATATTTTGGTTTCTGGCCAGTGACCGGTGTTAGACCCATGTTCGCTTAGTGCCCCTGTCTGCGGAGATTTGTCGGATTAGTGCGAAAGCGCCTAATGCTTTTTTTGTTCAACGACCGCCTCAACGACGCTTTGATTTCTGGTATTCGGAAAGCAGTAAATCCATAAACTCCTGACGTCGTTCATAGAGTCGCCTTGGCTCGCGCGCATCGTGCGTTGCCAAAGCATAAGCCGTAATGATCGGAAGCGCTACCGTGGAATCGACATAACAAACAACTGCATCGGGCAATCGATCGGGATCAACCTTGCCCCACGATACGGCTTCGCCCGGCGTCGCTCCCGAGAGTCCGCCGGTGTCGGGCCGCGCGTCGGTGACTTGGAGAAAAAAATCATGACCGCGTTCATCGATGCCCAGCACCTCCTGAATCTGCGGTTCAGTTTGCAAGAGAAAATTCTTTGGCGAACCCCCGCCGAGAATAAAAACCGCCGATTGTCCCGGCTTTTTCTTGCCGCGACCGGCTTTTTTACCACCATTCCGCTTTGCCGCCAGCACGATGGCCGCGGTCTCATTCACGTCTAGCGATGGGTCGAACGCCAGTTTGTTTCCCTGAAGTGCTTTGGCAGCGACGTTCATGCCGATGGAAGAATCACCCGGCGAGGATGTGTAGATGGGCACAGCATATTCGTACGCGACTGCCAACAGCGATTTATCTTTCAAGCCCAGCTTTCGCTCTCGCTCGTTCACATAACGGCCGGCCAGATAATGAAACTCGGCGGTGGACATTGTCTTCTGAAACTCTTTGCCGGTGATCGTCTTGCGAAAGAAAGCGTCGGTGTCCAGCAAGACTGAGTAATCAAAAAAGATGTCATAGATGCGCACGACTTCTTCGGCGCGCAGCACGATGTCTGAAATTTGCGCGTTACCCTGGTGCATCGCCAGGCCAATGCCGAAATGAGTGTCATGGTAGAGATTGGCGCCCGTCGAAATTATCCAATCGATAAAGCCCGCTTTGATCAAGGGAATTAGCGCCGACGTTCCCAGGCCCGCGGGCGTCAAAGCGCCGGTGATTGAAAGTCCGACCGTGACCTCCGGCTCCAGCATTTTCTGCGTGAATAATTGGCAAGCTTCGCGCAGGCGCGCGCCGTTGTAAGCTAAAAACGATTCGTCAACCAGTTGGTTGATGGTGGTTCGTTTCGTTATCGGCGCCGGATCGATTTTCCTTCCCGCGAGAAATTTGCTTTGCTTTTTAGGCATTTGTCCCTTGTGCTTCTCCCGCATCTTCCGCTGCCGAACGCTTCACCAGCAGCCGGCCTATGCGCCGCTCATCTGCCTCCAACACCTCGACGTCCAATCCGCGGAAGGTCAGATGTTCACCCGGTTGCGGGACCTTTCCCGAATGATTGATTACGAGTCCTGCTATGGTTGTAAAGTCGTCCGCCTCGATCTCCATGTCGAACAGCCGTTCAATTTTCCCGATTTGCGTCGAACCCAGCACCTCATAACAACCGTCCTGTTGTTCAACTATATCTTCCAGGTCCTCGTGACCGATGTCTTCGTCTTCAATTTCACCGACGATTTCTTCGAGGATGTCTTCGACGGTTACCAACCCGCACACGCCGCCGTATTCGTCGATGACCATTGAAAGCTGCACATGTGCTTTCTGCATTTCCTCAAGCAATTCGGCAACCGGTTTCGTTTCGGGAACAAAATAAACATCGCGCTTGAGTGATGCGATACTTCCTTCTTCGTCGCCGTCGGCCCAGCGCTGCAACAGGTCGCGCACATAGATAATGCCTTCGACGTTATCGATCTGCTCGCGATAGACGGGCAGCCGCGAATACTTTGATTCGAGCATTACGTCGCGCGCCTCACGAACGGTGGCCTCAGCCGGCACCGCGACGATATCGGGCCGCGGCGTCATTACTTCGCTGACGCGCGTGTCGCCAAACTCGATTATCGAATGGATTAGTTCGCCTTCTTCTTCTTCCAGAATGCCTTCAGCTTCACCTACATCGATCAGCGCCTGGATGTCGTCGGTCGCGTATTCATCTTCGTCCTGCTCATCGATGGCCAGTTCCTGTTCCTTCGTGCGCGACCGGTCAAACAGTTTGTGAAAAGGATCGGCGGCAAACGCCATCAGCGGCAGAAACGGACGAATCACCGGCAGCAGAAACAGCAGCGTTCCTTCCGGGTCCCGGGTAGAAATAAACAGCGGGACAAGCTGGCGAAAGATACCGGCCAAAATCAGACCAGCGAGAAGTCCAACTAATACAAAGCGTGGGTTGTCGAACAGACTCAAGGAAATCGAGGTGATAAGGACAGCAACAACTACCAGCAGGATCTGAATGGTTGCCGAAATGGCAAAGCTGAAGCGCGGCCGGTTTTCCAGGACTTGTTTAAGAAACGCCGCCGAACGATCGTTGGCGCGCTCTTCGGCTTCCGTGATCAGCCGGCGCAGGCCCACGTCACTCAACTGGCCAAAGGCCATGTCTACGGTCGCAAGCGTACACAGCACGAACAGCAGCAGCGAAGCCAGCGCTAGTATGATCTCAATCTGCATTTTCGGTCGAGTAAATAGTAAATCGGAAATGGTGAATAGTTAAGCAGCCGCGCGGTAAGTGGTGAAACAGCTAACTAACGCGACGTCATCAAGCCGATTTTCCATTTTCCATTTCTCATTTATCATTTTCCATTTTTCATTTTGAAAACCATGCTGGATCCCTAAAACCCCAATGCATTTTCCGCAAATGGCAAATGAGAAATGAAAAATGGAAACTCTATTCTTTTCTCAAATGCCGAGCCTTTTTCTCAACTGAAGCTCCAATCGATTCATCTCACCTTTGTCAGTAGCATGATCATAGCCGCAAAGATGCAATAGCCCATGAAGAATAAGCTGCGCGATCTCAGCATTAAGACTCAACTTGTTTTCTTTGGCCTGGCGCGCAGCTTGCTCAACTGAAATCACGACGTCACCCAAATTCAGTCCTTCGGACTTTTCAAACTTGTCCTGCGCCGCCGGAAACGAGAGCACGTCCGTGGTTCCGCGCCTGCCGCGCCAACGACGATTGAGTTCGGCCATCGCGCGATCCGAAACAAACACCACCGTTGCGCCTGCGTTCTTAACCGGCAAGAGTTTCAATGCCTTCGCCGCAAATGTTTTCCAACGCGCGGCGGCGATCGGAAACTTGCGCTGGCGGTTAACGATTTCGATCATGTTTTATCCGCAGATTACACAGATTAGGCAGATGGCAAGAGCAAATCAGTCACGCACTTCCATATTCCTCTACGGTTTCGTTGCAGCTTGAATCTGTGAAATCTGCGTAATCTGCGGATGACAATCTACATGTCGCGCTTCCGGGAGTGTTCGTCGTAGGCTTTGATAATCATCTGCACCAGCTTATGGCGCACGACGTCTTTCTCGGTGAAATAGATGAACTCGATTCCATCCAGATTTTCCAGCACGCGCTCAGCTTCAATTAGTCCGCTGCGTTTTCCCGCCGGCAGATCCACTTGCGTGACGTCGCCGGTAATCACGGCCTTCGAGCCAAAGCCAATACGCGTCAGAAACATCTTCATCTGTTCGCTGGTGGTGTTTTGCGCTTCATCGAGAATAATGAAAGCGTCGGACAGCGTGCGGCCGCGCATGAAGGCAAGCGGCGCCACCTCAATTACCTGCTTCTCGAGCAGTTTGGTCACGCGCTCGTAATCGATCAAATCAAACAGCGCGTCGTAAAGCGGACGTAGATAGGGATCAACTTTCTCCTGCAAGTCACCCGGTAGAAAGCCAAGTTTCTCGCCGGCTTCCACTGCGGGACGCGCCAGCACGATGCGGTTGACCTGCTTTTGCATCAGCGCCTGCACGGCCAGCGCAACTGCAAGATAGGTTTTCCCGGTGCCGGCTACGCCAATGCCGAAAACAACATCACGCTCCTGAATCGCCTGAATGTATTTGCGTTGCGTTGCCGATTTGGGCGCTACCTGTTTCTTGCCCGCGGGATTGAAGCGCGCCTTGGTGAAGTAATCGCGCAAACTAAACGCGCGGTCCTCAGCAATCTGAGCGAAAGCCTCGCGCAGTTCTTTGTCGGTGAAGGAGCGACCTTCTCTGAAGAGTTCGGAGAAATCTTCGAGAATGCGCTCGGCCGTAGCCACATCGTCCGGGTCGCCATCAATGGAAACGTCCTGACCGCGCGCGTCAATGCGGACATCGAGCAGCGATTCAAGATATTTGATGTTCTGATCGTGAACGCCGAAAAGCGTTTCGAGGCCGCGAGGTGGAAGTTCGATCTGCTTCAAAACCGGGGACGATCTCCTTCTGCAGAACGGATTTGGTTCAGTTTGTTTTCAGGGGTGTGAGCTAAGAAAAGAATTGCAGGCATATCTTGGATGACTGCGACGCTACTACAGGCATCAAATGGTGTCAAATGAACTGCCAAAACGCCGCGCTGCAAGCCCTCCGCTTGCTTGACACTCCATATTGCGATCCCTATACTCCGTTTTTTGCGCATTGGCGCTAGTCAGGTAAACTGATTCAAATCGTTTTAAAAACCGCATTATTATTTGCGGTGGATAGTTGGAGAAGTTGATGCCCAATCATAAGTCAGCAGAAAAGAGAATGCGGCAGAGCGAGCGACGCCGTAAGCTCAATCGCGGCAATCGCAGCCGTTTAAGAACTTCGCTTAAGAACCTGCGCAGCGCCCTCGAAGGTGATGCAAAGCAGGCGAGTGATATTTTGCCGGAAACGATTTCAACCATTGATCGAGCGGTGCAAAAAGGTGTGCTGCACAAGAACGCTGCCGCGCGATACAAATCGCGACTAACGGCGCGCGTGAATGCAGCCGCGGCAAAATAACACCTTTCAAATTCTTTATGAGATGAGGCGGATCGAGTTAATCGGTCCGCCTTGTTTTTCGTAGTAGGACAGACATTCCTGTCTGTCCTTTCTTTTGAAGCTGGAAAGCGAACGTGGTGTCTCGTTTAGGTAACGAAGATGACAGTTCCATATCAAACGGAGGCCGAAATCGAAAGTGTCGTGCAAGGTTTGGAGTCCTGCACAACCGGCAAAGACGACTTTCCGCATCGCAAACATTTAACCGTCGCCGTCTGGTACCTGCGCGACGCGAACGCCGAGCAGGCTTTCGAGAAGATGCGCTCGAGCCTGCTGCGCTTTCTTGATCATCATGGCATTGACCGGGAGAAATATAAGGAGGAGCTTACGCGCGCCTGGATTGATCTGGTCCAAAGCGAACTGGAAAAGCTGGATCCGAATCTGTCACTGGTTACGGTCACGAATGCGGTAATCGACCGGCTTAGCGATATGAACGCAGTTTTTGATCGTTATCCTGACAATCTTCCGCTGCAACGGGAGAGAAAGATAATTGGGAAGTGAGTGTTATTCGGCGGCCTTCCTGCCGCTAACAAGCAACGCCTGTGACGGAAAACTCATGCTACCGCTTTTGAAATAAACAGCCGCCGCCTTCTGAACCTCGTCTCGCACCGCCATCAGTTCATCCGCTGCAAGCTTTGCGATTTTTGTCCTAAAAGTGTCTGACATTTCCGTGCGCAGCTCCCAAAATTGAGCAACATCGATCGGCGCGTCCGTATCAAACTTCAGCGTGCGCTCATTCACCGAGACAGCGCCCGCTTCTTCCAGCAGCTTTGCAAGCTTTCCCGGCCGCGCAAAACGAAAAGCGGCCGGTGCGTCCTCGTCTTCCGGTTCAGCGGGCACAAATTGATTCAGAGTTTCTGTGATCACGCTAAAGAATGGATTGAGTTCCCGGTCAGCCCACACGAGAAACGCGACGCAACCACCAGGTTTCACTACGCGCAATATCTGTCGCAGCGCGGGGAAAACATCGGAAAAAAACATGGCCGAGAGGCGTCCCACTGCGACGTCAAAAGAACTGTTTGCGAAAGGAAGTTTTTCGGCGGGGTGCTGATGAAACTCGAGGTTGCTTAAGCCGCGGCGCTCGGATTCTTCTCGTGCGGCCTTGACCATGCCTGCAGTCGGATCGGTATAGGTCACATGTCCGGAAAGGCCCACAACACGGGCGATAGTTAACGACGGTTCGCCTGCGCCTCCTCCAATATCGAGCACAGATTGGCCCGCGACAATCTGCGCCTCCTCGATCAGAGCGCGCGTCAACGGCGCGTACATCTTTTCAATCAGCGCCTGATGCTTGTTCCAATACTGCGAAGAAGTCTCCCACGCCGCCAGCACCTGGTGTGCGTTTTCACTCGCCATCTTGTTTGGCTCCTTCTTTGGATTCGAGCGGAAGGCCGGCCTTTTCCCAAGCCTCTAATCCGCCAAACAGAGGATGAACATTCTTATAACCGTGGGCGGTGAGTTCCTGCGCCACCCGGGCGCTTGATGCTTCGTGCGGTCAAGTGCAGTAGGTGATTACTGTGCGGTCATGCGGAATTTCGGCCAGATGTTTTTCAACTTCGTCGGCGGGCACACGCACCGCGCCGGGCAACTTGGTTTTGGCTGCGCCCCAAGCCGTCGGATTGCGCGTGTCGACAAGAGTAAACTGCTCGCCGCGATCCATCCGTTCTTTCACTTCATCAACTGTGACTCGCGTTGCTTCCATCTGCGACCTTCCTTTCGTTCTTTAAGAACCGTCAGGCCAAATCAAATAACAATAATTCTGATGGCTCGCGGGCGACGATGCTCAATTGATCTTCCTGACTTATCGCGGCGCCGTCGCCGTGTTTAAGCTGAGTGCCGTTTAGCTCGACTGCGCCGCCGGCAACTTGCAGCCACGCGTGCCGGCCAGTTGGTATCTCATGATTTACTGACTTTCCCTCATCAAGCACGCTCGCGTAAATCCTGGCGTCCTGATGAATGCGCACTGCTCCTTTATCTCCATTGGGCGAAACGATCAGGCGCAGTCTGTTTCGCTTCTCTTCGTCCGCAAACTTCTTTTCTTCGTATTCGGGCTGCTGCCCCTCTCGCTCCGGCATGATCCAGATTTGCAACAAATGGACCGGCTCATCTTTTGAAGGATTAGACTCGCTGTGTCTGACGCCTGTGCCCGCGCTCATTCGCTGCGCATCGCCGGGCCGGATGATCGAGCCACTGCCCATGCTGTCGCGATGCTCGAGCGCGCCCGAGATAATGTAGGTGACGATTTCCATATCGCGGTGGCCATGCGTGGGAAAGCCACGTCCTGGCGCCACCACATCTTCATTGATCACGCGCAACGAGCGAAATGCCATGTGCGATGGATCGTAGTAATCGCCAAACGAAAACGTGTGATACGTGTCGAGCCAGCCAAAATCAAAGTGGCCGCGCGCTTCAGCCTTGCGAATCTTGATCATTGGTTTCTTGGTAGTTCAGAGTACAACCTTTAGGTTGCGGTTCTCGGACCTCGGCAAGCTAAAGCTTGAACTCTGAACCGCTTGAGCTTTGAACGGCTTGAATGAAAATCTCTGCCAACTCATTCAAACCTCGAGCGTCTTCGTCGTCAAATCTGGCGAACGATGGACTATCGAGATCGAGAACCCCGATCAATCGCTTGTCTTTTACCAATGGCACCACGATCTCGGAATTCGCGGCACTGTCACAGGCGATGTGGCCCGGAAACTCGTGAACATTTTCGACTACGACAGTTTGTCTTAGCTCAGCGGCCGTGCCGCATACCCCTTTGCCGATCGTTATACGAACACAGGCCGGATTTCCCTGGAACGGACCCAAAACCAGCTCGCCTTCTTTGTACAAATAGAAGCCGGTCCAATTCACGTCCGGCAACGAATGATAAAGCAGCGCCGCGAAGTTTGCCGCGTTGGCAATTAAGTCGTGTTCACCTTCGAGCAAACTTCGTAATTGCTTGGCCAGGTGGACATACAACTCCGCCTTGGAGTCGGTTTCTGCTTTGGCGATTTGAATGGTCATGCTATTGAATTCGTTCTTCTGCTGACGGTCGAATACTGATCACCACCGATTTCGAAACCGGCGTATTGCTTTTTTCCGCCACGCTGCGCACCGGCACCAGCACGTTAGTCTCGGGAAAATAGGTTGCCGCACAGTGTCGCGGAATACTGTAAGGCACGACCACAAAGTTGCGCGCGATGCGCTCTTCCCCTTCAAAGTGGCTAACAAGATCGACCATCTGCCCTTTCGTCAAACGCAATAAAGCCATGTCGTCCTGATTCAGGAAGACCACGCGCCGGCCGCCCGAAATGCCGCGATAGCGATCGTCCAAACCATAAATTGAAGTGTTGAATTGATCGTGACTACGAATCGTCATCATCAACAACTGATCCGGCTTTAAATCGTGCTTAGGCAAAGCATGAACAGTAAAACGCGCCCGGCCAGTTGGAGTCTTGAACACGCGCTGGCTCACCGGATTTGGCAGATGGAAACCGCCGGGATGCCGTACACGGTTGTTGTAGTCATCGAATCCCGGAACCACTCGTTCAATGTGATCGCGAATGCGATCGTAGTCGGTGGCCATCTCCTGCCAGTTGATCGCGGACCGTTGACCCAAAGTAGCAGTCGCTAACCGCGCAACAATGGCCGGTTCGCTCAGTAACTCGGCGGAAGCCGGCGGCAGAAACCCACGCGACGCTTGCACCACCGCCATAGAGTTTTCCGTAGTTACAAACTGCTGACCGCTCGCTTGCATATCTGTCTCGGTGCGTCCCAGGCAAGGCAGGATCAACGCTTCTTCGCCGGTAATTACGTGAGCGCGGTTGAGCTTAGTTGAGACATGCGCAGTCAGGTGACAACGCCGCAGAGCGTCCGCGGAGTACTCAGTATCAGGCGTGGCCGATAGAAAGTTTCCACCCAGGGCAAAGAAAACTTTGGCAGACCCGGCATGCATGGCCTGAATAGCACGAACGGTGTCATGACCATGCTCGCGCGGCGGCTCGAAATTAAATTCGGCTCCAAGCTTGTCGAGAAACGCGTCGGTGGGCCGTTCCCAAATTCCCATGGTGCGATCGCCCTGCACATTGCTGTGTCCCCGAACCGGGCAGAGACCTGCCCCAGGTTTTCCGATTTGCCCGCGCAACAGCATCAAATTGACGATCTCCTGAATGTTGGCCACCGCGTTCTTGTGCTGTGTCAAGCCCATGGCCCAGCAAAAGATGGTCCGGTCCGATTCAATGAAGATTTTCGCAGCGTCTTCGATATGCGCTTTTGAAACTCCGCTTTGCTCGAGCAAGTCACCCCAGTGCGCGTGCTTAATCGACTCAGCAAACTCTGCAAAACCGTCCGTGTAATTTGCAATGAAGTCCTGGTCCAACACCTCGCCGGGATGATGCTCTTCCGCGGCCAGCACTTCCTTCATGATCCCTTTAAGCAGGGCCACATCGCCATTGATGCGCACCTGAAGAAACAGGTCGGCGAGCGTTGTTCCACTTCCGAACCAATGCAGCACGTCCTGGGGATGCTTAAAGCGCGTCATACCAACTTCCGGCAATGGATTGATGTGGACCAGACGGGTGCCATTTCGTTTGGCTTTTTGCAGCGCAGTCAGCATGCGTGGATGATTCGTGCCGGGATTTTGTCCGATGACGAAGATGGCCTGCGCGAGATCGAAATCTTCCAACGTCACCGTTCCCTTCCCAACGCCAATTGCTTCCCCGAGCGCCGACCCGCTCGATTCATGACACATGTTTGAGCAGTCAGGAAGATTGTTAGTGCCAAACTGCCTGACGAATAGTTGATACAGAAATGCGGCTTCGTTGCTGGTGCGCCCCGAAGTGTAAAAAATTGCTTCGTCCGGATGGTTCAAAGAGTTCAGCTGGCGGGCCAGCAAAGCAAAGGCTTCGTCCCAACTTATTTTTTCGTAATGAGTGGCGCCGCTGCGCAGCACCATGGGACTGGTAAGGCGGCCCTGCTGGCCGAGCCAGTGGTCTGATTGCTCCGCCAGATCGGCAACGCTCCAGCGCGCAAAAAATTCCGGCGTTACACGCTTCGTCGTCGCTTCATCAGCAACGTGCCTGGCGCCGTTTTCGCAAAACTCAGCATGCGAGCGTTCGTCGTCAGGTTCGGGCCAGGCGCAACCGGGACAATCAAATCCTGTTTTTTGATTGAGCTTCAACAGCGTGCGCACGCCGCGCGCAACTCCCATTTCGTTCCAGGTGGTTTTTGCTGTGGCGAGGATTGCAGGAATGCCGCCGGCTACCTTGCTCGGCTTTTCGATCTGCACGAGCGACGGATCTTCAGGCGATCGAGCGCGCCTATCAGGTTCTGTTGGTTTCCCCTCTGACATTAGCTAACCACCGATGATTTGTTTGTAATGATTGTATTTCGTGAGGAGCGGTTTAGGAAATGCGACCGCCGCAAAGATTTGGCCGCGGATCCCGAGAAGAATTAGCCGCGGATTTACGCAGATGAACGCGGATCAGAATTTGACTTAGAAGAAATGAACCGCCGCCGTGCTTGTCGACTTGGTCTAATCCGCGTTTATCCGCGTAAATCCGCGGCCAATTTCTGATACTGGGGCTTATTCATCGCCATTGAGCAACTCTACTTTTTGACCAACACGGAGCGCCCCAGCGCGCAGAACACGCGCGTAAACTCGCGACCAACCCGGATGGGCTTTCTGCGAAATGCGTTGATATTGGCCATCAGCAAAGGAAGCGGGAATGGTATTGCAGGGCGAAGTGTAGCTGGTTATTTCGAGCAATACTTCCTCGCCAAGTGCTAACTGCGCGCCAGGAACTACCTGCTGCCAATCGATGCCGGCAATCGTGATGTTCTCGCCAACCGCACCGGGAAAGATCGGATGCCCTTCGGCTTGAAGTTCCAGGATTCGTTCCAATGAAAAAAGGCACAAAGCGCGTTCCGGGCCGCCATGGATGTCGAGAAAGCGATGCTCATCGCCGACCATACCGAGTTCGTTAACCTCGCCTTCGCGAACGGCCAGCTTGGGAACACCACCTGCAGAAATGTTGAGTTGAAAAATTTGTCCAGTCATTAATGAAAACAAAAAGGCAGGCTACTGCGTTAAAAGCTTCGCAGTCATTGTAGCCCAAAATGAAAAGTTTGACTTGGCGCGGTCTTTAGCTTAAAAGCATCTTCTCCCTCTTCGATTGGAAGCAAACCTTTTTCTTATTGTCCGAGGAAGCCTATGACTCAATTACTCCGTCGCTGGTTCACACTCTGTCTGATGCTCTTTTGCGGCGCGCTCACGCTACAGGCGCAGGTCAAGCCCGGACGCGATCCCAATCAACCAATCGACGAGGAATACACAAAGAAGATTCGCGAGTACACGACTGAACCATTCTTCAACTCGCCGTTGACCGATTATTTGCCGGCGTCCGCCAAAGTACCGACGCCGAAAGTGGTAATCGGCGATGTCGCCGGCGCACCAGGCAAGTTGCCATACGTCGAAGAAGTGCATCGCTACATGCGCATGCTGGAGAAGGCGAGCCCGCGCGTGCGAGTCTTTACCATCGGCACGAGCGAAGAGGGCCGCGAGATGATCGCCGTGGCTGTCGCTTCCGAAACTTTGTTAGCAAAGCTCGATGAGAACCGCGCTCGTGTGAGCAAACTTGCTGATCCGCGCGTGATCAACCTCGATGACAATGAAGCTGACAAATTGGTCGCAGCTTCTTTTCCGATTTACTACATCACCGGCTCGATCCATTCAACTGAAACCGGCTCGCCGACTGCGCTTATGGAACTAGCTTATCGTTTGGCAGTCGATGAAAGCCCCTATATCAAATCCATCCGCGACAATGTTGTCACTTTGATTACGCCGGTAGTTGAACCCGACGGCCGCGATCGCATGGTCGATATTTACAACTGGCACCTGGCCCATCCGCACGAGAATTACCCGCCACTTATTTACTGGGGCCACTACGTCGCGCACGACAACAATCGCGATGCCATTGGTCTCTCGCTAAATCTTACTCGCAATGTACTTAACACTTACGTGGGCTGGAAGGCGCAGGTGCTGCACGATCTGCACGAATCAGTTGCCTACCTTTACGACGATACGATCGGCGACGGTCCATACAATGCCTGGCTCGATCCGATTCTGACTGACGAGTGGCAGATGATCGGCTGGAACAATGTTTCTGAGATGACGAAGTTTGGCATGCCCGGTGTTTTCGCGCATGGTGATTTTGACACCTGGTCGCCGGGCTATCTTTATTCTATTGCTGCAACTCATAATGGTATCGCTCGTCTCTACGAAACTTTTGGCAACGCCGGCGCTGACACGATGGAGCGAACCCTTTTGCCAAATGAATACTCACGCACCTGGTATCGACAGAATCCGCCGCTGCCGAAAGCGAAATGGTCACAGCGCAACAATAATAATTACGAGGAGAGCGCGTTGTTGACTTCCCTTTATTACTTCGGCAGCAACAGCAAGCTCTTTCTCAAGAACTTTTACTTGAAGAGCAAACGCTCGGTTCTGAAACCGAAGAATGAAGGGCCCGCCGCTTATGTGATGCCTGGCGATGATCCGCGTCCGGGCAATCAGGCTGAGTTACTGCGAACGCTGCAAGCGCAGGGCGTTGAGATCAGCCGCGCTAGTG
>WNFT01000488.1_pt1 | contig 32529 bp, 23 predicted proteins | sample 5400191 | NCBI WGS metagenome assembly WNFT01 (sample SAMN13153359, study PRJNA577476) | soil metagenome | isolation source: 80 cm saprolite under Madrone tree | place: USA:California | collected 2016-06-14 | reverse complement strand
GACGAGGACTTGATCGCCTACATCACCTCCATCGTCATGGAAAAAGAAGAAGGCCACCGCATCAATGAGCCCGGTTTTGTCCCCCCCTCGCGCACCATGGTTTTTATCGGAGGCTAGGGAAAATCTCACCGAAGCGCGAAAAAAATTGAATCTTGCATCGACCGCACGGTGAGTTTGCGTTAGCATCACAGTAGAACAGACTTTTAGTCTGTTCTCTCTTGGGCGAGAGTAGATTCCGCCGAAACGGAACCTCATGGCAGACGAAGACGACGACCAGCACCAGGATGATGCTCCCGAGCCGGAGCAGCGCCTCTTCACTCTTAAGGAAGCGGAACGTGCACGCCAGGAACTCGAGCCTTTCCTGGTCGAAGCCATGAACTGCCGCAAAAAGCTTGGCGGACTGGAGAACGAGTTATCCGCCGTCGCCGCGCGCATCATGATGATGGGCGGCGTGATCGTGCCGTACGATAAGCTGGCCGCCGTCCGCATGGAGCATACGCAGCTCGCGGAAACGCTGAAGACCTCGCTCGACCGCATCCTGGAAACCGGCTGCGTCATCAAGGATCTCGAGGTCGGCCTGCTCGATTTTCCGTCAGTCATCGGCAATGAAGAAGTCTATCTTTGCTGGAAACTCGGCGAGGATCGCATTCGTTTTTACCATCGCCAGGACGAAGGTTTTGCCGGCCGCAAGCCGCTCGACCCGCGCGATCTCGCCCCCGGCGACACCGTACAATGAATTTCTTGTAGTGGCCGGTCTTCAGACCGGTGCTTTTTTCGGTGTCCGGTCTTTCAAGTTTTCGGCGTCCCGGCCCTGCCGGGAAGACCGGCGCTTTTTTCTTCGGCATCCTGAGCGAAACGAAGGACCTCAACCGCCCCTCCTTCGCCATCTCAAACTGTGAGCGACTTTGACCGACCATCCTGAAAACCGTCTGAAAGATTCCGCCAGCCCCTACCTGCGCTCCGCTTCACACCAGCCCATCGACTGGCACGAATGGAGCGATGCCGCTTTCTCTCGCGCCAAGGCCGAAGACAAACCCATTCTCCTCGACATCGGCGCCGTCTGGTGCCACTGGTGCCATGTCATCGACCGCGAAAGCTACGAGAATCCCGAAATCGCGAAAATCATCAACGACAATTTCGTGGCCATCAAAGTGGACCGCGACGAGCGCCCCGATGTCGATTCCCGCTATCAGTCCGCCATCAGCGCAATTTCCAAACAAGGCGGCTGGCCGCTCACCGGATTCCTTCTCTCGGACGGCAAACCGTTTTTCGGCGGCACGTATTTCCCGCCCGAAGACCAGATGAACCGTCCCGGTTTCCGCCGCGTGCTTCTCGCCGTCGCCGATTCCTTCCGCAATAAGCGCGCCGAGCTGGAACGCGCCGCCGAATCGCTCTCCGAAGCCGTCGCACATGCGGAAGTCTTCACCGGCGCCCGCGCCGAATTCGATCCCGGCGTCGTCGCCGCCCAAATCGATTCCATCACGCAACTGTTCGACATAAAGAACGGCGGCTTCGGCCGCGCCCCGAAATTTCCCCACGCCTCCGCCATCGACCTCATTCTCGAGCGCTACCAGCAAACCAAGGAAAAACATCTCCTCGCCATGGCCGAAACCACCCTCGAAAAAATGGCCCGCGGCGGCGTCTACGATCAGCTCGCCGGCGGTTTTCACCGCTATTCCGTCGACGAACGCTGGCTCGTCCCCCATTTCGAGAAAATGTCCTACGACAATTCCGAACTCCTGAAAAATTATCTCCATGCTTCACAACTCAGCTCAAAACACGATTGGGAAGCCTCGTTTTCTGACACGGCGCAAAGTATCGTGCTGTGGGTGATTTCTGTTCTTTCGGATCAGGAACACGGCGGCTTCTACGCCAGTCAGGACGCGGACTATTCCCTCGACGACGATGGCGACTATTTTACCTGGACCTTGGATGAAGTCCGTGCCGTCCTCACTCCGGAAGAAGCCCGCGTCATCGAACTTTATTACGACGTCGATGCGCATGGCGAGATGCACCACAATCCTGCCAAGAATGTTCTCTGGATCGCGCACGGTTTCGAGGAAATCGCGCAAATCCTGGGTCGCGATGCGTGGGATATTGTGACCATAAAGGGAAATGCAGAAGCAAAGCTGATGAAGGCACGCCTTCAACGTCCAACGCCGTTCGTTGACACAACGATGTACGTCGCCTGGAACGCGATGTTTGTCTCCGCATTTCTGGAAGCATCTCACGCGCTCTTTACGCCTTGGATCGCGGAACAGTGCCGTACGTTCGCTCTGAAAACCCTCGACCGCATGTTGAAAGAAGTCTGGACCGAATCCCGCGGCTTCGGTCATCGCATCGGCGGTCCCGCTCTCGAAGGCTCGCTCGACGATCAAGTCTTCAGCGTCCTCGCGCTGCTCGACGCTTACGAAACGACACTCGATCCGCGCTACTTCACTGCCGCGCAAAAAACGATGGACCTCACCATCTCCCGTTACGGCGACACCGAAGGCGACGGCTTCTTCGATCGTCCCTCCGACGCCGCCCCCATGGGTGGCCTCGACGTTCGCCGCAAACCATTCCAGGATTCGCCCACACCCAGCGCCAATTCCGTCGCTGCCATCGCGCTGATTCGAATGCACGCCTTCACCGGCGACAATCGCTATTACGATTTTGCGAAGAAAACACTCGAAGCCTTCGCCGGCATCGCCCCGCAGTACGGCCTCTTCGCCGCCACCTACGGCCTCGCCGCCACGCTCTTCGCCCATCATCCGCTGCAAGTCGTCATCACCGGCGATTCGAACGATCCCGCTGCCCAAGCCCTCGAAGCCGCCGCCCACCGCGTCTTCCGCTTCGGCAAATCCGTCATTCGAATCACTCCCGGCGCCTCGCTCACAAATCTCGCAGGTGCCCTCAAAGAAACTCTCCCGCGTCTCCCCGCCGACAAACCTCTCGCCGTCGTCTGCTCCGGCAATACCTGTCTTCCGCCAACCAGCGACCCAGCCCAACTGATCGCCCTCCTCGAAAACGGCGCCACCGGCGCCGCCACCCCCTAGCCAATTCAATTTTCTTCCCCAGACAAATGTGGGCGCGGTGCTCGCGCACCGTGCCCTGAAGTTGCCTTTGCTAAATCAGATGCACCGCACTCGCGTTGGGACGGCTCTCACCAGTCACCAGTCACGAGTCACCAGTCACTCTTACTTCTTCGGCCGCGATTCCGGCGGCACCAACCCTGACACGCGGTAGTACACCACCAACTGCCCATAGTGCTCTCCCGAGTGCTCCATGAAGCCATAAGCCATGTCAATCACGCGCACCTGCTGATTCGCGTACGGATCGACGACTAGGGAATTCAGCCCCGCGTCGCCTTTCGCTTTGATCGCTGCCGCGCCGTCGGCGAAGGATTTCTTCACATACGCGGCCACTTCCGCCTTGGTCTTGAGTTTGTCTTTCGAGAAATCTTCTTGGGCAGGCGGCTTCTCTCCCTTCACCGGGTTGGTGAAGAAATAATTCACATCTGCAACATGCAGGAGTCCCTCCCGGAAGCTGCGCTGTTCCGGATTCGGCTTGAATTCATACTTGTCCTCCGGAAAATCTTCCGCCATGGCGATCAGTTTCCGCCCGATATCGTTCCACTGCACGAGAACCGCTTGATTCGGACTCAGTGCCGGCTTGGGTGCTGCGGCTTTCTTTTCCTGCGACCCCACCGGAAGCACAGCCAACCCGGCGGCCAAAACCAGGCCTGCTACAATTTTCCATTTCTTCATAAGTTCTCCCCTCCATTTCGCCCTGATCGGGTCAGGGCTCTCTCCCATCAGACGGACCACCGCGCCAAGCGTTTCCAACGACCGGATTTGCGTGTGGCTGGCGTTCCGTGGGGGACCATCTTACGCAGGAAACGGCTATGCGTCACACCAAAATTCCATGCGTTCGGACGTGCTAGACTTGATCTTTACAGCTTGGGGGACTTCACTTTGAATTGGGCATTTTTGCTCTTGCGCATCGCCGTCGGTTTGACCATTTTGACGCTGCTCTTTCTCTCGCAGCGTTTCTGGTACCGCTCCCTTTGGCGCATGACCTCGAATTGGGGCCAGGTCTGGCTCCGCGTCGGTGCAAGACTCGCTTACGTATTGATCCTGCTGATCGTCATCGCCACATTGATCGAAGCCATCAGTCTGGGCCGTGGGCGCATTATTCCTCGCGCCTCTATGATTGGGGTTCTCACGGGACTTTGGTTTTTCAGCGCGCTCTTTTCGTATCTTGCGGTCAAGATAGTTCATGGGCTGGAACGCATCTGGAGATGGACGCGAAACGTAACAGCTTCGCAAGCAGCTGTCCCTCCGCAGAGTTTGGCACAAACCTCGTCCATCCCCGCTGTCGCCGAGACCGTTGCTGACCCGGGTCGGCGCTACTTTTTCCGCGCCGCGACCGCTGCTGCCGGCGCCGCTCCATTTCTCGGCGCCATGTACGGTTTTGCCGCCGAGCGTCTGAACTACCAGGTCCGTCGCGTCGAAATTCCAATGCACAATTTGCCGCCTGCACTCGACGGCATGAAAATCGTGCAGATCAGCGACATTCACTTGAGCAGCTACATGTCCCGCGCACAGGTTCGCCGCGCCGTGGATATGGCCAACGATCTCGGTGCCGATCTTGCGGTCGTCACCGGCGACCTCATCACCAGCATGGGCGATTCGATTGCCGATTGCGTCGAAGAAGTTCGCCGTTTGCGCGCGCCCCTTGGCACCTGGGGCTGCAACGGCAATCACGAAATTTACGCGCGTGTGGAAGACGAAGCGGCTTATCGCTATTCGCAGGCCGGCATGAAGCTCCTGCGCCACGAGAATGCGCAGCTCACTTTCAAAGGCGCGCAGTTCAATCTCATCGGTGTGGACTATCAGCGCGAGCGCACTTCCCGCGGCCAAAGACAACAAACGCTGGCCGGCCTCGAGCCGCTCGTCCGCCGCGACATGCCCAATATTCTTCTTTCGCACAATCCGAATAGTTTTAATCGCGCCGCGGAGCTTGGCATCGAGCTTTCTCTCGCCGGTCACACCCACGGCGGCCAGATTCAGGTGGAAATCCTCGACCATCGCCTCAGCCCCGCGCGCTTCATCACCGATTATATCGCCGGCCTTTACCAGCGCCCGCTTTTCGCGGCAGCCGTCAATGAACGCGCTTCCACGACGGGTGACAAGCCGCCGGTGACCATGCATTCTTCTTCCATGGCCCGCATCTATGTGAATCGCGGCCTCGGCACTGTCGGCGCTCCCGTCCGTCTTGGCGTGCCTCCAGAAATCTCTCTGCTCATGCTTCGCCGCGCTTAGTCGGCCGCTTCATCGGTTAGGCGTCACTAAGGGTTCCCGTCGAATCGTGGAATAAATACCTCCCGAGTTTGGTATCCACAACGGCATCCAGATTCAGTTTTTTGGAGCGAGCCGTTCCCCGTTTGGCGTTCGAAAAGTGCAAGTTCCCTGTTCTCAATCTCGGGGGCGATCCACCTTCGCACATTCCAGCTTGGAATCCGGCTTGCAGCAACACGCTATGAGTCCAGGTGGTGGAAGTTCGTCTGCGAACGCATGGGACGTGTTTCGCGTCGAAAATCTCGCTTTGGAAGGATTCACCAATGCACCCTGCAACTAAGTACTGGAAGTTTCTCCCGGCATTTGCACTTTCGCTTTTCTTGCTCCCCTCTGTAACGCAAGCGCAACATTACACGCAGAAGAATTTGGTCTCCGACGTCTCTCAACCGAACAACGCGGACGGGACCAAGGTTCTCGTTGACCCCAATCTGAAAAACCCTTGGGGGCTGACTCGCAACACGGGCAGCAGCCCTTGGTGGGTCGCCAACAACAATTCCGGCACCTCCACTCTGTACGATGGCAACGGCAATCCCTTTCCGCCACCTGCTAACGGTGGGCCGCTCGTCGTCACTGTTCCACCTCCGAATGGCTCGCCGGCCGGAACCCAGTCGACTCCCACAGGTGTCGTGTTCAATGGCAGCCCCACGGATTTTCTGGTTGCTCCCGGCAAATCCGCTCACTTCATCTTTGCCACGGAAGATGGGACCATCTCCGGCTGGAACGGCGGACAGAACGCTGTCCTCGTCGTCGATAACTCCGATAACGGCTCCGCGAATGGCGCTGTCTACAAAGGCGCAACCTCCGGCGAAATCAACGGCAACAAATTTCTTTACGTCACCAATTTCCGCAAGGCACGCGTCGAAGTCTACGACACAAATTTCAAGCCCGTGCGCCTTGGAGAAGAGGCGTTCGAAGCCGAGGAAATTCCCCACGGCTTCGCGCCGTTCAATATTCAAAACATTGGTGGCACTCTCTTCGTTACCTACGCGAAGCAGGACGCCGCCCGGCACGATGACGTCGCCGGTGACGGCCTCGGTTTCGTTGAAATCTTCACGACCTCCGGCAAGCACATCGGGCACCTCCAGCATGGCGCGTGGCTCAACTCGCCTTGGGGCGTCGTGTGGACCACTCGCGATTTCGGCGAGTTCAGCAATGCGATTCTCGTCGGCAATTTCGGCAGCGGCCGCATCGCCGCCTTCAACGGCTTCACCTACAAATTCTTGGGCTTCGTGAAGAATCCTGACGATTCCATTTTGACCATCGACGGGCTTTGGTCGCTCACCTTCGGCAACGACGGGACCGCAGGCCCTGCCAACACTCTGTTCTTCACTGCCGGCATTAACGGTGAGCAGGACGGCCTTTTTGGCACCATCACCCCCGTCGACGGCCTCGACGGCGACGAGGAATAAACAGCGCAAATTCCCTCCGACAAAAAAAGGCAGCACGCACCGGGACGGCAGGCTACCCATGTTGACTGCCGTCCCTTTTTTTTGCGCGGATGACCGCAATTGTCTTTCCTGCCGTCGTCAATGCTAGAATCTCCTCACGCCAGTTCCGCCGATGCCCATCCAAGAGAAAAATTACTGGGCGACCACTGTCGCTTCGCCAACGTTCGTCGCGCCAGAACTCCCCGATGCAGTTGACGTGGCCGTGATCGGCGGCGGTTTTTGCGGTCTTTCTGCCGCGCGCACGCTGGCGAAACGTGGCGTGAACGTGGCCGTGCTCGAAGCCGAAACTTTCGGCTGGGGAGCGAGTTCCCGCAACGGCGGCATGGCCCTTACCGGGATGAAGCTTACGGCGCCGACGCTCATCGAGCGCTATGGCATGGAAACCGTGCGCAAAATGTACGCCGCTTCGCTCCAAACCATTGATTGCGTCGAGCAAATCGTCCGCGAAGAAAAGATCGACTGCGGTTTTTCGCGCTGCGGCCACCTCGAAGTGGCTTGCAAGCAAGCTCACTTCGATGGCTACGAAGAAACCGCCGCGCTCACGCGGCGCGAATTCCATCACGAGCTACGCATCATTCCGAGAAACGAGCTGCGAGCGGAAATCGGCTCGGACATTTATTTCGGCGGCATGGTGGACGAAACCAGCGCGGGGTTGAACCCGGCGCGATACGTCGCGGGCCTCGCCGATGCCGCGCAGCGCGCGGGCGCGCACCTTTTCGATCACACGCGTGTTACATCGGTCGAGCCGGAAACAAACAACGGGGCACGCAAATTCCGTGTGATCACTCCAAACCGCACGCTGACCGCTCGTGAAGTGATTCTCGCCAGCGGCGCTTACACCACCGAAGCTACTCCCGCGCTGCGCAAGAAAATCATCCCCATAGGCTCGTACATCATCGCCACCGAAGTTTTGCCGGCCAATCTCGCGCGCGAGCTCAGCCCGCGCAATCGCATGATCTATGACTCGAAACATTTTCTCTACTACTATCGGCTCACGCCGGACAACCGCATGCTTTTCGGCGGGCGCGCTGCCTTTTTTCCCGAGACCGAAAACACCGTGCGGCAGAGCGCGGAAATTTTGAGGCGGGGCATGGTTGACGTTTACCCGCAATTGCTCGACACGAAAGTCGAATTCGTCTGGGGCGGCACGCTCGATTTCACGCTGGACGTGATGCCGCACGCCGGAAAAATCGGTGGCATGTATTTCGCGGCCGGTTTTGCGGGACACGGCGTGGCCGCCGCCACCTGGTTCGGCGCGAAACTCGCCGGACTGATTTGCGGTGAGCCGAACGACATTCCCTTCGACGGCATCAAATTTCCGGCCGCGCCCTTTGGTCTTCGCAGCGGCAATACCTGGGCGCTTCCTCTCGCTGGTGCGTGGTACAGAATTCTCGATTTCTTCACGTAGCCTGCCGGCCGCTTGCGGTTTTTCCGGCCTGCAATTTGCGGAACACAAAATACATCACCGGTCCCAGCAGCACGGCCACCGGCCCCCACTTCCGCGCGAACGGGTCGCTCGCCACGAGCGCGACGACGCTCATCGCCAGCGGCGTGACGATGACATAGAGCAGCCCGGCGCGTCCCCAGGGAATGCGGAAGGGGCGCGGTAGATCCGGCTGGGTTTTGCGCAGCCGCCACGACGCCAGCACCGTCAGAATCGTGACGCCTATACGCAGCCAGACGTAGACGGTCAGAAGCTGCACCATCGTTTTCCGCGCCAACAGCGTGTAGAGGACACAGGACGCAATGATGGCGATCCACGGCGTCCCATAGCGCGGATGCCGCGCGGCAAGCGCCGGCGGCAGGTAACCGTCTTCCGCCATCGTGGACGGCATGCGCGTGCTGGTCAGCACCGTGGCGTTCAGCAGCGAAAGGTTCGTGACCATCGCCGCGATGGTCATCGCAAATCCCAGCCAGGGCCCGCCGATCAAGTACGCGGCTTCGGAAAAATATCCGGTGTGCCAGCTCTGCCAGCTTCCCAGCGCCGCAAGCGAAAACATCGTCGGCAAGAAATAGGTCGCCATCGAAAGCGGCACGACGATCGCCACTGCGATCGGATAGTTCCGCTGCGGATTTTCCACTTCCTCCGCCACGCTCGAGACCTGTTCGTAGCCGGAGTACAGCCACAGACCCAGCGCGAGCCCCACACCAAAAACCTGAAACGGCGGCAGGTGCGGCGGAATCAGCGGAGTGAAGGGATTGTGCTGCCACCTCGTGGCAGCGATGACGCAAAGCACGATGATCGGCACGAGAATGGAAATTTCCAAAATGGTGGCAACCGTGCCAACCATGTGGATGCCGCGCACGTTGATGTACCCGATCACCGCAATCACCGCGACGGCAATGGCGTAATGCATCCAGCCGGGAATCGGGAAGTAGAACGAAAGGTAGTTTGTGAGGTAGTCCGTGAATAACACGGCGTAGGCGGCGGTGAGAAGGAACGACGCGCTCCAATTCCACCAGCCCGCCAGAAATCCCCAGAAGTCGCCGAAGCCCGCGCGCACCCAGCGGTAGAAGCCGCCCTCGACGGGAATCGCGGTGGTGAGTTCCGCAGCGACGAGCGAAACGGGGATGCACCAGAAAAACGGAAGGATCAATTGATAGAGCAGCGTGAGCCCCGGCCCGCTGGTGGTGACCATGTCTTCGAGGCCGAAGGGTCCGCCGGTGGCATACGCGTACATTACAAAGACGAACGGCAGCAGCGTGGCCTTGCGCAGGGCCGCGCGGGTGGCGTTGGGTTTGCTGGGTGTGGAGGAAATGTTGGTGGCCTCGTGTGCATCCAAACGGCGAATTTGTTCCGCAGAGGGTAGCGCATTGGGGCGCGTAATGGGAAGCGTACGCGGCAAGTTGTTGATTCCAGTTGGAATGGGACCCGACTTAAAGTTTTTCTTGAGGAATCCTGTCGGTCGCCACCCCCCACACCCCTGGAGCGGGAACGCTTCTGATTCTTCTAAGGCCTAAGCAGACGCGCCTTTCCCCTAGAAAGCGCCCGGCGCTCGGCGTAGAATCAGCTTCAGGGTATGAAAATTTGGAGATCGTATGAGTATTGCCATTCATCCCGAGTTGGAATCAAAAATCCGGTCCCGAGCGGAGGCCCAGGGTCTCAGCATCGAAGCCTACCTGGAGCGCCTCATCCGTGCCGATCAGCAAGGAACGGAGGAACTGGAATCGCTCGCCCTTGAGGGGCTCAACTCCGGTGCTCCCATCGACGTTGGGTCTTCTTACTGGCAAGAGAAGCATCTCCGGCTTGACGAACGCTTGAGGAAAACCGGCGCGCGGTGAGTGCTGTCTACGTCGTCCGGCCCAAGGCCGACCAGGACCTCGACGACCAAGCGTATTACCTTGCAACTCAAGCAGGCCCTGACCTCGGTCACCGCTTTTTGCTCGCAGCCCATGAGACGTTTGGCCTGCTTGCCACATAGCCCCAAGTAGGATGGCATCCCCGGCTTAAGCATCCCGATTTGGCCTCCTTGCGAGCCTTCCAAGTCTCGGGCTTCCAAAAAATGCTGGTGCTCTATCGACCTCGCCCCGACGGAGTTGAGATTCTGCGAGTGGTGCACGGTTCGCGAAATCTCCAAGCCCTATTGCCCCGTCAAGGAGTTGAGTAAGCGGGAAATTCAGCTCATCGACGGATTGAAAACCAGAAACGTTGATCTGCGCTCATCCCTTACCCCACCTCCTGACTGGTCCAGCAGACCTAGGATTCTGATCGGAGGCGGGCGATGACGAGGCGGATTTCCTCGTAGGGGATTTCGGGTGGGAGGGCTTCCTTGAGAGGCTTCAGGCGGTCCATGCCGAGTTGGTGGCAGGCGGCGGCGATTTGGTTGTAGCGTTCGGGGGCCAGCCAGCCGGGCTGGAACTTTGCTTCGCCTCGTTCGATGAGATCGGCGACGAGGGAGACGACGGCGCGGAGGGTTCGGGCGCGGATTTGGGCGATTTCCTCGAAGGTGCGGCCTTCTTCTAGCAGTCGCAGGGTTTCTTTGGCAGGGGAGGAGACTTTTAGTTTGCCTTCGTTGGTGGCGCGTTCGCCCTGGCGGAAGCGGCGAAGGGCGTCCAGGATTTCCTTGCCGTACATTTCGACTTTCTTATCGCCGAAGCCAGACACGCGCCGCAACTCCTGCAAGTTCGATGGCTCGACGAGGCACAAATCTTCCAGCGCGGAATCGTGCAGGACGACGAACGCGGAAATCCCCTTCTCCTTCGCGGTGTTCCGCCGCCACTCCCGCAAATACTCATTCAACTCTTTGTCCACTGACGAAATAGCGGCCGGCCTGGAGACCTGCTGCTGTCCAGAGCGTGCCGGTTGCGGCTGACGCGAAACGGTGCGGCTTCGCTTCCTTTGGGCACTTTCTATTTCCAGCCAGTCTGGCGAGGCGGCGCAAGCGTCGCAATTGCCGCAGGCGTCCCATTTGGGAGTTTCGCCGAAGTGCATGCAGATGTGGCGCTGGCGGCAACTGTCTGAGTTCACGAACTGTTCGACTTCGCGATAGCGCTGCCAGGCGCGTTCTTTCTCCGCGTAGTCTTCGATTTTTCCATTGAAGTAGGCGTGGAGACCGGAATCCTTTTTTTGCCAGAAGAGGAAGCAATCGGCCGGGAGGCCGTCACGGCCGGCGCGGCCTGCTTCCTGGTAGTACTGCTCAACGCTCTTCGGCAGAGCAAGATGAATGACGGCGCGCACGGCGGGCTTGTTGATTCCCAGGCCGAAGGCCATGGTGCCCACCAGGATGCGCACTTCGTCGGCCATCCACTTTTCCTGGTTTTCGCGGCGGGCGCGGCTTTCCATCTGGCCGTGATAACCGATGGCGGCGATGCCGTTTTCTTCGAGGAAATCGATGGTTTCTCCCACGCGAGCGATGGTGGGCGCGTAGACGATGACGCTGCCGTCCGAGACTTGCCGCACGGCGCGAAGGAGGAGTTCGTCCTGCGTGCGGGCATTGGACTGGCGGACGATGTAGCGGAGGTTCGGGCGGCGGAAACTAGCGATGTGTTTGTACGGATCACGGAGGCGGAGCTGCTCGATGATGTCGCCGCGAACGCGCTTCGTGGCGCTGGCGGTGAAGGCGGCGATGGGGCGGTCCGGAAAAATCTCGCGCAGACGGCTGAGCTGGCGGTACTCCGGGCGGAATTCATGGCCCCACTCGGAAATGCAGTGGGCCTCGTCGATGGCGAAAAAGGAAATGGGGAGGCCCTTCAGCCAGTCCACCGTGCCGCTGAGCGCAATGCGCTCCGGCGACAAATAGAGCAACTGGTATTTGCCGGTGGAGGCTTGCTGGAGGATATGGGTGCGCTCGTCAGGGGGAGTGGCGGCGTTCAAGCAGGCAGCGGAAATGCCCATTTGGAGGAGTTGCGCGACCTGGTCCTGCATCAGGGCGATGAGTGGGGAGATCACGACGGCGATGCGGGCGTCGAGCACGGCGGGAAGCTGGTAGCAGAGCGATTTGCCGCCGCCGGTAGGCATTATGACGCAAGCGTCGCGGCCGGCGGCGAGGCAGCGGACGACGGCTTCCTGGCCGGGGCGGAAGGCTTCGTAGCCCCAGTATCGGTTCAGGGATTCGTAGAGGAGGGCGTGGTGGTCGGAGGCAGGGGGTTCGTCGCGGAATCGAGATGTGAGGGCAGGTGCGGCAGCCATGAGGAACTCCGAGGCCCAATAGAGGATGGGCGCGATAATGTTCGCTTTTGTTTCGCCATGTGTCAAGTACAAATTTGGGCATTCTGGGAGCGGCCTAAGCGTACCCGCAATCCCCAAGCGCGCAGGAGCCGCGCCGACAGGTTCGGCGCTGCTCCCGGCGTGCTCATTTCTTCGAATGGGTCGCAAGTTGCGGCACCCATCTCCGGGTGCCATAATTCAACTTCGAAGTACGGATTCGTGATTCGAACGATGCATCAAGGATTGCGGAGCACGCGTCGGCGTCTGAGGGGGTTTTATGGCATTGCGCGATAGCTGGATTGAAAAGAGAGAGGCCGTGGTTGCCGGTGCCCTTCCTGTGTTAGGACAAGCGAACGGCAACCGGAACGTCTCACAGATGCATTTGGCGCGGCAGGGCGTCGTTACGGAAGAGATGCAGTACGTCGCGAAGAGGGAAAAGCTCGAGCCGGAATTGATTCGAAGCGAAGTGGCGTGCGGGCGAATGATTATTCCCGCGAACGTGAATCATCGCAACTTGGAGCCGATGGCGATTGGCATCGCGAGCAAATGCAAAATCAACGCGAACATCGGAAATTCCGCGACGAGTTCGAACATCGATGAAGAGCTGAAGAAATTGCACCACGCCGTGCACTACGGCGCGGACACGGTGATGGATCTTTCGACGGGCGGGGATATTCCGACGATTCGAAAAGCGATTATCGAGGCGTCGCCGGTGCCGGTGGGGACCGTGCCGGTGTATGAAGCGATTTCGCGCGTGCGGCGGCCGGAAGATTTGACGATCGGGCTGATGCTGGAAGTGATCGAAGAGCAGGCCGAGCAGGGCGTGGATTATATGACGATTCACGCCGGGGTGCTGCGGGAGCATGTGCCGCTGGTGCGGAAACGGATTACGGGGATCGTGAGCCGCGGCGGGTCGCTGATGGCGCACTGGATGGAGCATCACAAGAAGCAGAATTTCCTTTATGAAAACATCGAGGACGTTTGCAAGATTTTCAAGAAGCATGATGTGAGCTTCTCGTTTGGCGACGGACTGCGGCCGGGTTGCATTGCGGATGCGAGCGACGAAGCGCAGTTCGCTGAATTGAAAGTGCTGGGAGAGCTGACCACGAAAGCGTGGGAGCACGACGTGCAGGTGATGATCGAAGGCCCGGGGCACGTGCCGCTGGACAAGATCAAGGAGCAGGTGGACAAGGAAGTGGAGTGGTGCCACGAGGCGCCGTTCTACACGCTGGGGCCGCTGGTGACGGACATCGCGCCGGGATACGACCACATCACGAGCGCGATTGGTGCGGCGATGATCGGGTGGCACGGCGCGTCGATGCTGTGTTACGTGACGCCGAAGGAGCATTTGGGGCTGCCGAATCCGGAAGACGTGAAGCAGGGCGTGATCGCGTACAAGATTGCGGCGCATGCCGCGGACGTGGCGCGGCATCGGCCGGGCGCGCGAGATCGCGACGATGCTTTGAGCTATGCGCGATTCCTGTTTGATTGGAACAAGCAGTTTGAGCTTTCGCTTGATCCGGCGACCGCGCGCGCCATGCACGATGAGAATCTGCCGGATGATTTTTACAAAGAGGCGAAGTTTTGCTCGATGTGCGGGCCGAAGTTCTGCTCGATGAACATCACGCAAATGGCGGAGGCCGAGGGCGGGCACGACCAGGCAGAGCGAAAGCAGAGGTTCGTCGAACTGCTGGCAAAGGTGCAAGGGGCCTAGCTCGCCGGTCCGGCTATGCGGAGAGTTAAGGAAACAATCCGGTGAATTCGAACGTATCTCTCAATAGAAGCGAGCGGAGAGGTTTGTTCGGAAACGCGCTCGGAGAGAAAGGGGTGAGCACGTGACATTTCTGATTTTCTCGGCGCTCCTGTATTTCCTGCCCACGATCATTGCCCGGCACAAGAGCGATTTCGCAGGCATTTTCATAGTGAATTTGCTGTTTGGCTGGACGGTTATCGGCTGGTTTGTCGCGTTGATCTGGGCATGCGCCGCCGAAAGGTACCTGCCAGTCCGGTATGTCCCCGTAAGCTCCGGCCGGTTTTGCTGCCAGTGCGGTTCGCTTGCTCCCGTTGGTGCGCACTATTGCGTTGCGTGCGGCCGAACCGTCTAGATAACGAATGTCCAGGACACGCGAGTGACGGAACCTAAACGCGACCAAGCCCTCCGAGAGGAATTTGATCGCTGGGCTGAGACGGGGCGCGGAGAAGGGATGGAGCAGGATCACCTGCCCATCACGCAGCCGGTGCTGGAGAAAATGCGGCTGGCGCCTACGGACAACGTGCTGGATGTGGGTTGTGGCGCGGGGTGGCTCTCGCGGCGGCTGGCGAAATTGGTGCCCGAGGGCCGCGTGGTGGGAATGGACATTTCCGACGAAATGATCCGCCATGCGCGGCGCGCCAGCGCGGACTTCGGCAATCTGCTGTTCGTGACAGGCGAAGTTAAGGAAATTCCCTGGCAGCCGTATTTTTTCTCGCACGCAATTTCCGTGGAGTCGTCGTACTACTGGCCTGATCCGGCCGCCGGAATCAAAGATATTTTTCGCGTGTTGCGCGACGGCGGATCGGCGTGGATTTTGATCAACTATTATCGCGACAATCCGCACTGCCATCAGTGGGGTGAGCTGCTCGCTGTGCCGACGCACCTGCTTTCCGGCGACGAGTGGGCGGAGTTGTTTCGAAACGCGGGATTCACAAATGTGGTCCACGAACGAATCGTGGATGGCTCGCCTTCGCCGGCGGAGTACACGGGCCGGTGGTTTCGCGATGCCGAGCAGCTTCGCGCGTTCAAAGCGGAAGGCGCGCTGCTGGTGCACGGAACAAAGTAAGTCCTCACACGTTGCCCTTTCCGAAACAAAATCCTTCGGGCACCGGCTTCGAACAGGCACGACTGCTAAAATAAGGCCACGTTTGCCTTCCACCGGATTGCAAGAATAGTCCCAGATTGGTTGGACCGACTCGAGAGCAACGCATGAAGGATGCTGCGCCCAAGCTGCAGGTGCTCGTAGTGGACGATTCGCCCGTCTACCGGAAGCTGATCGAACACACGCTGGAAGACGGAGGATACGCGCCACTCTTTGCCAAAACGGGAAGCGAAGCGCTGGAACTCTACGCACAGCACGCGCCGGCGATCGTTATCACGGACTGGATGATGCCGGATTTCTCCGGACCGGAGCTTTGCGAACGAATCCGCGGGCAGGCGCAGCGCGCCTATACCTACATCATCGTGCTGACCAGCATTTCGGAAAAAGACAATGTGGTGAAGGGATTGGCGGCAGGCGCGGACGATTACCTGACGAAGCCGTTCGATCCAGGCGAACTGCTGGCGCGCATCGGAGTGGGACGCCGGACGATTGGCTTGCACCGTGAAATCGAAGCCAAAAACAAACTGCTCGAGGAGATGGCGCATACGGACTCGCTTACAGGTTTGCCAAACCGGCGCGCCATCGAGGAATGGGCGGCGCGGCAGCTTCGCGGAGCAGCGCGCCACGGGTTTGCCATGTGGGTTGCGCATGCGGATCTGGATAACTTCAAGAGCATCAACGACAGCTACGGCCACGATGCGGGCGACCGAGTGCTGCAGAAATTCGGCGAGGTGCTACGAGAAAGTACGCGCGCATCGGACATCAGCGGCCGGATGGGCGGCGATGAGTTCCTGCTGGTGATGACGCATCTGGACGAGAAAAGCACGCGGCTGACGGTGGAGCGGCTGCGCAAACAATTTGCGGCGCTAAAATTTTCATTTGGCGGAGATGTTGTTTCGGTGACGGCGAGTTTCGGGATCGCCGGATTCCAGGGCAAGGAACCTCCGGACTTTACCAAACTGGTCCGGCAGGCGGATAAGGCGCTGTACAGCGGCAAGAGGGCAGGGCGCAATCAGGTCACGGTCGAATCCTCTTGAACTTTCTTGTCGGTCAGCCCTGCGCATTTCGCGCCACTGCCTCAGTTTTCCGGCTATTTGGCCACACACTCAAGCAAAGAATGTTTTGAAGATGCATCCCGGATCCAGCCACTTTTCCGAAAGGCGACTCTTCGTTCCCAATTGACTTATAGGCGAGCGCACTCCTAACATGACAGTCTGATGACGGATCAGAGTGTCTCGCACTATCGTCTCGGGGAAAGGCTCGGCGGCGGTGGTATGGGTGTGGTCTACAGGGCCGAGGACACCAGGTTGGGCCGTTCCGTCGCTCTTAAGTTTCTTCGTGCGCCACTCGACAGCGATCCAGCAATGGTGGAACGCTTCCGCCGCGAAGCACGATCCGCCTCCAGCCTGAACCATCCGAACATTTGCACCATCTACGAAGTCGGCGAATACGAAGGCCGGCCGTTCATTGCGATGGAACTGCTCACTGGAGAAACGCTGGCGCACCGCATCGCCGGCAAGCCCCTTCCCCCTGTGGAGTTGCTTGAAATTGCCTGGGGCCTAGCCGAGGCGCTAGATGTCGCGCATTTGGAAAGCATCATCCATCGCGACATTAAGCCCGGCAACATTTTCTTGACTCGGCGGGGACCGGCCAAGCTTCTCGATTTCGGCTTGGCCAAAGCCGTCACCGTGTCCCAGCCGGCCGGTGGAAATGCCGCGTCTGCCGACCAGGCAACCTTGGTGGAAAATTCACTGACAAATCCAGGCTTCGCCGTCGGCACGCCTGCTTACATGTCCCCGGAGCAGGCGTGCGGCGAAGAACTCGATCCTCGCTCCGATATTTTTTCACTCGGAACGGTACTGTATGAGATGGCCACGGGCAGGCCGCCGTTCACAGGCCCCACCAGCGTCGCCATCACTGACAGTATCCTTCACAAGACGCCAGCTTCGTCGCTGCAACTCAACCCCGTCCTCCCGGCTGAACTCGCCAGGATCATCAGCAAGTCGCTCGAAAAAAATCGGGAAAAGCGCTACCAATCGGCCCGCGAGCTCGCCCGAGACCTCCAGCAGCTCTTGCGGCAACTGACCTCAGACGTTGCTCTGCCTGCTGCCCAGATCATTCGCAGGCCGAAATTCGCCATCCCGGCCGCGCTGCTACTACTCCTTTCCGCGGGCGCAATCTTGTGGATTCTTCATCGCGGCGCAAAAATGCGCTGGGCCCGTGAACAGGCGCTCCCGGAAATATCCCGACTCATCGAGAAAGAAGACACTCTCGCCGCCTTTCGACTTGCCGATCAAGCCAGACGCTATATTCCCCACGACCCATTTTTCGCCAAGCTCGATCGTGACTACAACTATCCGGCCTCTGTTGAAACCACTCCGCCAGGTGCGGATATCTTCGTCAAAGACTATTCCGACTTGGACAGTGAATGGCAGCGCCTCGGCCAGTCTCCGCTCCAGAAGATTCGCTTGCCCTTGGGCTATTTCCGGTGGAGGGCGTCCAAGCCGGGTTACGAGACCGTGGAAGCTGCCGTCAGTCCCGTCTATGGCGCCATCAACTTCACGCTCGACCCTCAAGGCAGCCTCCCTCCAGGCATGGTGCGCGTTATCGGGGGCCCTCTTCAGTGGGGAGGCACTGCGAGCGTCGACCTTCCGGATTATTTTCTCGACAGATATGAAGTTACCAATCGCGACTACAAGAAATTTGTGGACGCCGGAGGCTACCGAAAGAAGGAGTACTGGAAACAGCCTTTCCTCAAGAACGGCCGCGAACTCACCTGGGAGCAAGGCGTGCAGGAATTTCGCGACCAAACCGGACGCCCCGGTCCCGCCACTTGGGAGCTGGGCGACTATCCCAGAGGACAAGAGGATTTTCCCGTGGGCGGGGTCAGTTGGTACGAGGCTGCGGCGTACGCTGAATTCGCGGGCAAGGTTCTTCCCACGGTCTACCACTGGTACAAAGCCGCTGCGCCCGGCATTTTTTCCGGCAGCGCGAAGTTCAGCAATTTCAGTCGTGCAGGCCCGGTTCGCGTTGGTAGCCTTGCCGGCATCAATCCTTACGGCACGTACGACATGGCCGGCAACGTCAAAGAGTGGTGCTGGAACAAATCCGGTGAGCGCCGCTACATCCTGGGCGGGGGATGGAACGAGGCGGTCTACATGTTCGTCGATTCGGATGCGCAATCCCCGTTCGATCGTTTGTCCGCCTACGGATTCCGCTGCATGAAGAATCTCAGTACCACGGCTTCAATTTCCGAGGCGCTAACCCAGCCCATCGATCAACTCACGCGCGATTACGACAAAGAAAAACCAGTCTCTGCCCAGATCTTCGAAATCTACAAAAGATTCTACGCTTACGATCGCACCGACTTGAAGTCTCGAGTTGAATTCACGGAGGATACGGCTGAATCCTGGCGCAGGGAACGCATCACCTTCAACGCCGCCTACGGTGACGAGCGCATCATTGCGCAACTCTTCTTGCCCAAAAACGTCTCGCCTCCCTACCAGACGATCATCTATTTCCCTCACTCGGGAGCAACCAACGAAACCTCCAGTGAGAACCTGGAGATGCAGTTCACCGATTTCATCATCAAGAGCGGACGGGCCCTTTTACTGCCTGTCTACAAGGGAACTTATGAAAGGCGCGTTCAGGGTTCACCCGGACCTGCGATTGAGCGCGAACAATCCATTCAGAGAACCAAGGATTTCTTCCGCGCCATCGACTACCTGGAAACCCGCAAGGACATTGATCTACATCGGCTCGGTTACTACGGCGTCAGTTGGGGCGCCTCCCTCTCCCCCAGAATGTTGGCCCTCGACAAGCGCGTGAAAGTAGCTGTGGTCATCGGAGGCGGCTTGTCTCCCGAGCAACTGCCTCCCGAGCTTGACCCCCTCAACTTTGTCACGCGCACAACGATTCCGTTTCTCATGATCAATGGCAGGTTCGACTTCGACACTCCTCTCAACTCCTGCCAGAAACCTATGTTCCGTCTGCTGGGCACTCCTCAAAAACACAAACGTGAAGTTCTCTTCGACAGCGGCCATCTCCCACCCCGAAACGGCATCATCAAGGAGACTCTCGATTGGCTGGACCTCTACCTGGGACCGGTAAAATGAGAAATTCGGTCCCAAAAAGTCCTGGCATTGGGCATCCTTAGAAAAACTCCTGCCGCAAACAGAGGGGATAGTTGGCGGAATCCGCTTGATAAGCGCGCAAAATCGAAAACGAACCGCTAGTGAATTCCCTCATTCTGGTGACACGACTGGAACTATGGTATGAGTGGGCGCGGGCGGATCCGCTGCGGCGCGGAATTGCGCCAGCGAGTGAAATTTGGTGAAGAGGTGTGCGCGTGTCGTTTCTGAGCAGTGGGGTGGCGGTAGTGACCGGGGCGGGGTCGGGCATCGGGCGGGCGCTGGCGCAGCACCTCGCGGCGTGGGGTTCGGCACTGGCGATTGCCGATATTGACGAAGCGGGGCTGACGGAAACCACGCGATTGCTCGGTAAGAAAGCCGCGCTGCTGACGGCAACGGTCTTGGATGTTGCCGATGAGGCGGGCGTGAGCGCGTTTGCGGAAGACGTCGGCCGCCGGCATGGACGCGTAACGCTGCTCATCAACAATGCGGGAGTTGCGATGGAGGGTACGTTCGAGGAGATCTCGCTGGATGATTTTCGCTGGCTGATGAATATCAATTTTTGGGGCGTGGTGCACGGCGTGAAGTATTTCCTGCCGATGCTGAAGCGGGAAGAGCGAGCGCACATTGTCAATATTTCCAGCGTTTTTGGGTTGATCGCACCGCCGGGCCAACCAGCGTATTCCGCGAGCAAGTTTGCGGTGCGGGGATTTACGGAATGCCTGCGGCATGAGCTTGCAGGCACGGCCGTGCATGTTTCTTGCGTGCACCCGGGCGGAATCAAGACGGCGATTGCCCGCCGGGCGCGAGTGGGGGCCGGTGTAAAGCGAACGGGACTCGAGGAGAAAGCGGCTCGGTTTGAAAAGCTATTCCGGACTTCTCCGGAAGTGGCCGCGGCGCGGATTCTGCGCGGAGTCGAACGAAGTGAGCCGCGCATCCTAATCGGCTCGGACGCGTATAAGATCGACATCCTGCAGCGCCTGCGGCCGGCTTCGTACTGGAAGGCGCTGGCGCGCATGGCGAAGGACTGAGGCGTTGTGTTCCATCTCGCAGAGCTTTAGTTGAATCCATTGCTGAAGGTTAACGATGAGAGCTGGACACAAGATGGCACGAAGTAGACACCCCCGAAGAATTTCAATGAAATTGAGATCTTTATTCCTTTGTACGCCCTTGTATCTGGCTCTGGGATGCTCAAACAATGAATCGACATCGGCGCCCGGGACACCGACCGCGAATCGATCGGGAGCGAGCTCACCTGGATTTCCAGCTTCGCCGATACAAGTCACGACTGCGGCCACGTATGCCTATCCGCTCAAGATCTCGATGAATCGCAGATACCTCGTCGATCAAAACAACAAGCCATTCCGCATCCAAGGGGATTCGGCACAGTCCCTGATCACCAACCTCACCTATGCGGAAGCAGATAGATACCTCTCAGACAGGCAGAGAAAAGGATTCAATGCCGTCAACATCAACCTGCTCGAGGCCAAGTTCGCCATCCATGCGCCAGCCAACAGAAATGGAGATGCTCCTTTCACGAAGCCCGGCGACTTCTCGACACCGAACGAAGCTTACTTTGCCTTTGCGGATTCGATCATCAATCTCGCAGCGTCGAAGGGGATGCTTGTCAGCCTTGCGGCGATGTACCTCGGTGTTAACGGCGGGGACGAGGGCTGGTGGAAGGTGCTAACGAACGACGTCAATACGCAAGCCGTTTGCTACAACTTCGGTTTGTACATCGGGAAAAGGTACAAGAGCCGGACGAACATTCTGTGGGTCATCGGTGGGGATTATCTGCCCCCAGAAGGATCAGAAGGAGAGACACGACTTCGGAGATTCCTGGAAGGCATCAGGGATGCCGGGGCCAAGCAGTTGTGGGCCGGGGATTGGAGAGCCCCTTGCATCTCGACCGACGAGAAAGCATTCGCTTCTCTAATGGATCTTAACGCTGTCTATACCTACGGTATTCCAGGCCACCCTGGCACGACCTACGGCGAGGCGCGAACCGCATACATTGATTCCCCCCCACGTCCTGCTTATCTAAAGGAAGCCGGCTACGAGAATGAGAATTGGGTTGGCGGTGACCCGGCCTCGGTTCGCAAATACGAGTATTGGGGTATCTTGGGGGGCGCTACGGCGGGCGCATTCTTCGGCAACCGTGACATCTGGGAATTCGCCACGGCCAGTTGGTGGTCAGGTTTTACCTTCGGTCATGGTCCTTGGCAGGCCGCGCTTGATTCGACCGGCGCATTCGACATGACGCGGCTCGGGCGATTGCTCGATCCACTGCCTTGGTACAACTTAGTTCCTTCCGGACTCGGCGGAATGAAGACGCTCGTAACTGAGGGTGGCGGTACCTATGGACAGCTTGACCATGTCACCGCTGCGGCGACGAACGATGGCAGCGTGCTCCTGGCCTACGTACCACCGAGGACGGCGCGCTCCTCCAGCATCACCGTGGATATGACCGCGCTCAGGGGTTCCGCTCGCGCGCAGTGGTTTGACCCAACGTCTGGGAATTACTTAGAAATACCCGGAAGTCCCTTCCCTAACGTCGGGACGAAGAGCTTCAAAACGCCGGGGAAAAACTCAGCGGGCGCAGGACACTGGATGCTCCTTCTTCAGGTTTTTTAGAACGGCCCAGAGTGATGACCTTTGCGCGCAGAAAATCGTGCTGGTAAGAGCGCAACTGGCCGTATGCCGGGCTAAACGAAAACTGAGTCACTTCCAGACGGCGAGACGTTTTGACTAGACTACTTGCGGAAGATATACTCCGCGGAAGATAGCTGTGCTGCGGGGAGAATGGCGGCCTATGGGTGTTCTGGACCAGCGGTTCGAGAAGAATTTCATGATCACGTCGGTGGACTACGTGTTCAACTGGGCGCGGAAGAGCGCGATCTGGCCGCTTACTTTTGGATTGGCATGCTGCGCGATTGAGATGATTGCGTCGACAACTTCGCGGTTCGATATGGCGCGATTTGGCGCGGAAGTGTTCCGGCCATCGCCGCGGCAAGCGGACCTGATGATCGTGGCAGGAACCGTTACCCTGAAGATGGGACCGGTGCTGAAGCGCGTGTGGGAACAGATGCCGGACCCGAAGTGGTGCATTTCGATGGGAGCGTGCTCAAGCGTGGGCGGGCCGTTCAATGCGTATTCGGTGCTGCAGGGCGTGGACAAAATCGTTCCGGTGGATGTGTATGTAGTGGGATGCCCACCGCGGCCGGAAGGGCTGTTTTTCGCGCTGCTGAAGCTACAGGACAAAATCGATCAGATGACGCTGGCGAAGCGGCCGACAGAAGTGCGGTTGAAGCCGGAGATGGTGGACGAATTCAAGCAGGGAGTGATGGTGGCGCAGAGTCCGGCGCCGAGATAGGAAGCAAATGAGGTAAAGGAAGCAAAGGAAGTAAAGGAAAAGAGATGCGTGCCCCGGCGAGAGAGGCGAAGGAATTTAACGCAGAGTTCACAGAGGGCACAGAGGGCGCAGAGAAGAAAGGGGAGAGAAAAAGGACAATGGCGTTTGCGCGGGCTGCGAAGACGAATGAGATTACTCCGGGAACGATACGAGAGTTCCAGGTCGAGGGCAAGGCGATCGCCCTGGCGAACGTTGGCGGTAAATTCTATGCCATTAACAATACCTGCTTGCACCGGGGTGGGCCGCTGGGGCAGGGAGTTATGGACGGCAACGTCGTGACGTGCCCCTGGCATGGATGGCAATACGACGTAGCCACGGGCAAGATTAGCCAGAACCCAGCCGTGGGCGTGGATTGCTATCGCGTGGAAGTCCGGGGAGAGGATATTTTCGTTGACGCCGGCTAGCAGCTTCTATCTATAAGAAAATAAAATAGATACGCCATAATTGGCGAAATATTGCCATCTGAGCTGCCTCTAGGTGGCCCAACTCTGAATTGCCTAACTCCCACATTTTGTTTCGCTTTTTGGGTAGCAGCGTGTATATTGCTGCCGACTCCAAGCGATCGATGTCGACTCCGACTGCTCAACGACACCACTGGATATTCACCGCCGACCCCCACCACTATCACTGGGACACCCTTTTTGTGAAGGGTAAGGAAATGTGGCACGGCGCCAGTTCAAAACCGGACGCGATTCGCGCGCTGAAACAGGTGCGCAAAGGCGACCGCGTGCTGTGCTATCACTCGGCGCCCGAGCGCTCCCTGTATTCGATTGCAGAAATCACGCGGGATCCCTATCCCGATCCGCACGACCGCAAAGGAAAAAATCTGGTGGCAGATTTGCGGGCCTTTGAAAAACTGCCGCGGCAGGTGACGCTGGCGGAACTGCGCGCCAATCCGGCACTGAAGAAAATGAAACTCCTGAAGAATGTGCGGCTGATTGTCTCCACGATTAGCGACACGGAATACCAGGAGATCCTTCGCATGGCGGGGATTGTTGCGACGCCGGGCATCCCGCTGCCGTAAGAATGAACGGGGGTATCCGATGTCTGCCGTGGGCCGTTCCGGTGTGCTCGCCTTTTGCATTGCCGCCCTCATGACAATGTTTCCAGACAAGCCGCGCCAGAATTCGATGCTCGAAGGGATTCCGTCAGGGAAGACGCGAGTGCTCGATCTCAGCTACGCGATTAACGACAAGCTGGTGCCCTGGCCCGGGGATGAGAAATTCTTCGAAGCGAAGGTGAATGCGACCGTCGAGAAGAACGGCTACTTCACGCGGAGCTTCTGGATGCTCGAGCATTACGGAACGCACCTGGACGCGCCGGCGCACTTTCCGCCGGGGAAAGCAACGGTGGACCAGATTCCTGCGAAGCAATTGATGGGTCCTGCGGTCGTGCTGGATGTGCGCGCGGAAGGAGCGAAGGACGCGGATTTTCAGCTTTCTGCGGCGAGCGTGGAAGAGTGGGAGAAGCGGCACGGGCGAATTCCGGAGGGGGCCATCGTGTTGCTGCGGACTGGATGGGCGTCCCGGTGGCCGGATGCGCAGCGCTACCGCAATCAGGATGCGCAGGGAAAGATGCATTTTCCCGGGTTTTCGTCGGGGGCGGCAAAACTGCTGATCGAAAGAAAAGTGAGCGGGCTGGGCTGCGACACGATGAGCATTGATTACGGAGCGTCGGGGGATTTCGCGGTGCATCATCTCGCGCTGGGGGCGGGCTTGTATCATCTGGAGAATCTTGCCGACCTGAGTGAGATGCCGGAGAGCGGAGCGTTCCTGATTGCAGCGCCGATCAAGCTGGAGGGCGGTTCGGGAGGGCCAGTGCGCGTGTTCGCGCTTTTGCCCTGACGCGTCTGATTCTTACAAACATTTTTGTGGTTTCGTACGTCTCAGAAGGTAAGTTCTGTGCCGGGGTCGGTACATCAAGCCAACCATGTTGCGAACGGCGGCTGCGCGGCAGGCTAGCGCATTTATTCCCAGTTGTAATTTTATTTGTGTTATGGAGGAAGCATGCGCTTTCGAATGGCAATCCTGATCGGAATGTTGCTGGCCTCTACAGGCCTGACCAGGGCGGCGGAAGAAACGCCATTGCTGGCGCATTCACCGACGGTGAGCCGAACGCAGATCGTATTTACCTATGGCGGATATTTGTGGAGCGTTCCGCGCGAAGGCGGCGATGCGCGCCAACTGACCACCGGCGGACACGAAGGGCTGCCGGTATTTTCGCCGGACGGGAAATGGATCGCGTTCACGGCGCAGTATGACGGAAACGCGGATGTTTTCGTGATGGCGGCAGAAGGCGGCGAGCCTCGAAGGCTAACATGGCATCCGGCGCCGGATGTTGCGGTGGGGTGGACTCCTGACGGGAAGCGCGTGCTCTTCTTTTCACCGCGCGAGGCTTACGCGGATTTTGACCGTCTCTACACGGTTCCTGTCGAGGGCGGGCCGGCGGAGGTTCTGCCGATGTGGCGCGCGGAGGATGCGTGGTATTCACCGGACGGGACGCGCCTCGCGTACGTGCCGAATCTGAAGTGGCAAACGTCTTGGAAACGCTATCGCGGCGGGCAAACGACGCCGATTTACATCGTGCGGTTGAGCGATCTCGCGCTGGAAAAAGTGCCGCGGGTGAATTCAAACGATGCGCAGCCGGTTTGGCTTGGAGACACGGTTCATTTTCTATCGGACCGCAACGGCCCGGTGACGCTCTTCGCGTACGACACGAAGGCCAAGACCGTGAAGCAGGTGGTGGAAAACAAGGGCCTGGATTTCAAATCGCTATCCGGCGGACCCGACACGCTGGTGTATGAACAGTTTGGCGGAATCTATCTTTTCGATCCGGCGAGCGGCAAATCAAGGAAAGTGGACGTTCGAATTGCAGGGGACTTGCCGGCGACGCGGCCGCACTTTGAAAAGGTGGGAGACAAGATTCAGGCGGCGGCGATTTCGCCGGCTGGCGCTCGCGCGGTGTTCGAAGCGCGCGGCGAAATTCTGACGGTCCCGGGCGAGAAGGGCGATATCCGGAATCTGACGCGGACGACCGCAGTGGCGGAGCGCGATCCAGCGTGGTCCCCCGACGGAAAATCGATTGCATATTTTTCGGATGAGTCCGGCGAATATGCGTTGCACATCAGCGATCAGGCCGGCTCGGGGGCGGTGAAGAAAATCAATCTGGGGAATCCGCCGTCGTTTTTCTACGGGCCGTTGTGGTCACCGGACAGCAAGAAAATTGCGTACACCGACAAGCGGCTCAATCTGTGGTACGTCGATGTGGAAAAAGGCGCGCCGGTGAAGGTGACGACGGACCGCTACGATGACCCAACGTCGGCGTTCAATGAAAATTGGGCTCCGGACAGCAAGTGGCTGGCATATGGAAAACTCCTGGAAAATCACATGCGCGCCGTGTTTGTCTACTCGCTGGAGACGGGCAAGGAATCGCAAATCACGGATGGCATCAGCGACGCGCGATATCCGGTGTTCGACAAGGACGGAAAATCGCTTTTTTTTGCCGTCAGCACGGACGTCGGACTTTCCGCGGGCTGGCTCGATTTGTCCAGCTTCCAGCACCCGGTGCTAAGAAGCGTTTATGCGGCGGTGCTGAAGAAGGGCGATCCTTCACCCGTGGAGCCGCAGAGCGACGAAGAAAAAGCGGCGGACGAGAAGAAAGACGCGGCGGGCGGAGATAAAGGCAAGGACGCTGACAAAGGCAAGGAAAGCGAGAAAGGAAAGGAAGGCAGCAAAGGAAAAGAGGGAGAGACGGGGAAGGAAGGCGAGAAAAAGGAAGAGCCCGTCAAGGTCACGATTGATTTGGACGGGATTGGGCAGCGGATCGTGGCGCTGCCGATCAAGGCTGCAAACTATGTGAGCCTGGATGCCGGCAAGGCCGGGACACTCTTTCTCTCGGAAACTGTGGACGTGCCACGGCTCACGGAGCCACCTGCGGTTACGGTTTCAAAATTTGATCTGACGACGAGAAAGACCGAGCCGTTCGTCGGCGGGATCACCGGGTTCGTGGTCGCCGCGAATGGCGAGAAGGTGCTGTATCGCCAGGGGCCGGGCTGGTTTATCACGGGAACGGCCGTGGTGGTAAAGCCGGGAGATGGAGCACTGAAGCTGGACGAGATGGAAGTGCGCGTGGACCCGCGAGCGGAATGGAACCAGATGTACCACGAAGTGTGGCGCATCGAGCGGGACTTCCTCTACGACCCGAACCACCACGGCCTGGACCTCAAAGCCGCGGAGAAGAAATACGCGCCTTATTTGAAGGCTGTGGGCGGACGCGCGGATCTGAACTATCTCTTCGATGAAATGCTGGGAGAAGTGACGATCGGCCACATGTTCATCGGAGGCGGCGATGTGCCCAAGCCGAAAGACGTGAAGGGTGGATTGCTCGGCGCCGACTACAAAATTGAGAACGGGCGCTACCGGTTTGCGCGTGTCTTTAGCGGAGAAAACTGGAATCCCGACCTGCGCGCGCCGCTGACGCAGCCCGGCGTGGACGTGAAGGCCGGAGACTACCTGCTGGAAGTGGAGGGGCGGGAGGTTCGCCCACCGGCGGAGGTTTACAGTTTCTTCGAGAACACCGGGGGCAAGCAGATCCGGATCAAAGTGGGCTCGAATGCGGACGGCAAAGACGCGAGAGAAGTAACGGTGGTGCCTTTGCCAAGCGATTTTGCATTGCGGAACCGCGCTTGGGAGGAAGACAACCGGAGGAAAGTCGATGAGCTGAGCGGAGGAAAGCTGGCGTACGTGCACGTTCCGGACACGGCCGTTGGCGGATGGCTCAATTTCAACCGCTTCTACTTTGCGCAGGTTGGGAAGCAGGGAGCCGTGATTGATGAGAGGTACAACCACGGCGGGGAAGTGGCGGATTACATCATTGATATGCTGAAGCGGCCGTTGCGCAACTGCGCGATTTCGCGCGAGGGTGAAGCGTTTTGTTCACCGCTGGCGCAAATCTATGGACCGAAGTCGATGATCATCAACGAAATGTCCGGATCCGGCGGCGATGCGCTGCCTTGGATGTTCAAGCAGGACCAGATCGGGCCGCTCGTGGGAACGCGCACATGGGGCGGGCTCGTGGGGATTTACGGCTATCCGGCGCTGATGGACGGAGGTTTCGTTACCGCGCCGCGCGTGGCAATCTACGGCCTGCACGGCGAGTGGGAAGTGGAGAATCACGGGATTGCGCCGGACATTGAGGTAGAAAACGATCCCGCGTCGGTTGCTGCGGGGCACGACCGGCAATTGGAAAAGGCGGTGGAAGTCACACTGGAAGCACTGAAGAAGAACCCTGTGGTGATACCGGGGCATCCACCTTATCCGAATTATCACAAAAAGTAGCCGGGCCGGACTCTCATTGAGGATGATCCACTTGCTTCCTGTTTTTCCCTCGAAACTTTCGCGGCCAAATCGCTGAACTGCCGCAGCTCACTTATTGTACGAAGAGCGCCGGTTTCTGGGGTGTGTTATTTTGAGGGCTTGGTTCTCTTATGCCGGAACTTCCTGAGGTCGAAACGGTAGCGCGCGGATTGCGGCGAGCGATTCTCGGACGGCGGATTGTTTCCGTGACGCTCGGGAAGACGGACTTCATTGATGATCCCGCGGCGCTGGAGCAGCATTTGCCCGGGCGGCAGATTGCGGCCGTGGAGCGTTTTGGAAAGTTCATGTTGTTGCGGCTTTCTGCGGCAGTTGGAAGGAACCGCATCTCCACGAATGGCGATGCTGCGCCTGCGGCACTGCTGGTGCACCTGGGAATGACGGGGCAGATCGCGCCGATGCCATCGGCGCAACCGCGTGAGAAGCATACTCATGTTTGCCTGCTACTGGATGATGGGCGCGAACTGCGCTACACGGACGCGAGGCGTTTCGGACGGATCGCGTACCTTACGGAAGCGCCGCTTGCCGAAGAGCTAAAGGAATTCGGGGCCGATCCGCTGGAAGTGAGCGGCGAAGAATTCGCGAGCCGCATTCGAGGCAGGCGCGCGCGGATCAAGGCGCTGCTGCTGGACCAGAGCGTGCTGCGCGGCGTCGGCAATATCTATGCGGATGAAAGTTTGTGGCGAGCGAAGATCCATCCGGCGCGGCTGGGAGCACAACTGAGCAAGGAACAAGCGAAGACGCTGCGCCGGGTGTTGCAAAAAATCCTGCAGAAAGCGATTGTGATGCGCGGGTCGTCAATTTCCGATTTTCTTGACGCGGAAGGAGAGCCGGGAGAATATCAGCGGCATCATCGGGCGTACGGGCGCGAGGGAAAAGCGTGTTACCGGTGTCAGTCTTCGGTTCGGCGGGCGATTGTCGCCGGACGAAGCAGTTATTTTTGTCCGAAGTGCCAGCCCGGGCCGCGGGGATTTGCGGTCCTCCCGTTACGCGGAGAAACCAAGAAAAGGAAAAATAGACGAAACGCGCGAAGACGGTCTGCACGTCTATAAGAACAAGGCCGAAGAGTGGGCCGCTCAACCACCGCCGATAGCGACTGGAGATGGCTGCGCGAAGGCGAATGAATTCTTTCCTTGAAATCTTGTTAAAGACTCTGAGGGAGAACGAATGAACTCACGTCGAGTGGCGGTGTTGTTGTGTGCGGTGGTGCTGGTATTTGCCGGAGTACGCGCGGGATCGGCGAAGCCTGCGGCGGAAGATACGAGTGCGTTCGCTGCGGCGGACGCCCAGATTCTGAGCGAGGTGCGCGAGCACAGCGAGGCAATGCAGAACAGCGAATACCTGGGTGACGCCATCGGGCCGCGGCTGACGGGCTCGCCGCAACTGAAGCAGGCCAACGATTGGACGGCGGCGAAGTTTCGCGAGTACGGCCTCACGAACGTGCATCTGGAGCCGTGGACCATCGCGCATTCCTGGACACGCGGAACGGCACACGCGCGCATCGTGTCTCCGACGGAGCATCCACTGACGATCGCGTCAGCGGGTTGGGCTCCGGGCACAGCGGGAGTCGTACGCGGACCGGTGGTGTACGTTGATATCAAGAAGGATGAAGACTTTGAAAAGTATCGCGGGAAGCTAAAGGGCGCGATCGTGATTGCTCAGGAACCCGCAAGTCTCTCGCCGCCGAAGCCAGACGAACCATTCAGCGAGGTAAATCGTCCAATGCAGACACCGCCGCCGCTGAAGGGCCAGCCGGCTCCGCCGTCACCCTTTGCGGCGATGATGGCGGTAGCGCGGAAACGGACGGAGTTTTACAAGCAAGAGGGCGTGGCGGTGGTGCTGCGCGATTCGAACAAGCCGCACGGCCTGCTCAACATGACGGGAATCGGCGGAGAACAGTTTAATATCGGGGCGATTCCGACGGCGTTTATCACCGGTGAAGGCTACCGGATGCTCTACCGGATGCAAAAGCACGGCCCGGTGCAAGTCGAAATCGAGATGACCAATTCGTTCAGCGACAAGCCCGTGGAGGTCTACAACACGGTCGCGGAAATCAAGGGAAGCGAGAAGTCGGACGAAGTCGTGATTCTCGGGGCGCATCTGGATTCGTGGGATTTGGGCACGGGATCGACGGACAACGGGACGGGCTCGATGGCGGTTCTCGAGGCAGCGCGTGCCCTGGTAAAACTGAATCTGAACCCGAAGAGGACGATCCGCTTCATTTTGTTCAGCGGAGAGGAAGAAGGATTGTGCGGCTCGGTAAAATACGTGGAAGCGCACAAGGACGAATTGGAGAAGATTTCCGGAGTGCTCGTGCACGACACGGGAACGGGAAGAGTTCTGACGCTGGCTTTACATGACAATTATCAGGACCGTGAGATTGTGGACCAGGTGCTGGCGCCGCTGAAGGAATTAAGGTTGCTCGAGCCGACGATGATGCACATGTCGGGGACGGACCATCTGTCCTTCAACGAAGCGGGAGTGCCGGGCTTCTGGGCGCTTCAGGATCCCGCGGAATACAGCAAGACGCATCACAGCCAGTCGGACACGTTCGACAAAGTGTGGAAGGACGATCTGAATGAGGGAGCGCAAGTGCTGGCGGCGTGGGCGTACAACACGGCGCAGTTGCCGGGAATGTTGCCGCGGCGGCCGCTGCCGTACCGGCCTTCCGCTGATGCTGCGAAGGCCGAAGCGCTAAAGCCGGATCCGATTGTGGAGATGGACACGAAAATCCTGGAGCAGGTGAAGTCCGACCAGGCCGAACTAAAATCCAACATGAAACATCTAACGGATCGTATCGGCCCGCGGCTGACCGGTTCTCCGCAGCTCGATCGCGCTAGCCATTGGACGCTCGAGCGGTTCAAGGAATTCGGGCTTTCGAATGCGCACCTGGAGTCCTGGACGATTGCCAATAGCTGGACACGCGGTCCGGCTACGGGAAGAATTCTCGATCCAGTCAACGCAACACTCACGATGGCTACCGCGGGGTGGTCTCCCAGCACGAATGGAACGATTCGCGGCGCGGTCCTGGGTTTGACGTACGACAAGTTGGAAGACCTGGACAAATACCGGGGAAAACTGAAGGGAGCGATTGTCTTGTTAGGGCACCCGAGGGAGATGGAAGCTCCGGGAAATCCCCTGACGACACCTTGGGGCGAAGAAACAATTCCCGTTGCCCATCGCAAAGGAGAGGCGCCTTACGTTTCGGGCGCGTATCGAAAAATCCGCATGGCGCTTACGAAAATGATTTCCGATGAAAAACCTGCGGCTGTACTCGTTGGTTCCGAAAAGGAGTACGGGCTGCTCAATATGAGCACGTATTCGCGGGACTATCAGCCGGCGGGCGCGCCGGTGGCCTTTGTGGCGCGTGAAAATTATCGGCAACTGTGGCGCCTGCTGGACGAGGGGCCGGTTCAGGTGGAAGTCAACATTGAGGGGAAGCTCAGCGGAAAACCGGCGGAAGTCTATAACACCGTGGCGGAAATTCCGGGAAGCGAGAAGCCGGATGAGGTGGTGATTATCGGCGCGCATCTCGATTCATGGGACTTGGGGACCGGCGCAACCGACAACGGCACTGGCTCGATGGCTGTGCTGGCCGCAGCGCGCGCGCTGCAGAAGGTGGGCGCGAAGCCGAAGCGAACGATCCGGTTCGCGCTGTTCACCGGCGAAGAGCAAGGTTTGGTCGGATCGAGAGCGTACGTGAAGGCGCATCAGAACGAACTGGGAAAAATCTCGGGCGTCCTGGTGCACGACAGCGGCACAGGCAAAGTACTGACGGTCGGACTGATGGGAAACTATGCCGCGCGGGAGACGATGGACCACGCGCTGTACCCGCTGGGCCGCGCGAAGGAAGTCGGATTGGCGGAGCCGACGCTGCGCACGGAAGGAGGCAGCGATCACGTGCCGTTCGATGAGGCCGGCGTGCCGGGATTCTGGTGCGTGCAGGACCCCGTGGATTACGACAAGACGCACCATTCGCAGGCGGACACCATCGAGCGAGTGCGCTGGGACGATCTGACGGAAGGCGCGCAAGTGCTGGCGGTTTTCGCGTACAACGTGGCGCAACTGCCGGAGATGCTTCCACGCAAGGCCGCGAAAAAAGGAAGCGACTAAGCCGGGCGCATGCGTGCCGTCCTACAAAGAGTCAGCCGCGCGCGTGTCACCGTGGAAGAAAAAGTGACGGGCGAAATCGGCGCCGGGCTGATGATTCTGCTCGGCGTGGGGAGCGAGGATACGTCGGCCGTTGCTTCCTCGATGGCGGAGAAGTGCGCGAACCTGCGTATTTTCGAGGACGATGCGGAAAAGATGAACCGGTCGCTGCTG
>WNFT01000958.1_pt1 | contig 32653 bp, 27 predicted proteins | sample 5400191 | NCBI WGS metagenome assembly WNFT01 (sample SAMN13153359, study PRJNA577476) | soil metagenome | isolation source: 80 cm saprolite under Madrone tree | place: USA:California | collected 2016-06-14 | reverse complement strand
CTACCCGGCGCGCCGTCCCCATCTTGCAGTCCTTGGTGGTGATCCTGACGGCTCCGGTGGACACGGAGCGCAGAACCTTGTCGCCCTTCTCGTCGAGATAGATTTCCAGGCGGTCGGCGTACTGCACCGCGCCGCTCTGGCGGGCCACGACGTTGCCCGTGAAGATGACGAGGCTTTCCTTGCCGTAGCGCTCCATCCGGTCAGCGTCGACAGTCAACGGCTGTTCGCGGTCCTCGGCCTTCTTGGCCTCGGGCTTGGCACCGGGGGTGCCCGCCGGTTTGGGCGCCTGAGCGCCCGCGAGTCCCACTCCGACGAGAGGAGCTACCAGCAGGGCCACCACGATGAAACGGGCGCTCACTTGCCCGTCCCGCGCGCAAACGTCGCATTGACCCGACCCTTGACCGTGGTGGCCTCGCCGTCCAGGTTGACGTCGAGGGCGGTGCCGTGGATGACCGCGTTCTCCCGGACGATTTTCACCGGGGCGTCGGTCCACAGGCGGCGCTCCGACCCAAGCCAGCGCAGGACCGTGGTCTCCAGGCGCAGGCCATCGTCGGAGGTCAGCACGACGTTGCGCCGCACTTCGAGGTTCTTCGATTCCTTGAAGAGGTCCCCTTCGTCGCCCACAATCGTCCAGTTCTTTTCCTTGTCTTTGACGTACACGGTCACCTTGCGAAGCGCGGTCCGCCCCTCCTGATCGAACACCTGGGCTTGATCGGCGAGCAACCGCCAGTGGCCGCCCCCCGCGGACTCCTCCTGGAGTTCCACTTCCTTGATGCTCAGATCTGCAGCCGTAGGCGCGGGCCCACTGGCTTCCGTCCGCACGCTTCGGCTCTTCGTGACGAGCAGCACCGCCACGACCAGCACGAATCCGGCGACGACGAACAGGATGCGAGTTGCTAAACGTTGCATCGCATTGCGTGCAAATTCGGTACCAGCCTAACACACGCTTTGCGACTCACGACAAGCAGATTTTGCGCTGTGACCTAAATGTCGATTTTTGCGCGCAGGATATCGTGCAGATGAATCACGCCGACGGGCCGGTGATGACGGTCGACGATCACCAGACTCGTGATGGCGAACGTCTCCATCACCTCGAGTGCCTTTGCGGCCAGCTCGTCGGCCCCAATGAGCTTGGCGCCGCGGGTCGCGACGCGTCCGGCCGCGAGCTCGGCGATAGGTTCACCACCGAGATAGAGGCGGCGGAGGTCACCATCCGTGATGACGCCGACGAGGTCGCCCGCCTGGTCGACGACGGTGGTCATCCCCAGGCGCTTGCCGGTCATCTCGACGAGGACGTCCTTCATGCGCACGTCCTCGCGCACCATCGGCACGGCGTCGCCGGTGTGCATGAGGTCCGCCACCCGGACGAGGGCTCGCCATCCCAGCGTCCCACGCGGGTGCAAGGCCGCGAAGTCCTCCGGCCTCAGCCCGCGCCGCTCGAGCACCACCATGGCCAGCGCGTCGCCGAGCGCGAGCGCCGCGGCCGTGCTCGACGTCGGCGCAAGGTTCATCGGGCACGCCTCTTCCGACACGCTGGCGTCCAGCACGACCTCGCACTGGCGGGCCAGCGTCGACTGGGGATTGCCGGTCAAGAGGATGATCGGCACGCCGAGCCGCTTGAGCGGCGGCACGATGGCCAGGACCTCGTCCGTCTCGCCGGAGTTCGACAGCGCGAGCACGACGTCCCCGCGCGCCACCATGCCGAGATCGCCGTGGACGCCTTCGGCCGGGTGAAGAAAATGGGCGGGCGTCCCGGTCGACGCCAGCGTGGCCGCGATCTTTCGACCGATGAGCCCGGATTTCCCCATCCCGGTCACGATCACGCGGCCCGAGCAGCCCTGGAGCAACGCGACGGCGCGATCGAGGCGCTCGTCGAGCTTGGCGATCAGAGCCAGGATCGCCTCCGCCTCCAGGCGCAGGACGCGTTCGGCCAGCCGGCGCGCGTCCGTCATCCCCTGACCGCCGTCGTGATGGCCCGAAGCTCGCGCAACAGCCGCGGCAGGTCGTCGATCCTCAGCATGTTCGGGCCGTCCGACAGTGGGCGGCCGTCGTCGAGCGTGCGATCCGGATCCTCGTGCATCTCCATGAACAGCCCATCGACGCCGACGGCGACGGCGGCACGGGCGAGCGCTGGCACGTACTGGCGTTCGCCTCCGGAGCGGTCGCCGCCCGCGCCCGGTAACTGGACCGAGTGCGTCGCGTCGAAGATCACCGGAAACCCGATCGCGCGCATCTGGAGGAGGCCGCGCATATCGACCACGAGGTTGTGATAGCCGAAGCTGGTCCCGCGCTCGGTCAGCAGGACACCGCGATGACCCGTGCTGAGCACCTTGTCGACGACGTTCTTCATGTCACCGGGCGCCACGAACTGGCCTTTCTTCACGTTGACGGGCTTGCCGGTGTGCGCGGCGGCCACGATCAGATCCGTCTGGCGGCAGAGAAACGCCGGAATCTGGAGCACGTCGAGAACCTCGGCGGCCGGTCCGACTTCCTCGACCTGGTGGACGTCGGACAGGACCGGCACCCCGACGACCTCACGAACGCGGCGGAGGATGCGCAGACCTTCCTTGAGCCCGGGCCCACGGTAGCCACCGATCGACGAGCGGTTGGCCTTGTCGTAGGACGACTTGTAGATGAACGGCACGCGCTGGTCGCTGGCGATGGCGGCCAGGCGCTCGGCCGTCATCAGGGCGTGCTTCTCGTTCTCGATCGCGCAGGGACCGCCGATCAGCACCAGCGGATGGCCGCCGCCGATGGCGATCGAGCCGACTCGGACCTCGTGCGTGGGTGAGATCACGCCGCCTGGTGTTTCAATGCCGCCCGCACGAAGGCGGCGAAGAGCGGGTGCGGGTCCCACGGCCTCGACCGGAACTCGGGGTGGAACTGTCCGGCCACGAAGTACGGGTGATCGGCGACTTCGATGATCTCGACCAGTTGCTTCTCGGCCCAGATGCCCGAGAAGTGCAGGCCGTTCTTTTCCAGATCCTTCACGTAATCGTTGTTGACCTCGTAGCGATGGCGGTGACGCTCGTGGATGATCGACTGTCCGTAAATCCGGGCCGCCGAGCTGCCCTCGGCGAGCACCACGGGATAGAGCCCGAGCCGCATGGTGCCGCCCTTGTCGGCGACGCCGCGCTGCTCGGGGAGGAGATCGATCACCGGGTGCGGGGTCACCGGGTCGAATTCCGTGGAGTTGGCGCCGCCCAGCCCGCAGACGTTCCGGGCGAATTCGATGACCGCACACTGCATGCCCAGACAGATCCCGAAGTACGGCACACCCCGCTCGCGGGCGTAGCGAACGGCCATGATCTTGCCTTCGATGCCACGGTCACCGAACCCGCCGGGCACGAGGATCCCGTGGACGTCGGCGAAGTGGGCGGCCGGGCCATCGCGCTCGATGTGCTCGGCGTCCACCCAGGACACGTCCACGCGCGAGTCGTTGGCGATGCCCCCGTGGATGAGCGCCTCGATCAAGCTCTTGTAGGAGTCCTTCAGCTCGATGTACTTCCCCACCACGGCGATCCGCGTCTCGTGCCGCGGTGACGTCACACGCTTGACCACGTCTTCCCACCGCGTGAGATCCGTGGACCGGGGCTCGAGGCCGAGCAGCTTGACGATGATGTCGTCGAGGCCCTGGCGATGGAACACCAGCGGCACCTCGTACACCGTCTCCACGTCCTTGGCCGTGATGACGGCCTCCTCCTCGACGTCGCAGAACAGGGCGATCTTCGACTTGATGCCCGGCGGCAAGTAACGATCCGTCCGGCACAAAAGAATATCGGGCTGGATGCCAATCGCTCGAAGTTCTTTGACGGAATGCTGGGTCGCCTTCGTCTTCAACTCCTGGGCCGCCTGCATGAACGGCACCAGCGTGAGATGGACGTAGATGACGTTGTCCTTGCCGACGTCCTTCTTGAACTGGCGGATGGCTTCCAAGAACGGCAGGCTCTCGATGTCGCCGACGGTACCCCCGACTTCCACGATGACCACGTCCACGTCGCCCGAGACGCGGTGGATGGCGGCCTTGATCTCGTCCGTGATGTGCGGGATCACCTGCACCGTCCGCCCCAGGTAATCGCCGCGTCGCTCCTTCTGGATCACCGAGAAGTAGACCTTGCCGGTCGTCACGTTGTGGTTGCGCGTCACCCGCACCGAGGTGAACCGCTCATAGTGGCCGAGATCCAGGTCGGTCTCGCCGCCGTCGTCGGTGACGAAGACTTCGCCGTGCTGATAGGGACTCATCGTCCCGGCGTCGACGTTGATGTACGGGTCCATTTTCTGGAGGGTGACGCGATAACCGCGGGCTTCGAGCAGCGAGCCCATCGACGCCGACGCCAGGCCCTTGCCCAGCGAGGAGACCACGCCGCCGGTCACGAAGATGAACTTGGGGGCCACGTCATCCCTCCTTTCGGCTCACGAAGCTTTGCACGAAGAGAACCTCGCTGTCGCGATCGGTCACCCGCCGGTCGAGGCGCGCGTCACGGAGTGCCCGCAACGCCTCGGCCACGCGCGGCCCGGGCGCCATGCCGGCGGCCACGACGTCGTCGCCGCCGAGCGCCGGCCGGGCCGTCCGCGCGGTCTCCACGAACCACTCGACGTCGCGGCGCGCCGCACCACCACCGAGCCACGTCACCAGGATCTCGAGATCGTCGAGTCCCCACCACGGCCGCGCGCGGTCACTCGCCCGCGTCCCCATTGCAGCCGGTGTCACCCGACGAGCCAGCGCCCGCTCGATCCGTGCTCGCGGCTCGCCGGTAATCACGAGACGGTCGAGCGCCGCCCGGATAACCGCCGGCGGTTGACCGAAGAGCACCACGACCGCGGCCGTCTCGATCGCCGTCGGTGTCACGCCGTGGGCTCGACACCACGCGAGTGCCGCGGGCAACCGTCGCACGCGCTCGGCCGTGGCGTCCGAGAAGCGATGGTCCGCAGCGAGCAGCCTGAACACCCCGGCGGTACCGAGCTGTCGGAGGGCGACGTCCGGCCGCTGATCGCCGACGATCAGGGCGAGCTCGGCGGCCAGGCGCTGGCCGCTCAGCGCCCTATACGGTGCCAGTCGCAGCGCGAGGCCCACGGCGCGAGCCGTCCAGGCATCGAGCGTGAATCCGAGACGGGCCGCATAGCGCGCGGCTCGAAACAGCCGTGTGGGGTCCTCGACGAACGAAAGCGGATGCAGCACCGTGATGCGCCGTTGCGCGAGTGCCGCCCGGCCGCCGAACGGATCGAGGACCCCGTAGCCATCGGACGCGAGCTCGACGGCCATCGCGTTGATGGTGAAGTCACGCCGGCCGAGGTCCTCGCCGATGCTGGCCGGCATCACGCGGGGCAGCGCTCCGGGCGTCTCGTAGCGCTCGGAGCGCGCCGTGGCGATGTCCACGCGGGCCTGCTGAGGCGACGTGAGCGAGGCGGTCAGGAATCGTGCGTGCTCGGTGAGGCCACCGGTGCCCACACCGAGGGCAGCGGCGAGAGCTCGCGCGACGGCGATCCCATCACCTTCCACGACGACGTCCAGGTCACGCGTGGCGAGCGGCCCGGGGCTCCGAAGCGCATCGCGCACGACGCCGCCGACCAGGAACGCGGCCGCCTTCTGCTCGCGGGCCACCGGACCGAGCGCGGTCAGCGCGTCGCGCGCGAAGGCGCTGAGGCGCTCGGGGAATCTGGGCGACGAGCTCGTGAAGGTGGTGGCCGCCACGGCACCGATGGCACCGAGCGCGGCGCGCCGCCCGTCGCGTACGATCACTACGGGCGCGCCCGACGCGAGATGCCGCCGCACGGCGATCTCGCTCACGCGGCTTTCCACGGCCGGCACCGACCGGGCCAGCATCGCCGCCGGCAAGTCGTCGAGGCCGAGACGGGCTGCTCGCGCCAGGTCGTCCCGCAGAATCCAGGCGCGACCGTCGGCACTGACCGCCACGGCTTGCCGCCGGCGGGCCAGGCGGAGCGCGTCACCGACCCGGGCACCACGCGGGACGCTCGCCACCAGCGCATCGACCAGAGCCGCCGCGCCCGGGTCGACCTGCGGATAGGCGTGCGCCCGCTTGGCCATCACGTGGCTCGAGGGTGGAACTCGTCGTACATGCGGCGGACCGTGGCCGACGGCAGATGTGTGTAGATCTGGGTCGTCGCGATGTCGGCGTGGCCGAGCATGGCCTGCACGGAGCGGAGGTCGGCGCCGCCCTCCAGCAGATGGCTGGCGAAGGAATGTCGCAACACGTGCGGCGACACGCGGCGCGTCACGCCCGCCGCGCGAGCCGCGCGGCGCACGATGACCCAGAGCGATTGACGCGACAGCGCGCCCCCGCGCGGATTCACGAACAACCGGCCGCTGTCGCGGCGGCGCGTGTCTCGCGGACGTCCACGGGCGAGATAGCGCGAGAGCCAGACCGCCGCCTCGCCGCCCAGCGGCACCAGCCGTTGCTTGCGCCCCTTGCCGGTGCAGATCACGTAGCCGGCGGTGAGATTGACGTCGTCGAGGTGGAGCCCGAGGCACTCGGACGCCCGCAAGCCCGTCGCGTAGAGCAGCTCGAGCAGCGCCCGATCGCGGAGCCCGCGTGGCGTCGTTACGTCAGGACTCTCCACCACCGAAGCGGCGCCGGCGGGCGACAGCGTCTTCGGCAGCGGCCGGCCGAGGCGTGGACGTTCGACGTGCTCGGTCGGATCACGGCGCACGGTTCCCTCGCGCACCAGGTGGCGAGCGAAGCTGCGGAGGGCGGAGAGCCGGCGGGCCACGCTCGAGGCCTTGAGACCGACCCGCGTGAGGTGCTCGAGGTACGCGACGACATCCTCGGCGCGGGCCGAGATCAACGACTGCCGGCGACGACGCAGGAACGCCACGAAGTCCGAGAGGTCACGGCGGTAGGCGGCGAGCGTGTGACGCGAGGCCCCCTGCTCGGTCTGGAGGACGGCGAGGAATTCTTCGACGGGGTCGGGTCCGCTCCGCACGATTTGCTGGCGCGCTCTGAGCGGATTGAGCACGACGGATTATATCAACGTGATCGGCGCGACGGCAAGATCGCCGCCAGCGCGTTCCTCTCGGTCGCCGCCAAGGCGCCGCTGGCAACCCAGAAGGCGAGCGCCCCACCCGCGATCGCCCCCACCAGCCATCCCGCCTCGACCGCCCGCGTCGTCGCCGACGGCCACCATCGAAGCAGGACCGCACACCACGCGGCGAGCGCGAGCGACGCGGCGGACGTGCGCCCGAGGCTCCAGGCGATCGAGCGGACGCCGAGGGCGCCGAAGCGACGGCGCGCGATGATCACGAGAAATCCAAGGTTCGCGTAGGCGCCGATCGATGACGCCAGGGCGAGGCCGCCATGAGCGAGCGGCGCCATGAGCAGCAGCGCGGAGGCGACATTGACGGCGACGGACAGGATGCCGAGCTTCACCGCGGTGGAGGCCTCGCCGATCGCGTAGAAGGCCTGGGCCACGATGCGCGCGCCCGAAAATCCCGCCAGGCCCACGGCGTACCACAGCAGGGCCTGGGCGGTCGCCACGGTGTCGGGAGCGGTGAACTGTCCCCGCTCGAACAGGACCCTGGTGATCGGCGTCCGCAGCATGACGAGCCCGATCGTGGCCGGCACCGCGACGTAGAAGCCGAGCCTCAGCGAGAAATTCAGCGTGGCCGCGAGGCCCCGATGATCGCCTTGAGCCGCCTGGCGGGCCATCGTCGGCAGTGACGCCGACGCGAGCGCGATGCCGAACACGCCGAGCGGGAATTCCATGACCCGGTCGGCGTAATAGAGGAAGGAGATGCTGCCCGGCGGCAGCAGCGAGGCGAGCAGCGTGTTCACGAAGACGGACACCTGGACGGCGGCGAGACCGAACGCCGCCGGCAGCAGCAAGCGCGTCACGCGGCCGAGCGCGGGATGGCGGAGGTCGTGAGCTGGCCCCACCAGCAGGTGGCAACGGATCAGGCTCGGGATCTGGACCGCGAGTTGGGCGACGCCACCGATGAGGACGCCGATCGCCAACGCCAGGATCGGCGGCTGCACGTGTCGCGCGAGCAGCACGACACCGGCGATCATTCCGACGTTCACGACGGCCGGCCCGATGGAGGCCGCGAAGAAGTGACCGTGGATCTGGAGCACCCCCATCGCCAGCGCGGCCAGGCCGACCAGCGGGAGATACGGGAACATCACCCGCGTCAGGAGGACGGCCAGATCGGCCTGCGCGGCGTCCTCGGTGAACCCCGGCGCGATGACGCGAAGGATCCACGGCGCGCCCACGATGCCGACGATCGTCGTCACGCCGAGCGCGAGGATCGCCGCTCCCAGCACGGCCCGCACCATGCCGACGAACTCCTCGCGCGGCCGCGTCTCGACGTATTCGCTGAAGACCGGGACCACCGCGGTGGAAAGCGCGCCTTCGGCGAGCAGGCGGCGCAGCATGTTCGGGATGCGAAAGGCCACGAAGAACGCATCGGTGATCGGCCCGGCACCGAAGACCAGCGCGACCACCATGTCGCGCACGAATCCGAGGACGCGCGAGAGCAGTGTCGCCCCGCTGATGGACCCCAGCGCGCGGACGACCTGGCGCTCCACGCTCATGGCGTTGACGTCCTCCGCGGATCATTGTCCTGGAAATCGCGGGACGGATACGGCATCATGCGGTGTCCACATCTCGACGAGGGAGGAGTCCCGGGTTGGCGAACACCAAGTCGGCCATGAAACGAATCAGGCAGAGCGAGAACCGCCGGCTCCGCAACCGTACCGTTCGCTCCAAGGTCCGGACCGCGGTCAAGACGGCGCGCACGGCCGTCACCGAGGCGGGTGGCGACGCTCGGACCGCTGTTCTCGAGGCCATCCGCGAGCTCGACAAGGCGGTCACCAAGGGTGTGATCCACCGCAACACCGCGGGCCGCAAGAAGTCGGCGCTCGCCCGCCGTCTGGTCGCCCACAAGTAGTCTCAGCGGTTCTGGCCCTCGGCCAGGAGGTGGAGCAGTCCGACGGCCGCGCGGGTCACTCGCTCCCCCGCCCCCGGTCCATAGACACTCGCGCAGGCAACGTAGCTCGGCTTGACCGCGTCCTGCGGGGTGAGGAAATATCCGAGATAATCGTTCGCCACCCCGGCGACGAAGACACGCTCCCACGCCGGAGCGCCGCCTCGCTTCAACGATTCGCCGAGCTCGGACTGTAGCTCTCCCGGAATCGTCACCCAGGCCGAACGTCCGACACCAATGGCCACCAGCTCCGTCTCGTCGGGAAACGCGCTGCCGAGCGGAACGGTCAGGCCGGCCGGGAGCCAGCGAGCGACACAGTTGCGGAGCGACAGGCGCGGCTTCGGCATCGTCAGCGTCGAGGCTCGAACCCGAAGTGGCGTTCGGGGTGCCGTCGGCGTCTTCGCCCAGGCGGCCATCACCGCCGAGGCCAGCTCGGCGGCCACGGGCTTCATCTCGCTGACGCCGTGACGTGCCGGGCTCACGTCCCCGACCGCCCCGTTGACGAAGAGCGCCGGTGCCTGCAGATCGCGCTCGATGCCGTGGGACGCCACCCCCATGACGTCGCCGGAGAGCTTGAGATTCGCCGGGCCGAGCATCGTGCCATGAATCGCGTAGTTCCAGAGGACGGCAATCGGCACTCCTGCGGGCGTCACCACTTTCAGGATTGCGAGCGTTCGGTCGACCGGCCGGTCCACACGGCCGGTCGTCAAGGGCGGACCGGGTTCCGCCAGGACGCCGACGTGCGCGGGTGATTTCGCGGCCTCTGCGCGTCGCACGGCCTCCACGATCGCGCCCACGAGGGCATCGCGAACCTCGGCGTCTTCGCGATCGACGGTGAGAAGCGCGAGCAGCCGCGAATCGAAGAACGCGCCCGGCCCCGAATGCGTGTGGGAGGCGGCGACGACGAGCGTGGCGGCGCGACCACCCGCCGCGGCCAGGCCGCGCTTGATGCGAGTCGTGAAGCCGCGATCGACGGCGATCAGGTCGGCGCTGATCCACACCACGCGAGTCTCGGCGGTCTCCAGAACCAGCGCGCGAGCGACGACGGGATCGAGCACTCCGTCGTGAGGCCGGAACCAGAAGGCGTGAGGGAAGCGGCCGAAGAGATCGGGAGCGACGAGGCGGCGTGCCCAGTTTCCGTAACCGGCCAGCGGCGTCCCCGACGGAACCGGCAGGCTGACCGTCGCCGCGCCCGCCTGGAGGCAGTCGAGGCAGCGCTCGGCCGCGCTGGCGGGAATCATGGCGAGCAGGACGATCGCGGCGGCGGCGACGCTGCGCCGCGCCGCAGTCACTGGTCGCCGCCGCGACAGAGCTCGGCGACCAGCACGGCCAGCTCGGCGCCCGGCTCACCGCCGGACTTCACGCGACGCTCCGCGAGCCAGCACTGTTCGAGCTTTCGCGTCAGGCCGCGGTTGGACTCGCCGGCCACCGACGTGAGCAATGCGTCGACGACCGCCGGCGGCCGTCCCACCAGCCGCGCGATCTCGGCCGCCGGTCGACCACGCTCGCGCCATTCGCGGACCGTCCACCGCATGCGGACGTCGCGCGTCAGCGCCACGAGTACCGGCAGCGGATCCTCCGTGGCCAGAAGGCGATCGAGCGTGCGCAAGGCCAGGCCGAGCTCGTGGCGCTCCACCGCCCGCGTGAGATCGAAGAGTCCGCTCAGGCGATGCTCACCGACCACGGCGCCGACTTCCTTCACGCCCACGGCTCGGTTCTCCGGTCCGCCCGCGAGCGCGGCCTTCCGCACCTCGCCCAGCAACGTGGCGCTGTCCTCGCCGACGTGCTGAACGAGCAGTCGCGCCCCCTCCTCGCTCACCACCAGGCCCTCGGCCTGAGCGCGCTGGCGCAGCCATTCCTCGAGCGGCCGGCCCCGACGCGCGACCAGCGCGACGACGGCGGCGGCGGGGACGACGTCGAGGAGCCAGTGCGGCGTTTTTCGCTCACGGTTGGGTGTGAGCGCCTCGTCGGCGAGGAGCATGAGACACGCGGCCGGGTTGGGCGCGGTGACCCAGCGCCGGAGCGTGTCCGCGTCGCGTGCGGGCAACGCCTGGGCATGGCGAACCACGACCAGCCGCGCCGGCGCCAGCACGGGCAGCGTCAATGCGGCGTTCGTCACGGTCTCCGCCGTCACGTCGCGGCCGTCGAAGATCTCCCGATCGAACGCCGCCGCCGACGGCTCGCTGAACAAGACGCGGCTCACGATGCCGAGCGCGTCATCCAGCAGTTGCGCATCGGCCCCATGCACGAGCACCGTCGGCGGCAAGGCCCGGCGCTCGGCCGCAGTCAGGAAGGCCGCGTAGTCCACCCGTTCAGAAGCGCTCGAGCGTGAAGGCCACGATCGAGCGCGCGATTTCCACGGACGCCGCACTGAGCGCCACCTGCTCGAGGGCGATCGTACTGCTCACGGAGCCGGTGACCCGGAAATCCGCCCGGTCCTGGTATCCACGCCGGTCGAAGAGGAGCTTCTCTTCCTTCACATCACGGTAGCGGAGGTTCAGGGTCACGATGAGCCGATACTGACGAACGTTGGCGGTCGCATCGAACGCGATGGACTGCACGTCGTACCCGGTCACTTCGCCCTCGAGGATCGAATCGGCGGTCTCCGGCCCGACGACACGCAGCCGACCGTTGGTCGAGAACGCGTCGACCACGGCGCGCGTCAGGAAGTTCTCGACCCCCGGTTCCGACGTGCGATTGGCGAAGGTCGGGATGGCGATGGTCTTGAGGTGGCTTGGCAACGTCCCGCGCAGGCCGTACCCGCACCCGGCCACGGCCGTCGCGATCAGAGCGAGCAGCGCTGCCCGTCGCCTCATCGCCGCGTGACGATGTTCACCAGCCGGTTGGGGACCACGACGACGCGGGCGACCTCATGGGTCGCCACCCACGGCCTGACCCGATCATCGGCGAGCGCGAGACGGCGCACGTCGTCCTCGCTGGCGTCGACGTCCACGGTGAGACGGCTCCGCACCTTCCCGTCGACCTGCACGATGACCGTCACCTCGCTCTTGGCCAGCGCGGTCGGATCGACCTCCGGCCATCGGTGGAGAAAGAGACTCTCCTCGTGACCAAGCTGCGCCCACAGTTCCTCCGTGACGTGCGGGCAGAACGGCCCGAGGAGGAGGAGCGTCGTTTCCACCGCTTCACGCAAGAGCGCGGTCCGCTCGGAGCGCGGCATACCGTCGAGTGACGCTTGCTCGAAGGCGTACAGGGCGTTGACCAGCTCCATGATCGCGCTGACGGCCGTGTTGAAGTGGAAGTCGCGCTCGATGTCGGCCGTGACGCGTGCGATCGTCTCATGGATCCCGCGACGGAATGCCCTGCCCGTGTCCGTGCTGGGCGCGGCATCCTTTCCAACGTTCTTGATTTCTTCCACGTGGGCCAGGACGAACCGCCACACGCGGTTCAGGAACCGCGAGCCCCCTTCCACGCCGTGATCGTTCCAGTCCAGATCCTTCTCGGGCGGCGCCGCGAACAGCGAGAAGAGGCGGGCCGTGTCGGCGCCAAAGGTCCGGATGAGGTCGTCAGGATCCACGACGTTGCCCTTCGACTTCGACATCTTGGCGCCGTCCTTGATGACCATGCCCTGGGAGAGCAGGGCGACGAACGGCTCGTCGGCCTTGGTGAGACCCAGGTCGCGCAGGACCTTCGTGTAGAAGCGCGCGTAGAGCAGATGGAGGACCGCGTGCTCGATGCCGCCGATGTACTGGTCGACCGGCATCCAGTAATCCACCGCGCTCCGCTCGAACATGCCGCCCTCGTAGGTGGACGAGCAGTAACGGAAGAAGTACCAGGAGGACTCGACAAAGGTGTCCATCGTGTCCGTCTCGCGGCGGGCGCGGCCGCCGCAGCGTGGACAGGTGGCGTTCACGAAGCTTGCGACGTCGGCCAGCGGAGAGCCGCCCTTGCCGCTGATCTGCACGTTCCGCGGCAGGACCACCGGAAGGTTCTCCTCCTTCTCGGCGACCATCCCGCAGCGATCGCAGTACAGGATGGGAATCGGCGCTCCCCAGTATCGTTGGCGACTGATGCCCCAGTCGCGAAGCCGATAGTTGATCTTGGCCTCCCCGAGCCCGCGCGTGACGAGCCAGTCGATGGCCGCGCGCTTGGCCGCGGCAATCGTCAGGCCGTCGAGGAACCCCGAATTGATCTTGAGGCCGTCACCGACGTAGGCCTCGCCCGTCCAATCGGGTGGACGCTTCACCGTCTCGATGATCGGCAGCCCCTGCTGCGTGGCGAACTCCCAGTCACGCTGATCCTCGCCGGGAACCGCCATGATCGCACCGGTGCCGTAGCCCATCAGGACGTAGTTGGCGATGAAGAGCGGGATCTCCGCGTTGTTGAACGGGTTGACCACCTTCGCCGCGAGGCGCAGGCCGCGCTTGGGGCGATCGGCGGCCAGCCGCTCGATCTCGGTCTCGCGCGCGACCTCGGCGCGGAACGCGGCGACGGCCGCCCGCTCTCGCTCGTCGGTGACGAGCTGATCCACCAGCGGATGCTCGGGGGCCAGCACCGCGTAGGTCATGCCGAACACGGTGTCCGGCCGCGTGGTGAAGACGCGCACGGCGAGCCCGGAGCGGCCGGCCACGGGCAGATTGAATTCCGCGCCTTCGCTCCGGCCGATCCAGTTGCGCTGCATCGTCATGACGCGCTCGGGCCAGCCGGGCAGCCGATCACACCACGCCAGCAGCTCGTCAGCGTAGGCGGTGATCTTGAAGAACCAGCCTTCGATCTCGCGCGGCGTCACCTCGCTGTCGCAGCGCCAGCACCGGCCGTCTTCCACCTGTTCGTTGGCGAGAATCGTCTGACAGGAGGGACACCAGTTGACGGTGGAGCGCCGACGATACGCCAGGCCACGCTCGAACATCTTGATGAAGATGAGCTGCTCCCACGTGTAGTAGGAGGGATCACACGTCGCGAGCTCGCGGGTCCAGTCGTACGAGATCCCCATCTTCTTGAGCTGTGCGCGCATGTAGTCGATGTTCTCGTAGGTCCAGATCGCGGGGTGCACGCCGTGCTCGATGGCGGCGTTCTCGGCGGGAAGGCCGAAGGCGTCCCAGCCCATCGGATGGAGCACGTTGAACCCGCGCATCCACTTGTAGCGGGCGAGCAAATCGCCGATCGCGTACACGCGCACGTGGCCCATGTGGATGCGACCCGAAGGGTACGGGAACATTTCCAGGCAGTAGAACTTCGGGCGGGCAGGATCTTCGGTAACCTGGAACTGCTTCCGCTCCTCCCAGATCCGCTGCCACTTGGCCTCGACCTCGCGGAAGGGATAGCGGTCGGTCGACATGTTTCTGGTCGATTTCTACCAGACATAGCGGGCAGAGGCAAGAAACGGAGATGAGGGCCCCTCCGGCGCGAGTGACGCCGCGCCGGAGGGAGCCCGGCAGCAAATTTATTGCTTGTGCTCGAGCTTCACCCCGAGGACCTTGGCCGCTTCGTCGGCGGTCTTCACCGAGTCGGCGTGCTTCCCGTCTTCGTGTTCCTTCTGGGCCTTCGCGATCAGCTTATCGGCATCGGCCTTCTTCTTCGCGTCCTTCTCATTCGCCGAAGCGTCCTTGAGCTGCTTGACGAGCAACGGACACTCCTTGGCGAACGCGACACCAGCACCAGCACCGAGCATCATCACCACGGCGAGCAGAGCCATCGCCTTCTTCATCGAGTCGTCACCTCCCCCCGGGTCAAGCTGGTACTCCACCCTATCAATTGCCGATCCGACCCTCGGGTTCCCCGGCCGCCTCGGCCCCCTCGGGCACGGGATGAAAGTGATCATAGATACGCTGCGCGAGCTTCGGGGTGACCTTCGGTACCGCCGCCAGCTCCGCGACGCTGGATTCTCGCACGCGACGTGCGGAACCCAAAGCTTTCAGCAGGCTGGTGCGGATAGTAGCACCAACGCCGGGAATGCTGTCGAGCACCGACTGGATCGTCCGTTTCGTGCGCAGCTTCTTGTGGTACGTGATCGCGAAGCGATGGGCCTCGTCGCGGACCTTCTGCAGCGTCTGCAGGGCCGGCGCGGTCGGGTCGAGCAGCAGTGGCTCCAGGCTCTCGCCGCGATAGACCTCCTCGCGCTGCTTGGCCAGTGAGACGACCGGCAGGTAATCGAGCCCGAGATCCTGCAGCACCTTGAGCCCCACGTTGAGCTGACCGCGGCCGCCGTCGATGAGCACCAGGTCGGGCAACACCGTGCCCTCTTCGAGTGAGCGCGCGAACCGGCGTCGCAGCATTTCCTCGAGCGAGGCGAAGTCGTCGGCGCCCGGCACGCCCTTGATGCGGAACCGCTTGTAGTCGTCCTTCTTCAGCTCCCCGTTCTCCCACACCACCATCGACCCGACCTGCTCGGATCCCTGGATGGAGGAGATGTCGTAGCCCTCGATGCGATTGGGCAACGTCGGCAACTCGAGCGCGCGCTGCAGGTCCTCCAGGATCAACTGCTGGCGGTTCGAGCGCGAGAGTAGGTGATGCTGCAGCGCGATGGCGGCATTGGACTCGGCCATGGCCACGAAGTCCCGCTTGGTCCCGCGCTGGGGGACGACGAGACCGACACGGCGGCCGGCCAGTCCCGAGAGCCACTCGCTGAGCAGGTCGCTCTCGGGCACCTCCTCCGACAACAGGAGCTCCGGCGCCGGCGTGACGTTCTTGCTGTAGAACTGGCGAATGAACGCCGACAGGATCTCGCCGTCGTCGGTGCCCGCGGTACGATCGAAGAAGAACGCCTCCTGTCCGACCAGGCGGCCCTTGCGCACGAAGAAGAGCTCCACGCAGGCGTCGGCACCCTGACGCACGACGCCGATCACGTCCTGGTCGACCTGGTCGGTCGAGATGATCTTCTGGCGCTCGCGGACCTGGTTGAGCGACTGGATCTGGTCCCGCAACACGGCCGCCCGCTCGAACTTCTCCTCGCGGGCTGCCTGCTCCATCTCTCGCGTCAGGCGTCCGGCCAGCGCGTCGTCCTTGCCCTCGAGGAACTGCTGCACGTCGCGCACCGTCGTCGCGTAGCCCTCGCGAGTCTCCCATCCGGTGCAGGGTGCGTTGCACCGGTGGATGAAGTACTGGATGCAGGGACGCTCGAGCTTCCCGTCGATCCGGATCGAGCACGTCCGCAGTGGAAAGAGCTGGCGCGTCAGCCTGAGCGTCTGCCGCATGGCGGTGGCCGGGTAGAACGGGCCGAAGTAGGTGGCGCCGTCCTTGTGGACGCGCCGAGCCACCACCAGGCGTGGGAACTCTTCGTTGGTCGTGAGCTTCAGGAAGGGATAGTGCTTGTCGTCCCGGAGAATGATGTTGTAGCGAGGCCGGTGCTTGCGGACGAGATTCGCCTCCAGCATCAGGGCCTCGAGCTCGTTGTCGGTCACGACGTAGTCGAGGTCGGCGATCTGGCGCACGAGGGCGTCGGTCTTCGCATCGCGGGGGCGTGCCTCCTGGAAGTACGAGCGGACGCGGCTCCGCAGCGAGGCGGCCTTGCCCACGTACAGCGCCTGGCCCTTGGCGTCGCGGTAGAGATAGACCCCCGGGCGATCGGGCAGCGTGGCGAGCTTCTCGTCCAGCGTCACGACAATATATTGTACCGGGCCCAGTCATTCGGGCCGGCCGGCGTCCTGGCAAGCCGCGCACCCTCCTTCCCGAGCTCCATCATTGCCGGAGGCAGTCCTACACTGCGCTTCGGCGTTCCTCCTATCCCCTTATCGGACGACCTCTGATTGTCCACATGCCCCTGGGGGCCTAATTTCGCGATCGTCAATCATGGTCTGGGCTCCCGGGAGGCGTACACACATGAGAGCATTCGCACGTGCAGCGGTCGTTTCGGCACTGGCCGTCTCAGTCGTGGTCGTCATCGTCAGCGGATTGCCCGGCCGAGCGGACGCCCAGGCATCTGCGGCCAAGGCCTTTCCGACTGCCACGGTGCATCTCGAGCGGAATGCCACCGACAACGATTTCGAAGTCGTCTTCGAGGTCAAGGGCGCCGACGCCGGCCTGGCCGAGCTCACGGTGGTGGCTCCCGACCGCCGGACGGTCGTGGCCTTCAAGGCGCCGGACGCGTCCACGCTCGGCATCCGCTCGTTCCGGTTCGAGTCGCCCGAGCCCAGTGATCTCAAGGCGCTCAGAGCCGCGTATCCGGAAGGGGTCTACGAGTTTTCAGGCCGGACCTCGAAAGGAACGCAATTCATCGGCACGTCGACACTGACCCATCGGCTGGCGGGATCGGCCACGCTCGTCAGGCCCGGCCCGGCGACCGCCACCGTCGCCGTGAAAGGCCTCACGCTCGCCTGGAAGCCTGTCGAGGGGGTGGCGTCCTATTCCGTCGGCATCAAGCACGAGGAGTCGAACGTGAACCTGACGGCGCTCCTGCCCGCCTCGTCGACGTCGTTCGCCGTACCCGATGGCTTTCTGGCGCCGGGGAAGAAATATACGCTGGCCGTTGGCGCCGTGACTCGCGAGGGCAACATCACGTTCGTGGAGACGACGTTCACGACCGAGAAGTAGTCGGCATCATCTGGCGCGGTGCCTCGGGGTCGCCGACACGCTGGCTCTCCGCGGCAGCCTCCGCGTGCGAGCTGGCCCACCAGGCGGCGGCCGCCGCGCAGCCAATCCCGAGGAGAAACCCTCCGAGCACGTCGGACGGCCAGTGGGCATGGCGCATGATGCGCGCCCAGCCGACCGCGAGCATCAAGGTCACGCCGAGCGCGTCGAGAATCACGCGCTGAGCCCGACTCAGATGCTCCCGACTCACGATATAGACCAGCACGATCGCAAAGGTCGCCGCGGCGGTGGTGTGACCGCTCGGGAAGCCGAGTGATGACCCGCTCGGGCGCGACCGGCCGACCAGGAACTTGAACGCGTGCTGGATCAGTGAGGAGCCGATCAAGACGGCGCACCAGACCCGCCAGTTACGCCGAGCCACCGACGACAGCCAGAACAGGACGATGGCGGCCGGCAGCAGCACGTGCACCCGGCCCCCGTAGTTGGCCCAACGCGCGAATGTGCGAACGGCGCCGCCGTCACTCTGGAGGAGGTACTGGCGGACGAGGACGTCGCCCGGCAGGATTCCGGTTGCATAGACGGCGACGCCCAGGCCCAGGAAGAGGGCCAACGAAACCAGACAGATCATGCGCCAGCGCGCGCTCTCCGAACGTCTCACGTGATCCCCTCCACTGTCTGAACGTCATCTCTAGTGTCGCTTCTCTGATTTGTCAATGGCGAGCCACTTTTCACGCTCGGGACCCTGCCGTTGCTGCTGCGGTCTCTCGATATCTCCTCCATGCTCTCGAACCCGCGGCTGACGCATCCGCATTCTTCAGTCATCGTGATGCTTGCGCTTCCCGCGTGAAGGGACGGGCACGACGTTGGCCGTTGTCGGATCAACCATGACCCTGTGGGTCGTCAGGTCCTTCACCACTCTGACCTCGAAAAGCGTCGAGCCATGAAACCCCGCCAACGCGGCCTCGACGGCCCTGCCGCCGGTTTCCCGTTCCGCCGACTCGATGGCGCTCACGAGGCTCATCGGCGACGCTTCCAGGCGAGCCAACGCGGCTTGCTCCTTCACGTGATCCTTCCTGACGAAGACGTGACTCAAGGAGGAGATCACGCCCGGGCTCGCCACTCGGAGGACGTTCCCGGAGACAGGGTCGACGAAGACTTTGGCGGATTTCTCCTTCGACACGGTCTTGATTTCGTACACGTCGGTGCCCTTGTTGCGCTCCATCTCGGCCTTCCTGGCGCGGCCGCCCGTCTGCTGTTCTGCGACGCGCACCGCTTGCGCCAGAGACGTCTGCGGACCGCTTATGCCGCCCGGACGAGCCGTCTGCCCCGCCGCTGGCGGGGCGGCGATCGTCGTGGCCAGAAGGACGGCGACCGCCGTGAGAAGTCCGATCCACAGCAACACGCGGTTCGCGCGTGCACAGTCCGTTGCCGGAATATTCATCGCTCGCCCTCCTCTGACGAGTGTCACGTGCTACGGCCGTGCCTTGAGGTCGACTTTCCCGGCCTTCACGAGGCTCATCTTCCCGTCGCTCACCATCCCGATGCCGGGAGCGTAGTACTTGTACTCGGTCAAACTTTCCAGCGGAGTGGTCTCCTTCATCTTCAAACAGTTGGCGAACTCACCGGCAGGAGTCTTGACCGTTTCAGTCGTGCTCATGATCGTGGCGCGATCCATCGCCACGTTGGGGACGACCTCCTGGTAGTAGCTCGCATTGACGAGCGGCCGGCCTGGCATCATGAGCCCGAACTTGCCGCCGTTGACCCCGGAGAGCCACGATCCATCGTGGTTCGCCACTTTGCCGTCCTTGTACATGTCCACGTCTTCACCGAAGTAGAAGACGTCGTTGGTGCGCCGGCTGATGGCGAAGTAGTTCCGGGCCACCTCGATGAGCTGCCCGTTTTTTGTCTCCCGCTCCTCCACGACCCGCGTCTCCACGCCATCCACCATCTTCGTCTCGTTCAAGACGGTGATGATCAGCTGAGTGCCGCCCCCTTCGAGGACCATCTGGTAGCCCGGCTCGAGGATGAAGTATGGGTTACGCCCGACGGAGACAAGCTCATCGCCCTCCATGAGGAAATGAGAAGTCCATTCACCTGTCCCCGCGCATCCCGTGAGGGGCAGCATCCCGATCGCCACGATTGCCCAGAACCACAGAATCCTCCGCATGATGCATCCTCCTTGTCTCTCCTCTGAGACCTTTTCGTTGTTATTTCCGCCTTCTCTACGCCGCGCTTGGTCGCCGGATACGCCTCTGGTCGGGCCGGGACCGATGCCGTCTGCGGGTGGCCGCTCGATCGCGCTGCGCGACCGCCGGCGACGCGACCACCGGACTACACAGGGCCACGCCGGCCGCTAGCGCGATCAACGGCAGGACCTGTGGCATCACATTCCTCCTTGACTGGCTCGATGGCCGACGATAGATCTGCTCGTCTGAACCGGGCGTGAGCCCGGCGTTCATGAGACGTTCAGCGGCGGCCGTGGCGAAAAGCTCGGCAAGGGCGCCGACGAGCCGGACGTCCTCCTGGAGGCGCGCCGGCAGCGCCGTGATCTTGCACTCCGTGCCGCGCGCACCCGGGGCGCCGGGCTTGCCGGCGAGGGCGTCGTAGACTGCGTGGAGCGGTGATGGAAGCACCGCCCCGGTGGCAAGCGCGACGAGCGGAAGTGTGGCCTGCATGGTGTTCCTCCTCGCCGTCGGTGGCGACGACGACGCGACAATGACCGATCACGCCTGAACGAGTCGTGAGCCCAGCGTTCATCTGCCGTTCAGGCGCCCGCGGGGTATCATGCAACGTGGACTTTCGTCGCCCTTTCTACCTGCTGGCCGTCACCGTGGTTCTCGCCTGTGCGGCAGGGGTCGGCGCCGACGACGACCACGCTCGCGCCCGGGCGGCGCGCGAGGCCGGCCAGATCGTCTCGCTCCAGGCCATCCTCGATCGGGTGCACGCGGAGTTCACGGGTCATCCGGTCGAGATCGAGCTCGACGACGACGATGGCCGCTTCATCTACAAGGTCAAGCTGCTGGCGCCCGGCGGAGCCATCGTCAAGCTCGAGTACGATGCCCGCGACGCCCGGCTGCTCCGGGCCAAGGGGCGTGGTGCGGATGCGGCGCGGCGGCCGCGCCAGGACTGATGCGAGTCCTGATCGTCGAAGATGATCCCGTCCTGAGTCGACAGCTGGCCGAAACGCTGTCCCGGGCCGGTGATGCCGTCGATTGCGCCGCCGACGGCGAGGAGGGGCACTTTCTCGGCGACACCGAACCCTACAACGCCGTCGTCCTCGATCTCGGCCTGCCCCGGCTCGACGGGATCACCGTCCTCAAGCGATGGCGCGCCGCCGGGCGCACCATGCCGGTCTTGATCCTCACGGCGCGCGGCAGTTGGCCCGAGAAGGTGCAGGGCATCGATGCCGGGGCTGACGACTATCTCGCCAAGCCATTCCAGATGGAGGAGCTGCTCGCTCGACTACGCGCGCTGATTCGCCGCGCCCACGGGCACGCCTCCACGGAGCTGACGTGCGGCGGCCTGACCCTCGACACCCGCTCGGGCCGGGTCACGGTGAACGGCGGCCCCGTTGATCTCTCGGCTCACGAATACCGGGTGCTCCGCTACCTCATGCACCGCAAAGGCGAGGTCGTCTCGCGCAGCGAGCTCATCGAACACATCTACGCGCAGGACTTCGACCGGGACTCCAACACCATCGAGGTCTTCGTCGCCCGCCTCCGCCGCAAGCTCGGGCTGGACGTGATCAAGACGGTCCGCGGCCTCGGCTACCGGCTGGATGAGCCCGGGTGATCGCCGTCAATTCCCTCCGCCTCCGGCTGCTCGTCGGCGCGGTCATCTGGATCTCGCTCGCGCTGGGGGCGGCCGGCACGCTGTTGGCCGCGCTCTTCCGTGCCCACGTCGAACGGCGGCTCGACGCCGAGTTGACGGTCCAGGTCGAGCAAATCGCGGCAGCGCTGGAGCGCGGAACCCCGGGGCCGCTCGTCCTGACGCATCAGCCGAGCGACCCTCGATTCCGCAAGCCCTACTCGGGCTTCTACTGGCAGGTCGATGGAGCCGAGGGGCCGATCTTCCGATCCCGGTCGCTCTGGGACGTCGCGCTCGATCTGCCGCGTGAGACAGCCTCCGACGGTCGGGTTCATCGCCGCCGGTTCCCAGGACCGGAAGGACAGAGACTGATCGCTGTGGAACGTACCGTGACCCTCCCCGATGTTCCGGGGGCCTATCGCGTCGCGACCGCCACGGACGAGACCGAGCTGACCACGGCGGTCGCGGCGTTCACGCGCACGCTCGTCCTGTCCCTCGGCGTCCTGGCGCTCGCGCTCTTCGCCGCGGCGGCCATCCAGGTCCGGGTCGGGCTGAGACCGCTCCATCGGCTCCGCGCCGGCGTGGCGGCAATCCGGCAGGGCGGCGTGAAGCGCCTCGAGGGGTCGTTTCCCACCGAGACCCAGCCGCTGGTGGAAGATCTCAATGCCCTCCTCCAACGCAACGAGGAGATCGTGGCACGTGGCCGCATCCAGGCGGGGAACCTGGCGCATGGCCTGAAAACGCCGCTCAGCATTCTCGCGAACGAGGTGGACCGTCTCGCCGCCGACGGCGCCCCCCAGTTGGCAGGATCGATGCGGGGCCAGATCACCACGATGCGGCAGCAGATCGATTACCACCTGGCCCGGGCGCGCGCGGCCGCGTCGATCGACGTGCCGGGCGCGCGCGTGCCGGTGGCCCCCTCCGTCGCGGCCATCCAGCGCACGCTGGCCCGCCTGTACGTCGGCCGGGATCTGCAGTTCGCGATCGACGTCGCCCCCGACCATGTCTTTCGCGGCGAGCAGCAAGACCTCGAGGAGATGCTCGGCAACCTGATGGAGAATGCCTGCAAGTGGGCGCAGCGCCGTATCGCGGTGACGAGTCGTCGCGACGCTGGGCGCCTGACGATGGTGATCGAAGACGACGGCCCCGGCCTGCCGGCGGAACAGCAGGGCTCCGCTCTCGCTCCGGGAGCGCGCTTCGACGAAAACGTGCCCGGGACCGGCCTCGGGCTGGCGATCGTTCGTGATCTGGTCGGCCTCTACAGCGGCTCGATCGCGCTCGGGAGCTCTGCCCTGGGCGGGCTGCGCGCCGAGCTCACCTTACCCGCCGGATGAGAACGGAGGGCAATCCGATGCGTCCGCGTGGTGCCCTGGCTCTCGTACTGCTGGCGGTCCTCGGCCTGGCCGCGTGTTCGGAAAAGCACTGGACCAAGCCAGGCGCGACGGTCGAGGACTTCAATCGGGACAACCACGCGTGCGCGCTGGAAGCCCAGCGGGGCGTCTTCAGCTACCAGGCGACCCCGGTCAACAAGCGCACGTACCGCAACTGCATGCGGGCCCGCGGCTACCAGCTCGTCGAGGGCGGCCAGTGGGTCGGGTTGAGAGACTAGCGCCTCACCTCACCATTCGTACGTCAGCCTCAAGGTGAGCGTATCGGACTCTGCGCCGTCTCTTCGGGTTGGTTGGATCGCACCGCCGTGGGCCCTGTTGTAGTCCCGCTCGTTGTTGTACTCGAAGGCGGCCCGGATGTTCTCCGAGAGCCAGCTCCCCACGGTGTAGAGCGTTCGCCTCTTGGGAAACGCTCCATACATCTGGTAGCTCTTCGAATAGTTGAACGCGGCGAACGGCTTGAGACCAAACAGCGACGTCGTATAGCCGAGCTCGACCTGCCAGGCCTCGGGCTGGGTGCTGCGCTGCTGTCCACCGCGGATGAAGTTGGCGGAGCGGATGGCCGTGTCGTATTCGGCGATGAACGAGAACCCGAACAGCCCGGCTCTCACGAACGCCGCCACACCCGGCGTGTAGTCGCTGTTCTTCTTGAGGACAATCTCCGGAAAGGCCTGACTCAGGCCATCGGTATCGAACACCGAATCGATCCAGCCGAGTCCGACGTCGAACGACAGCGTCTCACCCTTCCGACCATAACTGACCGCGAAGCCTCCGTGCTCGAGCTGTTTTCCCCGTTTGCTGTTATTGGTATCGCCGTTGAAGACGTAGGCGCCGATCGTGATCCCATGGTCGCGGTACCCGATCAGGAGATGATCCTCTTTCGCCTCGAAGATCTCGAGCGTCAGCGGGCCGGTGATGGTCAGCGACTCGTCCAGCCTCGCCGCCACCGTCGTGCCCGTCGAGATACCGAACGGCACGACACCGCGACCTGTCTTCAAATAGAAGGGAGTCACCGACGGCTTGGCGAATGTGATCATCGCCTCGTTCACCGTGATCTTGTCGTCAGGAGTCGCGGGAAAGCTCGTCGTCGGGGAGATCCACTGGAGCGAGAGCTCGGCTTTGGCCCAGTCGACGACATCGGCTTCGAAGTCGAACTCGGCCGTGCTCAGCAGGAGATCACTGCTCTGGACGCCGTGAAAATCTCGAGTTTTCCTGGCTTCGACCTCGATGGCACCGCCCAGCTGAATCTTGTCCCTGGCGGTCTTGGCGACGTCTTTGGCCGGCTCGGCGGCCGCGGGCGCACTCTCACCGGCCGGCTTGGCCGGGGCGTCGGCCACCTGCCCACGCTTCTGCGTCGTGGCTTCCAGCTCCTGGACTCGTTTTCTGAGGTCCTCGTTCTGCTTGATGACGTCCTGCACCATCTTCCTCAGCGCCTCGAGCTCACCGGACGAAGGGACCGGTTGAGCCTCGGCCGACGATCCAGCCAGAACCCAGAACATCGATGCTGCGACCATGCTTCGCGTGATGACGGAGTTCGTCATGATCGTGTCGCCTCTTTTGAAGGTATGAGGACACTCGCGCGGGAACGGATTTGGAGGGGTGTCAGGCTGACGTGGACAAACGCCCGGCCGATGCCAGCCGGTCAACGCTCTCGCGAGCTACTTCTTCACGATCGCGTCGGAGGGAGGCTTCTCCAGGAACTGCGCCGGGCTCAACACGAACTGGTCGAACGCGACGCCCTCCATGCCCGCCTGCACGTGCACCAGGGCCTCACCGCTCGTTCGGAAATACACGAGCGACTCGGACGATTGACCACTGGCCGCCTCGCAGCCCACCCACTTCCAGCCTTGCTGCGTCGGCCCCTGCACCGTCAGGTAGCTCGCCGTGCCCGGCTTGAGGACTTCTTTGTTGGCCGTGTCGACCGCGTTCGAGAACTGCACATAGAGCCGGTTCGCCTTGGCGAAGCCCTTGGGCGCTCCGACCTTCATGTGGATCCAGCAACGATAGGGGACGCCGCTCTGAACGCTGACCTTGAACCTCACATGGGGATCCTCCTCGGGCGGAGGATGCAGCATGTCGCCCGTGTTGGGCGTCCCCACCATCTTTCCACCCGGCGAGGTCGAATCGCTCCAGACCTCGAATTCGAAGAGGGCGCTCTTGGGCAAATCCGACGTGTAGACCACGATCTCGGCCGGAGGCGCCCCCGGCTTCTGATCCTGGCCAGCGACGACGGAGACGAACCCGAGCGTGACCAGTGCCGACACGACGACTACGCGCGCCGTCCCGAGCTTCGACATCTATTGGCCTTTGGCGACGGGCACGTACTCCGACGGTGACGTGCGGCCGTACACTTCCTTGCTGACCTTGTACGCGTTCTTTTCGAGCTGCAGCGCTGCCACGCGGGCCTTCGCCAGGGCGTCGGGACCGAGCTGCGACACCTCGGCGAGCTCCAGGACCTCCTGCAGCTTTTCTCCCTTGCCTCTCCAGCCGACGCGAATCTTCCCCACCCCGCGCGCGTAATACTTGAGCTGCTGAGCGTCCGCACCTTCCTCCTTGCTGCCCTCGGCCATCACCAGAACATCCTCGAAGCAGCGCAACGGGACACACGTCTTCTGCCCGACCTGGTCCACAACGCCCCGGTCGGTAAAGTTCACCGCGGGCGCCCACCCCTGGGAAAAGCTGGGCCCTCCGAGCCTCGGCGCTGCCGGCATAGCAATGCCCGCTCGGGATTCCACCAGACCGTGGATCCAGGTAGGTGCTTTCGCGAATTTCCCGTCCTCGTATTCCTCGGGGTGCTCCCCCATCGCCCAGACGTTGCCCTCCTTGTCCTGCGCGAAGAAGGCCAGCTCCTTCTCCATGAGCTGCCCCGCCCGGAAGTCCTCCATCCAGATCACGACGGTGCGAACCCCGTCGATCGTCTTGGTGAGGTCGGTGACGGTGATGACCAGGCGATGCGGAACGCGCTTCCCGCCTTCCGTGGTGAACCCCTTGAGGACCCACCGCATTCCCGGCTTCATCGGGGACCAGGGATTGTCGATCGTGGTCGGACGGTCGAACTGGTTGCGATCGAAGTCCTCGAACTCCTTCTCGGGAGCACTCGCCTTCGGCTGCGCCAGGACGCCGCCGCCGCCAGACACGCCCACCCCGATCACAGCGACGAGCACCGCGGACAACAGGAACGCGCTAGCGGGTCTCATAGGGCCTCCACCATTCGAGAGTCGCCACGTAGCGGCAACGATACGAGCCGCCACCTGAACCGAAGCTGAATACGCTCAGATCCCGAGCTTGACCTTGGCCTTCTCCAGCGTGTCCACGGCTTGCTTGTGCTTGCCGGCCTTGTGGAGCTTTTCTCCTTCGGCACGCCACTGCTTGATCTTGTCGAGGTCGGCGGCCTTGAGTCTGGTGCCCTTGGCCAGGGCCTCGTCGATCTCCTTCATGTCGGTGGGGCAGCTGCTGGCGGCGGCCGGGGTCGCCCAGACCATCGCCAGCATGCCCACCACAACGGCGACTTTCGTGATCAATGTCAGCTCCTTCATCGTGAATCGGACGGGCTACGCCGGCTGAACCTGTGACTTTCCGAACCGCAAGTACAGAGAGGGCACGACGAACATCGGTGACAGGCGCTCACGCGCTCCACGCACCACGAGCCCGGGGCCGAAGGCTTCGCCTTCGTGGCGCTCCAGGTGCTGAAAGTGATTGATCATCATGATGCCGTTGCGGGCCGCGATGCCCAGGATCGTGAAGAACCCGACGAGCGAGCCCAGCGAGATGACGCCGTCGGCGAAATACACCGCCAGCACGCCGCCAACCAGCGCCGAAGGGAGCGTCAAGAACGAGAGCGTGGCCAGGCGCCAGCTCCCGAAGGACGTCACCAGGAGCAGGTAGACGCCGATCACGGCAGCGATCGAGAACGTGAGCAGGTGCCGCTGGGCGGTTTTCCGTTCGGCATATTCCCCGAGCACCTCGGCGCGGTACCCCAGGGGGAACTTCACGTCCCTCAGACGACGCTCCACGTCGCCGACGACCGAGCCAAGATCGCGTCCGCGCACGTTACCCCCCACGTCGTGCCGGCGCGAGAGGCCTTCGTGCTCGATGCTGTCCGGGGTGGGCTTGACGCTCACGTTGGCCACCTCCGCCAGGCGGACGTGACCGCCTTTGGGTGTGTCGATGACCAGGTTCTGAATATCTGTCACGCTCCGGCGCGCCTCGGGCTTACTCCACACCCACACGTCGTACACCTTTCCGTCCCGGTGGATGTCGGACACCTCGATACCGGACACGATCGTGGCCGCCGCCCGACGGACGTCGCCGGGCTTGAGTCCATGCTGGTTGGCGCTGGCGAGGTCGACTTTGACTTCCACCTGAGGCACAGGCCGGTGGACCTCCGCCTTCAGGTCGACGAGCCCCGGAATCCCGCCCAGAGCGCGCTCCACGTCCGCCGCGGTGTGGCGAAGGACTTCGAGATCGGGACCGTAGGTGCGAATGACGATGGACTGCTTGGCGCCGGTCAGCACCTCTTTGATCCGCTCCTTGAGATAGGTCTGCACGTCGCGGTAGAGGCCGGGGTACCCGTCGACGAGCTCTTGCACTTTGGCCAGCGTCTTGTCGTAGTCCACCTTGGGATCGACGCTGATCCAGTTCTCGGTGAAATTCACGCCGTACGGCTCGTCGCCGGTAATGGCGCGTCCGACGTGGGAGCCGCAGTTGCGGACTCCGGGAATGGAGATCAGCTCACGGCAGGCTTGCTCCGTGACCCGGACCATTTCCGGATGGGAGGTCCCCGGCGTCGTCACCCAGTGCATCAGGAAGTCTCGCTCCTTGAAGTTCGGGAGCAGCGACTGCCCGAGTCGGGGGTAGACGACGGCTCCGGCGAGCACGATGACGCACACCGTGATGAACGCCGGCCGCGGGGTGCGGATGATCCGCGTCAGGAGAGCCTCGTACCGATGCTGCAGCCACCGGGTAATCGGCGACTCACGGCGTTCCAGCGCGGTGTTGGACAAGAGGAGGAACCCGAGCGCCGGGGTGACGGTCAGCGCGACCACCATGGAGGCCAGCACCGCCAGCGCGTAGGAGAGCGCCAGCGGTTTGAAGAACGAGCCGGAGAGGCCTTCCATGAGGAAGACCGGCAACAGGGTCACGGCGTCGATCAGCGTGGCGTAGACGATCGCGCTGCGCACCTCGAGCGAGGCCTCGAGGATGACGCTGCTCACCGACTTGGTGCTTCCTTCCCGGCGATACTGGCGCAGGCGTCGCACGATGTTCTCGATGTCGATGATGGCGTCGTCGACGACGACGCCGACGGCGATCACGAACCCGGCCAGGACCATGGTGTTGATGGTCGTCCCACGCACGTACAGGACGAGGGCGCCGGCCATCAGCGACAGCGGGATGGCCACCACACTGATGAGCGCGGCCCGCCACTCGTACAGGAAGGCGGCCAGCACCACGATCACGAGCACGCAGCCGATGAGCAGCGCGGCCGTGAGATTGTGGAGCGCCATCTCGATGAAGGTTGCCGGCCGGAAGATCTGGGCGTCGATCTCAACGCCCTGCAGACCGGGCTTGAGCGCCTTGAGCGCCTCGTCCACGCCTCGCGTCACGTCCAGCGTGTTGGCCCAGGGCAGCTTCTCAACGATCATCATCAGGCCGGGGCCGCCATTGATGACCGCGTCGCCGATCATCGGCCACGTCTCCCACTTCACCTCGGCGACGTCACGAAGGAGCACGGTCTTGCCTTTGTCGACTTCGATCGGCACCCTGGAGAGATCCTCGGCCTCGATGACCGGGAGGACGTAGCGCAGGGCCAGTCGCTGATTCGGAGTATCGATGAACCCCTCGGTCTGAAGCTTGGCGTGCTTCGAATAGGGCAGCGCTGAGAACTCCAGCGCTTCACCGACCGCCTTCTCGACGTCATTGAGCGAGACGTCGTAGGTGCGCAGTTTCTCGGGATCGACCAGCACCGCGAGCAGCTTGATCCGTTCGCCCCAGATCGGCACGTTGGCCACGCCCGGGACCTGCAGCAAGCGGAACTTGATCGTCCAGTAGGCGATCATCGAAAGATCCATCATGCTGTGCTCTTTCGACGTGATCCCGATCTTCATGGCCCGGCTCGTGGCCGACAGCGGCTGGAGCATGATCGGCGCGCCGGCGGAGCGCGGCAAGACGCGCGCCGCCAGCTCGAGGCGCTCTTGCACCAGCTGCCGGGCGTGCAGGACGTCGGTGCCCATTTTGAAGATCAGGCGGATCGCCGACAGGCCGACCACCGACTTGGAGCGCAGGACGTCGAGCTCCGGCGTGCCGCGGAGCTGCTCCTCCATCGGCCCCGTGATCAATTCCTCCACTTCGCTTGCCGTCATGCCGATGCCTTCCGTCTGGATCTCGACGATGGGCGGCGCGAACTCGGGAAAGACGTCCACGGGCATGGAGCGAAGGCGCTCGACGCCGAAGTACATCATCGCCGCCGCCGCAGCGATCACGAGGAATCGGAACTTCAGGCTGGATCCGACGATCCAACGCATCATCGCTGTGGACCTCCCGGGGCCGTCATTTCCTTCCGTACTCGGTGCCAAGCAATTCAGCCGCGCCGACGGTCACCACCGCGGTGCCGGAGGCCGGACCGTCTAGGAGCACCGCCCGGTCGCCATCGATGTAGTCGATGCTGATGGCGTGTCGGACGAAGACCAGAGGCTCCGGGTTGGTGTAGACCCACGTCTTGCCCTTCGCGTCGTAGAGCACCGCGGAGGTGGGAACGACTTTCCGCGTACTGGACATCGCCACGACCCGTTCTTTGGCGCCAGCGCCGGCGGCCGTCGGCTTCGCCGCGACATCGCCGGCAGCCGATGACTTGCGCGCCTTGACCTGCTCGTCGCGCATCGCCGCCGTCTTGATGTCCAGCCGTTCCGCCGCTTTCGGAGACAGCGTCACGCGACTGAGTTCCGTCCCCTGGACGGCCTCGGTCTTCGCGGGTTTGCTCTGGGCGGGCATCTCGGTTTTATGTGTGCACGCCGAACCCCCCAGGCCGGCAACGATCAGAATCACAGCCCACCGTCGATGACTGCGCTGCATGGCTTCCTCCTTATCGCGTTCGCACGCGTTGGCTATTGCTCACGCCCGCAGCGGAGACACCGCGGCAGGGACTGTCTCGGCGACGGTGACTCGACGCCCCATCGCTCCGAACCTCAGATACAGCGCGGGGAGCACGACCAGGGTGAGCCACGTCGACGTGACGAGGCCCCCGAGGATCACCAGAGCCATCGGGCGCACGATCTCGAGACCCGCGATGTCGCCGAGGAAGACGACGGGCAGCAGGGCGACCGCGGTCGTGACCGCCGTCATGAGGATCGGCGCCAGTCGTTCGCGGGTCCCACGCTCGACGAGCCGCGCACCGAAGGCTTCGCCCTCGTGCTCCTGGATCTCCTGGTAACGATTGACGAGCAAGATTCCGTTGCGCGCCGCGATGCCGAGGAGCGCCAGGAATCCCACGAGGGACCCGAGCGAGATGCCGCCACCGGCGAACGCGGCCAGCACGCCACCGACCAGCGCCGTCGGCAACGTCAAGACGACGAGCGCGGCCAAGCGCCAGCTCCCGAAGGCCGCCTGCAAGAGGAGAACGATCCCGACCGCCGCGGCGATGGCGAAGCTGAGCATGCGCTTCTGGGCGGCCTGCCGCTCCGCGTATTCGCCGAGCAGCTCCGCGCGGTACTCGAGCGGAAACTTCACACTCTTGAGCCGGTGTTCGACCTCGCGCGCGACAGAACCGAGATCTCGGCCCCGCACGTTCGCGACCACGTCGACACGCGGTGAGAGCGCTTCATGGTGGATGACGGTGGGGGTCGGGGCGATGCGCAGCTCCGCCACCTCCCGCAAGCGGACGGGCTTGCCCTTGGGCGTCTCCAGAAGCAGCTCATGAAGGCTCGTCAGGCTCGAGCGGACCTCGGGCGCGCCCCAGACCACGACCTCGAACACCTTCTGCTGCTCGAACAGGGTGCCCACCTGGAGGCCGGCAAACACGGTCGCGACCTGCCGGCGGATATCGCCTGGCTTGAGGCCATATCGTTCGGCCGCAGCCAGGTCGACCCTGACTTCGATCTGGGCTTCCTCGGCCTGGCCCTCCACCTTCAACGCCGCGATGCCGTTGATCTTCGAGAGGGCCTGCTTCACATCCTCCGCCGTGCGCTGAAGCGTGGCGCGCTCCGGACCGTAGAGCCGGACGACGATGGCATCGTCGGCGCCGGTCAACACTTCCCGCATCCGGTCTCGGAGGTACGTTTGCACGTTCCCCGACAGTCCGGGATAGCCGTCGACCACCCGCTCGACGGCGGCGACCGTCGCCTCGTAATTGGCCTTGGGATCGATGGTCAGCCAGAGCTGACTGGCGTTGATGCCGACCACCTGATCTCCAGTGATCGCGCGTCCGAGGTGGGCGCTGACGTTGCTGACTCCGGGCACGGTCCGGAGCTCGCGCGCCGCCTGGTTCATCACTCGGGTCATCGCAGGATGAGAGGTCCCCGGCTGCCCCACCCAGTCGATCAGCAGGTGCCGTTCCTTGAACGACGGCAGGTACGACTGGCCGAGCAGAGGCCAGACCGCTATGGCGACCACCACCAGGCCGACGGCAGTGACCAGCGCGGCCCGCGGAGCACGGATGGTCCGCGCAAGAAACGCGTCGTAGCCGCGCTGCACCGTGCGGACCAGTGGCCCTTCGCTCGCCTGGACAGCACCGTTACCCAGGAGCATCAGCGCCAGCGCCGGCGTGACCGTGAGGGCCACGACGAGCGAGGCGAGCACCGCGAGCACATACGAGACGGCCAGCGGCCTGAAGAAGGCGCCGGACACGCCCTCCATGAACAAGACCGGCACGACGGCGAGGACGACGATCAGGGTGGCGTAGAGAACAGGACGGCCCACGTCGAGCAAAGCGTCTCGAATGATGCTGGACGTCGAATCCTTGCTCCCCTCCTGACGCCGCCTCCTGAGCTCCCGGACGACCTGGTCGACCGCGACGATGGCATCATCGACGATGGCCCCCACGGCGATCACGAAGCCCGCCAGCACCATCGTATTGAGCGTGGCGCCCCGCATGTACAGGACGAGTGCTGCGGCCAGCAGCGACATCGGGATGGCGATCACGCTGATCACCGCAGTCCGCCACGAGGCGAGGAAGGCCCCCAGCACGATGACCACGAGCAGCCCGCCGAGCAGCAGGGCGGTCGTGAGATTGTCGAAGGCCATCTCGATGAAGGTCGCTGCTCTGAAGATCCGGGAGTCGACGTCCACCCCTGGCAGGCCCGGTCGGAGCGCGTCCAACGCTGCGTCGATGCCTCGCGTCACTTCCAGCGTGTTCGTCCCGGGGAATTTCTCGATGACCATCATGAGGCCGGCGCCGTCGGTATGAAACGCGTCCCCGATAAGGAGTGGGTGGCCTTCCACCACGGTGGCCACGTCACCCAGGCGCACCTTCGCGCCGTCGACGGGCACGCGGGCCAGGTCTTCCGGCGTCGAGATGGGGAGGACGTGCTGCACTCCGAGCCGCTGGTTCGGGGTGTCGATCCAGCCGCCGGTCCCTGGGAAGGACGCGTTCAAGAACGTGAGGGGCGACACCCACAAGGAGTCCCCGGTCGTCTTGATGATCTGCTCCTGGGTGATGCCGTGGGCGCGCAGCCGCTCCGGATCGATCTGCACCTGGAGCTGCCGCTCACGATGGCCCCAGACTGAGACGTTGGCCACGCCGGGGACGCCCATCAGGCGGGGCTTGATCGTCCAGCGGGCGAGCACGGACAGCTCGAGCGGCGACAGCTTCTTGGAGGACACGCCGATCATCATGGTGCGGCTCGTCGCCGACACCGGGTTGAGCATCACCGGACGTTGCGACACGTTCGGCAGCAAGTACGACAGGATCAGCCGCTCCTGCACGAGCTGCCGCGCCTGCATCAGATTGGTCCCGGGCTGGAAGATCAGCTGGACGGATGACATCCCCGGGACCGACCGCGAGCGCATGTTTTTCAGCCATGGCACCCCGGCGAGGAGCTCCTCC